>Ga0316604_10002516_pt1 | contig 13915 bp, 11 predicted proteins | sample OWC_soil_day20_C_FD_207650 | JGI IMG/M metagenome (GOLD analysis project Ga0316604, IMG submission 207650) | Wetland soil microbial communities from Old Woman Creek delta, Ohio, United States - OWC_soil_day20_CT | ecosystem: Environmental > Terrestrial > Soil > Wetlands | place: USA: Ohio... | reverse complement strand
GGTAACTACCAGGTGGCCGATGTGTTCGGCAATAACTACCAACGACGCGGGAATGATAATTATGATGGCTTGCAGATTGAATTCAGGCGTATAGAAGGTAGGCAGCGCAAACCATGGTGTTGTGTACACGGCTGCTAAATTAACCATCCCCAACGCCAAGGCCAGAGCATAACCGGCAGCAATACCAATTAATATCGGAATAACAGCAAAAAAACCACGGAATAGAACAGAACCAAGAATGGTTACCCCTAGCGTAAAAATAGATACCATTATCACTTGGGGATCAGGTTCCTTAGCCAGCAGCCCAGCCATATCAGCGGCAACGGGAGCCAGTTCCAGGCCGATAATAGCAACAATGGCGCCCATGGCAGCCGGTGGGAAAACAACATCAATCCATTTCGTGCCAACAACGCCAATACTTAACGCTACTATGGTAAAAATAAGGCCTGCTGCGATAAAACCACCAAGTGCAGCACCATACCCGTATTGGGCCAAGACCAAAAACACTGGTGATAAAAAAGCAAAGCTTGAGCCTAAATAGGCAGGAATTTTTCCTTTCGTAATAAAAATGTAGAGCAGTGTGCCAATACCATTCCACAATAGCACTGTAGCTGGGTTAATCTTAAATAAAATCGGAACAAGGACTGTGGCCCCAAACATGGCAAATAGGTGTTGCAAACTTAACGGCAGCGTTTCAATCAACGGCAATTTTTCTTCCACTTGAATGGTTCGTCGCATAAGACTCCTCCTTAAAATTTATGTAACATCCTGTCAGCGAAGCTTCTTCACCTCAGCTCTGATGCTCAGTAGTGAGATAAAGCTTTCATAATTTTAAGCCATAGGGCAACCCTTGTCAAGATATGGAATCCTATGACAGCTCTCTCAGCTTCTCATTCGGCGTTATTATAGGGGTCCCAATCGGTCAACCGACTTAATCGGGCCTCAGCTATTTGTAGTTCTTCAAGTAATCTGTTCTTATCCTTGGGCAAAGTACCTGCCAAAGCAGCATAATTAGAGCTATGGGTGCTTCTAAACAGACAATGACTGCCTGACGGTAAAGCAATGTTATTCACCAACTGGTAAAGCTCGCCCATAATCTTCATTGGCGGCAGCGGCACAAATTCACCACGTTCAAATTCAGCTAACAGTTCACTGCCACTGTATAACATAAGCGTCAGGGCACTCAACATTTGGGGTTGGATAGCGTTGACTGCCTGAGCGGTATGCAAGGCATGACGACTAGAATGGACTTGACCACCGAGACCAGCAATAACCATCATTGATAACTTGATGCCTGACTCTACAATACGCCGGCCAGCCGCAATAGCCTCTGCTGCCCCAACACCTTTATTTATCTGCTTTAGTACAAGCTCATCACCTGACTCCAACCCAAAATAAACCAGCCTAAGCCCGGCCTCCCGCAGCGCCGCCAATTCTAACGGCGTTTTATTTAGTATATCCTTCGGACCGGCATAACAAGATACCCGTTGCAAGCGGGGAAACGATTGCTGCAAAACATGCAATATCGCTAACAACTTGTCTGTTGCCAGCACCATTGCGTTGCCATCTGCCAAAAATATACGGCGAATGTGCCGGGCATAAGGCTTAGCCGCCTCGATCTGATCCACGACCGCTTCCCATGGCCGTACGCCAAAGGCAACCGAACGATACATCGTGCAGTAGGTACAGGCATTATGTGAGCAGCCTGTTGTTAGCCGCAAAATGAAACTGTGCGCTTCACTGGGTGGACGAAACACCATCCCATCATTAGTGTCAAAATACAACTCTATCGCCTCTTGTCAAAATTAGTACTATAATCCCTTCTTACTGTAACAAAAACAGAAAAAGTTGTCAAAAGGCCTAAGCCCCCTAACAACTTTTTGACAACTACGCTAGTTGCTGAATATTTGTTTCCCGCTCTGCTTCTACCAGCAAGCGGTCAAAATCTAAAATAGTAATGCTTCTTTCACCCACTCTGCCAATGCCGTCAATATACTGTGTTTCCCCACCAGTTTTAAGGCAAATTGGCCACTCAATTTCTTCCTCATCGAAGTCTACAATATCCTTTATTTCATCAACGATACAACCTAAGCCTATAGGCATATCATTAGTACAAGCGATAATAATTTTACTTTCTTCTTTAATTGGCGTATTTTCCAAGTTTAATTTATAGCGCAAATTGTAAACATAACTGACATTACCCCGTAAAGTTATGCTGCCTTCAATCTCTTTGGGCATACTTGGCTCCTTTTGGATATTACACCGTTTAGCCCGCAAGATACCACTTATCAGACTGGCATCAATACCAAACTCCTGACCATCCATATCAAACACAACCAGTTGTATACGCGACATAGTAAGTAACCCCCTCCTCTTATCAGAGAAATAGTTTATGACTATGATCTGCCCAACTGCTTTACCCCACCCCCTTTTCTAATCATGTCAGACTTGTAGATTGCAACATTTCCTATTATATTTATTCTGTATTAAACCCTGTTCTCCTCCAAAAAATCCCATGTGATTAGAAAAGATTTGGCTTGTGCCAAGTCCGTTAGGACGGCCGAATTGCTATGCCATCCATGGCGCAATTGGCACTAGCGCCATCCGGGCGCGTCGCCGGCAAAAGCCTTAGTCGTTCAATCCAGGGAAAGTTATACTTTCCATCTGGAAAATAAAAACGCTTTCCTTTCGGACAAGCGTTTCCTCTCTCGCAAGAACTAGGCAAATATCTCTTGTTTTAACCTTTGATAGTCTTCCCAGGTATCAGCATCATAAAAGGCCGCCTTCTCAGGCCAGTTAACTTCCACAACCTGCGTCGGGTTAGCACGCATAATCTGCCGTCCGCCGGTATCACCTTTCAGCTCAGTAAGTGCAGTAAGCCAGTAGCTGCCAAATAGTACCGGACTATAGCGTTGTCCCTGATAACAAGGCACAATAATCGTTTTACTGCTGGCTGACTGCGCGAAGTGAGCAATAAGGGTCTCAATCAGCGTTTGAGATACCAACGGCTGGTCGCCCAAAAAAAACATGATACCGGCAAGATCCTTGACTAACTGCTGGACACCCAATACAATCGACGTAGCCTGCCCCTGCTGGCGTTTGGAATTATAGATCGAGCGAATCGCCTGCGCCTGGCATAGTGCAGCTAGCTTTGCCTCAGGTTCCCCAATAATGGCAACACAATCGGCCCACGAGAATTTGCCCACAACACCTAGTACATGGGTTAACAGGGGTTGGCCCGCCAGTGGCAGCAGTAGTTTTTGCCGGCCCATACGCCTGGCAGTACCTGCCGCCAAAATTACTACACCAATTCCATTACTCACAGGTTGTACACCTCGCTTGGTTGCATAGCAACGCCGTAGCCTGAGGTTACCACTACCCGGTCAATGCCCACACAAGCCACCTTAACATAGCCGGCAATTTGTTTGGCTGCATGCTTGGCAGCCTTATCGCCGCTGCCGCTAAGCAGTAATACCTTGCTTCCCCGGGCATATTGGAAGATGCCCTGTTGATGCACGGCCAGTCGGGCAATATCCTGCCAGGTGATTGGCTCGCCCGGCTGTTTATTAATTATTTGAGCCACCAACTCTAATCGATGGGTATTGGCTGGAGATAACGGCTGCTCCAAAGCGCTTATATTAACTACGCCGACAGTTCTCATTGTACTTACAGGTATAACGGGCTCCTGCACCGACGGAGCTTTGATAAGACAATGGCGCGCCCCGTCTGCTTCGACCAAAATACAGGCACCAGGTAGAGCGGCGGCCAGCTTATCTACCCATTCGGACGGTATCCCAATTACTTTTTCACCTTCGTGCCGGGAAAACCAAGCTACCTGTTGCTGCTTTGCCAGTGCTTGTATAACATTTGCCGCCCCTGTGCCAAAGTTATCAATCACCACCAGGGGATAATGAGTTATCTGGCGATAAAACATCTTGGTTGTAGTTGTAACCACAATAGGCCATCCCAGGCCAGCAGCGACAAGTGACTGCATTAAGGATGTCTTACCTCCCGCACCGACGCAAGCCACTACACCAGGCTGCTTTAGGCCTATGGCATCTTCCAGCATAGTACAATTCATAGTTATCCTTCCACCCCTAGACGTAAAACAATAAAGGCGGCAACCACATTATGTGGCTGTCGCCTTTATTGTTTCGTTATTTAACCGATATATTCCTGCTTACCAATAGCGGCTTCACCCGGTTTATCGGTACCATTTAAGACAGCGTTCAAAATGATAGCAGTCACACTGCCGGCAGTAATGCCGCTGTTGAGAATTACCTGTGCCCAACTGGGGAAGTTCTGATAAAAGTTAGGTACAGCCAGCGTAATCATACCCACGCCGATACTGACGGCAACCACCATAATATTGTGAGTACCCTCAAATTGAACCTTGGATAAGGTCTTAATTCCGCTGGCAGCTACCATACCGAACATAGCAATACCAGCCCCGCCCAATACCGGATTGGGAATAGCGGCAATAACGGCAGCTGCCTTAGGGAATAAGCCCAAGACTATCAGGATGACACCAGCTGCTGCTACCACAAATCGGCTCTTAACCCTTGTCAAACCAACTAAGCCGACATTCTGCGCAAAAGCAGTGTACGGAAAACTATTCAATATCCCGCCCAGAATTGTAGAAAACCCATCTGCGCGGAGACCCCTTGTCAAATCCTTTTGCGTAACAGGCTTCGCAATAATCTCACCAATAGCGATACAGTCACCTGTCGTCTCAGTCATAACTACCAGCATAACCAGTACCATGGCAAGAATGGATGCCAGATCAAAGGTTGGCAGTCCAAAAGCAAACGGAGTAGTAACTCCCATCCACGCGGCGGTAGGAACCTGTGAAAAGTTTACCATCCCCAGGGGAATAGCAATCAGCGTGCCTACAATTAATCCCAAAAGAACGGCAATATTGCTCAAAAAGCCTTTAAAATAGCGGTAGAAAAATAACACAAGTATCAGCGTAACAAGCGCCATACAGATATAAGGGAAGGCCGCAAAATCCTTGGCTGACGGATTGCCGCCAGCAGCCCAGCGAACAGCAACCGGCATAAGAGTGACACCAATGATAGTGATAATGGTACCTGTCACAACTGGCGGAAAAAAACGGATAAGTCGGCTGAAATAAGGACTCATTAGATAAGTCACAAGACCGGCGACCATAATCGATCCATAAATGCCTGTCAGACCATGGGTCTTGCCAATAATAATCATGGGCGTCACCGCAGCAAAAGTTACCCCTTGAATAACAGGCATCTGAATGCCCATATTCCCAAACCCAATGGTCTGAATCAAGGTCGCAATACCACAGGTAAATAAATCGGCGTTAATCAGGTAAATCAACTGTTCTTTGCTCAGGCCCAGTGCATTGGCAATAATGAGCGGCACAGCCACAGCCCCGGCGTACATAGCCAACACATGCTGCAAGCCGTAGGTAAATAGTTGGCCCAGCGGCAGTATTTCATCCACTGGGTGCTTGGATTGGTTTTCTTGCATTACATTTTCCCTCCTTCTATTCTTTGGGGATTGACGTTATTCAGGTCTTGCTTGTGGTTTCATCCCCATAAACACCTTTTCTGGAGTAATTGGCAAACAGGTAATGCTGACGCCCACCGCATTATAAACAGCATGAGCAATTGCGGGCGATGGCGTATTGATAACTGCTTCGCCAATCGACTTAGCGCCAAACGGGCCTGTTGGCTCATAACTTTCCTCAAAAGCCACGGTAATCCTGCCTACATCCTTCCGGCAAGGAATTTTATATTGCATAAAGTTGTTAGTCTGCAACCGGCCACGTTCGTCATAGCGAACTTCCTCGTACATAGCCAAACCAATGCCCTGGGCGATTCCACCCTCCACCTGGATTTTGACCAAGTTGGCATTAAGTATCGTACCGCAATCTACGACCGCTACATAATCAATAAGTTCAAACTTCCCGGTCTCTGGATCTACTTCCACTTCAGCAAAACCGGCAATGAATGGTGGCGGTGATATCGGCGAACCATAGGTAGCGTTACCTACCAGTTGGCACTTGTCGGTCCCCACAACCAGCGATTCTGCCAGCGTTTTGAGGCTGATTGCCTTACTACCGTTAAACGCCGTAAGCTCTTGACCATCAAATTCAATTTGTTCAGGCGCCACAGCTAGCACTTTGGCACCTTGGGCAATAATCTGATTTTTTAAATCTTCGGCAGCCTGCAGCACAGCCATACCAGTGACATAGGCTGTGCTCGAGGCATAAGAACCGGGATCATAAGGTGAAACATCGGTATCTGCCGCATGAACAATAATTTTCTCTGGCGGTGTATCCAAAACCTCTGCGGCAACCTGGGCCAGCATCGTATCACTGCCTGTCCCCATATCGGTGGAACCGATGAGTAAAACATAGTGACCATCCTCATTTAGGCGGATGGCAGCAGAAGATGTGTCAATACCGGCAATACCTGAACCTTGCATAGTTACAGCCATACCAACAGCCCGTATTTTGCCGCTCGGCAGTTCCTGGCAAGGATATTTATCTTGCCAGCCAATTAGCTCTCTGCCTTTTTGGATACACCGCTCCAAAGTCGAGCTGCCAAGCACATTGCCATGATAAGCAAGCGCGGTTTCGCCTTCCTTGATTATATTTTTGAGCCTAAGCTCGGCTGGGTCCATATTGAGCCTGATTGCCAATTTGTTGACTGTCGATTCCAGCGCAAAAGTTCCCTGGGTAGCTCCATATCCCCGGAGTGCGCCTGCTGGCGTTTTGTTTGTATACACAGCATGACCGTGATAACGGACTGCTCTGGTCTTATTATAGAGTGGCAGCGTCTTATCGCCACACACCGAAAAAGTAGTTGACCCGTGTTCACCATAAGCCCCGGTGTCTGATAAATTCTCAATATCAAGGGCGCGGATAAAACCGTCTTTGTCTGCACCTAATCTGACTTTCAGCCGCATGGCATGACGACTGGTAGTACAGCTGAAGGTCTCGGTACGGCTATAGATAAACATGGCCGGTTTGCCTGTTTTAAGAGTCACCAAGCCGGCAAATACTTCGCCTGAACCTGTTTGTTTGCCGCCAAAGCCACCGCCAATCCGTGGTTTAATAACCCGCACGCTCGTAGCAGGCAGTTCTAAAGCCCGCGCCACTTGTCGCTTAATATGGAAAGGAACTTGCGTGGAAGTAACTACTACCAATCGATCAGTGTGGTCCAGATAGGTAAACGCGCGAAAGGTCTCCATCATCGCCGGCGCCTGAGCCTGCGTATAATAGGTTTCTTCAACAACAATGTCGCAATTCTTTAGCTCCTGCTCAACATCACCTACTGCCAAAGTATGGGAGGAGCAAATATTGCGTTCTTTTGCCAGACCAGTATCAAAATTACAGAAGAGGTCATCTTCTGGATGAATGACTGAGGCATGATCAATAGCCTGCTCAAAATCAAGCACTGGTTCAAACACCTCATAGGATACCTTAATTAGTTTCATAGCCGCATTGGCAGCCTGTTCACTGGTAGCGGCAATTATGGCTACCTCATCACCAACATATCTGACAATGGGGTCAAGTATCAACCGGTCATAAGGAGATGGTTCTGGATAAGATTGACCAGCCAGCGTAAACCGAACTTTAGGAACATCTTTATGGGTAAGAATGCATTCTACCCCTTTACTATTACGCGCTTTAGTTGTATCAATCGACTTGATTCTAGCAAACGCATGCGGACTGCGCAGGATTTTTATCACCAGGGCATTGGCGGGTGCCAAATCTTCGGTATATACAGGCTTACCTGTAGAAATAGCAATCGCATCCGTTTTAGGCAAGGCTTGACCTACATATTTCATACTGCTGTCACCCCCAGGTACTTCTTGATTGCCCTGAGCTGTCCCTGATAACCGGTACAACGGCACATGTTACCTGTCAAATAGTGAATAATGTCTGCTTCGGTGGGATTAACCAACTCCCGTTTCATGGCTAGTACTGTCAGGATAAAACCGGGACTACAGTAACCACACTGCTCAGCCCCTTCTGCTGCCATAAAGTGAGCAAACCCCTCTGCCTCATGACGCAACCCCTCAATGGTGGTAATATGCTTACCATGGGCCCGAAAGGATAAAGTAGCACAGGACAAGGTTGGTTTACCGTTCAGCCAGATCGTGCATAATCCACAGCAGGAAGTATCACAGCCTCTTCTTACACTATACAAGCCCTGCTGACGCAGCGTATCAACAAGAAAATCGTTAGGCTGAACATCGAGGGTAACCTGCCGGTGATTGATGATGACTGTTATTTGCATGCTACCACCTCCGCAATAGCCCGTTTAATTAGTGTTTGGGCTACAGCCTGACGATACGCAGCTGAAGCGCGCCGATTATCACCAAAGGACAATTCGCCTACTGCTGTTTGTACAGCCTGCTCCATGACCTCGGCAGTCCTATCATTATCGCCATCCCTAAGTTGTGCAGCCGCCTGAACGGCTAGTCTAGCGCGAATAGGCCTGGCACCAACGGCAATTTTCCATTCACCATCAAGCTGGGACGCAGCCACCGTCAATAAGGGATAATCACTGGCTGAGTTACGCAAGGCCTGATAAGCAGCATGGCCCTTGGTTTTATTAATGATTATTTTTGTCAAAATATCTTTGCTGCGGGGCGTATCCAAAAAGGCCGCTAACGTCATTCGCCCGCCTTTAATTAATTCAACTTCAGTATCAAGTGCCAGTAAGGCGGTAAGAAAATCAGAAAAGCCATACCGCATAAAGACAGACGCACCAACAGTCACAACATTACGAAACTGCACACCAATAATATTAGCTACTGCTTTTGGCAATAAACCATCAGCATAGTTATTTAAAGCTGCATTTGTTTCTACATCACGCAAACTTGTCATAGCACCAATTTCAATATAGCTGCCATAATCTTTACTATATCTCAGACCAAGCTTCGACAAATCAACTCCGGTATGAATGGTCTGAGAGCCCAGCCGCAGATAGGCACAGCCGCCTAGCACGGCATTGCTTCTTTTCTCTTTTAAAATATTATAAGCAGCTTCCAGTGTATCTGGCTGCGCTACATTAAGCAATGTGAACAAGTTTCAACCTCCATTACGACCAAACATTTGGCAATTATTTCACTAGTATAGTTCGAATTATAACATAGGCGCTTGCTTGTCGAAAAGAACTATTGTATATGTTGTGTATCCAGAGCGAAAAAAATGCCGACCACTGCAACAGTTGCATGCGACCGGCCAATGTGCCTTACACTATCTTTGTTGTCCAATTCTCAACATTCCATACTGCTGTTACCCAGTCTTCATAAAATTCAGGTTCGTGGGAAACCAGAAGAATGGTGCCTTTGAACTCTATTAGAGCCCGTTTTAGTTCGGCCTTGGCTTCGATATCAAGGTGGTTGGTGGGCTCGTCCAGCACCAGCCAGTTAACGTCTTTAAGCATAAGCTTACATAGCCGCACTTTAGCATTCTCGCCCCCGCTTAAAACCATCATCTGGCTGGTAATATGCTCATTAGTTAGACCACACCGCGCCAGTGCGGCCCGTACTTCAAAATTGGTCAGGCCTGGGAACTCATCCCACACCTCTTCGATGGCAGTGCTGTTGTTATTACGGCTGGATTCCTGCTCAAAATAACCGGATTGCAGATAATCACCCAAAATGACCTTACCGGCAACCGGTTTGATGTATCCGAGCAAGGTTTTAAGCAGCGTTGATTTGCCAAGGCCGTTCACACCTCTGATAGCTACTTTCTGACCGCGCTCTAAGATAATATCCACCGGTTTGGTAAGTGGCTCATCATAGCCCAGAACCAAACCTTTGGCCTCAACAACAAAACGGCTGGGCGTCCGGGCTTCGCGGAACTGGAAAGTGGGTTTCGGCTTCTCCCGCGGTTTTTCCATGATCTCCATTTTATCCAGTCTTTTCTGGCGACTGTTAGCCATGCCCCGGGTAGCCACCCGGGCCTTATTGCGGGCGATAAAGTCCTCTAGGCGGTCAACTTCTTGTTGCTGACGCTCATATGCTTTGGTTTCCTGGCTCTTACGCATAGCGTACATTTGCTGAAATTGCTCATAATCACCAGTGTAACGAGTAAGAACCGCGTTTTCCACATGATAAATAACATTAACAACTTCATTCAAAAAAGGAATGTCATGTGAAACCAGGATAAAACTATTCTCATACGCTTTGAGGTAACGCTTCAGCCATTCGATATGTTCAACATCAAGATAGTTAGTAGGTTCGTCCAAAATGAGAATGGTAGGATTCTGTAATAGCAGCTTAGTTAGAAGCACCTTAGTGCGCTGCCCGCCGCTCAAATCCGCGACATCGCGGTCAAGACCGATGTCACCCAGCCCTAAGCCATTGGCGACTTCTTCAATTTTGGCATCAATAATGTAGAAGCTGCCATGTTCGAGCATATCCTGTATCTCGCCGACTTCTTCCATCATTTTTTCTACTTCTTCCGGAGTAGCCTCACCCATTTTATCATATAGGCCCAGCATCTCGGCCTCCATGTCAAACATGTTCTGAAATGCTTCTCTCAGTACATCCCTGATGGTCTTACCCTTGGTTAGCACCGAATGCTGGTCAAGATAACCGACAATCACGCGGTTAGACCATTCCACTTTGCCTTCATCAGGGGTCAATTGGCCTGTAATAATATTTAAAAAGGTCGATTTTCCTTCACCATTGGCGCCGATCAACCCGACATGCTCGCCTCTTAACAGGCGGAAAGAAGCCTCGGCAAGAATAGCACGGGCACCAAAGCCATGGGATACATTTTCAACAGTTAAAACACTCATTTTTTTAACTCCTCTTACTTTTAGCAAATACCTTTATATTTTACCGCAAGGCAGTCATTGCTGTCAAAACCCTTTTTAAAACGAATTTTACAGCATCTTACATTTATTCAATCCTTATTGTATACTTTACAATTAAAGTCTCTACCTATTGCACAGTTTTGCATATTAGGGTTATAATTTTACATATTGTAGGGGAGGGATATATACACATGTTAGAATTGAATATGGGAGTCATTATTGCCTTTGTGGTCTATCTAAGTGCAATGATGGCAATTGGTATCCATTATTGGCGGCAGGAGCAAAAAATGTCTCAGTACATATTAGGCGGCCGTCAGCTAGGTGCCTGGGTTACCTCAATGAGTGCCGAAGCCTCTGATATGAGTGGCTGGATGCTGATGGGCCTGCCAGGCTATGCCTATGTGGCTGGGCTTGGTGCAGGCTGGATTGCCTTAGGACTTATTTTAGGGACATGGGCCAACTGGCAATTTATCGCCAAACGGCTGCGCAAGTACACCGAAATCGCCAATGACTCACTAACTGTACCTGATTTTTTTCAAAATCGCTTTCGGGATAATTCCCAAATTCTCCGGATTATATCAGCAGTATTTATTCTTATTTTCTTTTTGATTTATACGTCTTCCGGCTTTGTTGCCGGTGGAAAATTATTTAACACCGTCTTTGGCATTCCTTATACCTGGGCGATGATTTTAGGCGCTTTTGTCGTAGTTTTTTACACCTTTCTCGGCGGCTTCATGGCTGTCTGCTGGACTGACTTTGTGCAAGGCGTCATGATGTTTTTTGCCATCCTGGCTGTACCAATCACCGCCGCCTTTATGATGGGTGGACCAACAACTACGGTTGCCGCTCTAGCTACCCTAAATGCCGAGATGTTTAATCCTTTTACCACCCCCGAAGGTAAGCCGTTATCGCTTATTGCTATTATTTCTCTGTTGGCGTGGGGACTTGGCTATTTTGGTCAGCCGCACATCTTAGTCAGATTCATGGCCATTAAATCATCTGCACAAATCAAGCAAGCGACCAAGATTGCTATGACCTGGGTTGTCCTGTCATTATCAGCCGCCGTGCTGGTTGGTATGGTGGGCCGGGTCTATTTACAGCAACCACTGACAGGTTCGGCAGTTGAGACTGTGTTCATGGTTATGACTCATGATCTTTTCTCCAGTTTTTTTGCTGGCCTTATTCTTTCGGCCGTTTTGGCAGCTGTCATGAGTACCGCTTCATCCCAGCTGTTAGTCACAGCCTCGGCTGTATCGCAAGACTTTTATAAAGCTTTAATTAACAAAGAAGCCAGTGAAAAACAATTGGTTTGGGTTAGCCGTATGACTGTTATTGGCGTTTCCGTTATCGCTGTTACTATTGGCCTCGACCCCAATAACTTCGTGTTAGATATGGTATCCTATGCCTGGGCAGGCTTTGGCGCTGCTTTTGGCCCGGCACTGGTATTATCACTCTTCTGGAACCGCATGACCCGTAACGGTGCCTTAGCAGGCATTGTTGTCGGCGGCATCACCGTACTTATCTGGAAACAGCTGGCGCTATTTGGGCTATATGAAATCGTGCCTGGCTTTATCTTGTCCTGCCTGGCAATTTATATTGTGAGTATTTTTGACACTCCGCCAGCGCAGGCGATTCTTGATGAGTTTGAAAAAGTAAACAACAGCAACATCTAATAACAACCGAAACCAAAGCGAGATTACTTCACTGGTGTATCAGTGAAACAATCTCGCTTTTTCTTTAACTACTCTGTTCCTACACTACCCTCTGTAAAAAGGCCCTTGTCCGAGCCTGCGACGGCGAACCAAATATAGCGTCCGGCGACCCGGCTTCGACAATCTCACCGTTGTCCATGAAAATAACCCGGTTGGCTACCTCTCTGGCAAATGCCATTTCGTGGGTAACAACAATCATGGTCATATGCTCTTCAGCCAGCTTGCGCATGGATTTCAGAACTTCGCCGGTCAGTTCTGGATCAAGTGCTGAGGTTGGTTCATCGAACAGCATGATGTCAGGATTCATCGCCAGCGCCCTGGCAATAGCCACTCGCTGTTTTTGTCCACCTGACAGACGTGAAGGATAATCATCGCGTTTTTCGGCTAGTCCGACTTTGCGCAACAGTTCTTCCGCCTGAGGCACAATATCTTCCCGTTTACAGCCTTTGACAGTAATCGGTGCTTCAATAACGTTTTCCAGCACAGTAAGATGGGGGAAAAGGTTAAACTGTTGAAACACCATTCCCATCCGGCGGCAAATCTGTCTAGCCTCAGCTTCAGCTGCGTAGTTGACTTCTCCTTGACCATTATCTGTTACCAGCACATCTCCCTCAATCTCGATGGACCCTTGATCAATGGTTTCCAGTCGGTTCAGGCAGCGCAAAAAAGTGCTTTTGCCTGAACCAGAGGGGCCGATAATAGCAATGACCTCGCCTTTGTCCACCGTAAGTGATATGCCTTTTAATACTTCAAGTTGGTTAAACTGTTTATGAATGTTTACTGCTTTAATCATATTCATCGCCATTTGCTCCTACTCGTCATATACAGCATACTTCTTTTCCAGCCTTTGAAACAACCAGGTAAGTGCCAGTGTCATAATCAAGTAAAATACGGCAGCAACAATAAATGGCATCGTATTAAAATCCCGCTGCACAATGGCTCTGGTTGTCCGTAGCAGATCATTCATGGCCAGAACATAAATCAGGGAAGTATCTTTGACCAGCGTAATGGTTTCATTGCTTACTGGCGGCAGCACGCGTTTAATGACCTGAGGCAAAACAATGCGGCGCATTGTTTGCACATAGGTCATGCCCAATACCTTAGCGCCTTCATACTGACCACGATCAATGGATTGAATGCCTGCCCGGAATATTTCAGCAAAGTAAGCAGCATAGTTTAGTACAAAGGCCAGTAATGCCGCCGAAAAATCAGGCAGCCGCACACCAACATAGGGCAAGAACGGCAGCCCAAAATAGATGAACAGAAGTTGCAGCATCAGGGGCGTTCCCCGAAACAGCCAGATGTATACGCCGACCGCACTGCTCAAGGCCTTAAACCGGGAAATGCGGGCCAAGGCCAATAGCAAACCCAGCGGCAAGGCGAGGA
>Ga0316604_10002515_pt1 | contig 13920 bp, 10 predicted proteins | sample OWC_soil_day20_C_FD_207650 | JGI IMG/M metagenome (GOLD analysis project Ga0316604, IMG submission 207650) | Wetland soil microbial communities from Old Woman Creek delta, Ohio, United States - OWC_soil_day20_CT | ecosystem: Environmental > Terrestrial > Soil > Wetlands | place: USA: Ohio... | reverse complement strand
TTGTTAGTAGCTCATGGTAGATAATCGGAAGTATCATATCGTTTTGTATGATTTGAATATTATTTTTGGCTTTATTAAGAAACAAAGGTATAGCTGGATTCCGATTTATCTTTTTCCAGGATGCTACCATATCAACTTGTGCATCCTCACCTTCCAATTTAATAAAGCGAAGATTAGGATTTGCATAGGGTTTGGTAGCAAAGTAAGGGAGAATTGCGATTCCTTCGCCTGATTCAACAAGTGTAAGCAAAATTTCAGTGAGATAAGGCCGTTCGACTATTTTAGGGGTAAAACCCCGGTTTGCGCATAATTGTAAAGTGAAATCGTAGGGGCAGGGTGCAACTTCACGATTTAGGACAATAAAAGGCTCACGAGCTACGGCGGCTAAATCTAACTGAGGCTGATTTGCCAGGGGATGGTCATAAGGCATTACAAAACATTCAACATCCCGCAAAAGTGGTTGCCAGACTACATGGGGCGTATTCTGTAACGATACCGACATGGTAAGGCCTATATCTACATCATTGTGTTCCAAGGCCATATTCAAATCACCCCAATTCAATTGAATTAACATTAATTGAATCTTTGGATAGGAGCTTCGAAAGTCTTTCACTAGTTTGGGTAAAAAGTGCTTAGTATGTGATTCCAGGAAGGCGACTTTAAGAGTACCCGCAAAACCGGACGCGGTATGGCGGGTTTTTTTTATTGCTTCTTCAAGTATAGCAATAATGAACTTAGCTTCTTTCAAAAAAACCTGACCGGCTTCTGTCAACTGGACTGAACGAGAATTTCTTTCAAATAGTTTGACACCCAGGTGTTTTTCTAAATCCGCTATTTGTAAACTTACTGCGGATTGGGTGAGATATAAGTGCTTGGCCGATTCAGTAAAATTTAATCGCTCTGCGACACAAACAAAGATTTCCAACTGCCGAGTTTCCATAATTCCCTCCGAGCGGATTGTAGTCAGCAAAACATGAGGAATAATTAAATTATAGTGTAGTTCTAATTAATTAACAATATTTCACGAATATTGATGAAGGATCAGGTATTAAATTTTTTTATTGTTGCCATGAGGAATCTGAATTTCCGCAAAAATATATTTTACTATATTATAAAGATGAAGATTGTGAATTTTGACAATGTTGTTACATTGCCAAGAACAAAGGGAAATGCATTACTACTTTTTAATCCAGATGGAAAGTATAACTTTCCCTGGATTGAACGACTAAGGCTTCTGCCGGCGTCCTAACGGACTTGGCACAAGCCAAGTCTTTTCTTATGGAGGCGTTGCATGAAAACACCACAAGAATTGTTAAAGGAACGCAAGGAAAGAATAAGAAAAGCTGTAGCGCTAGAAAAAAACGACCGAACTCCGGTAGTAACTCTGGCTGATGGTTTTTGTGCGACCCATAGGGGAGTCAAGTTATCAGAGTTTTGTTCGAGCTTAAAAGCGTCTAATAAGGTAATGGTTGAATCGATCAGAGATATGGGGCCAGGGTTTATCCTTGCATCAGGGTGTGCTGTTCCAGTAAATGCAAAAATTGAGAACGTGAAAGCCATGATTGCTGCTGCGACCGAAAAGTAGCTAGTAGATACCATTTTTTAATAGAATGAAAAATATTATTAGGGGTGGAGTAAATGACAGCAGAGGAGAGACTGGTAGCTACTATTAATCTTGAACCAGTCGACCGAGTAGTCTGTGCGCCAATGATTGACCAGTATGCCGGTCAGTTTGCAGGAATTATCAATAAGGAATTTATGTGGGACTGGAAAAAGTGCATGGATTCTCTTGACAAAGTAAAGGAAGCCTTTCCCGTTTGGGATAGCAACCCTTTTATTATGTGTGAACGATATGCGCCGCTGATGAAAAAAGTAGGACTCATGCGTACGGCAATGCCTGGTGTGGAACTACCTGACAATGCTTCCTTCCAGATGCACGAAGTGGAAATTACAACCCGCGAGGACTATGATCTGCTCATTAAAGAAGGTCTTTTGGCATATGTTGGTAAGTTTAATCAAGTTGCGCACGGTACAAATCCAGAAGAGCAACTGGCGGCGATTATGGAAAAAGGCAAATTACTGCTGGATGAAAACCAGCGTACTCAGCGCCGCGGGCAAAGTTCAACCTGGGGAATACTAGGCGGATCGGCACCTGATGTTCTGTCGATGAGCCGTTCCCTGGAAAAGTTTTTTAAAGATGTGATTCAAATCCCTGACAAAGTATATGAAGCCATGATTGTTGTTACAGATGGTATGATTGAGTTACTTTCAGCTCAGGCGGACCAAACCGGTATCAGACGTGCGTTTATTGGCGACTCTCGCAGTAGTGCTCAATGGATATCACTGAAGAAGTTCGAAAAATTATTCATGCCAGTTATGAAGCGACTTGTTAACGGTTTGGATCAAAAGGGAATTATTCCAATATTGCACCTTGATTCTGACTGGACAAAAAATCTACCATATTTATTGGAATTGCCAGCAAAAAAATTCGTTGTTCAATTGGATGGCTCTACTGATATTTTTAAGGCAAAGGAAATACTTGACGGACATTGTGCGATTATGGGGGATATGCCAGCAGCGCTGTTAACTGTAGGATCTCCCAGTGAGGTAGATGCATACGCTAAAAAACTATTTGAAGTCGTTGGTAAAGGCGGCGGTTTCATTTACTCTTCAGGTTGCTGTGTTCCTATGAATGCAAAACATGAAAATATGAAAGCCTTCTTTGATGCGGTAGAGAAGTACGGACGCTATAATTAGCTGCTACTCTAAACCTTAAGTGATACATTAGCTATTGGGAAAAAGGAGAATTATATTAAAATTAAAGGGGCAGCCTCAAAAATAATTGAGGCTGCCTTTTTACGTACGCACAGCAATAGCACACTTCCAGGATAATTTTTTGACGAAAAGAAGATTAGGTAATGGTAAAAGAACAATTTTTATCAATGGATATGGCACAGGGTGAGCATGTGCCTATGAACTCAATGCAGGTCGTTGTCAGTTGACAGCTTATCAAGCTCTTGCAGGAATAAAGGAACAGCAGGATTTGAATGCACTTCATTCCAGGCAACAACCACATCAAACTTAAAGTCGTCACCAGTGATATCCAGAAACCGAAGCTCTTGACTAGCATAAACGTTAATATGTCTTGGCAAAATAGCAACTCCAATACCGGATTCAACCATTAGCAAAGCGTTCTCGGGGAAAGTTGTTAATTTTACAATGTCAGGCGAAAAACCAGCCGCTGCGCAGAGTGTTGTGATTTGATTATAAAGACTGGGAGATTCTTCTTGGGCCAAAAGAAGAAATTTTTCCTTTGAAAGCGTGGACAGCTTAATGTCGTTATTATTGGCAGCTGGGTGGTCATGTCGTAGGACAATAGCAAGTGAATCAGGATACAAAGTCTGCCAGCAAAGTCCGGAAATATTCAATAAATCAAAAGAAAGAGTAAAGGCAATATCGATATCACCATGTTTTAGGGTTGTGGCAAGTGCTCCCAAATTTAACTGGTTTAACTGCAAATCGACATTAGGATAAGTGTTTCTAAAACGTGAGATAAGTGCAGAAAAGAAGTTCTTAGTCGGTGCTCCCAAAAAACCAATTTTAAGTTGACCTGCAAAACCGGCTACTGCTAGGCGAATTTTTTGGATACCTTCTTCATAGTGAGCAAGAATGGCTTTAGCCTCGGTAAGGACTATAGTGCCGATCGGTGTTAGACGGACGGTTTGTTTATTACGCGCAAATAATTGCACTCCGAGGGCATGTTCTAAATCCGCAATGTGTCTACTAAGGACAGGCTGAGCGATAAAAAGTTGCTTAGCAGCTGTGCTGAAGTTTAAATGTTCTGCGAGACAGGTGAATTCGCGTAATAACTGGATTTCCATGGTACCTCCGTTGCTATTGCTATATATAACAATAGTATACAGCGATTACCGCGAGAGTGGAAAGGTTTCGCAAAAAAATGCAATTGCATAACGGTAATACTTTTCTAGCATAAGCTTAGACCTAGATAGTATTTCCCATTTAAAGTAGATTGCATTAGTATGGGGTTGTAATATGAAGTTGCACTGAAGGGAGAAAATAGATTATGGCGCTTGAAAGTACGCAATTTTCGGTTATCCTTTTTGGCCTGGAAAAAGTGCTGAAGATGACTGCCTTGCGGTCTGCCACCTTTGCCGAGCGGCTCAAAGAAAAGAATCTGATTGCTCAAATTAAGTTACGAGACAACTCTCAGGGCAGATATTTTATTTTTAAAGAGGGTAAAGTTTCTTCAAAATCTGGTATCTACTCCAATCCCGATATTGTTATGTCGTTCGAAGATGCTGCAACTGCCGTAAGAATAATGAGCCCCACAAAAACATTCTTAGAATTTATCAGTTCGGCCAAAAGTTTTCAGCTTGATATGCGGGGACCGGATGAATTATCGCTATGGTTTGCTGAAACCTTGAATATGACAATGAGTCTTAATCCGGCTTATGGCGTAGACATGGGCGACGGCGTCAGGCGCTACACGAACAACACCAATGGCGGTCCGGTTTTTGTGTATGTAAAAGCTGGCAAAATTATCCGGATTACGCCTATCGATTTTGACGAAGAGGATGCAGATCCGTGGGTAGTCAAAGCCAGAGGCAAAGACTTTTCACCACCCAAGAAAGCAACTGTTAGCCCGCATACTTTGGCATGGAAATCAATGATTTATTCTCCGAATCGGTTGCTTTACCCAATGAAACGGGTGGACTTTGATCCAAATGGCGAAAGAAATCCCCAAAACCGGGGTGTATCCGGGTATGAACGGATTAGCTGGAATGAAGCATTGGATATTGTTGCTAATGAAATTAAACGGGTAAAAAGAAAACATGGTCCAGGTGCAATTATGAACGGCAGTGGCTCACATCATACCTGGGGAGCGTTAGGATACTGGCTTAGTGCCAGACTGCGGTTTTTTAACTCTATTGGTTGGACACCTGTAGTACATAACCCGGATAGCTGGGAGGGCTGGTTCTGGGGAGCGACACACCATTGGGGCCAAAGTGCCCGGAATGGGGGTTCGGAGTTCTATAATCTTGTGGAGGATTGCCTCCAGAACTGCGAAATGATGGTCTTCTGGTCTAGTGACCCAGAATCTACCAGCGGTGTATATGGAGCATCAGAAGGCACTATACGGCGCCAGTGGCTAAAGGAATTAGGTATCAAGCTTGTTCATATTGACCCGTACTACAATCATACGGTCGGACTTTTGGGCGGTAAGTGGCTGGCACCCAAGCCTGGTACCGACAGCGCTATGGTTTTAGCTATTGCTTATGTTTGGATTACCGAAAACCTTTATGATAAGGAGTATGTTGATAAGCGTACGACTGGCTTTGAAAAATGGCGGGATTATATCTTAGGTAAAGAAGATGGTAGTGAGAAGACACCGGAGTGGCAAGAACAAGAAACAGGTGTTCCAGCAAAAGATATCAGGGCACTTGCACGGGAATGGGGACGCAAAAAGACCTATTTAGCTGCCGGCGGTATTGTTGGTTTTGGCGGTGCATGCCGTACGGCCACGGGAACCGATTGGGCTAGAGGTATGGTATGTCTCATGGCTATGCAAGGTTTAGGCAAACCGGGGATTAATATGGGAGGTATGCAGCAGGGTACTCCTGTCGATACCCGTTTCTATTTCCCTGGCTACGCCGAAGGTGGTATGTCGGGTGATATTTTTGGTACCGGCAACTTTCTTAACTTATACCAGCGGATGCCCAATATTGTAACCATGAATACTGTAAAACAAGGGGTGCCGCGGCTTAAAATTCCTGAGGCCATTATGGACGGCCACTGCGAAGCTTATAATGCGGATGCTACCACCATTGAAGGACAATTTATTCCGCTTAAATATCCCACTCCTGGGTACTCGCCAGTAAAAATGTATTATAAATATGGTGGTTCGCATATTGGCACTATGGTTGACACTAACCGTTATATAAATATGTATCGTTCAGACGGGCTGGAGTTTGTTGTTAATCAATCGATTTGGTTTGAAGGAGAAGCTCAGTTTGCTGACGTAATTTTACCGGCTTGTACTAATTTCGAACGCTGGGACATCAGTGAATTTGCCAACTGCGGCGGCTATATTCATCATTCCTTTACGCAGGTTAATCATCGGGTTGCTGTTTTGCAGCATAAATGTATTGAGCCGCTGGGTGAGTCAAAATCTGATATCCAAATCTTCCTGGAGTTATCGAAACGTCTGGGATTGGGCTCTGTCTTCTCCGAAGGCTCCACTGAACTGGAATGGTGTAAACGATTGTTTGACGGAACCGATTTACCCCACAACATACCCTGGAAAAAATTTCTCAAAAAAGGGTACTATGTTATCCCGCCATTGCCTGAAGATCGACGTGATCCGGTTTCATTCCGCTGGTATGCGGAAGGCCGTCCTAAGGACACCCCGGAACCTTTTCCTGCACCGTCTGACTATACGGAAGAATACCGAATGGGATTGCAAACCCAGTCAGGCAAGTTAGAATTCGAATCCTCAAGTCTAAAGCGTTATGATCCCAACGATCCAGAACGGCCACCCATTATGAAGTACAATCCGGCCTGGGAAGGTCCACATGCAACTGAATTATTTGCTAAGTACCCGCTGCAGCTTGTTTCACCTCATCCGAAGTTTACTTTCCATACGCAAAGTGATGGGAAGGATAGCATTATTAATGATATAAAGGATCATCGAATATTAATTAATGGGCACTATTATTGGATCATTAGGATCAATCCGCAAGATGCCGCTGCCCGTGGCATTAAGGAAAACAATTTGGTCAAGGCGTTTAATGACAGGGGGGCAGTTATATGCGCCGCCCAATTGACTGAACGTATTCCTCCGGGAACCGTACACTCCTATGAATCTTCTGCTGTTTATAAACCGGTAGGTGAACCTGGCAAATCGCCAGATCTTGGCGGCTGCGTCAATCTTCTCACTCCCAGTCGGATGATGATAAAAAAATCTCATGGTATGGCAGCTAATTCCTGTCTTATTGAAATCACAAAATGGAGCGGAGAGGAGAACGTTTGATGAAAAAGTGGCATTTGATTATAGATGTTGAGAAATGTGTGGATTGCAATAATTGTTTCATGTCCTGCAAGGATGAACATGTTGACAATGACTGGCCGGGATATACCCGACCTCAGCCGCGGCATGGTCATCGTTGGATAAATATTATGCGCGCAGAACGGGGGCAATACCCGCTTGTTGATGTAGCATACAGGCCAACCCCCTGTATGCACTGTGAGGATGCGCCCTGTATTCGAGCGTCCAAGGGGAGTATCACCAAACGTGCTGATGGAATTGTTATGATTGATCCGGTTAAAGCCAAGGGACAACAAGAGTTAATTAATGAGTGTCCTTATCAGGCAATATGGTGGAATCAAGAACAAGACGTTCCTCAAAAGTGTACTCTATGTGCCCATCTATTAGATCAAGGCTGGAAGCAGCCGCGCTGTGTACAGGCCTGCCCAACCGGTGCACTCAGGGCTGTATGTGTAGACGACATGGAAATGAGTCGTATTTGTACGGCTGAAAAGCTGGAAGTTTTGAAACCGGAAGCAAATACCCGGCCCAGTGTCTTTTACAAAAACTTATATCGATTTAACAAATGTTTTATCGGCGGAAGTATAGCCGCTAACCGGAAGGGAATTGTTGATTGCATTGAAGGCGCAAAAGTAACTTTGTTGCAGGGGAAGGATAAGCTGATGGAAACGATAACCGATAATTTTGGCGATTTTAAGTTTGATCAACTTGCAAAAAACAGTGGTAAGTATGTTATTCAGGTTCAGATGCCGGGATTTCCCGCGGCGGAAGTTACACTTGAATTGACTTCAAGTAAAAATATCGGAACAATTTATTTATCATAATACGTTTAATCGTATGATCCTACTTATAACGAAATGGAGGATATAATGGATAACACCAAACTAACAAAATTTGGCGACTTTTCGATTCTTATGATTGCGTATGTCTGGGTATTTGTTGCCTCGGCGGTTAGCCCGGCACTTGGAAGTATGGTTCAGGATTTTCCGGGAGTATCTATGTTAAAACTTCAATTAGTTTCCGTAATCCCTTTTGTTACTTCTATTATATTCAGCGTGGTTGCGGGGATATTAGCAAAACGATATGACAAAAAGAGCATAGTATTGGGGGGGCTTGTAATCTATGGCATAACAGGCATGCTTCCATACTGGGCAACTACTATTGATCAAATTATTCTCTTAAGACTCCTTACCGGTATTGGTGTTGGACTTATATTACCTTTGCCTAATATTATTATTGCGGAACATTATGATGGCGAGCCAAGAAAAAAAATGCTTGGCTGGGCTACAGCCTTAGCAAATGTAGCTAACGTAATAAATAGTGTTTTGATTGGCTTTTTGCTTATGCTAGGTTGGCGGTATTGTTTCCTGGCTTTTGCTATAGTACTTGCTGTCGCGGTTATCAACTTATTCGGACTCCCTAAATCTTCACCACAAAAACAAACTGCCGAAAATACGCAAGCAGGGGCAGGTTGTTCTATCAGCAGAATACCCAAAATTGTGTATCTGCTTGCATTTTACATGATGATGAATTGGGCTATATTGCAACTTAATATTCTCAATATGGCGGTGTTGATCTTAAGCGAGAATTTAGGAGCCCCCTGGATGATTGGGTTAGCAATAGCCATACCCGGCTTGGGATGTATCTTTTCCGGTGCTTTATTTCCGCAAGTTTTCAAATGGTTAAAAAACTATTTAGCATTTGCAGGATTATTCATATTTACTTTAGGATTCATAACTTTGTATTATACACATTCCTTTAGTACTTTACTTGTAGCAAACTTTTTGGAGGGAATTGGCTCTGGACTATTAGTACCTTATTTGTTTTACGTAACGTCAACTAAGGTCGATGCCCAGCAATATGACATTTCTTTCGGTATAGTAACCGGTGCTATGCATCTGGGAATTCTTTTTTCTCCATTTCTCCAAGTCGGGATCGCCATGCTAGGTAATACTGAGTCACTGAGTTATCTATATTTAGTAGCTACTATTGCTTTAGCAATCGCCACGGTTATTTCGTTCGTATATGAAATGGTTAATTCAAAGCAACAAGTGGAAGAAACAGCTCATTGATATGAGTTATTCCTTGATAAAATGGTAAAATTATATAAATGGGCGGTGAGTAATTTATTTCTAAGTTCCACTGCCCATATTTGTAGTTTAGCCCATTGAGTAGGCGAAAAAAAGGTACCAGCTATTGCAGGGTTCTGGTGCAAAAATAAAAACAGTGATAAAATAAGTATCAACCTATGCTAGGATTTGATAGTTTTGGAACTGCTGAAAACAATTTGTGGAATTGAAATAATGCATATGATTAGCAAAGGGCAGGTTGAAGAAATTCAATGTGTCCTTTTTGAAGTTGGCATGTCTTTATACAGATTTCCACATGGAAGAGCACGTGTTGTGGTAGAATAGTTTACAGGAATAAGTTCAGGGGGATATATACAAGTATTTCTTTTTCGACGGGGTAAACGATAAGATTATAATTAGATGATGGAGAAGATTATGACCCAAAAAAACAAATCACTATTTTGGATTGTAGTAGGTATCACAGCGTTTATTATATTTTTTCATCTAGGGAGTTTTCCTTTGCTTGATCCGGATGAGCCAGTTTACGCTGAGACGCCTAAGGAAATGATTGCATTTGGCGATTTTGTTTCACCACGGATTTATGGTGAATATTGGTATGATAAGCCACCGATGTATTACTGGCTGGTGGCGGCAGCTTTCAAGGTTTTCGGCGTTAATGAATTTGCGGCACGATTTCCGTCGGCATTGTTAGGTGTGCTGTGTGTGCTGCTGGTGTATCGGGTAGGGAGCAGACTGTTTGGCCAGACTACAGGTATTGCCGGGGCGCTGGTATTAGCCACAAGTATCGAGTATTTTTATGTCGCCAAAGCGGCAGTGACAGATATTACATTAACACTGTTTCTAACTGCAGCTCTGTTTTCGTTTTTGGAAAGAAAATATTATCTTTTCTATTTCTTTACGGCATTAGCAAGTGTTACTAAAGGACCTATAGGGTTACTGTTTCCGGCGGCGATTATCTTTTTTTATTTACTTGCAACTAAAAATTGGCAAGAATTAAAAAATATGAAGATACCGGCAGGGGTTATTATTTACTCAGTGGTGGCGTTGCCCTGGTATATTGTCATGTACCAAATTCATGGTGCGGCTTTTCTTGATACATTTATTGGCTTTCATAATATCACCCGGTTTACGACGGCAGAACACACTGAGACTTCAGGCTGGTATTTCTTCGTACCGGTGTTGATGCTAGGGTTTTTCCCGTGGACAGCACTCCTAGTTCAATCTGTTTATGCGTCGTTGGCTGAAGGGAGAAAACAAGTACCTGCTTTGCTATTTTTAAATATCTGGGCATTCTTTATTTTTATCTTTTTTACCATTTCAAACACCAAGCTAGTGACATATATACTTCCCATGTATCCACCAATAGCTTTACTGGTCGGCTGGTATCTTGGGCGCTGGATTGATGGATACCGGCATAATGAATGGTGCTATAGCTGGCCAGTTATACTATCAGGACTTGTTGTCCTTTTGGTTGGCGGTATATATTTTGGCATTAAGGCGATGCCTGAGTTGACAACCGGATTATTAGTAATGGCTGCCGTGCTGATAACAATGGCTGGTACGGTTTGGTATGCAGTGAGACGAGGTAATCCTGCTGTCGGATTTTGGGGGCAAGTTGTGGCGATGACTATTGTTGCAACTATATTGGTGGCAGTCCTACTGCCAGCGGTAGCCCCTCAAGTTACCACTCGTGATATTGCCAGCCAATTTAGTGCTGTGTATGATGGAAAATCGCCAGTATATGTCGTGAAATTCTTACATCCGGGATTTGCTTTTTACACAGATGTCTATGGTACGGAAGTTATGTCCGGTGATGACATTAAAAAGGCGGTGGCTAAAAATTCTACCGCTTACTATGTAATTCGGCAATTAGAATATAACACATTAGGCAGCCAGGAACGTGCAGCCTTGACGATAATGGCGCAGTCTTATGAAGTGTTATTACTCAAACAATAAAGTAAACGTTTTTGCCCATAGCCGTCTATCCTTGGGTGTGGCTTTTAGTTTGTGACATGTGGCTAGTGCTTAACATAGTATAGATTAAAAGCTAATATGGGAGGCATCCTTGTGGTTCGTTATTCTTGTGCATCTGACTGGAATTTGCTGAAGCCCACTAAAAAATGCATCAAAACATACACTTCATTCTTAAAACTATATGAAGTATGTTCTTTTAGATTATATAAGGTGTGCCCGTGGTGTGGTTGCGAATTTGATTATCATTATTATCAGGGCGAATGTCCTTGTTGTGGGGATGATGATCCTCCCCCTCAGCCTGGTTTCGTGTTTTTTCCAGAGCTTCAAGTTGAAACTTCTTCACTTGCACTTTTTCCAGAACTTGCATTTTACCCATAGTGTAATAAATAAAATAGTATAATGCTATCAGAAAAAGAGGCGGCGATATGCCGGAGAAACGTGGACGCCGCCTATAGTAAGATGCAGACTGTGCGCAAGGTAAAAAAGGAAAGTGCCTTGCGTTTTTCATTTTAATTTCAGAATCACCTGCTACACTTAATACATGCATGTTATATTCGGTTAGTTAACTTCGGGGAGCGTAACCTTACCGGACAACTAACTATATAACGTATACTTCAATGTCAATTGATGAAACTAGATAAAAAGGAGCATGAATAGCATATGTTGTGGTTTATCGCCATCGTTTTAGGAGTTGTACAAGGTTTGGGGGAGTTTTTACCCATATCCAGTTCGGCACACTTAATCATTGTGCGCTGGCTGTTTGGTTGGAATCCGATTATCGCTCAAGTCGGCGAAAATATTGATATCGCTCTTGATGTGGCGCTGCATGTGGGAACGCTGCTGGCAGTACTTATTTATTTTTTCCAGGATTGGCTGGAGCTTGTTGTAAATGGAGTAACGAAAGGACTAAAAACGAAAGAGGGAAAAATGTTTTGGTATCTGGTACTAGCCACAATTCCTGGCGGTGTTGCCGGGCTGCTCTTTGAGTCAGCCATAGACAAATTTATTCGTTCTCAACCCCTTATCATTGCTGTTGGACTCGCTATTATGGGTATTATTCTTTACTATGTAGATAAGAATTTGCCGCAAAGAATTAATTATGAAAACATAACGTTTAAACAGACTTTGTTCATCGGTTTTTCACAGACGTTGGCGCTGATTCCGGGTGTTTCGCGATCTGGTATTACCATGACAACAGGCCGTTTGTTAGGATTTTCGCGGGAGGCGTCAGCTAAATTTTCCTTCTTGCTGGCAACGCCGATTATTGCTGGCGCAGCGCTAAAGCATACGCCGGAAATTATTCATAATTTTGCCAGTCCTTTATTCTTAGTTGGCACAATCATATCAGCCATAGTAGGGCTCTTGTGCATTAGCTTACTGCTTAAATATCTCCAAAGAAACAACTTTGCTATATTTGCAGCATATAGGGTACTGCTGGCAGCACTCATTGTAGGTGTATACTTTGTTAGAGGTGCATAAACATTGAATGATTGTCAGTAGTTATTTAGAATTTTTTTTGCTGCAGTAACATCAATAACCAATTGTGTGAATTTCAGCCGTAACCAAAAGCTTCTAAATGTGTTAGTAGATTGAAAGATAGGTATACGGTTCAAGGCGAAAATATTACTGTTTGGTTTATCTGTTCCGAAGTTTACTGTAAATGCCCCTCGATATCCTGATTGCTTTAATAACTGCGGAGTTGTCTGATTATAAAAGCCACCAGGATAGGCAAAATATTTTATGGGCTCTTTAAGGCGCCATTCTATGGCTTCACGGGATTTCGTCAATTGATATTCAGCGTATTCATTTGTAGCTTCAGAAAGTGATATATGATTTAAAGTATGGGAACCAAAAGTGAAGCCAGCATCATGCATTACTTTTACTTGTTCCCAAGTTAAATATCTGCTGTTAATTCCTACATAATCGGTTATTAAAAAGATCGTGGCGGTAAAATCATATTTTTTTAGTATTGGATAGGCTTCAAAATACGCGTCACAGTAACCATCGTCAAATGTAATCAAAATGGGATTTTTAGGTAGAGGATCACCATATTGGATATAATCAAGTAGTTGATCTGGCGAGATGGTTGTATACCCGTTATTATGTAGATAAGCCATTTGATCGTCAAACTCTTGGGGGGTAATTGCCAGAGCATTTACCTTTTGGTTGCTTATTATATGATAATTTAAAACCGGAATGCCAAAGTTATTAATGCTTATTACAATGGCAGTAAGTATGATAAGTAGTATTGGTGCAATTATCCACATAATGAGCTTTTTTTGCAGAATAAACACTACAATTCCCCCAATTCGATTTTATCGCTTTCCTTTGCTTGCTATCGAAGACAGTAACCCTTCGATATGCAAGCAAAGGAAAGCTTTTTTGTCCAGATGGAAAGTATAACTTTCCCTGAATTGAACGACTATACCCCTAAAGGGCACAGGCGGCTTCTGCCAGCGTCCTAAAGGACTTGGCACAAGCCAAGTCTTATCTTATACTACCACAACGGCTTCACTTTTTGAACTCTCATGGGTAGCGTGGAGTTCTCATTTACGTAAAAAGACTAAGCATAAGCATAAGTGTAAGTATGTATTTATTTAGTTATGCAATGTATGTTAACTTAGCTCCTTTGACCCAAGGTTTGGTGTGAGCAAGTTATCTTAAATTTTATGGGGGAGGTATTTTCTTGAAAGGATTTCAGAAACAGGAGTTAACCAGTGTTATTGAAATTGACCGTAAGTTAAGCATCATAACCCGGTATGGGTTGAGCATGAGATTGAATTAATAAAC
>Ga0316604_10002514_pt1 | contig 13926 bp, 9 predicted proteins | sample OWC_soil_day20_C_FD_207650 | JGI IMG/M metagenome (GOLD analysis project Ga0316604, IMG submission 207650) | Wetland soil microbial communities from Old Woman Creek delta, Ohio, United States - OWC_soil_day20_CT | ecosystem: Environmental > Terrestrial > Soil > Wetlands | place: USA: Ohio... | reverse complement strand
GGGCAGGGCGATGACGGCGTCGAGCATGTCGCGCTCGATGATCCAGCGGCGGATATTGGATTCACCGCTGCCTGCGTCGCCGGTAAACAGCGGTGAGCCGTTGAAGACGATGGCGATCTTGGAACCGTCGCCGCCCTTGTTCGGCGCGGCGTGCATCTTGGAAATCATGTGCTGCAGGAAGAGCAGCGAGCCATCGTTGATGCGCGGCAAGCCCGCGCCGAAACGGCCTTGGAAACCTTGCGTGGCGTATTCCTCACGCACGAAGTCTTCTTCTGGCTTCCACTCCACACCGAAAGGCGGATTGGCGAGCATGTAGTGGAAGCGCTTGTCCTGGTGGCCGTCGTGCGGCACGAAGTTGTTGGCCTTGTTCTTGGCGCCCTTGATGCCCAGCGTGTCGCCATAGATGAGGTTGTCGATCGGCTCATCCTTGATCAGCAGATCGGCGCAGCAGATGGCGTAGGACTCGGGGTTGTATTCCTGGCCGAAGAGTTCGATGTGGGCGTCGGGGTTCTTTTCGGTGATGTACTTCTCAGATTCCGACAGCATGCCACCCGTGCCTGCCGTTGGGTCATAGACGCTGCGGTAGATGCCTTTCTCGTAAATACCCTCTTCACCGGTGAACAGCAGCTGCACCATCAGGCGGATGACTTCGCGCGGCGTGAAGTGGTCCCCGGCTTCTTCGTTGGCTTGCTCGTTGAACTTGCGCACCAGCTCTTCGAACAGATAGCCCATCTGCAAGTTACTGAGCGCCTTGGGCGAGAGGTCGATATCGCCTGAGCAGAATTCTTTGAGGATGAGGAACAGGCGATTGGCTTCGTCAAGCTTGGCAATCTCGGCCTCGAACTCGAACTTGTCGAAAATGTCTTTGGCGCGCGGCGAGAAGCCCTGGATGTAGGCGATCAGGTTGCCCGCGATGTTGGGGGCATCATCGAGCAGCTTTTCAAAGGTAAAGCCGCTGGTGTTGTAGAGCTCCTGCTTGCGGTCTTTGGCGGCGATGCGTGAGAGCGATTTTTCGAGCGCAGCGCCCTTGATACCCTTCTCTTCGAGTCGCTTTTTTTCGTCCAGCACCTTCTGCTTGTTCTCGGCCAGCACGAGGTCGAACCGGCGCAACACCACGAGTGGCAGCATGACGCGACGATACTGTGGTGGTCGGTAGGGGCCGCGCAGCTTGTTAGCAATGTTCCAGATGAAGCCGACGAGGTTCTGATGTTGGGTAGATTGCGTTGGGTTCATGGAAGCTGGAATTTCTGCAGATGTAGCGTGGATTTTATGACCTTAAAGAAAAACGGGACCTCTTGGTCCCGTTTTTTTCAGTTTTTGTGTCAGTAGTTTTTCACTTACTTGTCACGGATTTCATCTTCTGTGTCACCCGACATCATCTGTCAGATGGCGAAGAACGTGAAAACACGCGGACTGAATTTCAAAGCGTTTTCCAATTTCTTTGTCATCTGAGTACTCCAGTTGTGACAGAGAAACTGCAAAGATCCAGAGTCTGTGTCACTGATAGTGAAAAGTCCTGAAACCACGTCGTGTGACACGGCTCAGCGTCGTAATGATTGTACCGCCAATCCCGCTTCAGAAAAGGCTTCCAGGCTTGGACAGGCCTCCAGCCACCCGATACCCCATCGCTCGATACCCGCGCTGGCGCTTGTCCCACATCCGCAGCAATGCCGGATGGCCTGTGTCGATGAAATCGATGATCCGGACATCGGTCTTGGTGGCGTGCTCCCGATGCAAACGCCCTGCGTACTGCTGCAGGTTGCCCTTCCACGAGATCGGCATGGCCAGGATCAAGGTGTCGAGCGGCGGATGATCGAATCCTTCGCCGACCAGCTTGCCAGTTGCCAACAACACGCGCGGCGCATCCGGTGGCATCGCTTCGAGTTGCGCAATCAAGCCTGAGCGCAACTTCTTGGACATCCGTCCATGCATGCTGACAACAGGAAGCGCTCTCGCCTCAAGTGCTTGCCCAATAGCCTCGACATGCTCAGTTCGCTCGGTCAGGACAAGTACTTTCCGGCCTTGGCTGAATGCCTTTTCAACTTCGTCCGCAATCGCTTCAGTCCGTGCAACGTCTTCAGCCAGATGCCTGAAAACATCCTGAATCCGCGCCTCAGGCGCCACGGCAATGATCCGGTTGCAGGCACGTGGAATGACTTCCAGATCATGTGGCGCAGATTCAGCACGCGTGGCCTGATGCCGGATCGGGCCGCACTGCATGAAGATGATGGCCTGCTGACCATCGCGCCGGATGGGCGTTGCCGTCAGGCCCAACACATACCTGGCCTTGATCTGTTTGAGGATGGCTTCAAACGAGACGGCGCCGATGTGGTGACACTCATCGATGATGACTTGCCCGTAGTTCTCGACCAGTGGGTTGACCTCGCCTTGCCGCGACAGGGATTGCATGACGGCAATATCGATCACCCCAGTCGGCTTGGCTTTTCCGCCGCCAATCGTGCCCACCACGCCCTTGCCCACGCCCAAAAAACTCTGCAACCGCTCCTGCCATTGCTTGAGCAGTTCGGTGCGGTGAACAAGGATCAAGGTGTTGGTTGCGCGCCGGGCAATGACCCCCGCTGCCGTCACGGTCTTGCCGAAGGCGGTCGGCGCGCAGAGCACGCCGAAATCGTGGGCCATCACCTCGGCTACCGCACGCTCCTGATCCGCACGCAACACACCAACGAAATTCAACTCGGCTGGCTGCCCAACAAATCGCTCATCGCGCAACTCAAGCCCGATGCCATTGCTTTTGAGCAAGTCCTCCACCGCATTCAGGCAGCCACGCGGCAGGGCGATGTGGCGGGGATAGTTCTCGGCACAGGCGATCACGCGCGGGGTATCCCACACGGACATCCGCATGGCTTGAGCCTGGTAGAACTTCGGGTTCTGAAACGCCGCAAGGCGAATCAGCCGATTGGCCAAAGCCGGCGGCAGGGCAGCCTTTTCAAAGTAGATGAGGTTGGCGAGGATGCCCGTCAAAGACTGGGGCAACGGGCCGGGAAGTTTCGGCGCTGTGGGCGCCGGCTTTTTCCAGGGCTCGGCGTAGTCCTCTTCGTCGATGAAGCTCACATCCAGCGGGTGAGCGCCACCTGTCGCACGGAAAATGACGGGCTCGATGTCGTGAAACGACATACGCTCCAGTGAGGTAAGAAACGCCCACTGATCCGGATACGGCTTCAACTGCTCATCCACAAACACGCTGCAGTCACGCTCCCGCGCAGCTTTCTGCAATGGCAGGGCGATCAGGTTGCCAAACCCGCCCTTGGGCATGCTGTCCTGATTCGGAAACAGGTGGTCGTAGGAGGTGAGTTGTAGTTGCCGCGTGCGCGCACAGGTGAAACTGATGATCGCCGAACCCAGTCGGCGCGCATCCCGAGCGGAAACAGCGCTGGAGAAGAACACCCAGGCATGCGCACCCGCCCCTGAACGGGATATTTCCAAAGCAGCGGGCACACCGAGCTCTCGGCAGGATTGCAGGAAGGCCTTGGCGTCCTCGCGCCAGTCGGCTTCGTCAAAGTCAGCGGCCAGAAAATGGCAGGTGTCGTCTGCCAGCAGCGGATACACCCCAATGATGTGCTCACCGGCCAGGTGGTCATAAACGATGGAATCCGTCAGCGGCACGAACAGCCGCTTGCTGCACTCACCGCACTTGATGCGCGGCTTCTCGCAGACCCCGGCCCGCCATTCATTGGCGCAGGTCGGGCTGTAGCCTGACTTGCCGGAGGTTTTGCTTTCCCACCGGACAGGATAGACATCATCCCGACCCCTAAAGAGGCGCCGGAACAAAGCCACCTTCTCGGCAGGCGTCAGTCGGGACGTTTCGAGGGTTTTGGCCAGTGCTGATGACGGCGCTGGTATGGATACGGTTTCAGGAACGCGCCACTCGATTCCATGCGCTTCAAGCAATGCGATCAGGCGAGCGTTTTCAGCGTGTAGTGCTGTCAGCGAGGCTTGATCTGCAGACATGGCGCCAAATCGAGCTAATGAAGCTGGAGGTCATCAGAGGGCTGAGTCTCAACCTGCATCGCGCCCATGACTTCCACCGGAAAATCCTTCAGATCGAGAGTCACGATAGACCGATTTCGTGCCAAAGATCGTGACCATTTCTACAGGATGGCCTGTCATTTGGGCTTGGGACCAAAGATCTTTGAAAAAACTGTGTGTTTTGCGTCGCGCCAAGTTCTAGGCAAGTCACCATTGATCTCAAGAGCGCCATAAATGTCTCTCACCAAATCAGGGGAAACCACTTTGGCAGAACGTAGTTTGTCCAAAAGCTCAAAACCATGCCAGATAGCGATGCCGAATTCTGCCGCGAGTGCATGCATCCCAAGATCGTCTGTAACGATGATCGCAGGCTTCACCTGCCCAAGTGCCAGCAACCAGCAATCTGTGGGCCCCGGTGGAGATCGTCCGCCTGAAGCATACGCTTCTGGATCCGCCAGTACCCAACCATGCAGCACGCTTTGGGCCGCCTGAATACTTGCCTTCTCTTCTGCACTCAAACGAATCTGCTTAGCGAGTCGTTCGCTCGCAAACTCCTGCCCGTCAAACCACGGATAGGTGGCCCTCAACCTTGGGCTCCGATGAACCTCATCCTCTACGGATTTGTGAATCGTGAGGACATAGCCCTTCTGCCCGAACTCGATCCCCACCGCTGGCCTGACACGCTTTGCTAATCGGAGATAGGCATTTGTATCAAGCAGAACCAGCGTCAACGACTTAGCTCTCCATGAAGCGCCACAGCGTCCTGCATCGGGATGTCCATAATCTGCTGAACATATCCCGAACCAGTCCCTTTACTCTTAATCATCCGCTGTAGCGCAATGAAGAATGCACTCCGAAATACGTTGTGCGCAGCTGCGACGTAGGCGGCTGGTTCAGGAGGGGTCGGCTCGAACAAAATTTCGCTAATCAGCTTTCCACGCTGGCTGTTACGAATCGCATGAATATCGGTTTCTTTAGTACGCAACAACGGCAACCCGTGAGCTCTAGCGTAGTTGTTGATTTCACGGAACACGCTGAATAGGGAAATGCTGTGAGCATTCGCTTGCCGCTGCATCTCCCGGATCTCGCCTGCTGGCGTACCTTGCTTAACCGCTTGGGGATACGCGGCCTCCGCTAGGGATTTCGGGAAGAGAAGTGCACCGGCCAGTGCATCTGCGAAGTCCTCACCCTCATCCTTGCCGGCTAAATCAGGCGTGTAGACGTGCGCTAATTCGTGGGCCATCCAGAATTTGAAGTCTTCCAGACGCGTATCCAGATTTAAGAAGATGAAAGTCACCTGTTCCTGACGAAGCAGGATGTGCAACGCATTCTTGTGGTTCTGCTTTTCACCCCAGAGCACCGGCACAATAACTGCACCGTTGGTCCCAAACTGATCTATTAAATGTTCGTAGGACAACACAGCCTGACCACCGAGCCCAATTCGCCCTCTAACCTCGGCGGCCACCGCTTGAAGGGCATCATATTGGGTTGTCGGGGAGGGGATCTGCACTCGGAGCGAACGCAACTCCGGCAAAAACGGCACTAAGGGCTTTAGCAGCGACCCCATGGCGATCGCCTGGAGGACGTGTGCGTCGGTTGTCTTGGCTCCACCCTTCTTGCGGAAAGCAATAACGGGTTGGTCCTTCGTGGACGCCTGGACCAGCTCAGCAAAAGTGAGCTTAAGCAATGTAGCTAGCTTGAGCAGCTTGTCAGGACGAGGAAAATCAGCGCCCTTGATCCAATTTGTCACTGCTTGTGCTGTTACATCAAGCTCGGATGCCAGATCCTTCTGCGTCCACCCGCGAGCCTGTAGTGCCTGCTTGAGCTTTTCACTCTGGATGACTTTTTGCATAGCACAGCAATTATGGTGAAGTCCTGACAACAAATCAAGTTTAATCAAGCGGCGTTGTTTGCTTCATGGATTCGATCTCTGGTGTTTCCATGGTTTAGACCAACTTCTCGCCGTGTTATCAGATGACTACTCATGACGGCTTCTGATGCGATATGCCGCCACTTTGGGCGTTTTTCAGGATCCGAAGATCGGCTTTGAGATCTTTGAGACGCCTGCTGTCGGTGATACCCAAAGGGTTGGATGTCGCCATCCCGTCACGCTCCGATGACTCCCGCTCCAGCTCTTGGTGGTACTCCCTCAACATCCCGACGGCTTTGTCTAGGGGCAATCCATCGACCCAACGCTGAAACACTAGGCGCCCATACTTGGTTGGCTCGGTGCCCTCTGCAGCGCAAATCTCAAGAGACTTCTTCAGAGCGAGCCTTCTCGCCGAAGTGGGCTCTTTGCCCAAGAACGCCGGATCAATGACGCCTCTCAGGCGCCGATCCGTGAACAAGGTTTCGAGCGACGCTGGCTCAACGCTCAGACCGGGCTCCTGCCGGCGGATCACCTCGATTACAAGCTCCAGCCGCAGTGTTGTGAGCAAGCGATGCTGCTCATCTTCGGACAGGTCCATCATTCGCATCGGCCGGCCTCGCTGAGCGGACAGCACCCGCAAAGTCACACACATGAGCGCTCGAATACACCCCTCTAGGTGCTGCAGCTCATCGTCCTGGCAGTTCTGAAAAACTGCCGAATCCCGAGCAAGCAGCGCCAACCAGTGCATGGGCAAATTCCTGGGAACCGCAAACTCCGGCGGGTTCTGGTTCAATGCTGCTTCCAGCTGAGCCAGATCCGTTATTGGAAGACCACGTAGGTTCATGTTTGCTCCTCCTGTGAAAAGATTTCGGTACGTCGAAAGAAATACTGCCTGGCACCATCAACCTGAGGCCCCGTTACCGGTCTAACCGTCAGCTCCCGAAGAAGGCGTCGTGGTGCTTTGCCGGATCTGGCAGAAAGCTCCGACAAGGAGACGTAGTCCGACTGAAACCGCTGCAGCGATTCAAGGCAGACCCGGAACCCCGCTTGAGGGACGTGCTGTGCAGAGATCAGCCCACGGCGCACAAGTTGGTAGGTCACTTCTTGCTTGAGGCCCAATGCAGTAGCTGCCTGATCGACCGATACGGACTGTCCCTCAGCAGTACGACGCTTGGTGAGCCACGCGTGAGCCGTGGCTCGCGAGAGCAGAGAATCGCCCAGAATTCCTGAAGAACCGTATGCGTGATAAGCAGTCAGGTGCCCGTCACGAATGGCTTGCACCAACGCCACGAATTCATCCGGCGTCAGGCGCCAAGTTTTCAGGACGATTCGTAACGACGTGCCATCATCAATGTCACGTCCAACAACGATCCTCCCAAGCAAGCTTTCGACGCTCCGCGATTGAATCCGCCACGGCAAAGCCCTTTGCAGTTCTGGATCCACGGCCAAGATCAGAACACCCGCGTCAATCAACATACGTACTCGTTCCCGCGACAAGCCGAGACGCTTGGCAGCCTGTCTCAGGTCGAGAAGATCTGAACCAAGCTTTCGAAGCAGATCGACCTGGTCTGAGGACACCGTTTGTGTTGTCCTGCCGGAGGGCAAGCGAATGCCCTCGGACTTGATTTGGCTTCCCCGCATGAACGTGCGTATCAAGGCAGGCTGTAGCTTGGATTCATGCGCGATCTGCTTGAGGGTCAGCTTGGGATGAGTGGTAATCGTCGCTGTGCTCAAGCACCGATTCCGGCGATTGATCGTTCCCCACCAGCAACGCTTCAGGTGGTCTTCGAAAGCGTCCCGAAGAAACTGGAACTCCGCCTCAGCAAGGTCCTTGTAGATCGTGCGATACAGAAGCCCGTAGGTCTTTCGGATGCTGGTTGATCGTGCCGAAACGCACTGACGCGCCAGCAACAACGCTTCAAACTGCGACGGCCAGTCGATGAATAATTCCGCAACGGACATCAACAGACGCGAAGCGACTTCCAGGCGGTACAGCCCGGCAATCTGACCGGGTCGAGTTGGCTCGACACCCAGCTCAAACTGCCCCAAGTATCGGATTAAGCGATCCCACCCATTGGGCGACAGATCGGGGATGCTCTCCGCAGAATGCTCATGCATCCGTTCAGATTGAATGGCCGCCTGAACCTTCAGGACACTATCCGGGGCAGCGCGGTGGACCGCACCAGAAAGTCTTGCACCACACCGACAGTGTTCGAAGTCAGCACGCCGCTGTGTTTGCCGTTCCCCGCACACATAGCACGTATCGTACAGCCAGGATCTATGCCTTATACATACACACGACAGCATCTTCGTCCATGCGGCACGCAGATAAGGCTGCTCCACCAAGCACTCAGGACACCAGCGCACATAGTGATGGTTGAATCTCGGCTGCAAACCATTCAGCGCGGCAAGCTCGTGCACTGGCAGGCGTAGTCCCTTGGCCAGCATTGCGAGCCAACCAGCTCCCTTCCTGAGCGCAGCATTCTTCAGGCTCTGGATCGATTCATAACCGTTGGCATGCGCAACCCGAGCCAGATAACCAACAATGGACTCGTCCGCACATGGCCGGGGGCGTACCGGAAGCCGCCACAGTTGCCGCCAGTGATACCCCCCAACTTCTACTCTGGTTGGCCTCCATCTGGCGGCGTGTTTGGCTTCCGTCGGCGCGCTAGTCTGCATATCAAGCCTCGAGGGATCTACCGCTTTTTCCCAGGAGCTGCCTTACTCCGCGCGTCGAGGTCAGCTCACTCCACCAGCCCACTAGATCCCCAGGTATTTCAGACGCCCCAGTCGGACTCATACGAGGGTTGGCCAGCAAGGCTTTCCCCCGAAAAACCACTGGCACGTACTGGCTGATGAGTCGATGGACCTCTTGGTATGCAGAGGTGTTTCGATGCGGGGCAAGCTCACGACCCAAGAGCAACAGATGATCAACGAGCGCATCCTCCTCTAACCACAGCAGTGCCGTCGATTCATCGGTTCTTGCCCGGACCATCCAAATCAAGAAACGACGCGCGTTGTTTGGCCAGGCCGCGAGAAATCGCATATCCCGTAGCGTTGGGGTTAGCGAGCAATGAAGTATCTGAGAAAGCCCTTGCTTCTTCCGGTGCAGGTTGATGGCTTTATATCGGGTGCGTGCAAGCACCGTTAGCAGCAGGTAGAGGTCATGAATCGGTAGCCCTGCCCGCTCAGAACGTGGGTACCCGGCTGGCACGACATCGGGATTCGCGGCAACGACCGACCGTGAAAAGTCCACCCACTCCGACCGCGTCCGCAAACCATGACCATCTGCCAAAAACTGACCGCACCGGCAGATGAATCCGTTTCGGAAGTGTTCGGCTGACAAGGGAGTGCCGCACTGCGGACATCCATCGCGCAAAAAGGCGCTATGCGTCGGGCAAGCGCGTATTCCAGGCAGCTCCCACAGCTCCTGATGAAATGACCAGCGCCGAAGACACTCTGGACAGAAGCGCATCCTGCTCACTTCTCTGACCGTCCACTCGCTGAGCCATCTGCTCGCAACATCACTTTCCGCAAGCAGCCATTTTGTCGCCCATGTTGCAGGATCGAGGCGCGCCATAGGGCCAAGAAACGTTCGCAAGAAATCCAGTGCTTGCTGGCGCTTATCTGAACCGTAAATGCGGCGATATGCCGTCTTGAGCTGGCGCAGCACCTGCGGATGAACATCCCAGCCGTTTGCTCCATAGAAGCGGTGGGTCCAGCCGAGCAGGCTCTCACCATGCTGCCGTGCCGGTCGGACCAAATACCGTTCGAGTGGAATTGCTTTTCGCTCATCGTCGCGTAGCCGTGGCAATTGCCGCCCCTGTCTCAAAAGGTTCTCCGGCCCGATCCAGCCGGCGAAAACAGAAGTCGGTGCTGAACGGATTGAGTCGCTCTACGCCCTCCCACCAGATGTCTTGTGTAAAAGCTTGCTGGAGATCGCGCGGCGTTATCTCGTCATACCCATCTGAAAGCGCACGTGCCAGCGCTGACTGCAGCAACTTCTTGATGTATGCCACCCGTCCGTCGCTGGCGTAAAAGAGACGCTGTCCAAACTCCTCAACCCCGTACTCCCCGTAAGACAAAGGGATCGGCAAACACGCCGCAAGTGAAATGAACAGCTGCAGGCATTCGGTCTCCACGCTGGTCTCATCGCTCTGCCCCAAGGCAAGCCACAATCTGCGGGAGAAACGCCGGCGCAATTGCTCGTTGACTTGAAGTAGCCGCTCGAAGCGGGGAAGCCCTAGAAAAACGGAGGGCAGTGCAAGCTCATCAATGAGGCGCTTTATCCAGTCGCCAACCAGATAATGCGTGGTGTGCTTGCCGCGGTCGTGCATGTGCTGCGCCTCATCCACCAACAACAGCTCAACACCACATGCCCGGCAAAGCGTGATTATGCGAAGCGTCCGTGATTGCACCGTCCCACTGTTTGGATCGGGATCCCCCAGAACCCTCAGAATCTCGGACGAAACCGCAGCGATAGTGGCCGATGCAGGCACACAGACGTACAGAACAGAAACGACATCACGTTCCGGCAACACAAGCCTGGGGTACTTTTGAACCAGCAATCGGCACAGGGTGCTTTTGCCAGTACCGCTTTCTCCGAGGACCAGCAGGTGTTTTGCCATCCCGGTGCTGCGGAACAGCCTGAGCTGGTCTTCGATGGCATGGAGCGCTCTGACAAAAGGCGGAAACTCGATGTTTTCCTCCTCAAAGCGAAGGAGCGCGTCGTAGTTCGACTTATCCATGTTGGCTTCCCCGCGCCTTGAGTTGGAACGAGGGAAGTGGTGCTGGCATTAGAGCCGCTGGCTTACCAGGCGCCTTGCTTGTTTTTAGCCGCGCAGCAGGTGGCACGGGTTGGTTTGAAACCTCCTGCTTTTTGGCAGGGGGCTTCGTCGCATTAGCGCTCGTAATCCCACGCGCAACGGCAGAGCGGCGGCGATTTTTCAGCTTGCGACTGACCATCAACTCTTCTACTTTGCACGCGATTTCGTACTTGGCGAGATCCCGTGCATTGCGATCTTCCGTCGCGGCTCCGTTATCTCTGATCTGCTGACAGATCAGCTCATGCTGGAATTTGTTGAGACCACTGGCGTACTCAAAGTCTGCCGCCAGAACTTCCAAGGGTTCCTGTTGATCTGGAGCCCAGACCTGAATCGTGCCCAAATCTTCAGGGTCATAGAGCACCCGAACCTGCACACCCTCGCCGAATCGGCGGAGGATGGTGCCGAGTTCTTCACCTGTGTAATTGAGGTTATTCAGCCAGATACCATCGCGCCTCACGCTGCGTTCGGCAATCAGGCCAATGCGCTGCTTTAAGCTTGCTACGCTTTCCGGCATGACCGGTTCCACGCGCATCAGCCCTTCCTGCCATTTCGACCATGGCGTTACCTTGATGCTGCGGTGAATTGTCTGCGCATAGACATCCAGGATCCATTTCTCCAGGATTTGCAGAAACTCGGCCATGGTAAGTAGAGCATGCTTTTCAGGGTCATAGTCCCCACGCTCTGCCAGCTTCGCCATAGCGGTGCCTGGAAGTTGATGCGCAAAAAAGTAGTTGATCGTCTTCAGGTAACGCTCAATCACTCCCTTGAATCGCGGCGTACGCTTTGGGCAATACTGGATCCTCATCCCGAGATCGTAGGCAACGCTCTCCAGGTCGATGCCATGAAATTCGAGCCCGTTATCTACAACCAGCACAAACGGGATACCAAAGCATGGCCAAGAGTGATGCACCGGCAGGTTTTCCAATGCCGCTCGTGTACTGGTCTTCGGCAACACAGCTTGTCGAAACGCGCCCATGACTGCAGCTGCCGATGTGCCACTAAAACTCAAGTAGTACCCAATTGGCATTCGACTGTAGTGATCTATCAACATCGTCAGCACGGGCTTACCCAACGGGAGCCACGTCCTGTCATCGATCAGGAACAGATCCAATGGGGTGTGGTCCGCCTCGACCCGCTCTAGAATGTTGTACGTAATGACGCCTTTGCGATTAATACGACAGCGTCTGTCCGCTGCCGACCGACCTTCGCGTAGAACGACCTGGTCATAAAACTCAATTTTTCTGAGCAGGCGATACACCGTCCTTCGACTCGGCAGATGCAAGGCTCCTGCGCCGATCCTCGATCTATTTTCATGATCGACCTTGCCTTTCAGTCGAATGAACACATCGTCGCCAGTAGCTCGTGGCGAAGCTTTAAAAGCCTCTTCGGTGGCTTGCGAAAGCAACGCCAGCACGTCTTCGGACACCCGAATGGAATGACTTCCCCGGCGGTCGTACCTAGGAACCAATGAACGAACGTCATTCGTTGATCGATACCTCAAGTACCAACGGTAGAGCGTACTAATCGAAGGCGGGTTCGAATCACCTATGGCTTCAGCAGCCTGCTGAATCAATGGCTGGCAGTAGGCCTTAGTGAACATCGGGGAGCCTTTATCCAGAAGAGCCTTGATGTAGGCCATTCGCCGTTCGACATATACCAATATGCTCGCCGGCAGTTCTTGGATAGGCCTTGAAAACTGCAGCGTGCGTCGAGGATTCACAAGCTTCACGTAGTCCTTTGCTTGGATCCTCCCAGCAGAGAATTCGGTCAAAAGCTTGTCGCGTGACACGATCTGGAGGCAGCCGTCGTCGATCCGCTCAAGCACAACTTCTCCGTTGGCCTGGATTCGGTCAATCCTGAAGCGCGCACCAGCCCAGTCAAAGGTCTGATTCGCGCGTAATGCGAAACCACTCATGACCGCTCTCCTCGACTGGTTGAACAAGGGTTTCTAAGGAAACCGGTACGCTCAGATCGCATGTCAGAACCCCGGCCATCAGCGCGCTGAAGGGATCTGCGCCCATAGGCGCCAAAGCGATACTTGCTTCACGCAAACTGATCGGGAATACAGCCTGAAGACGTGCGACAGCGGCATGGATTGCTGTTGCACTTGGATGCAAACGTGGCGCCTGATGGCAAATCCACCGCAGATTGGACTGAAGCGGTTCGATACGCAGATGCTCGTCAGTCAGCACGAGAAACCGCTGCTGACGCCGACCGAGGTGCTCACGTACCTTCGCAAGGGTATGAGCAACCGTAGGCTCAACCAGACTCCTGCGAGGTTTCACCTCGACCAGAAATACCTCCCCGGTATTGAGCCCAACCTCGAAGTCGGGGGTGTATCTCCTCAGTTTTTCGCCATCGGCGTACTGAACCCGCTCGGGCTGCTCGCGGTATCGCACCACGCGAGGGGATGTCTCGAAAAGATAGATCGCATCAAGTTCAAGCAAGCCTTCGTGATGCACCATCCGACCGTTTTTGCGGCTTGGGAACTTGCCTCGAACGATTCCCCCTGTGTGACGAACAATCGTTCTTGAACGAACATGGATATCACCTGCTGGCGACCTTCCATTCCACGTTCCTTGCCAAAGATGGCCTGTCATAGCTTTGTCTCCTTCGGGTGCCGGAAGAAGACAAAACCGTCTCCAGCCAGTACCGCTATCGCGTCTGGATAAGCCTGTTTTTGGGCGTAAGTACGCCCGCACTGGGTCCTAAGAACCAGTGAAGAACAGGACGTAATATGGATTTGGGCTTGACGAGCCTGGGAGGGGTAGCGATACTGAAGGTGCGAACCGGGGTATCTCTAGGTGCTCCGACAAGACGGGACAAGCCGAAAGGTTCTGTCCCGTTTTACATGGTGGCCTCCGCTTTTCTGCGGCGGCGAATTCGCCTCTGTGAATTTTCAACCGGCGTTCGCGCTGTTGGCTCCATGCCCAGGATGTCTCTCAATACTTGGGCCTTCTTCGAGCACAGATGAGGCAGCTTCTCCCGCAAGTCCCTCAACAGCAGATAGACCTCTGCCGGCACGTCTTCACGGATAACCAACTTGCGCTCAGAAGCGTCGGCAGCGTCGAGTAGATCGCGTCTGTCTTGTTCCGAAAGGTGATAAGCGCTGACAAACCGCTCAATGAATTCCGGCGGCGGAGGTCCTTTCTTGTCGACCTCCAAAGCCGAGATATAGGTCTGCTCGTACCCGAGTTTCTCGGCAAGATCGACCTGGCGAACGCCTTTTTGCGTTCTGAGCGA
>Ga0316604_10002513_pt1 | contig 13927 bp, 11 predicted proteins | sample OWC_soil_day20_C_FD_207650 | JGI IMG/M metagenome (GOLD analysis project Ga0316604, IMG submission 207650) | Wetland soil microbial communities from Old Woman Creek delta, Ohio, United States - OWC_soil_day20_CT | ecosystem: Environmental > Terrestrial > Soil > Wetlands | place: USA: Ohio... | reverse complement strand
CGGCGAAAAAGATCCTGCCTGATATCCATTACAATATGCGTACTCACCCATGAATATAGATAATCCGACCAGAAAGCCGCCGCTATTCTCACTACATAGATCCCTATCAATACCACCAACACCTGCACTAATAGCTGGTAATTATGTGAAGGGAACGCCTGGTCAATGATAATCTTCAGGATATAAGGAGATGCCAATCCACCTAAACTACTGATCAACATCAGTAGTAATAACAAGACTTCCTTTTTCCAATAACCTTTCAGATAAGATAAAAACCTGCGTAGTATTTTCCAGGTCATAATTATTTATTAGTATGGCCGTCATTGATCACCTTTATATTAAAAGGAGCAGCCATTGTTTCAGGGTGTCTTTTCAACATCAGATACTGGTCTTTCAAACTCCCCGGTAATTTCTCTTTCCAGTAAGAGCATACAGGTTTTCCCTCTTTAATCGCCTCAAAAGCACAAGGCAATTTATCACACACCGGTAAGATCTGACAGTTTTTACAAATATCATTCAGCGACACTTTATCATACGCCTCGTACTTTGAGAATAGCTCTGGTTTAAAACCTTCTGACACATGATGGATATGATTACTCGCATCGTGAATAGTCTCCCAGCATTTCTGTATATACCCCTGCGGATCTATTACCACGTTATATGGGGACACCCATGTGCCACAATCATTCTGTAACGCCGGCAATTTCCATTGTAGCTTCGCTGGCTTCATGCCTTGTGTCACTGCCCACTTATTATACAGTTGCACTTGTTTCAATCTGAAGGCCTGCAGATCATCAAAGAATTCTTCATTTGTCAGGTAATCATTAGCGGCATTCTCAGTGATCTCTGCATAAGGTCTTAACCACGACGGTGCAAAATGCACATTTTTAAAATGATGAGGCCAGATGCCGTAATTATACAGATCAGTAAAGAACTCATCCCACCTCCGTGCAATTTCCTTATCCACATTAATACGGATAGTAATATCCATACAATCCGGTGCCATCGCTATATTCGATAAGATCTTTTTATAATTCTCTCCCTTCATATTCTTCAACGGTCTCTTTTTATTATGTGTCTCTTCAGGACCATCAATAGTGATCTGCAGATGGTGCACATCATTTTCTTCCAGCAGCTTCCATACCTTTTCAGTCAGTAACAAACCATTAGTAATGATGTTAGCTTCATATGTCATTCCATATTTCTCACAAAACGCTTTAAACCTCGGACTTAACTTTTCAATAGCACCAGCATTGACCAATGGCTCACCACCATACCATACCACACCAAGCGTAGTCCATTTGTCTACCGGAGCTTTTGCTACCATATCCTCCAGATAATTCACAATAGCGTCCATGTTTTCCTCCCCGCGAAGTGATTTATTAGGCTTCTCAAATTCAAAACAATAAGGGCAACCCATGTTGCATGTAATCGTTGTTCCTATTGTAAGACTGATACTGGATGTCTCTTTTACATGCAAATGCTTTTTACCATTCCTGTAATTGTTGATGAAATTTTCCCGCTCTGGCTCACTGATGTCAGTAAGATAATCATGTCCTTTCAGATAGGAGAGGAAAGGGGAGGCATTTATTTCTTCTATACTTACCTGTTGGATACTTGAAAGTAGCTTACCTTCCTCATCATTCAATACTTCCAGGCCACCGTTCAACGTATTATACAACAACCATTGTTGCTCTTCTTCAATAGGCACAAGTACGTTGTAGAAATTCGATTTAAGATATTGCATAGTATCTGTATTAATTTTTTCAAAATAAGCTACCGGGCTGCATGACCCGGTAGCTAGGGGAAAATGATCGTTTAGAAGAGAACATCCTCATCACCACCTATACTACTGTTAATAGAACCACAATTGAACCGATAGGTACAATTGTCATCCTCAGGTACGCTGAGCGTTATAGCGGCAATGCCATCGGTAGCAGGGGCAACCAGCTGCTGACGAGGGTTTTCATTTACTTCTTTCATGATCTTGTGTTTTGATAATGGTGCCTACATTTTTGACGGTTTTCGGCGTTACCGATAGCTAAGGGAAAGGATCGCTTAGAAGAGAATATCTTCCCCACCGCCGATGCTGCTGTTGCCACTTGTGCAACTATTTCTGGTAGTGCAATCGCCTTCTTCAGGTACAGTTGGCTCCAAAGAGGCTCCACCATCGCTGAGGGCAGGAGCTACCAGCTGCTGACGCTGGATTTCATTTACTTCTTTCATGATCTTACATTTTAAATAAAATGATGCCTACTCTTTTTAAAACGGTTTTCGGCATTACCCGATAGCTAAGGGGAAAGATCTCTTAGAACAGGATCTCTTCCCCACCGCCAATGCTGCTGTTACCAGATTCGCAGCTGTTTCTTGTTTCGCAACTTCCTTCAACAGGAGAAACAGGAGTAATAGTAGCTGCAGGAGCAATCAGCTGCTGACGCTGCATTTCAGTTGATTCTTTCATGATTTTGTTTTTTATAAGATGGAGAATACTTTAATTAAAAATGATCGCTTAGAACAGGATGTCTTCGCTACCACCGATGTTGCTGTTTTCAGAACCACAAGTGTTTCTGGTAGTGCAATCACCTTCTACAGGAGATATGATAACGGCTTCGATTACAGGAGCAACCAGCTGCTGGCGCTGCATTTCAGTTGATTCTTTCATGATTTTGTGTTTTAATAATGGGGCCTACTCTTTTGGACGGTTTTCGGCAATGCCCGTCTTATCTGCAGATAAATATCTTATAGCTTCCTGCATTACTTTATCGTTGTAAGGACGCAGGTCTTCCACACGTGTAATGTTGACTGTCACATCTGGTTTAATACCATGGGTTTCAATGATGTCCTGCGGGTTGCTGTAACAGCTTTTGTATTCTATACTGTTTGTATGCACGATCAGCGAAGAAGGGAGTATAATATCGTATTTGGAAGCGACAGACCCGGGTGTAGGAGACGTAGCAAGGTAATGGGTATTTCCCCGCTGTTTCATCGCTTTGATAAATGTTTCAGATGCGCAGGCTGTAACTGCATCACCCAGAATGACCACGGGCATCACAGAAGAAAGCTGATAGTCTTTTTGTGGCAGAATACTGACAGCTTTTTGTTGTTGAGCATTGTCAACATAATTAAAATAAAGTGATGGCTTGTTAATAAAAGCTGAATACAACTGCATGGCCGTAGAAAGCTCTCCACCACCATTACCTCTCAGGTCAATGATCAGTGAACTGGCTTGTTTAAAATCCTGCAGATGATTGATGAATTGCAGGTAAACAGCAGGTTCCCAGGCATTGATCCTGAAATAGGCAATGTTATTGGGATAGCTACGGTATTCAGATTGGATGGGTTTGAAATTATCTGGAATCGCATATTTTTTGTTATAATGGATTACGGAGGATGTTATTACTCCATTGTGTCGCACCGTAAGCAGGCTAGAGTCTGTCGGTGCTCTATCCAGAATTGCTGAAATTATGAGATTGGTTTTCACAGGAGAAATTTCCGTGTTCCCATATTTCGCATGTGCCAGACTATCAAATACCTGTTGCACTGGTTTTCCATTGATTGCTAATACTTCGTCATTCAGATGAAAGGGGTAGGCAACAGTATCAAAGTTTGCAGCAATCGTATATTTTTTTTGAATGTCCATGATCCTTACCGGGCTCTTCGAAAGGGCAACACTATTTGCAGGGCACTTACCTTTATTTTCCAGGTAAAAGTGCATATCGTCAAATGTTATCTGCACATATTGTGTAAGCGCACTTACCAATGTGCAATAATCTTTCCCGCTATCAAAGATGGCATCCATCTCTTTCAGCACGACAACCTTTGATAATTTCTTTTCCGCATAAAAAGGATAATTTTCAACACAGGCAGTCAATAATTTTTTCAATAAAGCTTTATCTTCTTTTTCTCCTCCCTTTATATAGATCCTCGCAGGAAGACCACTGCCATTCACAGTACCAGGTATTGGATGAACAATATTGCTATTCAGATTAAAGACTTCCTGCTCATCGTTGTTTGTCAGGCCTTTAAAGAAAGGAACATTGGCTGTGTATTCATAACTAACCTGGTTACCTATTACAAGATCGCCCACGATCATCTTCCAGTCCTTATTGGCTGGCACTACAGTGATGGCCAGCTGGTCTTTGTCAGGAGTACTGCCTGCTACGACCTTATCCCAGTCTTTAATCGCTAAAGTAGCAGGTATCTGGAATCCCTGAAACGATGGCTCAAATGTTTTCCTGTACCATTTGTGCAGTTGTACACTGTAGAAATATATATAGTAACGTTGGATACCCGCTGTATAGAAACGCGTACTGGCTGCTATATTACTGCTATCCAGGCGAGCCTGTGTACCTAATTCTTTCTCCAATACAAGTACCTCATCTTTGCCAGTGGTAAAATCAGCTTTATTCAATGCCACGCTACAATCAATCGCACTGTTAATGCTATTGATGTGATAGAAATAATAATACTCAGGAAATGGATATGCACTGTTTTTAGAATAACTTTTATCAGCTCTGATATCATACGCTGTATCTATTATCATGGTTTTGTAGTATACAGCATTCCACTGCGCATACAGAAAGTTTGGACATAGTATGGCCACAAAGGCATACAGCCAGTTAAATTTGGTCTTCATATACTAAAAGGTTCAGATGGAATGATATGAAATAGCGTCTAACGCATAGATCTTATTGAGTTCAGTGATAAGCATTGTTTCAATAAATTCCCATTGATCAGCCGGGGTGTAGCCACTGTGGCGTGATCTGCAAATGGTGATCAAATTGGGGGTAATTGATTTATTTTGCAATTCAGAAACAAACAGCGCAATCCTCTCTCTGATCACATCCTCACTCACATAAGTGGTATCAAGATAGATCTCGTCATAGTCGTTAATGATGAAGTAACACTTGTTATCCTTTTTATCTGCTGATATTCTTGTGAAATGATAGTTCAGCATGTGATAAGGATTGCTTGTATATTCATCATACTGTTCCTGACTGACTTCTATGGAAAGTAACTGTTGTCTGTATGGATTACCTGCGCAGGAAAAGAAGTCGAGATCTATATCCAGCAGCAGGTTGGGCATTGACGGCATTTCATGCACAAGAGCTCTCGAAAAAACAAAGGGGTGTATGGGCGCATTTTCATCAGCCGCTGGCATTCTGGCGATAGACAGTTTCTTACCCTCGTTATTATAAGAGCTGACATACATAGGGATCTCTTCACCTGTAGAACCATTGTGCGTTTGCTTTACCCAGCAAAGTTTATCAATGAGTCCTTTCACAATCGCTGCACTCAGAAATGTATCAATTCTTAATTCAGAATAAGTATACTTTCTGATATCTTCAAGATGTCCGTTTAGCGCATATATAGTGCGTTTAAATCTTCCTGCAGACATGTCCGAATGTTCGTCCACATGCAGCAAGCTATTGTGGGAGGCCGGTATCAGCTGCTGCTGTGCAGCATAGTTCCATACATAAAATGCTTCATGGTGCTCTTCAATTATAAAAAGTGGAATAGCTCTCTTATCCATACGAATGGGTTAATTCCAGGTTAAATAAACGGGTTGACATGCATGATATAAACAGCCTTCCTGCCATTGCTAATGGCTAACAAGTTCAAAATTTGTGATAAAATCTCTCCTATTCAGCGCCGGTTGCGGATCTGAGAGCTGTATCGTTGTTGATAAATAATAGAGGTTATTGCAATCAGGGATATTGATTACTATTGGAAATATTACATTTTCCTCCTCTTACAAGTTGCCAGTTGTGCTTCGAGATGAATTTGCAGGTAAAGCCAGGTTAATGAAATTATTGTATTAGTAATTAAAATGGGGGATTCTGAAAAGGGTCCTTTGGGTTCTCATGTTATTTTGAGTAGTAAACAAATCCGCGCTAAGTAAACTTCCTTTTTCAATTGTTGTAACCAAATATAGGAAAATAATATTGTCAAGTACTCATTTTTTTAAATTTTTTCTTTTGCAGAATTTTATTTTATTTGAGTAGACGCCTTTGTAACTCTATTAAAAAGTTTATCTATCTTTCCAGGCAACCGAAATCTAAATCTATATATCACACCTGTGATGTAACCCATTTTAAGACAAAATAACCCGAACTAAATGAAGATCCTGATTTTACCCTACGTAATTCCTGTGTTCTTTTACACTGCCAATATGAAAGCCCAGGAACGAAAAGATTCTCTTCCTCCACCATCGCCAAAAGACCTGAAGGAAGTAAAGATCACAGGCCGTAAGCAAATGATTGAAATGAAGAAGGAGAAGTTAATTTTTCATATTGCAAACACTGTCAATGAAAACGGATTCAATGCATTTGATCTGCTAAAAAAATTGCCTGGTGTAGTCGTCGACAATCAGAATAACATCATATTGCTGGGATCTTCTGCTACAGTGATGATAGATGGCCGCCCTGTGCAGCTGAGTGCGCAACAGCTAAGTACACTATTAAAATCAATGTCCTCTACTCAGATAAGTGACATGGAAGTGATCAGTAATCCATCAGCAAAATACGATGCCTCCGGAGCAGGTGGACTCATCAACATTGTTACAAAAAAGAATGATAAGTATGGACTCAATGGTACTGCATCTACTACATTCACATTTGGATTAAGCCCAAAATACAACAACGACCTTTCATTGAATTATGGTAATAACCGGCTCAACTCTTTCCTCAACCTGACTGCAGCCAATGAGCAATACAACCGTAAGCTCACTTCTGACCGCACTATTACACAGGCAGATGAAAATACCGTCTATTACTCTGATAACCTGAATAGCGATAGTAAAACAAATGCTTATTCACTGCGAACAGGTGTTGACTATACCATCAATAGTAAAAGTACACTGGGGGCCATGTTCAGTGGCAACATCTCCCGTGATCGTTCAGATGGCATTACGAACACTGCTATCGGCGTTACGCCGGCATTGATTGATTCTCTGTTGACCTCTGGCATACATGGCAGGGTAAAATCCAGCAATTATTCTGCTAATGCCAATTATCGTTATAAAGATACTTTAGGTACTACGTTGACTATAGACGGAAGCTACCTGCATTTTAACTATGATAACAATACCTTCCAGCCGAATGCCTTTTATACCACAGACAATAAGAAGATAAGAGATGAAGACCTGCGAAACGTTTCTTCTTCCGGTATTGACATCTATGCACTAAAGGCTGATTATTCCGTCAAGCTCCTTAAAGGTCTCTTTGAAGCAGGTTGGAAAAGCAGTATTGTGAAGGCTGCCAATGATTTCAGTTTTTATAATGTGGAGAATGGAGTGGATAAAATGGATACTTCGCAGACCAACCATTTTGACTACAAAGAAAATATTAATGCTGTCTACGCAAACTATAGTAAATCATACAAACGGTTCTCCTGGCAGGCAGGTCTCCGATTGGAACAAACAAACTCAAAGGGAACCCTCATTCCATTACAAAGCAATATAAAGACGGAAAATATACGACACTATGTGAATCTGTTTCCTTCAGCAATGGTATCTTATGATATCAATAAGACCAATACATTTGGGTTATTGTATAGTCGCCGCATTGACAGACCCAACTATCAATATTTAAATCCATTTGAAACAAGGATGACCATCCTCCTGTACGATAGGGGAGATCCATTCCTTGTGCCTCAATACACTGATAAGGTGAGCCTGATGCACATATTCAATAAGTTCCTAACCACCAGTCTTAATTACTCCCACACCAGCAATCTGCTGAACCAGGTCATTGATACTGTGGATGGTTCAAAAATAATATACCAGCGTGCTAACCTGGGTACACAGCGCCGTGTGTCTATAGATATCTCTGGTAGCTGGACTTTCTTTAACTGGTGGAATAGTTACAACTCTCTCAACCTTTACAATAACAGTCTCAAAGGCCGGCAGAAGAGTGGAATCGTAGATATCAACGTTACCTCTTACAGCTTTTATTCACAACAGACTTTCACCTTACCTGCTAACCTGATGGTAGATGTTTCCTGCTCCATCATAGGACCATTTAACTATGGCACTTTTAAAGACGATGCCATGTGGAAGTTAGATGTAGGACTGCGAAAGAAGGTTCTTAAAAACAGGGGTACAATCACGCTGAACGGTCTGAATATCTTTAATCAGATGATTATTCGTGCTCATCTTGATTACGGTGGAATCAGAAGATATGCGGAAGACAGATTTGAAAACAGGTTCGTGAAAGCTTCCTTCGCATGGAACTTTGGCAATCAGAAAAAGCAACCCCGTAAGTGGAAATCAGGTGCGGAAGATGAATCCAAAAGAGCTAAATAGGAAAAGGCGTCTCGTAATGGAGACGCCTTTTTTACCTCCAATACTGAAAGATAAATTATTGATAATCAATTGTTTATTATGTTTTTTTATGTGATTATAAAACAGATGAGCTAGACCCCCCTCTTTTTTTGAAATCAACCCAGGTAAAAAATCGAAAAGGCACTTAAAAGATCACGTAATTCTCCATCGTGCTATAATGAAAAAGGAGGCATCCAAGCCTCCTTAAAAATTCATTTAATCCATCGGGCCATACCACACCACTGTCCGCTTCCCATATGCATCCTTAAACACCGCTTTCACCTCTGCCAATAATTTCTTCGCTTCCACATCCTGTATGCCTGCCACCACAATATAATATCCGCCTGAAAGATTCTTATACGCATTTGAATATTCCACTGATATATAATCATCATTATCGGCATTCCCATCTCCCCTTGCCGGGTAATAAGGGAAATCTTTCTCATCACTTCCTCCTGTCTTACACGCTGCCTCACTCAACGTTAATCCTGTCTTCGCATTCGGACCCAACTCCCGCAAATCTAATTTCTTCCCTAGCTTCTTGGCTGCATCTTTCGCCGCTGTCAATGCCTCCTCGTAGCTTTTAGTACTTCTTACTATAATGATCTGCTTGGGAACCTCTGACATCCATTTTTTCTGTGCAAATCCATTTAACGAACAAATAAAAATCAATAAAATTGAAAGGGTCGTTTTCATTACAAAACATAGGTTTTTATATCTGTAAAAATACAATACAAAACTTGCCGGGCTGTACTATTTTGAACAAAAAATAGAAATCAGTCCAAAATACACAGCTTTTTCTTAACTTGAAATGCATATTCGTACTGAAGACAATTAATTGTCATGTTATAATCCCATATATCTGTTCCTCTATGGCGAACTATCAAAATCCCGATAAGGATGTGATCGATGTTTCAAACATAGTCAATCCCGCAGATCTTCGAATCCCGACCCAGAGCAACCAACCCGGACCTGACCAGGAACCGGAATACCTGCAAGACATCAAACTGGGCAAAAAATACGAGACACGACTGAACCTCAACCCGGACGAAATTAAATGGCTCAATTCATTCGATTGCTTTCGCAACGCCTTTAACAGTATTGAAGGCTGTGAAATCGCCATCGTCAAGCTTTTCCTGCTTACTGTAAAATCGCTCAATAAACGCCTGAAAAAGGAAGAGAGCAGCCTTGAACAGGAGATCACCCGCATCCGGGAAAAATCCCTACAATCGCCCGAATACTTCATCGGCTACGATAATACTTATATCCAGCAGGCCGCCGAGGCAGAAGCCTTTTATACCATCTATAAAAAGGCGGAAGCCATTGTAAGAACCACCTGGGGACATAAACGTAAGATCTCCGCTGAATATACCAGCTACAGTACCCCAGCCAAAGACCAGTTTAACAGCAAACTAGGCCCTCTGGTAGACGAAATCGTGGCCTACCTCCAGCCTACCATAGGGGAAACGGACGAGCAGATTGAACTGGAACTAAATGCCGCCACCACCACCCGTTGGAAAGACAGGATGAATGAAATCACCGCCACTTATTCAAAGGATAAAACAGTCACAGAACTCTACCGCCTGGGAACGCAGAACCTGCGCAACCCCGCCAGGGAAAACATCTACTACGAAGCTGCCCGGTTCCTGGCACCATACGACAAACCAGAAACGCTTAAATTTTACCTCCATTATATTTACCACGACCTCAAGTCGCCCAAATTTGATCAGAAAGAACTAAATAAATCCATCCAGAAAAAGCTCTTTACAGATGAATCCCAATTGACCGAATTCCTGACCATCGTCAATGGTTTGATCAAAGACCAGAACCTGGTAAGGGCATTGACCCTGGTAGACAAGATCTGCCAGCCTAAACGTCGCAGAATAGAGCTGGATCATGAGCAGATCCAGATGGCTACCCAAGCCCACAGTATTACTGTCGAAACTTTAAATGGTTACCTGCAGGAAGAAGAGGTCATATTCATTCCCGAACCGGAGAAGGAACCCTTACCCGAAACGGCAACCCCTTTAAGCCCGCTACAGGTGGAGTTCTTAAAACTCTTTCCTGACGACTACCAGGTGAGCGCAAGTGATGTAGAAGCATTTGCACTGGGAAAAGGTCTGTTCAAAAACCAGTTGCTCGACAGTATCAACGAAACCTGCTACGAAGTACTGGATGATGTGCTCATCGAAGAAGATGACGATCAATATACTATCAACGTTAATTATTATACACAAATACTCTCCTAAATGTCTTTAAATATTAAGCCCAAAGAAGTAACTGCAATCATTAATTCCTTATTAGGTGGTGTGGTGCCAAAGATTGGCGTACAACATATCACCGTAGGTCGTTCAGCAGAAGTAGATGCTTTCCTGCATGCGCTGGAAGATGTGAAGAATGGCCACAGCATAGTGAAATTCTGGATTGGTGATTTTGGATCGGGTAAGTCTTTTATGATGCACCTGCTCAATACCGTTGCCCTGAAACAAAAATTCGTAGTAACAAATGCGGACTTTACACCTGATAACCGTCTGTATGCAAATGATGGAAAAGCAGTCGTATTGTACTCCGCTATCATGGACAATATCGCTATCCAGACGAAGCCTGAAGGTGGTGCTTTGCCTACCTTATTAGATAAATGGATCGAGCAGATCATGATCCATACTGCGCAGGAAAATGGAATATCTCCTACTGAGATCCGCAATGATCAATATATAGAACTGATTCAGCGAAATATTCTGAAGACGGTGAATGAAGTCACAGAAGTAGGTGCATTTGATTTTGCACATGTGATCATGAAATACTATGAAGGCTTTATCAGGCATGATGAGCAGCTGAGAAGGAATGCATTGAAATGGTTGAAAGGAGAATATAAAACAAAGGTTGAAGCAAGGCAGGACTTAGGTGTTCGGGAGATTATCAATGACCTGAACTATTATGATATGCTGAAGAATTTCACGAAGCTGTTTGTAAGTATCGGGTATAGTGGTTTTATGATCAATCTGGATGAGGCGATCAATTTGTACAAGATATCCACATCTGCGATGCGTGAAAAAAATTATGAAAAGATCCTCTCTATCTATAATGATTGTTTCCAGGGTAAGGTGAGTAACCTGTTTATCAACTTTGCCGGTACGGCTGAGTTTTTGGAGAATCCAAGAAGAGGGCTGTTCAGTTACCAGGCGTTAAAATCAAGACTGGAAACTAATAAATTTGAAAGCCAGTTGGTGCGCGATTTTGCGCAGCCGGTAATCAGGTTGTTGCCGCTGAATAATAATGAAATCTTTGTATTGCTCAAGAAGTTGAAGGCGGTCTTTGAATTGAATTATAACATTACAATGGATGTGAGTGATGAGGATGTTCGGTTATTTATGGAAGAGTTATATAATAAGCCGGGTGCAAATGAGTTCTTAACACCTCGTGAAGTGATTCGCGATTTTCTCAATGTATTGAGTATTATCCGTCAGAATCCGAATATTAACAAGCAACAGTTGTTTGGAGATATACAAGTGAAGGATGAAAGACCCAATGAAACCTTATTAGCTGATATAGAAGAATTATAATCGTGTACGAACTATTATCAGAACCGATTCGGCGGTATGTAAGAGAGCAGGGGTGGGAGGGTTTACGTCCCATTCAATCTGCTTCTATTCAGAAAGTATTACAATCTGAAGATAACCTGATCCTTGCTTCCCGTACCGCTTCCGGGAAAACTGAAGCAGCTTTTTTGCCTATTCTTTCCAGTGTGAATTTTGATGAACAGGGAGTGCAGGTATTGTATATTTCTCCTTTAATAGCGTTGATAAACGATCAGTTTTTCCGTGTAGAAGAGTTATGCAAATATCTCGATGTACCTGTGACCAGGTGGCATGGTGAGGCCAATCGCACATTGAAAGAAAAGCTGGTAAATGATCCGAGGGGAATTGTATTAATAACTCCTGAGTCGATAGAGGCGATGTTGGTGAATTCGGCTTATAAGGCAAAGGTATTATTCAGTAACCTGAAGTTTATTGTGATTGATGAGATACATGCATTCTTAGGAACGGATCGGGGAAAGCAATTGCAGTCACTGCTTTTTCGGATCCGTGAATTAAATGCCGGCAATGTCCGTGTGATTGGCTTGTCCGCTACCATTGGTAGCTACAACCAGGCAAAGGAGATGGCTGGTCCTGAAAATACAACGAAGATCTTACGTGATACCACAAGTAAGGTAATAGAAACAGAATTCAGATATTTCAAACAGGAAGGGGCAGAATTACCACTCGCTTTAATCAAAGATCTGTACCTGAATGTATGTAATAATAAAGTACTCATATTCCCCAATGCGAGAGGTCTGGCAGAAGAAGTCGCTGTAAAACTGCATAAGTTATCACAGAAAGTAGGAGGGCACCCTTATTACTTTTCCCATCATTCCTCCATTCATAAAGAGTTGCGCGAATACATCGAAGAATTCGCCAGGAACAATGTCCGTTTTCCGTTTACCATCGCCTGTACCTCTACCCTGGAATTAGGTATAGACATTGGCTCTGTAGATAAAGTAGTACAAATAGATGCTACCCATTCAATCGCCAGCCTGATTCAACGAATCGGGCGAAGTGGAAGAAGAGGAAATGAAACAAGTAAATTGTCATTGTATGCCACCGATCCATGGAGCCTGCTACAGTCAGTTGCCTGTATGACTTTGTTTGAAGGGGAAGGATTTGTGGAACCAATTGAATATACTGAAAAGCCTTATGATATCTTACTACATCAGGCATTGGCATTAGTTCGTCAGCTTTCGGAGTGTACACAGGAAGAACTGGTGCATAGATTATCCATCAATACTGCATTTAAATACATAACAGTCGATGAGATCAGGGAAATATTACGCCACCTGATCCAAACAGATCTGCTTGAATGTATAGGCGGCAAGCTTATCATAGGGGTAGAAGGGGAGAAGATCGTCAATACCAAAGACTTTTATAGCGTATTCCAAACTGATACTTTGTTGAAAGTCCGGTGTCAGGATAAGCCTATAGGAGAAGTCCCATTTTCTTCCCAGATTATAGTTGATAACAATATGCTATTGGCAGCCAGAATCTGGAAAATAGTAGATGTAGATCTGCCCGCAAAGAGAATAACCGTGGTTCCTGCTATGGATGGGAAGAAGCCTTTATTCTCGGGGTCAGGTGCTGATATACATCCCAAAATCCGCGAACAGATGCTGCGCTTGCTGGTGAGGGAGGAAAAGATGCCCAACCTTAGTGAAGATGCAAAAGAAGCAATTCGTCAATTAAAATTGGATTTTGAATTATATACAATTGAAAATCTTGAAACGGATCGCCCTTTGAAAGTACAGATCAAGGATATGTTCTGGTATTCTTTTCATGGCACCAAAGTCAATCGTAGCCTGGCTTTTTTGTTTAACGCTGCTAATATTAAATACAATTTGAGGGAAGATGAAAGCATGTTCGAATTTAAGGCCGGTGACTTTGAATTGATTATTCAAAAGGCCATGAAGGCCTATGATGAACTTGCATCCGTTTTGGAGAGCGCTGTTCAGCATGATCCCCTCATGCTTGCATTTTCAAAATTCGGTAGCTATCTCCCACTCAAATACAAGGT
>Ga0316604_10002512_pt1 | contig 13937 bp, 9 predicted proteins | sample OWC_soil_day20_C_FD_207650 | JGI IMG/M metagenome (GOLD analysis project Ga0316604, IMG submission 207650) | Wetland soil microbial communities from Old Woman Creek delta, Ohio, United States - OWC_soil_day20_CT | ecosystem: Environmental > Terrestrial > Soil > Wetlands | place: USA: Ohio... | reverse complement strand
CGTCAGGATATTTATCTTTGGCATTGCCGAATTTCCATTCCAGCCATTCCTCGACAGTATCCCATGGGAAGGCGGCAGGATTGAGGCGTTTGCCTAAATCAAGAATGATTTGCTCGTCGGATTTGCACTCCTCATATTGGATAACTTTCGATATTGCCCGCAAAGGTGCGAACCAAGCGCGGAAACTGTCCCTTTCGATGCTCATGCCTGCCGGTAGCACGATATCCGCACAAGCGACAGCAGTAGGAGTCATAAACAGGTCGACTACAACGTTGAATTCAACTTTGCGCATGGCCTCATAGACACGTGGCGCTTCAGAGCCCATGTTGGCGATCGGGTTGGTTGTTTGCAGCCACAGCATCTTAACCGGATACGGTTTGCCTGATTCAATGGCTTTCAGGACGGAATCCCCGTGAGCGGTAGAAGCAAAGCCGAACATCTTTAACGGATAGCTTTCATTACCCAGACGTTTCATGATATTTTCTTCGCTGACCCAATCAATTCCACAATTGTAGCCATCATCTACATTGTAGCCGCTTTTCGAAATAACGTTTCCGCCGGGAACATCCACGTTACCGGTGATCGTCCATAAGCTGGTGATGGCTTGCGCTGCAGAAATACCGGTAACTTGCTGGTCAACAGCAAGACCCCATTGGATGGCTGCCGGTTTGTTTTTTGCATAGAAACGGGCTGCTTCGATAATAAGTTCTTTCGGCACCCAGGTGATCTCAGCCGCTTTTTCCGGCGGATATTCCTGGACGCATTTCTTCAATTCTTCAAAACCGGAACACCATTTTTCGACGAATTCTTTGTCGTAAAGTTCTTCGTTGATGATGACGTTCAACATAGACATCGATAAAGCGGAGTCGGTTCCAGGCCGGATTTGCAGCCAGTAATCTGCTTTGGAAGCCATCCAGGTCAATTTCGGGTCAACCACGATTAGCTTGGATCCTTTTCTCATCAAGTCGATGATCCAGTGTCCGAAGAAACCGTCACCATTGGAGACAATCGGGTTATTACCCCAGATCATGATAACTTTTGGCACTTCGTATTCCGGTGTTTCATAACGTGCTTCAAAGTGCTGGGCGCAGTCAGTAACGAAGAAGTCGCTTTGCATTACAGCCTGTTGCGCAGCGCGAGGCAGGTAGCAAGCGTCGCCGCTCAAGAATCCGAGGGTATAGTTCGGGCTTTCAAATCCGGCATAAGTCAGGTAAGGAACTTGCCAGATGATGTTTCTTCCCGTACCTTCCATACCAATGATGCTTTCGGGGCCGTATTCTTTCTTGATGGATTTTACTTTTTCTTCGATAATATCGTAAGCTTCGTCCCAAGAAATACGTTCCCATTTATTTTCGCCCCGTTTGCCTACCCGCTTTAACGGCCATTTCAGGCGGTCGGGATGGTTGACTGCTTCTGTTAAATTCAGGCAACGCATGCAAAGACGGCCATCATTGTATGGGTTCGTCGTATCCCCTTCGACTTTGATTAATTTGTCTCCTTTTGTGTAGTACAGAATACCACAGCCATTATGACAGCCAGGACCTGACCACTGTGTGGAACGGCTGACTGTTAAATCGCCTTCTTGCCACTGCCATGATTCCTTTGACATACAGCTTCACTCCTTAGAAATTTGATTTTTAACAAGATTAATTTTTAGCTATTCTTTATAGGGTTGCTAATGACACCTCCTTGCACTTGATTATGAATTATGCAAATATCATGCCATGCGTTCAAAGCCTTGATTTCGCTGCTAAAATTAGACGGTGGGACACAAATTGTAAAATATGCAATAAACTGTCCCAAAATTAGAAAGCCCGGCTTGCGCCGAGCTACCAGCGACGGTGGAAGCCGTTGGCTGCGCTTATGTCCATCGGATAAAATAGTAAACTTTCCGATGGACGCAGAAAGCCCGGCTTGCGCCGAGCTACCAGCGACGGTGGAAGCCGTTGGCTGCACTTATGTCGATCGGATAAAATAGAAAACTTTCCGATGGACGCAGAAAGCTCGGCTTGCGCCGAGCTACCAGCGACGGTGGAAGCCGTTGGCTGCGCTTATGTCGCGGAAAGTAATTGTACTTTCTTTGAGACTAAAAAACCCGGCAAACTTGCCGGTTTTTTTTAGTTTGACTTGTGTATAGGCTAATTTTATATTGCTCTGGATTTAGTGTACTTTGGACGATACTTCTTTTAACAACTGTTCGATATCAAGCGGGTATTGGCAAAAAATACATTTTTTGTTTGTGACGATATTCATTTTCGCACACGAAGGACAACGAACTGCGTTCTTCATTACGCGTTTGCCCCAATGGCGTTCCGGACACTTCGGGTTACAACCAAAACAATGTTGACACATGATGAAATAGTTTCACTCCTTAAAATTGAAATAAAGTAGTATGCGTTCTGTATTAAATGCTATTGCAAACTATATTGCAATTATTGTGCCAAACTAGTACTTCTTCATCCGATTGGAAATAAAAAGAGGTTTATATAATGGCGCAGAAAGCGTGTGCAACTTTTTAGCTTGGAATTTACAATGTTCCAAATTGCGCAAGATCATAATAAAAAAACAAATTGGTATATTTATATAGTGGAAGGGAAATATACGAATTATTATAGAAAAATATTCCTAATAGCACAATTTATCTGCTATAATCAAGTTGTTTGTGATTTGAAAAAAGAGAGTATGTAATGAAATAGATGATGAATTTCAATGGAGGAATTTTATTGTGCGCCCTCTGGAACAGTTGCTGAGTCCTATTATCAATAATTTGCATAATATCAGCGCTCAAACGATTAACGAAAATGATAGGCAACTCATCGAAAATATAAAAAACCAAAAAAATAATTTATTGCAAAAACGCATTACGCCGTCACAGGTCAATTTAGTACGGCCGGAAATAGTGGAGTCATGGGAAAGATCCTGTGAGAATGGGCTTGACTTCTTGTTGTATAAAGATCCTCCGGTCATGGATGCTTTTTCATTTGAAAAACGGTTGAAAGAAAAAGATTTTTTTATCCAGGCTGCAAACCCGTACATATTTCAGTTGGAGGATATGCTATCCAACATAGAGTCTTATATTTTTTTGAGTGACGAAAATGGGGTAATTTTACGGGTAGTTCAAGCGTTGGGTAAAAATAAATACCGGTTAATTCCTGGAACGGTTTGGAATGAACAAACCATTGGCACCTGCGCGCATGAAATGTCCATACGATTAAAAAGTCCGATCCAATTGTGCGGTCCAGAGCATTTTTGCCGGATTTTTCATAATATTTCTTGTTCTTCTGCGCCGGTTTTTGATGTGAACGGTAATTTGGAAGGGACGCTGACGATTGCCAGTCCTTATTTGCATTGTCAAAACTCATATTCCTTAGCTCTTGTTGTCATGATGGCCGATGCGATACAGAAAGAATTTCAGTTGCTGGTAAAAAAAGAATTACTTAAAATCGCTTTCACGACAACGAACGACGCCGTCATTGTTATTAATAAATTCGGTGTTATTACAGAGACTAATGCTGTTGCGCAAGAAATATTCAAATCGTTTAGCGAGGTTTTGGTTGGTTCACATATCGACAATGTTTTAGAAGATCCATCGTTTGTCAAATCTATTTTGCATGCTGAAAAACCAATCATCCAGGCCAATATAAAAATTAAGAAGACGCAGCAAAAACTATTTTCTTGTTCGGTGCAAACAATCAAAAACCATGAAAACAACAACATGGGCAGTATATTGACGTTAACGCCGATGGAGCATTCCCATAAAATGAACCACTCGATCAATGGTTTCGCAACGCGGTTTACGTTCGACAACATTATTGCCACTTCTCCGCAATCGCTGAAACTAAAGAATACGGCCAAAAAAATGGCGCGCTTCAATATCAATGTATTAATCCAAGGCGAGAGCGGAACCGGAAAAGAAGTGTACGCGCAAGCTATTCATAATGAAAGCAGACCGGCTGGCCCATTTGTGGCAGTGAACTGTGCGGCCATCCCTAAAAACCTAATAGAAAGTGAGTTATTCGGTTATGAGCCGGGCGCCTTTACCGGTGCGGAACGCATCGGTAAGCCGGGAAAAATCGAGTTGGCCAATGGCGGGACTCTTTTTTTGGATGAAATTGGCGATATGCCGTTGGACATTCAGGCCGTTTTACTGCGGGTGCTGGAAGACAAAATGATTATGCGGCTGGGCGGAAGGCGTTATATCCCTGTGGATTTTCGCTTGGTTACAGCCTCGAACAAGAATTTATTGGAATTGGTAGAGAAAGACTTATTCCGGGAAGATTTGTATTATCGTATTTCAGTGTCTAAAATCGGCATTCCCCCTTTGCGGGACAGAAGTTCTGATCTCCTTCAATTAATTGAAAATTTCATTCAGGTTTCTGCCAACGCGGAACATCTGGATGCGCCTGTTTTGAGCAATGCAGCCAAGTATATTTTGTTGCAATACCGCTGGCCGGGAAATGTACGGCAGCTGCAAAATGTCATTTCTTATGCTGTATGCATGAGTTCTGACGGTGTTATCCAGCCTGAGGACTTGCCGGAAGAGGTGCTGGCTTCGTATTCAATGGATCGATTCAATTTTGAGACTGACGAACTTGCGACGGCGTCGGAAAACAAAATAACCAAGAGTGATCTTTCCATGAAAGAAATGGAGAAAATAGCCATACAAAAGGCGCTTGACAGCACAAATAACCATATACGCGGCGCGGCGAAGATTTTAGGAGTGAGTAAATCAACCCTTTATAGGAAAATAAAGGCATATGGGCTGCAGGACAAAATTACCGAAGAATGAAAATAGACTTGTTGCAGAGCGTAGCACGATATCGAATAAACTATAATAATAAAAAAGGATGTTTCCAAGAACAAGTCGAAAGCATTATAAACCAAATATTTTGAGGAGGCAGCTGTTTAATGAGTAATCAGTACGAAGAACAACTTTCTTATTTGCAAAAACCGAATCGAGACGAAATAGCACCGGAATTACAAGACATCTTTGATAAAAATACGGATTTTCAGAGGGAAAACTGGGGATTTATCAATAATCTATTTAAAGTGTTACCGTTAAATCCATTGCAATACAAAGGGTTTCTCGACTTTAAGGCATCGTTGTTTAATCCGGAAACATGTTATCTCAGTAATGCTGACAAGGAAATGATCGGTTTGGTTGTTTCTTCAACCAATCATTGTTCCTATTGCCTGACTACACATAGTGATGCGTTGCGGGGACTTGTTGACGACCCTGCCTGGGTTGACACGTTGGTTTATAATTACCGATCAGCCAAATTGACAGCGAAGCAAAGGGCGTTATGCGATTATGCGTATTTTGCAACCGCTTATGCCCGTGAAGTTTCTACGGATCAGGTAGACAAGTTGCGGGCTGTGGGTTTTAATGACCACGAGATTCTGGAAGCAGCTTTTATAGTCGGCTTTTTTAATTATACGAACCGCTGGGTTAGTACGATAGCTCCTGTACCGAACCCGGGTCATTTTAGCCATAACCGGTAAGTTTAGCATGGCCTTAGCCCTCGCAAGAGGTGTTAGGGCTATTTCTTTTAGCGATATTTCAATTTCTGCTGATTTTTTAAGGCTTGCCTATAGGAATTGCCATACTGTTGTAGAAATATGTAAACTGTATTTATTCTGGGAAATATGGGTTGTTGTGTTAAGAACAAAAGGAGATAGCAGAGGTGGATGAGTTTCGATTTTTATCCAGAAATTTTGCCTGTAATTTTTTAGCCAGCCTCTTTTTTTTCGGCAGCTACTATTTGCTTCTGCCAACCTTGCCGCATTATGTTGTGGAAACCGGAGCATCAAAAGTCCAAGCGGGCGTGATTATCGGCATATTTACTTTGGCGGCTGTTTTATGCAGACCGTATTTCGGTAAACTGGCCGATGCTTATGGCCGGAAACGCCTTATGCTGTTTGGAACAGGCCTTTTTAGCATTATGTATATTATGTATATCGTCTATATGGCATACTGCCAAGCTAATGAATATGCTCCTTTATACCCCATACGACTGATCCATGGCTTGGGTTATGCAGCATTTCTTCCTGCTACAACCGCTTATGCGGCGGATTTAGCCCCCGTTGACAGGCGTGGGGAAGTAATGGGCATTTTTGGCATTACCAATGTTTTTGCTATGGCAACGTTTCCTGCACTTGGAATAGCAATTGTTCATCATAGTAATAGTTTTTCCCTGTTATGTATTGTAGGGACTTTTTTTGCCATCAGTGCTTTTTTTGCGTCGCTGCTGGTACGGGAAGTTCGCAAACCGGCCGGACGATATTCTGCCGGGGCTTCGCTGTTTGCAGTAGCGCGTCAAAATGTAATTCTGGTTGCAGCAGCGGCAATGTTTGCCGGAACCACCGTCTACGGCGCGCTGACAACTTTTCTTCCAGTATATGCAGTGGAAAGAGGTTTTGTTGATTTTGGTTTGTTTTTCACGATGTATGCAGTGGGGAGTTTAAGCAGCAGGTTGATTTTGGGGAAAGTATCCGATCGTATCGGGCGTTACCAGATTATTGTTCTCGGGCTGGTGTTGTTAGGGCTGGCAAGTTTTTTGCTTGCGTCCCTGTCGCAATTTTCCATATTGATCATCAGCGGCATGTGCGCCGGTATGGGGTTTGGCGCTCTCGTACCAACGTTGATTGCGTTGGCGGCCGATAAAATAAAACCTCAGGAACGCGGCAGCGCGCTTGGTTTTCTTACTTCATTCCTCGATCTGGGAATTAGCGCGGGCGCGATTGTGTTGGGCTTTGTGGGGGAATATTGGGGCTATGCCGCGCTGTTTGCTTTTGGCGGATTTTTTCCGGTTGCCGGTATTATTGTGATTGCTTTTTATCTCCTGTTTTCTATGGCAGCGAATAAACAAAATATTGCAGGGTAATGGTCGACTTTATCTGCTTTTTGAGTTTGGACAACAAGTGAAGATAATTTGTACTTGCATGGAGGAAATATATGGGTAAGCAACCGTATGCTATCACGATGGATTTTATTGAAAAGTGGGATCAAAATCTTTTGTTCGAAATATTGGACAATCTCCATGATGTAGTATTGGTATTGGATTCGAATACGACAATTATTTATGCGAATGAAGCATATGCCAGTATTTTAGGAATACCGGTTTGTAAAGTAATAGGGCGGCGGTTGGATACAATTGAACCAGAGGCGTTGGCGATTGAGTGCCTGCGAACCGGACAGGCGTTTCGAGCCCCTGGTTACATAGCTTCTGTTGGGATAGAAGTGATTGGACACATGTTTCCCTTAAAAAAAGAGCAGGCTATTATTGGTTGTGTTGCTATTTTTAAAAACATTTCCGAGCAGGTAGCGCTCAGTAATGAATTACAACGAACAAAAGAAGTGGCTGATTATTTGCGGGAACAATTGGATCAACGTGAGGGCCTGCCGGCATCGTTTGGCGAATATATTGGGCAGAATCCTCGCCTGCGCGATGTTCTGAAGTTAGCCGCTAAAGTAGCGCCTGCAGAATCTTCCGTTTTGATCCGCGGGGAAAGTGGTGTGGGCAAAGGCGTATTAGCTACCGCTATCCATAATTCCAGTAAGCGGAAGGATAAGGCGTTAATTAAAGTAAACTGCGCAGCAATTCCAGAGAATTTATTGGAGAGTGAGTTATTCGGCTACGAAGAAGGCGCTTTTTCGGGCGCCAGAAAAGGCGGGAAAATGGGTAAGTTTGAGATGGCTCACGGTGGAACCCTTTTCCTGGATGAGATTGGCGATATGAGTATGGCCATGCAAGCGAAATTGCTGCAGGTTTTACAAGAACGGGAACTGGAACGGTTGGGAGGGACCAAAACAATTCAGTTGGACATTCGCGTCATTGCAGCAACAAACCGGAATCTTGAGAAAATGCTGGAAGAAGGTTCTTTCCGGACGGACCTGTATTATCGCCTTAATATCGTATCTTTATTTATTCCGCCTTTGAATGAGAGAAAAGATGATATTTTTTGCTTGGTGCAAAAATTTATTGCAAAATTTGCCGGGCATACACAAGAAAAAATAACGTTATCGCCGGATGTCATGCATATTTTTTATTCGTATGAATGGCCGGGGAACATAAGGGAATTACAGAATGTTATTGAACACGCCAACATACTCCGTGATGGTTCGATAATTGAAGTTCGTCATTTGCCGGCTTATTTGCAGCCGATTGATAAAAAGAATAAGAGTCACCATAAAGATGAGAATAGGCATAAGAAAGTATTGTTAAGCGCTCATTGCTTCAAGGATGCTGTTAAAAGCACGGTTGATAAAGTGGAGCGGGAATTAATTAAGGCGGCAATTGTAAATTGTAACTATAATCGCAGCGCGGCTATCAAGCAACTTGGAATTTCTCGTAAAGCATTTTACAACAAAGTTCATCGATTTAACCTGCAAGACGAACTAGATGGTAATAATTGATAATTATTGCCGACGCAGTATACAATAATTATGCATTTTTCAACAAAAAACAATACAAAATGTATACTTTTATATTGACAATGTTCGATTTCCATGTAATAATGTATACAAAATGCAAAAGCGATCAATGGTGTTGAGAAAGGGCATTTTTGTTTTATCATAATAAGCGATGACTGGGAGCGGAATATCTGTATAACCCGTTGCAGAGAGCCGGTGGTTGGTGCGAACCGGTGCGGTACAGTTATTTTAAATCACCTAGGAGCTCTTTGCTGAAACGAGTACAAGCGAAATTCGCTTTGTACATGTGTGTAAGTTAAAGCGTGAACCCTGCGTTAAAGGGGAGCCGGTGATGGCCGGTGGAAAGAGTTAATTGCAGGGTGGTACCGCGGATATGAATCCGCCCCTGTTATGCGTTATTTGGCGCATGACAGGGGCGGTTTTTATATTATACAGCAAAAATGAGAAAAATATGGCAGCCAAAATAAAAGGAGGGTTTCAGATGAAAAATACTGTTCAGATTTTACTGGAAAACCGGGAGGATGGATTAGGCCGGCTCATTGGTGTTTTTCGTCGCCGGGGATACCAAATTGAGAATTTATCCATGACCATAGACCATGAGGACTTGACGAGAATTATTGTGGGTATTTCCTGCAGTCCGCTTGCATTGCAGCAACTGGTGCAATATATCAGTAAATTAATCGATGTAGTGGCTGTAGAAATAGTGGATGACCATAGTGTGCCTGCGGAAATGTATATGCCTGCGCATCAGAGCGCGTAATCAGCAAAACAAACAGGGGGATTTGTTCCGATGAAAAAACTGTATAGTGAGCAAGCTATAAATTGGCAAGTCGCCAAAAAATAACTAGCGTAGGAGGAGGCGCAGACCATGCAATTATCAGGCAGTGAAATTATTGTGAAATGTCTATTGGAACAAAATGTCGATACGGTGTTCGGTTACCCGGGAGGGGCCAATATGCCGTTGTACGATGCTTTGTATGGCGCGCCGCTTCGTCATGTTTTGACCGTTCATGAACAAGGCGCTGTGCATGCGGCTGATGGTTATGCCCGTGCTTCCGGACGAGTGGGTGTTTGTCTTGCAACATCAGGGCCAGGCGCGACGAACCTGGTCACGGGACTGGCCACAGCGTATATGGATTCATCACCGGTTGTGGCGATAACGGGGCAGGTTGCAACAACACTTCTAGGGAAAGATTCATTTCAAGAAATTGATATCGTCGGAATGACAATGCCGATTACCAAGCATAATTTTTTAGTTAAAGATATTTCGTCTTTGGCAGAAACGATGCGTATGGCCTTTCGGATTGCGGCAAGCGGGAGACCCGGTCCGGTTTTAATTGATGTGCCGAAAGATATTATGTTGGCAAAAAGTGAATTCGTATTTGTTTCTCCACCGCCAGGGAAGTTTGTTGTTGAGGATCATTCAAGCAAGGCGTCTTTCCTGCAAACAGTAAACGCAGCTGTTGCCGCGCTTGCTAAAGCTAAGCGTCCGGTGATGTTGGTCGGCGGAGGTATCAAAGCGGGAGATGCATGGAAAGAGGCGAGGGTTTTTGCTGAAACTACCGGAATTCCGGTAGTGAGCACGTTGATGGGCTTGGGTGCTTTTCAGGCCAAGCAACGCTGGTTTTTAGGCATGACCGGCATGCATGGGCATAAGGCAGCGAATTGGACAGTCAGTGAAGCCGATGTTATTTTGGCCATCGGTACGCGGTTCAGCGACCGGGTAACCAGTGATTGCAATAAGTATGCTGAAGGAAAAACAATTATTCATCTGGATGTCGATCCCACGGAGATGAATAAAAACGTACCGGCAGAAATTATGGTGATTGGCGATTTACGCCAATCACTGCGATCCTTGCGGGAAGCTTTTTTACAGCATCCGGAAGCTGACTTTTCGGCCTGGAGGGCGCAAATTGATGGCTGGACGCAAGAGTTTGCCTTGGTATATGACGAAACGCAATTGAACGCCCCGTGGATTATGAATCACATGTCGGAAAATACAGGGGATCATTCCGTTATGTGGGTTACCGATGTCGGACAGAACCAAATGTGGGCAGCTCAGCATTTGCAGATCGACGCTCCCCGTTGCTGGATTTCTTCCGGTGGGTTGGGTACGATGGGATTCGGCGTGCCGGCAGCGTTAGGAACACAGATTGCCTGTCCCGATAAGCGTGCGGTATTAGTGGTTGGCGATGGCGGATTTAAAATGACTGGCATGGAATTGCATACTGCTATTAATTCCCGCCTGCCGCTGGTAATAGTAATTATTAATAATCAGTCGCTGGGAATGGTTCGGCAGTGGCAGCATCTTTTTTTTGAACAACGTTACTCGGAAACACTATTGCCTAAGTTTGATTTCATTGCTTTTTCCAATGCTTGCGGAGCTGCTGCTGCTGAAGCTAACACACCATTGGAGTTTGCCGCAACATTTCAACAGGCTCTGCAATCGGATCGTAGTTTTGTCATTGTGGCGAACGTTGCTCGAGATGACCTTGTGGAACCGATGGTCACGCCCGGACAAGCGATCAATCAATTTTCCAGTTAATGGTGCAAGGGCAAGCAACAGAATTTTTCTACATGAATTCGCGCGATTATGTATCCGTTTCGCAATGTATTATTGGATTCTATTTTTCATTGACAGTGTATTTCGTTTCCTTTATACTTAAGAAGTGCTTTAGTTAATTGAATAGTTTTCACGGACTTAAAGGAACGGCATAGGCGCCCTTCTCTCTGGATAAAAGGGGTGGGCGCTTTTTTAATTTGAATAGAGGGGTGTAAGAATTTGATCATAATGCAAGGGGTACAAAAACATTTCGGCGCGAACCATGTTTTGAAAGACATTAATTTGACAGTTAAGGCTGGCGAAAAAGTCGTTGTAATCGGGCCGAGCGGGTCCGGAAAAAGTACGCTCATCCGGTCAATGAATCTTCTCGAAGTGCCGTCGGCAGGCAAGATTGTTGTTGATGGCGTTGACTTAACGGCGCCTAACGCCGATGTGGAAAAAGTGCGGCAATCCGTTGCAATGGTTTTTCAGCAGTTCAACCTTTATCCGCATAAGACGGTTTTGGAAAACTTAACATTGGCTCCTATTTTGATACAGAAGGTTCCCAAGGCGGAAGCAGAAGAATCCGGAATGGCTTTTTTAGAAAGGGTTGGACTGCAGGAAAAAGCCAATGCCTATCCTGCCCAGCTTTCCGGCGGGCAGCAGCAACGGGTGGCGATCGCGCGCGCTTTGAATATGAAACCGCGGGTTATGCTGTTTGATGAGCCGACTTCTGCGCTTGACCCGGAAATGATCCAAGAAGTGCTTGACGTTATGATCGATTTGGCCAAAGAAGGGATTACCATGGTAGTGGTTACGCATGAAATGGGTTTTGCCCGGCAGGTAGCCGATAGGGTGATTTTCATGGACGAAGGCAGGATTGTTGAGGAAGGAACACCGGAACATTTCTTTGTTAATCCAGAAAATGACAGGGCAAAGGCTTTCTTGAGTAAAATCCTGAGGGCTCATGGATAATTATATTTTTATTAAAAATTGGAGGGAGTAGTGAGAATGAAAAAGGTTAGTGCTTATCTGGTATGTGTATTAATGGTATTGGGACTCATTCTGTCGGCTGGTTGCGGTTCAAGTCAGCAAGCGCAAGGTGCAAAAGGAGAATCCCCCGAACTGAAAGCGATTAAGGATCGTGGAGTAGTCAAAGTTGGTGTAAAAGTCGATGTACCGAAATTTGGTTTTAAAGATCCTCAAACGAATAAAATTGATGGAATGGAAATTGATCTTGCCCGTGCGATTGCTAAAAAAGTGTTAGGCGATCCGAATAAAGTTGAGGTACAAGGGGTAACCGCTAAGACTCGTGGCCCTTTGCTTGACAATGGGGAAATTGATTTAGTTATTGCAACGTTTACGATTACGGAAGAACGGAAACAAAGTTATAATTTTTCTGAACCGTATTTTACCGATGGTGTTGGTATGATGGTTAAGAAAAGTGCCGGTATTCAATCGCTTGCAGATATGAACGGGAAGAAAATTGGTGTGGCGCAAAGCGCTACCAGCCGTAAGGCGCTTCAAGAAGCCGCCGATAAAGCTGGCGTGAAAGTTCAATTCCTGGAGTTTGGTACTTACCCGGAAATCAAAACAGCTCTCGATTCCGGACGTGTTGATGTTTTCTCAGTTGATGGATCGATCCTTTCCGGCTATCTCGATGATAGTACGACTATTTTGAATGACCGGTTTGCGCCGCAGCAGTATGGTGTTGCTTCCAAGAAAGCGAATACTGCTTTAGCCAAAGCAGTCGATGACACTATTGCGGAAATGAAGAAAAACGGTGAATTGGATAAATTGATCCAGAAATGGGGCATTAAATAGTGAACGGACCTTTTGCGGGTTACAAATGGGCTGCTTTAGTCCGTGATTGGGATGTATTTGCGGAAGGTTTTGCCAGTACGATTACGGTGTCTTTTGTCGGGCTGCTGTTGGCGCTTGCAATTGGTATCCTGCTGGGTGTAATCGGCAGCTCCAGGTGGAAATTTGCCCGGAATGTTGTCCGCTGTTATGTGGAAGCCATCCAAAACACCCCCTTGGTTATCCAGGTTTTTTTCCTCTATCACGGATTGCCGCATTTAGGAATTATGCTCCCTATTTTTGCGGTTGGTGTTTTGGGAGTTGGAGTCTATCATGGCGCATATATGTCTGAAGTAGTGCGGGCCGGTATCCTTGCTGTCCCGCGCGGGCAGCTGGAAGCTGCGTATTCCCAAGGCTTTTCATACTGGAGTGCTATGCGGCACATTGTACTTCCCCAGGCGAAACGTATGGCCTATCCTCCAATGACGAACCAGGCCGTCAGCCTGATCAAAAACACTTCGGTATTAGCGATGGTAGCCGGCGGAGAACTGATGTACCAGGCAGATTCGTGGTCATCCACTAATTTATATTATGGCCCTGCATATGTTGCTACCGGATTACTTTATCTTGCTATTTGCCTTCCACTGGCAACCTATGCCCGTAAGTTGGAAGAACGAACGGGGGTGCATGCATGATTAGCGATCTTTTTAAACCGGAGATACTCCTGTTTTTAGCTGATGGACTGCTGATCACTCTGGAAATTGCATTCGCGTCGATCTTACTCAGCTTATTACTGGGGATTGTTCTAGGGGTGACCCGGTTTTCCGGTCATCGTCTTCTTTCACCGGTTGCTGCGGTGTATGTTGAAGCGGTGCGGAATACACCGACATTGTTGTTTATACTTGGCTTCCGTTTTATGACTACTTTACCACCGGTCCAGGCTGGGATCGCTGCAATGACGGTATTTACATCGGCTATTGTTGCTGAAATTGTGCGTGGCGGTTTAAATTCCATTCACCGCGGACAATGGGAAGCAGCTAAATCACAAGGGTTTAGTTATGTTCAGACGCTGCGGCATATTATCTTGCCGCAAGCTTTGAAAAATATGATCCCGCCGCTTGTTTCCCAAGGAACGACAGTCATTAAAGATACTTCGTTTGT
>Ga0316604_10002510_pt1 | contig 13939 bp, 10 predicted proteins | sample OWC_soil_day20_C_FD_207650 | JGI IMG/M metagenome (GOLD analysis project Ga0316604, IMG submission 207650) | Wetland soil microbial communities from Old Woman Creek delta, Ohio, United States - OWC_soil_day20_CT | ecosystem: Environmental > Terrestrial > Soil > Wetlands | place: USA: Ohio... | reverse complement strand
TCCGACCGTACGCAAAGCCTTCATCCGGGCCTGGATATCATCCGCCTGAACTGGGCGATCCAGCCAGAAGAAGGCCGGCATGTTTGATTCAGGAACCACATCCCGCGGATTCAGCAAATGGGTGCGATGCCAGACATCGGAGTAACGCCCTCCAACTCTTGCAAGATCAGGTCCTGTGCGTTTGGAGCCCCATTGAAACGGATGGTCATACACGGACTCGCCCGCCACAGAATAGTGCCCATAGCGTTCAGTCTCTGCCCTGAATGGCCGGATCATTTGCGAGTGGCAGTTATAACACCCCTCGCGAATGTAAATATCCCGTCCAACCAAGCGAAGTGGTTCATAGGGTTTGACGCCATCAACCGGAGTCGTCGTCGACTTCTGGAAAAACAGCGGCACAATTTCCACAAGCCCCCCCACGCTGACAACCAACAGGGTTGCCACGATCAGCAAGGGCACACTCTTTTCGATCAATTCATTGTTCAGTTTCATGTCGAACCCCCTCAGTGTGCCGCGGCCGGAGCCAATACAGGCGCATCCACCGCCTTCTGGCCGGCAATCGTGCGTATCACGTTATAGGCCATGATGAGCATGCCACTCAGGTAAAGCACCCCACCCAACAAACGAATGGTCCAATAGGGATAGGTCGCCTTGACACTTTCAATGAAAGCCCATTTGAGGGTGCCATCCACATTGACATCGCGCCACATCAACCCTTGCATCACGCCAGCAATCCACATGGACGCGATATACAGAACGATGCCAATCGTAGCCACCCAGAAGTGCAAGGAAATCAACCGGACAGAGTACATCTCGGTTTTGCCGTACAAGCGCGGCAGCAAGTAGTAAATGGACCCGATGGTCACCATACCAACCCATCCCAAGGCACCTGAGTGTACGTGGCCAATCGTCCAGTCTGTGTAATGCGACAAGGCATTCACGGTTTTGATCGACATCATCGGCCCTTCGAAGGTCGACATGCCGTAGAACGACAAGGAAGTAATCAGGAACTTGAGAATCGGGTCAGTACGCAATTTGTCCCACGCCCCCGACATGGTCATGATGCCGTTGATCATGCCCCCCCAACTTGGCGCCAAGAGGATCAGCGAGAACACCATCCCCAAAGACTGCGCCCAATCAGGCAAAGCGGTGTAATGCAAGTGGTGAGGGCCTGCCCACATGTAGGTAAAGATCAGCGCCCAGAAGTGGACCACAGATAGACGATACGAATACACCGGGCGTCCAGCCTGCTTGGGTACAAAGTAATACATCATCCCAAGGAAGCCTGCCGTCAGGAAGAACCCCACGGCATTATGTCCATACCACCACTGAATCATGGCGTCCTGCACTCCAGCGTAAGCAGAGTAGGACTTCATCATGGAAAAAGGCACTTCGGCCGAATTCACAATATGCAGCAAAGCCACCGTCAGGATGAACGCGCCGTAGAACCAGTTCGCTACATAGATATGCGGCGTTTTGCGCTTGACAATGGTCCCGAAAAACACGATCGCATAAGCCACCCACACAACGGCGATCAGGATATCGATCGGCCACTCAAGCTCTGCGTATTCCTTCCCGGAGGTATAGCCCAACGGCAAGGTGATCGCGGCCAGCACAATGACCAGTTGCCAGCCCCAGAACACAAAAGAAGCCAACTTCGGTAAGAACAAGCTTGTATGACAGGTTCGCTGCACTACATAAAACGATGTTGCCATCAGCGCACATCCGCCAAAAGCAAAGATCACCGCATTGGTATGCAGGGGACGCAAGCGTCCAAAGTGGAGGTACTCGTGAACGTTCAGATCGGGCCAGACCAGTTGAGCGGCAATAATCACGCCGACCAACATGCCTACGATGCCCCAAACAACCGTCATGATCGCGAATTGCCGCACGACCTGATAGTCGTAAGTCGCCTGGGTTTGCATATGCCACCTCATGGTTGAGAAGCTTCCCAGCGCCTGCTTTCTCCCTGCCCCGCAAGGACTCATCGATTGCACTGTGACTGCAACGTATTCGCTGCAGAGACACCACCCCGATCAGCAGGAGGGTTTTTCCCTACCCTCTTGACTCACCTTTGACCAACATCAAGTGAGTTTTTGCGCTGGCGCAAATCCTAGCACAACAAATAGGGTCTTTAGGCAACAAACAAAAGCTAAGGACGAAAAAAAGGGTGCGACAAGCGCACCCCCAACCCCAACAGAGAGACTTCACGATCAGAAAAGGCTTTGCAGCTACTTTCCTTTTCGCCGCCGACGCCCCCGTCGGCATGTGCGCAGTATGCCCAATCAAGCGCCATGGCGCTTGATTGAAATCAAGCGTATTACACCAAAGTGCTAATTTCCTCTTCGGAGGAAGATTTCTCTGGAGTGACTGGTGGTCGATCATCATCCATCAGGATCCGAAACCCGGGTCCGTCCAGATCGTCGAACTGACCACTTCTCACTGACCACCAGAAGATCAAGCCGATCACAAAGACCAGCAGAACCGAGAGTGGGATCAAGATGTATAGGCTATTTTCCATGCAGTCATTTTACGCGCGCAATCCGCAACGCGTTGAGTACGACCAACAACGAACTAAGCCCCATGCCCAGCCCGGCAATCCAGGGCGTAACCCACCCCAGCATTGCAGCAGGGATTGCAAGCAAATTGTAGGCAAGAGCCCAGGCCAGATTCTCCCGAATCACCACCAAGGTCTTGCGAGCCAAACGCCGTCCGAGCAACAAACGATCCAATGCATCGTTCAACAGCAGAATATCAGCCTGGTTTCGAGCCAGCTCGGTTCCTCCCGCCATAGCAATCGATACATGCGCCTGAGCCAGCACTGGCGCATCGTTGATCCCATCGCCAACCATGGCCACGATATTGTCTGCCTGCAAAGTTTTCAGCGCAGCATGCTTTCCTTCAGGAGTCAGCCCTGCTCTGGCATCTGCCACGCCCAGTTCCTCTGCAACAGCAATCACTGCCGAAGCAGAGTCCCCACTAAAAATGCTTACGCCGGAACCTGTTACACGCAATCCATCAAGTAGCAGACGGGCATCCGACCGCACACTATCGCCCAGTATCAGCATGGCCAGAAACTGCCCTTGCCGAGCGAGATAAACCGCCGTTTTCCCGCTCCTCTCATCCAGACTGATCGGCTCCCCAACCCCCGCCCACTGTGAAACATAGGCAGCATTCCCAAGCACATAAGATTCACCCGCGACTATCCCGGTCAGCCCTTGCCCTGGAACGATCTGTACTTCGTCTGCCGCACGCACAGTCTCTCCCGCAGCGGTCACGATAGCGCGCGCGATCGCGTGCTCCGAATGCAACTCCAAGGCTGCCGCGAACTGAAGAACCTGATCACGCGTCAATTCTGCAAAACACTTGACCTCTTCAACCAATAGCATCCCTGTGGTCAGAGTCCCGGTTTTATCAAAAACAAAATGTCCTGCATGCGCCAAGGTCTCGATAGCATGCCCTCGCGTCACCAACAGCCCTGCTCGAGCAAAAGCATCGGTTGCCACTGTCAGCGCAACTGGTGTTGCCAAAGACAATGCACACGGACAACTCACAACCAGTACCGCTACAAAAATCGGCACAGCACGCGCCGCATCCGCCTGCCACCAATACACCCCCGCCAGAACAGCAAGTCCCAAAAGCACCAAGGTGAATACACCTGCCACCCGGTCAGCCTGCTCAACGACTCTTGGGCGTTCCATCGCGGCCCGCTCCATCAGTCTCCGGATCGTCGCCAGCCTTGTGGCTTCGCCAACCTGCTGCGCTTCGAGCTCCAGCACACCAGTGCCATTCAGGCTCCCACCCAGTACTGCGTCACCTTCAACCCGAAGGATTGGCGCGCTCTCCCCGGTCAGCCAAGCTTGATTGACTTCACTACACCCGACACGCACGACACCATCAACGACGATGGTCTCTCCCGGGCGCACCAGAACACGATCTCCCACCTGCAGTTGACTAACCGGCACACGCTCTTCCAGCCGCCCCTCTGCAGTCAAACGCCGCGCAAAACTTGGCAGCAACCGTCCAAGCGTCTCGGCCCCCCGCGTAGCACGCTGGCGCGCCAACATTTCGAGATAGCGACCGCCTAACAGAAAAAAAACGAACATCGAAACCGAATCGAAATACACCTCGCCTTGTGAGACCAAGGTCGCCCAGACGCTCGCAACAAAAGCAAATCCCACCCCCAACGCCACCGGCACATCCATGCCGGCCCGGCGTAAGCGCAGATCCCTCCAGGCACGTACAAAGAAAGGCGCGGCAGAATAGAACACAACCGGCAGGGTCAAGAGCAAACTAGCCCAGCGCATGAGCTGTTCAACATTGGCGCTCATGTCTCCATCGCTCGCCATATACACCGGCAGCGCATACATCATGACCTGCATCATTCCGAATCCAGCAACAAACAGCCGCCACAAAGCACTGCGTCGCTCGCGTTGGGCGATTTCCTCGGAACGAAGAGGATCGTAAGGATGCGCACGGTACCCAATCGCGGCAACCGCAGCCAGAATCGAAGAAAGCTGGACTTCTTCGTGATGCCACCGAATGCGGGCGCGTCGCGTCGCGTAGTTAACCTGCACAGCACTCACGCCCGGCACCTGCATCAGGTGCCGCTCATTCAGCCACACACAAGCGGCACACGTAATCCCTTCAAGGATAAGATCAGCCTCGCGCTCATCCCCTGCCAAAGGGCGCACAAAACTTTGCTGAAAGTCCGGATGATCAAACAAACCGAGTTCGGCCAACTCCTGCGGCAACGCCTCTTCAGGACGCTCGGGCAACGCGGCACGATGCAGGTAATAGTCACCCAGACCGTTTGCGACGATAGCCTCGCATACCGCCTGGCAGCCGGCGCAGCACATCTGTCTCGGCCTACCATCCACTGACACAAACAGCGCTATCCCGAACGGAATTGGCTGTCCACAATGAAAACAGGAAAGCTCGGCAGATGTCTGCAAATCGGTAGCCACGATGACCGGACCAGAGGATGGAAAATGGATTCTACAATGCAGCACCTGCCAGTACTGCCAGAAGCCCAGACAAGAAAAAAAGGGCTGTGCCAAAGACACAACCCTTTTTCTGGAACTGGTGCTGCTGACCGGAATCGAACTGGTGACCTACTGATTACGAATCAGTTGCTCTACCGACTGAGCTACAGCAGCGAAGGACGCGGATTGTATGCGATCAGACCAAATACCTCAACAGGTGGAGGCTTCAAAAGAGCATTTGCCCCCTATCCTCAATCTCATGAAGTTAGTCGTTCATGCTAAACGCAAGGAATGAAGCGGATGAGCTCTCTCCGAGGCCTGTCAAAGCTCGTCCTGCACTTCGTCAAAGGAAGTCAAAACGTGAATCGGGTGCTTTCATCTTTCCAGCGCAAAGTCAGTGTTATAGGCCCAACTGAACAGCACGACCTCTATCCTGCGTACACGGAACACACCTACCACGCCTACAAGATCTAGCGCAATCCAACCAAAACTCTGCCAGGCGCACAAAGTGGCAAAATAACAGGAATGAACTTTTATAGAAATAAACTATAAAAATTTAAACATAGATAGCAATAAACTATTCAAGGCGAGGCGCAATCAACGGCTCGGCATTTATGCTCGTAACTCCATTTCATGCAAAATGTTCGGTTACGATAACCATGAGCATCCTTCGATCACCCCAAAAACACCAAATATCGCAATAACGCAAAATTCATCAGGCAATGTATTCAGAATATCCTTAAAAATCTAGCCATCTTCAGGACGAGGCTCCTAAATGAAGAACTTGAAAACACCTGATTCATCCTCACTTCCAGCGGCCATGATTCTTGGTTTCACGCTAATAGAACTTATGATAACGGTGGCTATCGTCGCAATCTTGGCTGCCGTAGCCTTGCCTTCCTACTCTGACTACATACGGCGCAGTCAAGCGTCCGAAGCGACCGGACAACTCTCACTATATCGAACCAGAATGGAACAGTACTATCAGGACAATCGAAGTTACGGCGCTACAACCGGTACAACCTGCGGCCTCACGTTTGCAGACAGTAAATACTTTTCATTTTCTTGCACAACTAGCAATACCGCCCAGAACTTCACTATTACAGCCACGGACAAAGGGGGTGCGGTGGCAGGGCACGTTTATACAATTAGCGACGCAGGCACCCAAACGACCACTAAGTTCAAGAATGTCACTCAAACCGGAAAAAACTGCTGGCTAGTATCAGGCAGTGAATGCTAAAACTCCCTCACTACCATCGGCACACACCAAAGCAATGAATACAAGAAAATTCTGCGGTTTTTCGCTCATAGAATTAATGGTTGCCGTTACGATCCTGGCTATTTTGGTAGCGTTCGGAATACCTTCATTTCAAACTTGGACCGGCAATTTAGAAATCCGCAATCTAGCCCAATCCATTCAGGATGGATTACGACTTGCCCAAATAGAAGCGACAAAGCGAAATACCCAAGTTGATTTTGTTATGACAGCAGATGATCTGATTGCTTCGCCAAACAGCACTTCGCCTACAGCGATCAATACGGGCACCAGTTGGATTGTCCGACAAGGATCCAATTTCATCCAAGGTAAATCCAAAAAACAGGGGAGCCTCAGTGCAACCATTACCCCAACACCTAATACATTTGACGGTATAGTCAGTTTCAATGGTCTAGGACGAACTCTTCTTTCGAACAACGTAACCCTTCAGATCAATAGTTCAAAAGGTGACCGCCCCCTGCAAGTTCAAATTTCGGTAGGAGGGAAAATTCGTATGTGCAACCCTATTTTCTCAGCAGGCGATCCCCAAGCATGCAATTGAGACATCTATGAAACCTAAAGCTATTTATCAATTTTCGAAAACAGCCCATAGCCAGCACGGGTTTGTGCTTTTAGAGGTTATGGTTGCTTTGTTGGTTTTTTCTTTGGGTATTTTAGGGTTAGTAAGCATGCAAGCTACATCCCTTATCAATATATCCGAATCTCAATACAGAACCGAAGCGGCGATTTGGGCCAACACCCTGATCGGCCAAATACGCACAGCTGATCCAACAACCCGTGGAACTACTTTTGCCACTGCCGGCTCAAGCTATACCACCTGGAAAAACCAATTGATAAACAGCACATCGGGTCTGCCTGTAGCAAGTAATACACCTCCAACAGTAACCATCACTAACAACCAAGTTGTTATTAGTATCTTCTGGCGTTCTAGATCTGGTTCTGGAAACCACCAATACGTCATCACCGCGCAACTGGACTAAATGTCATGTCCCTCTATTACAACTCGATTGTTTATTCACCATGCAATAAAGGCAGAGGCTTCAGCCTAATCGAGCTGCTTGTCGGAATGACTATTGCACTAATCGCGACACTAATCATCACCCAGGTTTTTGTTTCTCAAGAAAGTGTCAAGCGAACAGCAACCTCCGCAGGAGATGCACAGCAGAGCGGAGCGTACTCAAGCTACGCTCTTGAACGCTATGTTCAATCGGCAGGAGCAGGCCTCTCGCACTTATCCAATGTTTGGGGTTGTCCTTTAAAAGTTTGGAAGAACAATGTGGCAGTGATTCCTCTACCAAGCACAGTTTCTCCTGCCTCAGCCTCTTATGTCAGCGCTTTTTACACGCCGATCAACACAGCACTTGCAGGAGGCTCATTACGAGCAGCACCAATCCTGATTATTAACGGCGGAGGAGACAGTAATAGTGGGGCATCGGACCCTACGCCGGACCGCCTCATCATCATGTCGGGCCAACATGAAACTCTTTCTATGCCTTTTACAACAACCGCGAGACCAACGACAACAGCGGTTGCGTTGAATTCTACAGTTGGAATTAACCAAAAAGCATCTACCAGCACCTCGCCAAAGGATCTATTGATTGCTGTAGATCAAGACACGACAGGAGGAACTACCAGCGTCAGTGATTGCCGCATCGTCCAAGCCAACGAATCGTTACCAACAGCTACACCCGTCGCTCCTGTAACCGTAAAAACAGTATCTAACCCATTAGTTTTAAATAATGCGCCTTATACGCCAACATCTCCGGCAGCCCTGAACGGATATTCGGCAACGGTCCAGCTTGCGAATCTTGGCAGCTCCCCCAGATTCATTGCCATTGCAATTGGTTCGGATGGATCGACAGCCAACACCCTTATGGCATACGACATGCTGCAACTCAGCACAACAGCGCCAATTAGTTTGGCTGACGGAGTCGTCAATATTCAGGCCGTCTATGGGGTAGCAAGCGCCCCTGACCAAACCGCGGTATCAACGTGGGAGACGCCCACCGGCACATGGGGCTTTTCAACCTTGATGGATGGTTCTGCAGCATCACAAACAAACATCTCCCGTTTGAGGGCAGTACGTATTGCTGTCGTTACACGCAGTGCTCAACCAGAAAAAACAGCTGTCAGTCCTATCTCATGGACTCTATTTTCAGACCTTGCCACAAATGTCAGTGGCACACGCACCACAACCGGTGCCTTGCCTGAAGTCAATTTTCGCTATCGTAATTATGACCTCACCATTCCACTCCGCAACATGCTGCTGATGAACAACTCGTGAGTCAATCATGAACATAGCCCCAAAACCATATCGAAATGACTTTGCAAATCAGCAAGGTGTGATCCTAATTTTTGCCCTGATTGTACTGGTGGCCTTAACCTTGGCGTCTGTCGCACTAATCCGTTCGGTTGACATCAGCACTATTGCTGCCGGCAATCTAGCCTATCAGCGCAGTGCGCTATCTGCTACGGATCGCGGAGTACAAACCGCCATTAATTTATTCGCAACTGGGGCACTTCAAAACATTTTGACAACAGAAAGTAATAATGCCGCAAGTGCCTACTGCGCAACGATTCAGCCTACAGACACAAGAGGCATCCCCCTTCAACTCACTGATCTTGAAGCGAAAACAACCTGTTCCGGAGTAACCGCAGCTTCATTCAGCCTTGATGATACGCAAGAAACTGTTCGCTACCTGATAGACCGTCAATGCATTGCCACAGGAACGGCCAGTGCCAGTTACTGTAATCAAGGCGGAATTCAAAGCGCCACAGGAGGGAGTAGTGACAGCAAACATACAGGGCGGGTTTCTCCTGCGTTGTTTCGGGTAACCGTTCGCGTCGACGGACCTAAAAATACCGTTAGTTTCAGCCAAGTCATTATTCGACCATAAACAGCCTGAACGCCATGCCTCGCAAGTGGAGTACATCATGAACAACACATCCTCGCATTCCAAGCAAAAAAGAATCCTCGCGGGATTGCTCGTGACAATTCAAGTATTTTTCCCTTTTGCGAAAAAAGCAGAAGCTGCAGCAGTATCGATTGCCGATGAGCCAGTAACCGCCAGTATCAACGTCCCTCCAAACCTCATGTTCACACTGTCAGTGGAATGGCCCACTGGCGTAGTCGCGGCCTACAATGACAATGCGAGCACGGATACGGGATTTGCATGCCCGGGGCGCGATAATGGTGTGGGCGTATGCTACTTCGCAGATCGCAACTACCTTGGCTATTTTGATCCAATGGTGTGCTACACCTATGACAGCACAAACAAGTACTTTTATCCCAGTGCCAAGGCAACTCCCACACACGGATGTACCGGAAAATGGAGCGGTAACTATCTGAACTGGGTCAGCATGCACGCATTGGACGAATTCCGCTTTGCGCTCACGGGCGGAGATCGCGTCACTGATACAACCACTGATACCGTGATTGAAAAGAGTCTACACACGGGCGCCGGAGGTTACGACCAGTTCCCAATCAAACGCATTAGAAGTACTGCGTATTCAGGCGGAACCCCAACTGTCCCGGGGGTTGCTCCTTCAACAGTATCCCCGCAAAACTGGGCACAAATGTATGCTCGTGTTACAAATGGCACTACACCATTGGCCATTTCGGGCGACACAGCCAGCACTGGCCGCGTCTTGCAAGTTTCCGATAACTCTGGTTTTTTAGGCTCGTCCGCAGCCCCAGCCAACATCACCGGACGCTATGTCATGGTTCGCCTTGATTCTCCAAGCCAGATCCTGTCTTTAGCGGAAGTTCAGGTCTTTGACAACAGTAACACTCCCGTCAATATCGCCCTCAACAGAACCACCTCCGCGAGCTCTGTATCAACTCAATGGGGCAGTAGAAACACTTCAGAAGCTGTCGACGGCAGTACTGATGGCAGCCAATACACGCATACAAATACAGACGCACAAGCTTGGTTACAAATAGATCTCGGGTCTTCCAAGACTATTTCAAATATTGTTGTATGGGGCAGAACCGACTGTTGCCAGGATCGCTTAAGCAATGTAAATATTCTGGTTTCTGATACAAGCATGAGTAACAGTTCCTTAGCGAGTCTTCTAAGTAATTCATCGGTAACCAAATATTATTTCTCGGGTCAGCAACCAATTCCTTTCCAGACAGGCGGGCAAACCCTTGCTCCCATGTACGTGCGCGTCAAGGCCTGCGACCCTAACTACCCACCCTCCTCTGTTTCACGTATCACTTGCACCGCCTACGGCAGTTCTTCTACCAAACCGACAGGCCTTATTCAGCAAAACGCCAGCCGCATGCGTTTTGGAGCAACGTCGTATCTGAATACCGATGGTTCCACATTGCCCGGCGGCGTTGTTCGCTCAGCCATGAAATATGTTGGCCCGGTAAATATCGTACCTAACGGCACCAATACAAACAACAGCGCGTCTGAAATCAACGATTCCGGCCTCCAGCCCCAAAATCCTGACAATGCAAGCACGCCCAATAGCGGTGTCATCAATTACATCAATCGTTTCGGCAAACCGTCCGGTGTCTATAAATCAACCGACGTACTATCTGAAATGGTTTATGAGGCGACACGCTATATACGCAACCTACCGGCCACCGCCGCTTTTACTAACGGACAAACGATTGATGACTCTGCGGCGGGGCTACAAAACAAAGATGGTTTCCCAGTTATCACTAACTGGAACACTTGGAACACAGGGGATGTCAACAAGCGTCCAATTCAGTACTGGTGTCAGAAAAACTACTTCGTAGGAATCGCGGACTCAAACACACACAAAGACACTTACGTTCCAGGCAACACCTATACCACAGCCGCTAACCATAACCCAGGCTCTCTAACCGATGAAAACGGCATCAACATCACTACGCTTGATAACGAGATTGGCGTAGCTGAGGGCTATAACAGTGGTTCTACAACCTTAGCAACATACAGCCCTGGCCGAGGCAGCACCTTTCACGCTGCTGGGCTGGCTTGGTGGATGCATTCCCGCGATATCCTGCCGGACGATGCTGCCAAGCCTTGGACAATTGGGCGCCAATCGGTTTCCACTTACTGGGTCGACGTACGTGAAACCGGCTCTGTCGCTCCAAAATCTGAAAGTGGTACCCTCCCCTATAACCAGATGTGGCAGGCTGCAAAATATGGTGGATATGATGATGCACGCACCGATCAGACAACAAACCGAAATCTCACAACCAATCCACTGACGGAAGCAGAATGGAAGACTAATTCCGGCGTTGACCCGGACAATTATTTCAAGGGAAGCCGCCCGGATTTGCTGATTGATGCCTTTACCAATATTTTCCAGAACATCAATGATCGCAATGCTTCAAGCATCGGAGGGGCACTAAGCACCCAGAACCTGACGACCGCCGGCGCAGAATATGACGTTCAATTTAATATTGGGAAATGGACCGGTGACGTTACTGGAAAGACCATCACCGCAGCCACAGATGGTTCGCTCAGCACCACAAAAGTTTGGAGTGCGCAGACAAAACTGGAGGCACAAAATTGGGATACCAATCGAAAAATCGTGTCTTTCAACGGTAGCACTGGCGTGCCTTTCCGACTCAGCAACGCAAGCCCCAGTGCTAACCTGACCGCCATCCAACTGAGTTATCTAGGTTCAGATGCAACGGCCAGAGGCAACCTCATTAACTACATTCGTGGAGATAGAACCAACGAGGGTTCAACATACCGCACACGCAGCAAGTTATTGGGTGACATCATTAACTCTCAGGCGGTATACGTAAGCAGTTCACCCGACGATGGTTATCTGGATAGCTACAATCCAGGATTCAGTACATTCGTCTCAACGACTATACCCGCACTGAACTCCGGCGCTGGACGCAAACCGGCCATTTACGTCGGTGCAAACGATGGCATGTTGCACGCCTTTAATGCAAGTGTTAGTGGCACAGATGCCGGAAATGGAGGCACGGAGTTTTTTGCCTATATCCCAAGCTTCGTTTTGTCCGGCCCAAGCAGTCCTGCAACGCCATCAATTAACGGGCTCGCTTCACGCGCAGCTAATGGAGTGTTCACTCATAAATATTTGGTTGACCAAACCCCCGTCATCGCATCTGTGGATTTCGCTAGAACGGGAACAGCCCCTAGCGGCGGTTTTCCAAGCACCACCACTTCAAACTGGAAAACCTTGCTGGTCGCAGGACTTAACAAAGGAGGCCGAGGCATTTATGCACTGGATATAACTAATCCGGCGGCCACAAATGAGGCTGATGCCGCAAGTAAAGTTCTATGGGAGTTCACCGATGACGCCATGGGATTCACATTTGGACAACCCATTATAGTGAAAACCGATAAATACGGATGGGTGGTTTTAGTAACCTCTGGTTATAACAACACCTATGGCAGTATCACTGCGGACAAAGGCAAAGGTTTTCTGTACGTATTGAACGCCCGCACAGGACGCCTGCTTGAGAGAATCGGCACTGGTGTCGGCAACGAAGCCTCCCCCAGTGGTTTTACTTACATAACAGCCTTTGTACCAAATTACAAAGACCGTACCGCCAAGGAAGTCTATGGTGGAGACCTCAACGGTAATTTATGGCGTTTTGATTTATCTTTGGCTGCAGGATCCACAGACAGTTACCCGAATCCAATAAAAATAGCTGAGTTAAAAGATGCCAGTGGCACAGTACAGCCGATCACCACACCTCCCAAAGTCGAGATTGATCCTAATCTCGTCAAGCGTTGGGTTTTTGTTGGTACAGGACGTCTATTTGACACAGAGGATCTAGCCACAACCGGCGTACAGAGTTTCTATGCATTTCGGGACGGGACCGTAACCGCTTCTTATACCAGTGCCACGTCACCAGTCGCATTTCCAATCAATGCTCGCACATCGTCCGTCCAACTAACAGATCTGCTAACCGGCATAACCCCAGACACAACTAAACCAATGGGATGGTATTACGACTTACCTGTCTCAGGCACAGACCCTGCACAGCGCATTACAGCAGCACTTATGGCTAATGAGGGGACGATCGGCTGGATAGCAAGGACCCCAAGTTCGGACGCCTGCTCTCCTGGAGCAACCAGCTCCATCTATGCCGTTGATTATGGAACAGGGATTACACGATTGGTGAACAGTAGTGGCGCACTGATAGCAAGTTCGACGAGTACAACTCTGGTAACAGGTATTTTTGCTTACCGTTACGGCAGCAAGATAGGCATTGGCTTCAACACGGGAAACCCAGCTGATGAAACTGGCACTTTAAAAGGCAACTGGAATAATTTCTCAGGTACGCCAGTACGCGTCAATTGGCGAGAAATTGTACAATAACAGATTATGTAACTACGTTTCCGACCAGCCATCAGCCGATCAGGAACGTAGTTTAATACCCCACAATTATTAATGCTCAGACACAACAACAAAATATTTTATTCTATATTTTTATCAGCCTTATTTCACATATGCTTTTTAGCATTGGTCTCAGAACAACCAATACCCATCCTGATTACAAAAGCCAATCCTCCTGCACGTTCTTTAACAGCCACATTTATCCAAAAAAACCCTGTTTCAATTCAACCATATCACCCCTCGTTAGAACCAACCTTACCCGAGGAAAACACTTCAATACCTGCTAAATTTGCCCCCCCCCTCAACTTAAAAACCTCACAACTAGAGTCTCCCTCTAAAAAAACACCAGAAGCAT
>Ga0316604_10002509_pt1 | contig 13946 bp, 11 predicted proteins | sample OWC_soil_day20_C_FD_207650 | JGI IMG/M metagenome (GOLD analysis project Ga0316604, IMG submission 207650) | Wetland soil microbial communities from Old Woman Creek delta, Ohio, United States - OWC_soil_day20_CT | ecosystem: Environmental > Terrestrial > Soil > Wetlands | place: USA: Ohio... | reverse complement strand
GAAAAGCATTATCAAAAATCTAAAGAGAGGCATGAATTAACTGATGGATGAAAACGTGTAGAGCGGGTATCGAATTGAGGAAAGAATTCGGTACCCGCTCTGATTTTGTTTCATAGATGTCATCACAATTTAGAGGCAAATATGTAAATATTAGCACTCAAAATGTACAATTTTGGCGGTTGGGTTGAAATGTACATAAAAAGGATATAGAATGTAAGCGTTTTATTACTACAATATAAAATATCAGAAGAGGAGGGTATTAATGCTTCTTATTGCCATTTGTGATGATAACAAAAGTGATTCAGTCAGAATAGCAAAATTTGTGAAAGGTTATATGAAATCTGTATTTATTCCATTTCAGATTATAACTTTTAAGTCAGGAGAAGAGCTGCTTGAGTTTCATGGAAAGTTTGATCTGATATTTCTTGATATTGCTTTAACCGGAATGAATGGGATTCAGATTGGTAAAACAATATGGGAAATGAACCGGAATGTTAAAGTCATCTATACCACCAGTTATAAACAATTTTGCAGACAGGCTGTCAATTATGTCCATGCATTTGCCTTTTTGGAAAAACCTGTTGCAAAGAACAATGTGGAACGTCAGCTTCAGGAAATCATAAATTACATTCAGGAAGAATCTGGTAAATTAGAGATTGTTAATTTTGAAATTTTAGAAGTCACAGAGGCTGGTGAATTAGAAAGCAGAATAGAAAGTTTTGAAGTCAAAGATATTTTTTACTTTGAATATATAAATAGAAAAATTAAAATTAAACTTGAAAATGAAGAATATTTTTTTATAGATAAAATGAAAAATTTAACAGAACGAATGCAAAAGTACAATTTTGAAGCCTGTCATCAAAGCATTCTGATAAATCTAAGACATATTAAAAATATAAAAGGTTACGAGGTTCTGTTAAATAATAATGATAAACTTCCTGTTTCCCAGAAAAAATCAGCGGATTTCAGGAGAAAACTAAATAATTTCATACAGAGTAATGTATAGGAGAAAAAATGGAAAATTGTATGATTCTTACATTCGGAACCTTCATTTCATGTATGATTAATATCATTATTCTATTTCAATTCATAGAAGAAAGAAATGAACGGAAAATAAATAACCGGTTTTTTAACATATTATTAAAAACAGTCGCATTTTTTATTGTTGTAATGATAAACGAATTGGGACACCCAGTCCTTAATATAGTAATCTGGATTGTGCTTTTTAGTTTAATAAATAATACTTTCTATGGCAATGCCAATAAAAAATTAATATACCGGATCTTTGAAGTCCCAGTTTTGATTTTAATATTAACTGTCTGCGAAACGGTTGGCGTGGTAATACTGGAATACATACTTCTGAAATTTCAGATTCACGGCATTCAGCCTGTTATGATCAAAAGTATGGAACTAACTTTTTCCAAGTTAGTTGTCCTTATTGTTTATTATCTGATTATCACCAGACTCTGGCGGGAAGATTTTGCTGTAAAGTATACAATCACCCAATGCCTGATACAAGTAATCATTATATTGTTCAGTATGACCAATATAGCCGTAATCATCGTGGTTATTCCGAAAATTACAAATATATCAGAATATATACTGATCCTCATTAATATGGGATGCATCTTATTTGCTGATCTTTATTTTTTATATCTGGCAAGATTTGTAGAAGAAAACAACCAGCTAAAAGTAAAATTAAAATTATTGGAGCAGCAGTCTTCGCTGCAGTATGAATTTTATGAAGATCAGAAAGAAAAGTATAATGAGTCCATTATAATACTCCATGATGTATATAAGCGTCTGAATCTGATCGAAGAGATGTATCGGACAAATGAACATAAAGCAGCACTTACTTATGCCAAAGAAATAGGAAGATTACTAATTCCGCTGTCTTTGGAGGATTATACCAATAATCCTATTCTAAACGTGATATTAAATGATAAGAAGAGAATTGCCATCTTTCATAAAATAAAGTTCAATCTGGAAATAGGCATTGTTGATCTTTCCTTTATGGAGCCAATTGAAGTAACAACAATATTTGGAAATCTGCTGGACAACGCCATCGATGCATGTGACCAGGTGCCGCAGGACAGATTTATCAAAGTTAAGCTTGATAAATATAATGATTTTACGGTTATAAATATTACCAACAGCACAGCTCCCATAGAAAAATGGCATCGTGGCAAGCCAGTTTCAAAAAAAGGAAAAAATCATGGAATTGGTCTTTTAAATGTGGAAAATATAATTAAAAAGTATAATGGAAGTATGGTTTTGGAAGAAGAAAACAGGGTGTTTTCCTGTAAAATTATATTTAATTAAGATATAACATTTGCTGAAAAGAGAGCACACGGACTGGTATAAAAAAAGTTCGGAGTGCTCTCTTTTTGCTTTCTGATCATTATTTACACAAAATGTTTCATGATTGAAACATTCAAAAAGTTGTAGATTATACATAAAAACTGTAAGTTGTACGACTTTTGTTGAAAACCACAATAAGAAGTAGGAGAATGTGGCTGTAAACAAGAATTGAGAATAGAAAGGAGCAAATAAAATGAAAAAAATAGCTTTAATAAGCCCCGTAAGAACTGCTGTTGGTTCCTTTAACGGTACTCTTTCAACCTTAAATGCATCAGAACTGGGAACCGCGGTCATTCAGTCCTGCCTGGAACAAAGTAAATTAGAGAATTCACTTATTGATGCAGTATATCTGGGAAATGTGCTTCAGGCAGGAATTGGTCAAAGCCCTGCCAGACAGGCTGCAGTAAATGCAGGTATTCCAGTTGAAATTCCTGCCTCCACCGTAAACACGGTCTGCGGCTCCGGGCTGCATACAGTTGCGCTGGCTTATGATTCAATACTGGCGGAACAAAACAGCATTATTCTAGCTGGTGGAATGGAAAGCATGTCAAATGCACCTTATCTTTTGAAAAAAGCAAGAAACGGTTACCGATTGGGAAATGGAGAACTGGTAGACAGTCTGGTTACCGATGCTCTTACCTGTGCCATAAATCATTATCATATGGGAATTACAGCAGAAAATGTTGCAGAAAAATATAAGGTAACCAGAAAAGAACAGGATGAGTTTTCCTATAACAGCCATATGAAGGCAGCAATAGCAAGAGGAGCAAAGATCTTTGATAATCAGATTGTCCCAATAACGGTAAAAAAGAAGAAGGAAGAAATCTGCTTTTCAGAAGATGAACATATCAAAGCAGATACCACATTAGAAAAGCTTTCTGGATTAAGAACTGTATTTAAAACCGACGGGACAGTCACAGCCGGAAATGCTTCCCCAATCAGTGATGGTGCAGCAGCCATGCTTGTGGCTTCCGAAGATAAATGCAGAGAGTATGATTTAAAACCAATGGCTTATATCAAAGGTTATTCGCTGGTAGGTGTTGACCCTGCATATATGGGCATCGGACCGGTAAAGGCAGTTTCTACACTTTTGAAAAAACAGGAATTAACCATTCATGATATCGATTTACTGGAGTTAAATGAGGCATTTGCGGCACAGTCAGTGGCAGTAACAAAGGAACTTGGAGTTGACATGTCAAAGGTAAATGTCAACGGTGGGGCAGTTGCAATCGGACACCCTCTTGGAGCAAGCGGTGCCCGGATACTGGTTACTCTGGTCCATGAAATGGTGCGCAGATCTGCCCGTTACGGTGTGGCATCATTATGCATCGGCGGTGGAATGGGAATTGCCATGCTGGTTGAAAATGCTAACTTATAAATAACTTTTACATAGAAAGGAACATGTTTATGAAATCAGAAACAATTATCTCCCTGCAGTCCATGCCTGCAGCAAGCGCCAGCTATGGACGCCCTCCGTGCCGTTTTGTAAACAGGGAATATTTTACAGTCAGCTATGAATCAGACCCGGATCTGATTAAAGAGGCGGTTCCGGAACCGCTGGAACCGGATGGAAGCAATCTTGTTTTGTATGAATGGATCAAGATGCCCGATTCCTCAGGTCTTGGAACCTATGAAGAAAGCGGAATTGTAATTCCATGTACATACCATGGAGAAGCCTGTAATTTTACAGCACAAATGTATTTAAATAATGGTCCTGCCATTCTTGCAGGACGTGAAATCTGGGGATTTCCAAAGAAGTGGGGACAGCCCCACCTTAGAGTTGAAGATACCGAGACATTAACCGGTACCTTAATTTACAATAATATTCTTGTGGCAATGGGAACCATGCCTTTTAAATATCATACTCTCGATAAAAAAGCAGTTGCTAAGAACCTTGGGAAAATGCAGGTTAATTTAAAACTGATTCCGGATGCAGGCGGAAGTCTAAAGATTGCCCAGCTGGTGGCTTACAATCTGGAAGATATTCAGGTAAAGGAGGCATGGTCCGGACCTGCAAGACTTCATTTAGTTCCCCATGTGAATGCGCCGGTGGCAGATCTGCCTGTAAAAGCCTGCATGGGCGGAACGCATATCGTGTCAGATTTAACCTTACCTTATGGACGCGTGATCCATGATTACCTAAGTGAATAAAAAAGGAGGCCATTTTATATGAACAAATTAATATCAGCCGGGGAAGCGGTGAAAAAAGTCAAAGATGGAGATGCCATTATGATCGGGGGATTTCTGGCAGGAGGTCATCCTGAAAAACTGGTAAGTGCACTTTTAAATACCAGTACAGCCAGTGACCTGGCCATTATATCCAATGATACCGGAACAACGGAGCTTTCCATCTATCAACTGATAAAAAGCGGAAGAGTGAAGCGGATCTTTGCCTCCTACATTGGCTCAAATCCGGAAACCGGAAGACTTCTTATGACTGGAGAAGCCAAAGTCCAGCTGTTTCCCCAGGGGACCCTTGCTGAAAAAATACGTGCAGGCGGAGCTGGTCTGGGAGGAGTACTGACACCAGTGGGGCTGGGTACAGTTGTAGAAGAAGGAAAGAGGAAAATAGAGATCGGGGAGAAAAATTATCTGCTTGAAATGCCGCTCAAGGCAAATGTGGCATTTATTAAAGCCCAAAAGGCAGATGAGACAGGAAATCTGATTATCAACGGCTCCTCCCGCAACTTTAATGTAGTTATGGCTACCGCCGCGGATTACGTGGTCGCGGAGGTGGATGAATACGTAAAAGCAGGGGAAATTGATCCCAATGATGTAACTGTTCCCGGAATTTTTATAGATAATATTGTAAAGGTGGGCCAGTAAATTATGAATAAAAGAGAATCGATTGTAAGGAGAATTGCAAAAGAACTAAAAGACGGAGATGTTGTGAACCTTGGAGTGGGAATGCCGACAATGGTAGCAAACTACATACCAGACGATGTACATATTATGCTGCAGGCCGAAAATGGAATATTGGGTGTGGGCCCCAATGCAGATCAGGAGGATAAAACTCTGGACTGCATCGATGCAGGAGGAAACTACGTAACAACCGTAAAGGGCGCCAGCTATTTTGACAGTTCGTTTTCATTTTGCATTATTCGCGGAGGCCACGTAGATGTTACAGTCCTGGGGGCACTGGAGGTTGATGAAAAAGGTGACGTGGCCAATTGGATGATTCCAGGCAAAAAAGTACCTGGAATGGGAGGCGCTATGGACCTGGTGGTTGGAGCGAAAAAGGTGATTTTAGCCATGGAGCATGTGAGCAAAGAGGGGGCTCCGAAAATACTGAAGAAATGCAAGCTTCCGCTGACGGCAGTGAATGTAGTAAAGACTATTGTCACTGATATGGCTGTGATTGATGTGGTTCCGGACAAGGGGCTTATGTTAAAGGAAATCGCCCCGGGTCTGACTGTGGAAGATGTTCAGAATGCAACAGAAGCACACCTTAACGTATCACCGGATTTAAAGGTGATTCATGTATAAAATCCTGTAATGGTTCAATTAACCGTATAATACAGGATAATAAGTCATATAGTAATAAAAATTAAAAGTAGAAAGAAGGCATTCCTATGAAATCCGAATTAAAGAAAGTAACATTAAAAATTGCATCAAAAGCCATTTTAAATTCAGCAAAAACAGAGGTAAACAGTTCCTGCTTTTTTATCGGCTACCAGCCTAAATTACCGGATAACGCGAAAAAATTAAGAAAATTCTAGGATGAAAATCCAGATGATAAGATGGGAAGAAACATTTGTAGAAAAACTGGTATTCAATGAAATTATCAACGAAAAAGAGGCAGATCTGTATCAGTTTGGAATAGAGTGTCTGGTTTTAAAACTCATCCATTGTATTTCTTATTTATCCATCGCTGCCTGCTTTCAGATGGTGCCGCAATTAATTGTTATTGGCTGTGTCCTTATACCGCTTAGAAGAAATGCAGGCGGTTATCATGCGAAGACTAAAATGGGGTGTTACATATTTTCCTGTTGCTATATAGCCATAATTCTTTTCCTGTCAAACGCTCAAATCGATCAGGTTCTCTGGTGGGGTGCACTGGTCCTGTCTGATGCAGTTATATTTTTTAAGAGTCCGGCAGATAATGAAAATAAAAGACTGGATGAAAAAGAAGTGGTACACTACAGAAGAAAAGCAAGATTGATTCTGATCTTGGCCAATGCAGGCTGTCTGGTACTGACTGCGTTTCATTTCTGCTATGCAGGAAATCTTTTCATATGCGGTATTACTGCAGCGGCATTTTTACTGGTAATTTCATAATGCAGGATGCAAAAGGGAGGGGATACCCTCCTTTTTGTTAAGCTGCAGCAGCTGAATACAAAAATAACCTTGACATTTCTTTTTTCGCTCCCTATAATTAGTAGACATAGAAAGACTTTGATGGAGACAGTAGAACCGTGTGAAATCTACAGAGAGCCGGGGAGGGTGGAAACCTGGTGAGAGTATTATGGATTCGAACATCACTCCGGAGTTGCCGGCTGAATACATTTAGTAGGTCAGGACGTAGTTTCTGCGTTAAAGAATAGCATATGTCAGTATGCGGTATTAGGTGGTATAACGAAGAATGAATGTAGCCTTCGTCCTGATTACAGGATGGAGGTTTTTTTGATTAAAAATTATAATGGAGGTTATAAAGATGTACAGAAAAGTCCCTACAGATTTAAACTTTGTGGAGAGAGAAAAGGAAATTGAAAAGTTTTGGGAAGAACATGACGTGTTTCAGAAGAGTATGGATAACCGGAAGGACGCAGAAACTTATACCTTCTATGACGGACCGCCTACTGCCAATGGAAAACCCCACATCGGCCACGTTTTAACCAGGGTTATTAAGGATATGATCCCCAGATACCGGACCATGAAAGGATATGATGTTCCCCGCAAAGCTGGCTGGGATACTCACGGACTGCCGGTAGAGCTTGAGGTTGAGAAGAAGCTGGGACTTGATGGCAAGGAGCAGATTGAGGAATACGGTCTGGAACCATTTATCAAATACTGCAAGGAAAGTGTATGGCAGTACAAAGGAATGTGGGAAGATTTTTCAAAGACTGTGGGTTTCTGGGCAGATATGGACGATCCCTATGTTACCTATGATAATAATTTTATTGAATCCGAATGGTGGGCTTTAAAACAGATCTGGGAGAAAGGGCTTTTATACAAAGGCTTTAAAATCGTTCCCTATTGCCCACGCTGTGGAACTCCTTTATCCAGCCATGAAGTTGCCCAGGGCTATAAAGATGTAAAAGAGCGCTCTGCAATTGTAAGATTTAAGGTGAAAAACGAGGATGCTTTTATCCTTGCATGGACCACAACTCCATGGACCCTTCCTTCCAACGTGGGACTTTGTGTGAATCCGTCCGAGACCTATGTAAAGGTACAAAGCGGCGAATATACCTATTATATGGCAGAGGCACTCTGTGAAAAGGTACTGGGAGAAGAGTTTCAGGTATTAGAGAAATTTACAGGTAAAGATCTGGAATTTAAGGAATATGAGCCGCTCTTTGATTTTGTAAAACCAAACAAAAAGGCGTTCTATGTTACCTGTGACAATTACGTTACCTTAACAGATGGTACCGGTGTGGTTCATATTGCACCTGCCTTCGGTGAGGACGATTCCAAGGTTGGAAGAAAATACGATCTTCCTTTCGTGCAGCTGGTAAATGGTGCAGGAGAGATGACAGAAGAAACCAAATGGGCTGGCACGTTCTGTAAGAAAGCGGATCCGCTTATTTTAACAGATTTGGAAGAGAGAGGTCTTTTGTTTGCCGCTCCGGTATTTGAGCACAGCTACCCACACTGCTGGAGATGTGACACTCCTCTCATCTACTATGCAAGAGAATCCTGGTTTATTAAGATGACAGCGGTAAAAGACGATTTAATCCGCAATAACAATACCATTAACTGGATCCCGGAGAGCATTGGAAAAGGCCGTTTCGGTGACTGGCTGGAGAATGTTCAGGACTGGGGTGTCAGCAGAAACCGTTATTGGGGAACTCCTTTAAATGTATGGGAATGTGAGTGCGGACATCAGCATTCCATCGGCAGCATCGAGGAATTAAAGAGCATGTCTGACAACTGCCCGGATGAGATTGAGCTTCACCGTCCTTACATCGATGGGGTAACCATAACCTGTCCTGAGTGCGGCAAACAGATGAAGCGTGTGCCAGAGGTAATTGACTGCTGGTTTGATTCCGGCTCCATGCCATTTGCACAGCATCACTATCCATTTGAGAATAAGGATTTATTTGAGAAACAGTTCCCTGCAGACTTCATTTCAGAAGCAGTGGATCAGACAAGAGGATGGTTTTACTCCCTTCTTGCCATCTCAACCCTGATTTTCAATCAGGCACCATATAAGAATGTAATCGTACTTGGCCATGTCCAGGATGAAAACGGTCAGAAGATGAGTAAATCCAAAGGCAATGCGGTAGATCCTTTTGAAGCACTGGAGACCTATGGAGCCGATGCAATCCGCTGGTATTTCTATGTAAACAGTGCACCATGGCTTCCAAACCGGTTCCATGGAAAAGCAGTTATGGAAGGACAGCGTAAATTCATGGGAACTTTGTGGAACACCTATGCATTCTTTGTGCTCTACGGGAATATTGATGAATTTGACCCTACCAAATACAAACTGGATTATGAGAAGCTGCCGGTTATGGATAAATGGCTGTTATCCAAGTTAAATACCTTAATCAAACAGGTAGATTCTTACCTTGGCAATTACCAGATTCCGGAATCGGCAAGAGCACTGCAGGAATTTGTGGATGATATGAGTAACTGGTATGTACGCAGAAGCAGAGAGCGTTTCTGGGCAAAGGGGATGGAGCAGGATAAGATCAATGCCTATATGACCCTTTATACCGCCCTGGTTGACGTGAGCAAGATTGCTGCTCCTCTTATTCCATTTATGACAGAACAGATTTATCAGAATCTGGTTTGCAGTGTGGACAGTTCCGCTCCGGAAAGTATTCACTTATGCGATTATCCGGTAGCCAATGAAAACTTCATCGACAAACAGCTGGAAGATAATATGGATGAGGTTTTAAAAATTGTAGTCCTGGGCCGTGCAGCCAGAAATACTGCTAATATCAAAAACCGCCAGCCAATCGGTCAGATGTTTGTAAAGGCTCCTCATACACTTCCTGTCTTCTATCAGGAGATTATTGAAGAAGAGCTGAATGTGAAAACAGTTGTATTTAAAGAGGATGTAAGAGACTTCACTTCTTACAGCTTTAAACCACAGTTAAAGACTGTTGGTCCAAAGTACGGCAAGCAGTTAGGCAGCATTAAAAATGCGCTTACAGAGATAAACGGCAATGAGGCTATGGATACCCTCAATGAAAAAGGTGCTCTTACCTTTGATTTTGACGGAACGGAAGTAGTGCTTACAAAAGAAGATTTACTCATTGATACCGCCCAGATGGAAGGCTATGTATCAGAGGGAGACAACGGCATTACGGTTGTTCTGGATACCAATTTAACTCCGGAGCTTTTAGCAGAAGGATTTGTACGTGAGTTGATCAGCAAGATCCAGACGATGCGGAAAGAAGCTGGTTTTGAGGTGGTAGACCACATCCGGGTATACAGCAAAGACAATGAAAAAATCGAGAGTATTTTAAAGGCTCATGAAAACGACGTTAAGAACGAGGTCCTTGCAGACGATATCATATTAAATGAAACTGCCGGTTATGTGAAGGAATGGAATATCAATGGCGAGAATGTAACCTTAGGCGTAGAGAAGATCCAGTAAACAGTCAGGAGGTCTTGTGGAATGAGCATGGGATTTGATAAGGAAACCTTTAAAAAAAGTGTCTTGTTTAATATGAAGAACGTGTTTCGTAAAACAGTAGATGAGGCAACCAAAGAGCAGATGTACCAGGCAGTCGCCTATGCAGTAAAAGATGTGATCATAGATGAATGGATCGCAACCCACAAAGAGTACGAAAAGCAGGACGTAAAAACCCTGTATTACTTATCCATGGAGTTTTTAATGGGCCGTGCTCTTGGCAACAGCATCATAAGTTTCATGGCACAGCCGGATGTGAAGGAAGTGTTAGAGGAACTTGGGTTTGACTTAAATGCAATTGAAGACCAGGAGCCGGATCCGGCTCTTGGAAACGGAGGGCTTGGCCGCCTTGCGGCATGCTTTCTTGATTCACTGGCTACACTGGGATATCCGGCTTACGGCTGCGGAATCCGATATCGCTACGGCATGTTCAAGCAGAAAATCGAGAACGGTTACCAGGTGGAAATCCCGGATGACTGGCTGAAAAACGGATATCCCTTTGAGATCCGCAGGGCAGAATATGCCACTGAGGTTAAGTTCGGGGGATATGTGAAGGTGGTACGGGACAATGGAAAGGAACGGTTTGTACAGGAGGGCTATCAGTCCGTTCTGGCGGTTCCTTACGACATGCCCATTATAGGATATGGCAATAACGTAGTAAATACTCTGCGTATCTGGGACGCCCAGGCCATTAACACCTTCAGCCTGGATTCCTTTGATAAGGGGGACTATCAAAAGGCAGTGGAGCAGGAGAACCTGGCAAAAACCATTGTTGAAGTCCTCTATCCCAATGACAACCACTATGCAGGCAAGGAGCTGCGCTTAAAGCAGCAGTACTTCTTTATCTCTGCAAGCGTGCAGAGAGCAGTCATGAAATACATGGAAAACCATGATGACATCCATAAATTCTATGAAAAGAATGTATTTCAGTTAAATGATACCCACCCGACGGTGGCGGTACCGGAGCTGATGCGGATTCTTCTTGATGAATACGGATTAAGCTGGGATGAGGCATGGGAGATTACAAATAAAACCTGTGCCTATACCAACCACACCATTATGTCAGAGGCTCTGGAAAAATGGCCCATTGAGCTGTTTTCCAGACTTCTGCCAAGAATTTATCAGATTGTGGAAGAGATCAACCGCCGTTTTCAGCAGAAGATCAGCGAGATGTATCCGGGAAATCAGGATAAGGTGCGTAAAATGGCCATTGTCTATGACGGTCAGGTACGTATGGCCAATCTTGCCATTGTGGGAGGTTTTTCCGTTAATGGTGTAGCCAGACTTCATACGGAGATCTTAAAGAATCAGGAGCTGAAAGATTTCTATGAGATGATGCCGGAGAAATTTAATAATAAAACCAACGGTATCACCCAGAGACGCTTTCTTTTACATGGAAACCCTCTTTTATCAGAGTGGGTGACGAAGAAAATCGGAAATGAATGGATCACCAATCTGCCTCACATTCACCGCCTGGCAGTTTACGCAGATGATTTCAAATGTCAGCAGGAGTTTATGGATATCAAATACCAGAACAAGGTCCGGCTTGCCAGATATATTAAGGAACATAACGGCATAGAGGTAGATCCAAGGTCCATATTTGATGTGCAGGTGAAGCGTCTTCACGAGTATAAACGTCAGCTGATGAATATTCTTCATGTGATGTTTCTGTATAATCAGCTGAAGGATAATCCCAATCTGGATATGGTTCCCCGGACATTTATCTTCGGAGCCAAAGCGGCTGCCGGATACCGCAGGGCGAAGCTTACCATCAAGCTGATCAATTCCGTTGCTGAGGTAATTAACAACGACAGAAGCATCGGCGGGAAAATAAAAGTTGTATTTATAGAAGACTACAAGGTGTCCAATGCAGAAATCATATTTGCTGCGGCAGATGTCAGCGAACAGATTTCCACTGCCAGCAAAGAGGCTTCCGGAACCGGCAATATGAAATTCATGTTAAACGGTGCCCTGACTCTTGGAACCATGGATGGCGCCAATGTGGAGATTGTAGAGGAAGTGGGAGCGGAGAATGCATTTATTTTCGGCCTGACATCCGATGAAGTAATCCGTTATGAGCGGGAGGGCGGTTACGATCCCATGGAGATTTTCAACAATAACTATGAGATCCGCAGAGTTCTGATGCAGCTGATTAACGGCTATTATTCGCCTCAGGATCCGGAGCTGTTCCGTGATATTTATAATTCCCTGCTTAACACCATGAGCAGTGACCGGGCCGATACGTACTTCATTTTAAAGGATCTTCCTTCCTACGGGGAAGCACAAAAGCGGATCGATCAGGCATACAGAAATGAATCCTGGTGGGCAAAAGCTGCCATTTTAAATGTAGCAAACAGCGGTAAATTTACATCAGACCGTACCATTCTTGAATATGTGAGAGACATCTGGCATTTAGAGAAGGTAAATGTTGAGCTGTGATTTATGAACCTTTCTTAAAAAGCGTTCCGGAAGTGATTCCGGGGCGCTTTTTTGCATATATTGAACAAGGGTTCAGACTAGAAGAAAGGCGGCAAAAACATGGGAAAGAAGATTTTAATGGCATGTATACTGGCATTTTTATTTCCATATATTATTACACTGGCGTGGACCGGGAAAATTGAGGAGAAAAAAGAAATGCCCCTTACACCCAGCGGAAAACATGTGATCTTAGACAGAAAAGACGGAGAAACTTCCATGGATGTAGAGGAGTACCTTCCGGGGGTAGTAGCAAAGCAGATGCCTGCAGATTACGGAAAAGAAGCACTTAAGGCGCAGGCAATCATCGCACGAACCTACATATATGGCAAAATGAACGGCCAGAAGGAAGTAAAGGAATCCGATCTTCATATGGATTATTTAGAGCAGAAGCAGATGGAAAAGATGTGGGGAAGCGAGGCTTTTGTCACCAGCTATCAGGCAATTGAGGAGGCGGTGCGCTCTACGGCAGGGACTGTGATCACCTGTGACGGCAAGCTAATTGAACCGCTGTTTCACCGTGCCAGCAACGGAATGACGAGGGCAGGAGATGCAAATCATCCATACTTGTCGCCGGTGGAATGCAAAAAAGATGTAGAGGCAGATGGCTTTTTAACCATTCTTCAATTCAGCAAAGATGATTTTGCGGATAAAATCAATAAAATATCAGGAGACGGTTCCGTAAAGGCAGATCAGATTCCCCAAAGCATTCAGATTGTAAAACGGGATGATTCCGGGTATGTGGAACAGATCCAGATCGGTACTCATACGTTTACCGGAGATGAGGTTTCGCATGCTCTTTCACTGCCGTCTTCTTCCTTTGAATTTGAGGATTATGAAGGCGGAGTAAGAGCTGTCTGCCGGGGAATCGGACATGGATATGGCTTTAGCCAGTACGGTGCAAAATGTAAAAGTGAGGAAGGATGGACGGCAGAAAAAATTCTTGCTTATTTTTATAAAAATATTGTTTTGAAATCTGAATAACTCTTTCACTCTTGGTAAGAATATTATCGAGGTGATAAACGTGAAGGAGAAAATAAGTCAATTGTTCAAGGATAAAGTATTCCTTGTCCTGTTGGTTCTAGGCCTGCTGACTATAGTAGCTGCAGCAGGAGTCATTACCGTTCAAAGAGGAAATGGTGGAGGAGAAAGCCCTTATCTGAAAGTACCGGATCAGAGCAATATGATTGTTGAAGAATCAGTCCCCCAGGATACACAGGTAGCTGTTGCAGGAGATTCAAGTGCAACAAAAAATGCGGAAGAGGAAATGAAGGCTGTTGATTCAGCCAAAGCCACAGCCGAAAAA
>Ga0316604_10002506_pt1 | contig 13974 bp, 9 predicted proteins | sample OWC_soil_day20_C_FD_207650 | JGI IMG/M metagenome (GOLD analysis project Ga0316604, IMG submission 207650) | Wetland soil microbial communities from Old Woman Creek delta, Ohio, United States - OWC_soil_day20_CT | ecosystem: Environmental > Terrestrial > Soil > Wetlands | place: USA: Ohio... | reverse complement strand
ACGCGCCTGTTGCATGGACGGGCCAAACTGGTGGACGGAGTGCTTGCAGAACTCTGGCGACTGGCGTCCCTGCCCGCCAGCGCAGCCCTGGTTGCAGTGGGCGGCTATGGGCGTGGCGAGCTCTACCCGTATTCGGATGTGGATATCCTCGTCTTGCTGGACCAGGAGCCCGATATCGAACTTGGCGCCCGCATCGAGCGGTTCATCGGTCAGCTCTGGGATCTCGGCCTGGATATCGGCCATAGCGTCCGCACCGTGGAGGCTTGCGTAGAAGAAGCGGCGCACGATGTCACGATTCAGACCAACATGCTGGAGTCGCGCCGCCTGGCCGGCAATCTGGCGCTTTATCGCCGTTTCATTGCTGGCACTACTGCCAACTTCGATCCCGAAGCGTTTTTTCACGCCAAATGTGCCGAGCAGGAGCAGCGTTACAACCGCTTCAACCAGACGCCGTACTCGGTCGAACCCAACTGCAAGGAAAGCCCCGGCGGCCTGCGTGACCTGCAGAACATCATCTGGATCGCGCTGGCTTCCGGCCTGGGCACACGCTGGAGTGATCTAGCCCGCCATGGCTTGATCACCGCCGAAGAAGTCAAAGCCCTGCGCAGCAACGAGCGAACCCTGCAGCAAGTGCGCATCCGCCTGCATTACATTGCTGGTCGGCGTGAAGACCGTCTGATCTTCGATCATCAGGAAGCACTGGCCAAAGCTTTCTCAGTCAAGCCCACCAAGGCGCGACGCGCGTCCGAAGTGATGATGCAGCGCTACTATCTTGCGGCCAAGAAAATCACCCAGCTCAACACCATCCTGCTGCAAAACCTGGGCGCGCGTTACCTGCCTCTCGCCGCGTACCAGCCCCGGGGCCTGAACGAACGCTTCCAGGCCGTTGGTGATCAGCTGGACATCGTTGACGATCAGGTTTTTGAACGTGTGCCGAGTTCGATCCTGGAAAGTTTCCTGCTCATGGAGCAGCACCCCGAACTCAAAGGCATGACCGTGCGCACACTGCGCGCCCTGTGGCATGCCCGCAAGCTCATCACGCCACAGTTCCGTCGCGATCCGATCAATCGGGCCCTGTTCCTGCGTCTGCTGCAGGAGCCGCGCGGCCAGACCCACGAATTCCGGCGACTGAACCAGTACAGCATCCTGGGCACCTACCTGCCGGCTTTCGCGCGCATCGTCGGCCAGATGCAGCATGACCTGTTCCATGCTTACACCGTCGATCAGCACATCCTGCAGGTGTTGCGCAATGTCCGCCGCTTCGTGATGGAGGAACATGCGCACGAATATCCCCTGATGAGCCGCTTGATCAACGAGTTCGACCGTTACTGGCTGATTTTCATCGCCGCACTGTTCCACGACATTGCCAAGGGGCGCGGCGGCAACCACTCCATTCTCGGGATGGTCGACACACGCCGCTTCTGCCGCTCGCATGGATTGGCCAAGGAAGACACCGAGCTGGTGGTCTGGCTGGTGGAGCACCACCTGACGATGTCGCAAGTCGCCCAGAAACAGGATCTTGCCGACCCCGACGTCATCCACCGATTTGCCGCACTGGTGGGCACCGAACGCCGCCTCACCGCGCTCTACATCCTGACCCATGCCGACATCCGTGGCACCAGTCCCAAGGTCTGGAATGGCTGGAAAGCCAAGTTGCTCGAAGAGTTGTTTCTTGCCACACGCCAGCTCCTGCGTGGCAATACGCCCGATCAACTGCTGGGCATCTCCGAGCGCCAGGAAGTCGCTCGCGCCAAACTGCGTTTCTTCGGTCTGCGTCCCAATACTGAAGACGGCTTCTGGCGCGAACTCGATACGCTGTACTTTCTGCGCCACGATGCCGACGAAATTGCCTGGCACACCCGCATGCTCTATCACCGCCCGCTCACCGAATGGCCGGTCGTCAAAGCACGCCCGAGTCAGGTTGAAACCGGCATCCAGGTCATGGTCTATACCCGCGACCAGCGCGATCTGTTCGCGCGCCTGTGCGGCTTTTTCGCGCGTCTGGGCTACAGCATCGTTGACGCCAAGATCCACACCACCGGCAACGGCTATGCGCTGGACAGCTTCGTGGTAATGGACCCGAACGAAAGTGGTAACTACCGCGATGTGGTGGGCTTGATCGAGCATGAGCTGACGGAAAAACTGCGCGCCGAGGCACCCGTCGACGTGCCAGCCAGCGGGCGTTTGTCACGCCAGCTCAAACACTTCCCGATTGTTCCGTCAGTCAGTCTGCAACCTGATGAACGCGGCCAGCACTTCATCCTGTCCATCGTCGCCGCCGACCGTCCTGGCTTGCTCCTGGCCGTGGCACAAACACTGGCCGAGCATCGCATCAATCTGCACACAGCCAAGATCGCCACGCTGGGGGAACGCGCCGAAGATACGTTCCTGGTCAGCAGCCCGGATCTGGACAACAGCGCCAAGACCGTGCAGCTCGAATCGGCGCTGATCGAGCGCTTGAAGGTCTAGACCTTCAAGCGGTTCAGTGCGGCAGGAACAGCCTGCCGATATCCACGCTGGCCCGATGCCCCACGGCCGGCGCCTGCGCTGCCAGCCAGCGTGCGGCAGTTGCCCGTCCAGCATCTCGCAGGCGATGCAGGAAAGCCTGGTTGGCGACGATCTTGGTGGTCGCCGCCAGATTCCCCAGTACTGCTTCGCCTTCGATCAGATGGAAACGGATGCCGAGCAGGCGTTGCTCCAGCGTACCGCTGAGCCAGCCACTTTCAGCCGCCATGTCACGCATTGCGGCAAGCAGGCGCATTTCGCGCAAAAAGGAATTGTTGAATCCCAGGGCCAGTGTGCGCTGCTGGATTTCCTCCGCACCACGCGGGGTGCGCTCATGCTCCAGCGGCGCCAGCATCACGATCAGGATGTCGCGACTGTCACAGAACCGGAACAGCGGAAATACCGCCGGATTGGCCGCGTAAGCCCCATCCCAGTACGGCTCGCCATCAATCACGATGGCCCGGTGGACAGTTGGCAGGCAGGCGGAAGCCAGGAGTGCGTCCGCACTCAGCTGCGCATTGCGAAAAAGCTTGAGATGCCCACTGTTTGCATGCGTCGCAGCGACAAACAGCTCGAACGGTGAGTGCTCGCGCAAGCGCTCGAAATCAAAGCATTCCACGACCAGATCGCGCAACGGGTTCAAGTCCAGCGGATTGAGCTGATAAGGCGAAAACCAGCGCGTCAGCTGCATCATCCACGCCGTCCCGGGACTCAGCACGGAGGCATCCATCACCGGTGGCAGGATGTCCGTGTTGCTCATCAGCGCCACGCCTTCCCAGAATCGCGCCAGACATTCCCGCGCACCGTCAGCCCCGCCCTGCATCCAGCCGTTGGCGAAAGCCACCGCATTCATTGCGCCAGCACTGGTGCCACTGATCCCGTCAAAACGGAAACGCCCGTCCTCAAGCAGTGCATCCAGTACGCCCCAGGTAAAGGCCCCGTGCGCGCCCCCACCTTGCAGGGCCAGACTCAGACTTGGCAGAGCAGATTCGTGGAGCTTGAACATGATCGGGCACCTCGGTGTGATGAATCCGAGTGTGCCTGATGGTGCACTGCAACACAAGGCATTCCATCACCCTGCCCTGCAGAGGGCAAACAGCCTGCTCCGGCAGGTCTGGCAAAGCCTTGCAGACCTCTGCCTGACTGGATCCGGTTCAGCGTCTCGCCTTGTCTTTCATGTCCGGCAGGAACGCCGTCAGCAAGCCCAGCAGCGGTAAAAACGCACAGACCTGATAGACGAATTCGATGCCCTGTAAATCGGCCAGTTTGCCCAGCAGTGCCGCGCCGACCGCCCCCATCCCGAAGGAAAAACCGAAAAACAGGCCAGCAACCATCCCGACGCGTCCCGGCATCAATTCCTGCGCATACACGATGATCGCGGAGAAGGCCGACGCGAGGATCAGCCCGATGATGAAACTGAGCACCGTCGTGGCGGTCAGCCCGACATGCGGCAACAGCAAGGTGAAAGGGGCTACACCGAGAATCGACACCCAGATCACACGCTTGCGCCCGATGCGGTCTCCCACCGGCCCGCCGATGATGGTGCCCAGCGCCACCGCAAACAGGAAGACGAACAGATGAATCTGTGCGGACTGCGGCGGCAGATGGAATTTCTCCATCAGGTAGAAAGTGAAATAGCTCGACAGGCTGGCCAGGTAAAAATATTTCGAGAAGATCAATGTCAGCAGGATGCAGATGGAAGCGATCACCTTGCCGCGGGACAAGCCTGAGTCACCTGCCCCCTGACGCAGTTTCGCCTTGAAATGTCCGAGCGCCTGCTGATGTGCGTACCACTGGCCAACTTTCCACAGCACCATGATCGCCAGCAAGGCCGCCAGCGAGAACCAGGCCACACTGCCACGCCCGTTCGGAATCACGATCAGCGCGGCCAGCAGCGGCCCCATCGCCGTACCGGCATTGCCTCCCACCTGGAATACCGACTGTGCAAGCCCGAATTTGCCACCTGAAGCCATGCGCGCCACGCGTGAGGACTCCGGATGGAATACCGAAGAACCACTCCCCACCAGGGCTGCCGCACACAACAGCATCGGATAGTTCGAGGCCGTCGCCAGCAGCAGCAATCCAACCAAGGTACAGCACATGCCGAACATCAACGAATAAGGTTTGGGATGCTTGTCGGTATACATGCCCACCAGCGGTTGCAGCAGCGAGGCCGTCGCCTGGAAGGTAAAGGTGATCAGGCCGATCTGCGCGAAGCTCAGATTGAAGCCCCCCTTGAGCAGCGGATACATCGCCAGGATCAGCGATTGCATCATGTCGTTGAGGAAGTGCGAGAGGCTGATAGCGCCCAGCACGCGATACGAGGTTTCCTGTGTTGCCTGACTGCTCAAAACGGCTCTCCTGACTAAAGTGGCGTCCTGCCCTGCGGCAGGCTTGTCTGGACTATAAGCATGGATGAGAATTCCGTCTAACGACAGAAAGCCACAACATGTCTCAAAACAGACAAACTCCGATCATCCTCACGCCGCCCACTTATGCGAGCCTGCCACGCCCGGTGGTGGCGCGCGTCGACGACCGCCTACCGGGGGCATTCACGCCCTGGCACCGGCACGACTGGTGGCAACTCACCTGGGCAGTGAGTGGCGTGCTGGCCATCGAAACCCGTGACGGCAGTTTCATGGCGCCACCAGCGCGCGCAATCTGGATACCACCGGACACCGAACATCAGGCCACCAATGCAGCGCTGACCGAGATGCGCAGCCTCTACGTTGCAAGCCCGCTCATGAGCTGGGCTGAGCCGCGTTGCAAGGTCATCAGCATCACCGCACTGGTCCGTGAGTTGATCCTTGCACTCAGCGCCCTGCCGGCCGACTACGATGAGGCCGGCGAAGCCGGGCGCTTGGTGCAAGTGCTGATTGATCAGCTCACCCACCTGCCCGAAGTAGCTTTCAACCTGCCCTTGCCCACCGAATCACGCCTGCGCCGCGTCTGCGCTGAACTACAGGCCCATCCGGACGACACGCGCACCATGGCGGGCTGGGGCGAGCTGGTCGGGTTGAGCGAACGCAGTCTGGCGCGATTCTTCGTGCAACAGACCGGCATGAGCTTCGGCGATTGGCGCCAGCGCCTGCGCCTGTTACTGGCCCTGGCGGCACTGGAACGCGGCGAGCCGGTCACGCGCGTGGCTCTGGACGCCGGCTATGCATCCCCCTCGGCATTCACCGCGGCATTCCGCCGCAATTTCGGCCTGACCCCGATGGAAATGTTCAAGCATTCACGCCATGGATCGCCATGACCAGGCGGGCAGACACATCCAGCACGTATATGGGCTGCCTCGAATGCCTGCCGGACGTTAGAATGCGGGCTTGCGAACCATCGCCGAACCATTCCCGGAACCCGAACCCGTGAGCGCACCTGACAAGAACGCTGCCCCTGCTGCCGCGCAAACCACCAATTTCCTCAAGAACATCATCGAAGCCGACCTGGCCGCCAACAAGTTTGCCGGTCGCGGCTGGGCCGGCGTTCCCGGCGACGCCAGCCTGCATGCCGCAGGCCAGCCTGACCCGGCGAAGATCCGCACGCGCTTTCCGCCAGAGCCAAACGGCTATCTGCACGTTGGTCACGCCAAGTCGATCTGCCTGAACTTCGGGTTGGCACGCGAGTATGGCGGTGTATGCCACATGCGCTTTGACGACACCAACCCCGAGAAGGAAGACCTCGAGTACGTCAATTCCATCCTCGACGCCATCCAGTGGCTGGGCTTCTCGTGGGACGCCCATGGCACCCATCACCAGTATCAGGCCAGCGACTATTTCGACTTCATGTACCGTGCCGCCGAGCTGCTGATCGAACGCGGCATGGCCTACGTCGACCAGCAGACGCCGGACGAGATGCGTACCAACCGCGGGACCCTGACCGAAGCGGGCAAGAACTCTCCCTGGCGGGATCGCCCGGCCGAGGAAAACCTGCGCATCTTCCGTGAAATGCGCGACGGCAAACACCCGGAAGGCAGCATGGTGCTGCGCGCGAAGATCGACATGGCTTCCCCCAACATCAATCTGCGCGACCCGGCGATCTACCGCATCCGCTTCGCCGAGCACCACAACACCGGCAACAAGTGGCACATCTACCCGATGTACACCTTTGCCCACCCGATTGAAGATGCGCTGGAACGCATCACGCATTCAATCTGTACGCTCGAATTCGAAGATCAGCGCCCGTTCTACGACTGGCTGCTCGGCCAGCTGCGCGATGCCGGCATGTTCGCCGACCCGCTGCCGCATCAGTACGAGTTCGCGCGTCTGAACCTCACCTACGTGATCACCAGCAAGCGCAAGCTGATGCAACTCGTCACAGAGAAGCACGTGGACGGCTGGGATGACCCGCGCATGCCCACCATCGTCGGCCTGCGCCGGCGCGGTTACACGCCTGGTGCGATCCAGCTCTTCTGCGAGCGCATCGGCGTGTCGAAGGGCGATAGCTGGATCGACTATTCCATCCTCGAAGGCGCGCTGCGTGACGATCTGGACGAGAAAGCCCCCCGTGCGATGGCCGTGCTGGACCCGCTCAAGCTCAAGCTCACCAACTGGGATGCGCTATTCGGTGCAGGCCACGCCGAACCTTGCTCAGCCCCCGTACATCCGCACCACGAGGAAATGGGGCAACGCCTCTTCAACCTCACGCCGGAACTGTGGATCGAACGCGAAGACTTTCAGGAAGTGCCGGAGAAAGGTTTCCGCAGACTCTTCCCGGACAACATGACACGCCTGAAGTATGGTTACGTCATCAAATGTACCGGCTGCGAGAAAGATGCCGACGGCAAGGTCACCGCCGTGCTTGCCGAAGTCGTGGCAGACACCAAGAGCGGCACACCCGGTGCCGATGCCGTCAAGGTCAAGGGAGTGATCACCTGGGTCTCGGCCACTCAAGGGATCGCTGCCGAGATTCGCCTGTACGACCGCTTGTTCACCGAAGCCCAGCCGGACGCGGGCGGACGCGATTTTCTCGCGGCCATCAATCCGGATGCCAAAAAGATCGTGCAGACCTGGGTTGAACCCGGTCTGGCCACAGCTACGGCCGGAACCAGCTTCCAGTTCGAACGGCACGGCTATTTCGTGGCCGACCGCAAGGATCACGGCAACGGCAAACTGGTCTTCAACCGCACGACAACCTTGAAGGACAGCTGGGGAAAATAAGTCCAAGCTCCAGGCAAAACGGCCAGACAATGAAAAACGGGTAGCCCGCTACCCGTTTTTCATTTCTGCGCAAAGCCTCGCACTGTTACTCAATGCGCTTTGTGGAACAGGTAGAAGAACTTCAAATCCTCGACAATCATGTGTTCGGCAATCACATCCCGGTTCAGGTACTCCACCAGTTGGGTGATGTTCAAACTGTCTTGCTGCGCCTCCAGTTGCAATTCTCTGGCGCGCGCCACCAAACGGCGATGTTCCTCGATATGCTCGGCCAGTCCGCTGTAACCCAGCTTGGCCAGTACCGCTTCCTCATGGGCAAAATGCATGATCGTGTGTTTCACCAGATCATCCAGCGCCCTCAGGAAAAACTCCGGTTCATCCTTGCTGCGCACCGAGGCAGCCATCAAGGAATTTCCCAACTCGAACAGCAAGCGATGATCGGCATCGATGCGCGCGTCCCCGCACGCATACGCAGGCTTCCAGCTCAGATAGGAAGAAACACTATCCGCCCCATCCGATATTGCGTCGGCACGGTAAACCTCAATCCGGTTACGACCCGCTTCCTTGGCTTGATACATCGCTTCGTCAGCGCAGGTCAGCAACAGGGTTTCGTTGCTCCCGTGTTCCGGGAAAAACACGACCCCGGTTGAAGATGAAATCTGCAGGGTTTCTCCCTGGGCCGTGATGAATGGCTGATTGAGCGACGCCCGGATTTTCTCGGCAACGGCCAACGCGTCAGCGTCCCACTCGACACTGGGCAAAAGCACCACGAATTCGTCGCCCCCCAAACGCGCAACCGTGTCGGACTCACGTACGCAACCGAGCATGCGTGCAGCCACCTGGATCAGCAACCAGTCACCCACCGCATGCCCGAGCCGATCATTGATCGGCTTGAATTCATCCAGGTCCAGGAACATCAGGGCAACGCGGGTCTGATCACGCCGTGCCCGGAAAATTGCCTGCTGCAAACGATCCAGCAAGAGACGGCGATTGGGCAGCATGGTCAGCGAATCATGAAAAGCCAGGCTACGCATGGACGCTTCGGCTTTCCGGCGCTCCGTGATGTTGCGACTCACCCCCAGCAAGAAAGACGGGTTGCCGTGTTCGTCGCCATGTACGGTCGTAACCACCTCGATATGCACGCTATGCCCATCCTTGTGCGGCTGATCGACTTCTATCGTTCGTGCAGAGCGGTCTCCCGCCTTCCACCTGGCAATCGCCTCGGCCAGAAAAACCTCGGCACGCACGGCAGACTCCGGCGTCAAGGTTTCGAAGGCCGACTGGCGCATGGCTTCCTCCACGGTATATCCCCGCAAGCGCATCACGGAGGGGCTCATATAGGTAAAACGCCATGACGCGATATCGAGAGTCCAGATCACGTCTTCCGAATGCTCGGTGATAAAGCGGAAATTCCGCTCCTGTTCGGCCAACGCGGCACTCATCTCCTCACGGTTTGAGATCTCGCGTTTGAGCCGACGGTTCAGGCGCAGGAATACCAGCGCAATGCATCCCAACCCCAGCCCCAGGACTGCCAATGCGCTGACGATCAGGATCCAGGCCCGGGCATCAAGCGAACGCTCGCTTGTTTCGGCTGCACGCGGCGGCGCATCCGGAGAGAATTCCACTGGCAACAAGCCCGCGGCAGGCCGTGCCATGCCCGGCATGGCCTCATGAGTCACCACCTTCAGGTCTGCGTCACGATAAGCCATGTTCTCCTGCCGCGTATGACGCCCCGCACACGGGTAGGGATTCAGGCACCTCTTCGATTGCAGCACCTCTGTTTCTGCGGCACGGACAGGCGCGAGCACCGCAAACATCATCAGGACAATCCACGAAGCGGACCACGGTCCTCGGTCATGGCGGCCCCGAAGCAAGAAAGAAGCAGTCATACAGATGAGTGATCTGGGGAAAATAGTGTGAGCAATTGCAAAATTATCTCTGGTCTGCAAACAGTTCACCCAAAAAGACACCCTTAGAAACATAGTTATTGGTGATTTTGTTGTTTTTTACAGTTTCAATAAGAATAGACGCGCCTTTTCCCCGCGCGTATCCTTCGCCGGCGGCTGCGACAACTCGCAGCCTGGCTGTTTTGCTCCGCGTAAATGCGCCCTGCGCACCGCCTGGCGGTCTTCCCGCCGTACGGCTCGTTCCGGATTCTTCCGGACAATTTCCCCGCCGCCGAACCCGATCCACGCTCCGCGCGTTGCGCTACAGACGCTTTCGCCGTGAGTTCATGCAGGAAGGCGCATCCCGTGCAGGGATACCAGATCAAGCACGAAAGCATCGCCATTGCAGGCGAAGCCGATCTTCAGATTCGTTCACTGCTTGATAGAGCGCAGTACGCCGATCCGCTCGGGGAATCCGAAGCGCTGGGCATTTCCTCGGCGATATGGCCACTGTTTGGCTTGTTATGGCCGTCAGGGCAAGTACTGGCACGCCTCATGGCACAGCGCGCAGTGAGTGGCGAGCGCATCCTTGAACTCGGTTGTGGTCTGGCACTCGCCAGCCTTGTGGCGCACCGGCGTGGCGCCAACATCACCGCCAGCGACATCCACCCGCTCGCTGGCCGTTTCCTGCTGGAAAACCTGCGACTCAACACCCTGGCGCCATTGCCTTACATCCGCACAAGCTGGCAGGCACAGTGCGCGGCACTTGGCCAATTCGATCTGATCATCGGCAGCGACGTACTCTACGAGCGCGACGAAGCCGGTGTGCTGCCCGCCTTCATCCAGGCACATACCCGGAATACGGCCGAAGTCATGATCGTCGATCCGGATCGTGGCAACCGCGCACACTTCAATCGGCACATGCTGGCGCTCGGCTTCCAGCTCAGCGATACCCGCGCCGATTGCACCCAGCCGGATGGCAGCCATTACAAGGGACGCATCCTCCGCTACCTGCGCGGCCTGGCGGTCTGAGCAGCGGCACGCAAACGCATCAAAACCGTGATATTCCCTGCCGCATAGCAGACCGGAACCCCGTTATCAGGTCGCACATGCCTCCGCCAGTTCGCGCACCTGGGCGAGCGCCGCGGCCACGCCTTGATCGGCAAGCCGGGCCACCAGTGCCGACCCCACCACGATCAGCTCACAACGTCCGGCCAGGGCCTTGACCTGCGCTGCCTCGCGGATGCCGAAACCAGCCGCCACCGGTAGCACGGTATGCCGGTGTACGCGCTCGACCGCCTGCGCAACATCCTCTGGTGTGGCGGCACCTGCGCCGGTCGTGCCATTCACGCTGACGTGATAGACGAAGCCACCCGCGCCCACGAGGATTTGCGCCAGACGCGCGTCATCCGAAGTTGGAGCGCTCATGCGGATCAGATGCAGGCCCGCCGCACGCGCCGCTGCATCATAGGGAGCAATGTGTTCGATAGGCAGGTCGACAAGGATCAGGCCATCCACGCCAGAATGCGCAGCATCCTGCATGAAGCGCTCGATGCCGTATTGCAACACCGGATTCAGGTAGCCCATCAACACCACGGGCGTGATGGCATCCGTGTTGCGCAGGGCGTGCACGAGATCCAGGGTGAGTGCCACCGTTTGCCCCGCCGCGCGGGCGCGGATATGTGCGGCCTGGATGACCGGCCCATCGGCCACCGGATCGCTGAACGGCAGGCCCAGCTCGATCAGATCGGCCCCCGCTGCAGCCAGCCCGCGCAGCAGCGTCAGACTGGTGTCGAAATCCGGGTCGCCCGCCGTGAAATAGGTCACAAGGCCGCTACGCCCCGCCGTACGCAGGCGCGCCAGGGTGTGTTCGATGCGTTTCATCGCGATTCCTCCAGGTGATGCAAGACCGTGTCGACATCCTTGTCGCCGCGCCCCGAAAGACACACGACGAGGTGCTGTTGCGGCGTCATCGTTGGCGCCAGCTTGCGGGCAAAGGCCAGCGCATGCGCGCTTTCCAGCGCTGGCAGGATGCCCTCGCTGCGTGCCAGCCAGTGAAAGGCGGCAAGCGCCTCGGCGTCCGTCGCGGATTCGTACCGTACCCGGCCGGTGTCGTGCAGCAACGCGTGCTCGGGACCCACACCGGGGTAATCCAGCCCGGCTGAAACGGAATAGACGTTCTCGATCTGGCCGTCGGCGTCCTGTAGCAAATAAGTCAGATTGCCATGCAGCACGCCCGGCCGCCCGGCCCCCAGGCAGGCCGCATGCTGACCACTGGAGATGCCCAGCCCGCCGGCTTCGACACCATAGAACCGCACCTCCGGCTCAGCGAGAAACGGGTGAAAGAAGCCGATGGCGTTCGAGCCACCACCCACGCAGGCCACCATCGCGTCGGGCAGGCGCCCGGTCTTGGCAAGGATCTGCTCGCGCGTCTCAATGCCGATGATGCGCTGGAAGTCGCGCACCAGACGTGGATACGGATGCGGGCCGGCGCCGGTGCCGAGCAGGTAGTAGGTGGAATCGACATGCGTGATCCAGTCGCGCAGCGCCTCGTTCATTGCATCCTTGAGCGTCGCGGTGCCGCTATGCACCGGCATCACCTCGGCGCCAAGCAGGCGCATGCGTGCCACGTTCGGGGCCTGCCGCGCCATATCCTCGGCGCCCATGTAGATCGCGCATTCCAGCCCGAATAGCGCACACACCGTGGCGGTCGCCACACCGTGCTGTCCGGCACCGGTCTCGGCGATCACGCGGTGCTTGCCCATGCGCCGGGCAAGCAGGACCTGCCCCGTGCAGTTGTTGATCTTGTGCGCGCCGGTGTGGTTCAGATCTTCGCGCTTGAGCCAGATGCGCGCCCCACCAAGTTCACGCGTGAGCTTCGCGGCCAGCGTCAGCGGACTCGGACGGCCGACGTAATCGGCCAGGATGGCGTGGTATTCGGCCCAGAACGCAGCATCGGCACTGGCTTCCTCGAAGACACGGGTCAGCTCGTGCAGCGCGGGCATCAAGGTCTCGGGCATGTAGGCGCCCCCATACGGGCCGAACATGCCCGCCGGATCCGGGCCTTCGCCCTGGTAAGTGCGTGCAGCAGTCATAGCGTTTCCTGTTTATGCTTTGAACAGGATTTGCAGCCTAATCGCCTTGAAGCCCTCTAAAAAGCGATATATTTCGGCATCTAGCTGCGTAAATTTCTCACATCATGAAAGCCCGGTCATGCGCCAACTTCCGCCCTTGAATGCCTTGCGCGCTTTCGAGGCTGCCGCGCGCAGCCACAGTTTTTCGGCCGCCGCACAGGCGCTATGCGTGACCCACAGCGCAGTTAGCCATCAGATCCGCTTGCTCGAGGACTGGCTCGGCCAGCCAGTGTTTCGCCGCCACGCTGCCGGGATAGCCCTGACGCCTGCCGGCACCAGCCTGCAGCAAGCTGCCAGCCAGGCGCTGGCGCTGCTCGAAGCACGCTGCGAGGAAATCCGCCAAAGCGCCCAGACACAGGAAATCGTACTCGGTGCGCCGGGCAGTTTCCTTGCCAACTGGCTGATTCCGCATCTGGAAGAATTTGAAACCGCCCATCCGGCGATCCGGCTGCGCCTGCAGACCAGCGCCGAGTTCGCCGAACTCGCCAGTGCTCGCGTCGATGCACTGATCCTCAGTGGCCGCGCGCCCTGGCCGCGCAACATCGACGCCACCGCACTCGTCACCGAACGCAGCGGCCCGCTCTGTGCCCCGAGCTGGCCAACCCGCCCGACGACGCCCAATGCGCTGATCGGTCAGCCTTTACTGCACACTGCCTCGCGCCCGCAAGCCTGGCAGGACTGGGCGCAAACGCTCGGCCTGGAGCCCACAGATTTCACGGCGGGCCGCCAGTTCGACCACCTGCCGCTGATGCTCGAAGCGGCCGCAGCGGGACTCGGCGTGGCAATCGCCCCGGATTTGCTGGTGGAACGCGAAATCAGCCAGGGCCGGCTGATCGCCCCGCTGGGTTTTCAGGCCACGGGAGAGGTTTTCACACTCTGCACGCAAAGTGCCCGTGCGCATGAAGCGGCTTTGACCGCCTTGCGGGAATGGCTGCAACAGCTCGCTTCCGGCGAACGCGAATGAGGCCCCCGGCTTTCACGCCCCCTCCAACCCTTCAGTGTCGCTCAAGCTGGCGGCGGATCTGGCGCAGGTAGGCGTCTTCCTCGCCATGCGGGCGTGCAGGCTTTGCAGCGGGCTTGACGACAGGCCGCTCAGCTGGCGCGGGTTGGGGGGTTGCCGTTGGCGGAGGCCGGGATTCTGCTTCAGGGCCGGGCGCTGAACCGGCGGCAGGCATAGCGACGGGAACCGACGCGCCGGCCATAGCGGCGGTCGGCGCTTGCGTACTGAGCGCTTGCACGGCCGGCTTCACCCAGGGTCTGGCACGCATGAGATAGCCCCACGTTCCCAGCCCCACC
>Ga0316604_10002505_pt1 | contig 13979 bp, 10 predicted proteins | sample OWC_soil_day20_C_FD_207650 | JGI IMG/M metagenome (GOLD analysis project Ga0316604, IMG submission 207650) | Wetland soil microbial communities from Old Woman Creek delta, Ohio, United States - OWC_soil_day20_CT | ecosystem: Environmental > Terrestrial > Soil > Wetlands | place: USA: Ohio... | reverse complement strand
GGTTTTCCCTTTTCACTAGTTAATGATACCACACCATCTAGCGGTCCGGCAAAGTATTTGTGTTTTATCCCCAAATGATCCAATTTTAGCATGAGGTTGTAATTATCAAGCGCTAAGCCATTTAGACGGGCAGAACCGTTTAAGGCATAGGTCCCTCCCCCCATTTTTCCCCCAAAGTCGTTTATTGTAATTGTATCATCTTGAAACTGAATATCAACCCCTACATTTTGGATAAGTTCATTCATATCCGCCAATTTAATGGTGCCATTAACTACTGTTAGCTTACCATTCAAGGTAGGCTGGGCCAATGTGCCACCAACACTGATTTCACCAGTAGTTGGACCAGTAGCCCAGGCCACTTCTTTTGTCAGCATCGGCAGTATACTTAGATCCGCGTTGTCAAGGCGCAGTTTCAGATCCATTCTATCAGTAATATCAGCGTTGTGGCGGCCTTGGCTATTAAGGGCTTTTAATGGTACTACGCCATAGGCGCTTGCTTTATAAGGTCCGCGCGCCAAAAACAGCTGATTAACATGAATACTGCCTTGATTATAGATGAACAGCCCGTAGAGATTGTCAAATTCAGCGTTAGAAACACTACCGTTTTTGATCTCCAACGATACGGCTACATTGGGGTCGGCTGTTAGGCCGGTAGCCTGGGCATTAAAGCTGAATTTCCCTTTGGTCTCAATGGTTGTATCAAACAGGGCTGGTAAAATTCCGGTCTCAATATCGCGACCACCAATTTCCATATCAATAGCCCCGTTCAGATCGGCCTGCCCTCTGGCAACCAGTATCCCATCAGCCCCTTGTTTACCCATAAATTTATTGATAGTAATAATCTTGTTAGTAAGCTCAGCATCAATGTCAATGCTGTCAAGTGAATAGTTTTTGATCTGGCCGCTGGAGATGGCACCGCGTAATAGTATATTGGGATTGGTAATACTGCCATTTAAAGCGATTTCCCCGTTAAGCCGACCGCGAATACCGCGCTCCGGTATATTGGCTATCGCCAATATACCGGCTAATTCACCATTCTCTACCTTGAGCAAGCCGTCAATTTCTTTTGTATTTAGATCAGCAGCCCCCGCGAAAACGTAGTTGCCAGTAGCTTGAGCAAAACGGAGTTCCCGGATAGTGGCGTGTCCGTCTTGATAAGTTAAGTGCGAAAAAATGTCTTTAATCTCCTGACCATTCAGCAGGACTAGTGGCGCTTCCAGTTGTCCTTCCAGTCTGGGGCTAGCCATAGTACCTGTTACTTGACCACTAATATTCACTTTGCCTATAACTGGGTAAGGGTAATTTACCCGCAATCTGCCAAGTTTTACATTTTGGGCGTTAACAGCAAAGTTTAAACTATTATCAGCTGCCACCGTTCCTGATAGTTTTATACTGGTACCCAGTGATTCTATATCCAGATTATTGACAATAATAGCGCCATCTCTACGTTCATAAGACCCCTCGGCTTTGGCAATAAGCTGACCGTACAAGCTACCTTGCGTCAATATAATTTTCCCTTGAAAGTTTGGATTGCTCAGCGGCCCTGTCAGGTTTAGCACCTGTTCCACATTGCCTGTTAATTTAAGTTCAGGCATAACCATTTTGGCAAATGTCTCAGCCCGGGCGGCGTGAGTGATTACCACAAGATTAAGCTCTGGCTCAGAACTTGTCAACAAGATTTTGCCATTAACTTCATGGCTGGCAGTGCCGTCGGTAAGAAGAACCTGATTCAAAGCTACTTGTTGGCAATCGGCTGTAAGCTTACCTGTAGCTGTTCCCAATACTTGTTCATTAGCCTTTAGGTTGGCAATATCAAAAGTAAGGGCAATGACTGGGGCAGCTGTTGTACCGCTAATTTCACCGTCAAATGCCGCTATTCCAGCAAATTCACTATTTTTCACAATAGCATCGTCAATATCTTGCAGTGCTATCCCCTGGCCGCTAACCTTCATTGTCAGCTGATCTCCTTGCAGCGTGCCATCGGCGGCAACATAACCTGTTTGCAACGCTGCATTAAAGTACTCCACTGTTGTCTTGTTGCCACTACGTTCTATGAGGGTTGACATAGTATTGTACGGTACCCCATTGATATTCCCTGCAGCCAGGGAAACAGTAGCCATTCCGGTCATTGATTGCCAGTCACTGCCTTGCCCGCTAACAGAAAGATTGACTTGTCCTCGCCCACTTAATTCCAGCGGTAGCTTCTGAACGGCAGCTGCATCCAGATTTTCACCAGCAAGCTGCAATTGATAGCGGCTGCTAACAATATCGACTACTCCCTGCCCCTGTACCTGCCCGCCTAACATACTGACAGAAAAGTTATCAATAGTAAGGATATTGCTGGCAAATCTGAGGTTTGCCTTGGCTGCTTGCAAGGGATAGTTGGCAACTGTTCCCTGGGCGGCAGTAAGTGTAGCAGTCACAACCGGATCGTTACGTGTCCCAGCAATCGTAGCTTCAAACTTAACTATCCCGGTAACCGGCAGATTTCCGCTAATGACCGCCGGGTCAAACCCGGGAGATCCTACCTTCAAATCAAACACTGGTTGGTCACCAGCTATGCCGATTTTTCCGAACACAGTCACTGGCTGACTGGCAACAAGCGCATGACTGCCTAGTATGTAAACACTTTCATTAGAAAACATAACATCACCCTGCGCCTGCTCAACAGATATGCCTGCCACCTGGGCTGCAAGGTTATCTAGGCCAAATTTCCCTGCATAACGCAAGCCTATAGGACTGTTAGTAACTGTAACCTCTACCTCTTTGATCAAACCGGCGGTGAAATTAAGTTCTGTAGCGGCAGGCACCAATGCCTGATAATTGGCTGGATTCAGCTGCTTAGCTTTGACTGTCAGCCATAGGCTGCTTTTGGAATTGTTTAGCGAACCTTGTATTTGCAGTGGCGAGCCGCTATGACTGGCAGTCAAAATTGCATCAACGGTTTGACTCCCGTCAATAGTAAACCGACCATCAACCTCATCAAAATCCCATTGGCCTTTGAGTGAGTGGACTTGAACACTTGCCTGTTCTAAGACTACATTACCACTAAATTCCGGGTTGTCAGGCTTAGCTTCCTGCTTTAGACACGCCGCATTCCAGGTACCATCAGCTTCTTCTACCAATACAATTCTCGCTTGCGTAAGTGTGAATTTTTTGAGAGCATCGATAGCCGTCTGACCGCGCAACAAAGCAAGCACGTTATAGGAAATAGTGACCTGCTTAATAGCCGCCATTTCCCGGCCTTGCTTATCAAATATTGTTACATCATCTACTGTAGCTGAAGTTAGTCCAGCCGCACGCAGTTGGCCGATTGTTACCTTAGTTCCCAACGAATCGGTCAATTGGGCGGCTAAGGTTCCTTCCAGTTCGGAAAAAACAGTCTGACTGTGGGTTGACCACCAGCCAAAAACAGCCAGCCCAATCATAAGTACTATTATAAGTAAAGCAATTGCTTTGATTCGCATCATGCGCCTCCTCGGCTTGTTCGGTACTGCTTATTTCGACGAACCAATTGCTTCTTCCTTTAAAACCAGCCTGGAAATTTTGCACTGATAATGTAAAAAAAGGGTTGTTTTGACATAGTTGTCAAAACAACCCTTTTAAAATTTACTGAAGCAAACCTATTTTACTGCTATACCCATAGCCTTATTAAGCTTCGCACGACTGGTATTGTAGTCGTACAGGGCTTGTACATAATCAGTCTTTGCCGAGGTTAAGGCAACCTGGGAATCAATAACGTCAAGGTTAGTGCCAACCCCGGCACTATAACGCACTTGGGCAATTTTATAGTCTTCTTCGCCCTTGACTACCGCTACTTTACTGGTCTCAATCCGCTTTTCGGCTTCCAGCATATTGAGATATGCCTGGCGGACTTCAAGCTGCACACCATCTTTGGTTTGACGCAGCTGTTCTGTCGCTTTAGTAAGTTCGGCCTTGGAGCCTTTGACTTGCGCTTTGACTAAGCCGCCGTCAAATAGATTGTAGCTGGCATTTATGCCGATCGACCAGGTGTTATTTTCCGTACCTGGGAAATCAGTGTCATGCCATTTTTCGGATGCTGTGGCATCTACCGTTAGCTTGTTGCCGCTTTCAGCTACTTTAATACTAGTTTTGGCAATATCTACATTGACCTGTGCCTGGGCTAAATCAGGCCGATTTGTTAAAGCAACCTTAATACAGTCTTCCAGCGAATTATCAAATTTTTGGTATTTCAGCTCATCTTTAACGATAAGTTCAGTATCAAGCGGCAAACTAATAATATTATTTAAGCTGGATACCGCAAGTTCGTAAGAATTTTTGGCTATAATCAGATTTTGCTCGGCAGAGGCTTTTTCCACTTCTGAGCGTAGTACATCAGTTTTCGCCACAGTGCCGGCACTATACTGGGCCTCTACATTTTTCAGATGTTCGGTGAGACGGTCTAAGGATTCTCCGCGAAGGGTAACCAAATTACGGGTTTGCAAAATACTGTAATAACCGTTTGTAGCATCCAGTTTGATCTGCTGCTGGGAGTTGGTTATACCTAAGTCGGCAACCTGCACTGCCAGCTTTGCCTTATCAATAGTGCCTTCGAGCTTACCACCGGTGTATAAGGGCAGTGTCATGTTAATACTGTTGGTATAGAGAGTGGTTAAATAGTCCGGCACAGGCACTTTATAAGGTATATTTCCTGGAGTAGCGTAATAATCGTAAACATAAGTACTTGATGCCGCCGTCTTGTAACGACTAGCATTATGGGATAAACTTACCGACGGTGCTTTCCCCGCTTTGGCAACACTTACATCCCAGTTGGCTTTTTCCAACTCTGATTCCGAAATTTTTACAGAAGGATTACTCTTGAGTGCCATTGCAACAGCTTCATCAAGCGTCAATTCTTGTGGTGCAGCAAAGCCTGGAAGCGATACCGCCATTAGCAGCGTCCCTGTAAGTACGGCTGATACCTGTTTGACCCTACGACCGGATAAGATAAATTTTACCATGATCTTTATATGACCTCCTTGATATTATCACGTGTTTCAAGTGGTGACTGTATAGTCAGACACTTATAATTATATGTCCACCCCTTGATGGTGTCAATGCGAACTACCGCTAAAATGACTGCTTTATGCCGAAATATGAAGTTCTTTCCTCATGCTTATTAAGACTGTCTGTCTGCCCGACAAGAAAAGTGTCTGGAGCTACCTGATACTGAGTGCGCAGTTTGACCCTGACATCATTGGGATCATAGGCATCTAGCGACATTCGCAGTTCATTACCCAGTTTAGCATCCATACCAATACCGACCTTATTATCAATAATACCTACTCGCTGACTTACAGCCGGACCACTTTTACCTAGTTGCAGATTTATTTTATTGTCTTCACCGATATCGTTAACACCAATGACAGTAAAATCATTAGGCGAAGTATTGATGATAAAATTCGCGTTGCTTTGGTATTTGCGATTATCAGCATCATAAAGGGCTTCGATACTGGCCTCGGTTTTAATGTTTGCTACCTTATTCAGCATTTGATTAGCCTTGGCCGAAGCATCGCGAGCATTTCTCAGTGTTTCCTTGAGATTCTTGGACGTTTCAGGGTCGGTTACGACCCCCTCTAAGGCAGTAGCCATCTTTTCAACCCGACTGCTGGTTTGACGAAGAGCAGCAATTGTTTCCCGCAAATCTTTGGCTGTTTGTCCGTTGTTATCCACATCGGCAAGCATGGTATCCACCCGGACAGCCGCGGCCTTGAGGCTGATAGACATATCCTTTAAATTACTGACCATGGATGTTACATCACCATGGCTTTCATCAGCCATCATCGCCAACGTAGTTGTCAGCTTATTAAGGTTTTCTGTTATAGCCCTGGTATTTAGCGCCGTTTCTTTAAGTGCTGCCCTAACCTTTTCATCACCGATAACATCATTGAGCGCCTTAACCAGCGTTTTAATTTCAGCCAGTACCTCATTGGCTGATACCAAGAGTTCATCCATTCCTTGGGGATTTTCGCCGTAAACGGTGTCGTTAGGGACTAAAAAGCCTTTCACGTCCCGCTGTGGCACTACATTAATAAACTTTTCCCCCAACAGGCCATCTGATCCAATGGTAAATTTTGAGCCAGCAGGAACCTTAACCCCAGGATTCAGCATAATATCAGCAACCACACCATCAGGCAACACCCTTACTTCAGCCACCTTGCCAACATCGACGCCGGCATAGCGTACAATGTTGCCTGGCTTCAAACCGCTTACCTGCCCGAACATAGCATGCACCGGATACCCTTTGTCACCAAAACTCATACCGCTCAAATAAAAAATCATTCCGACCAGTAAGGCAAGGCCCGCCAGTGATATGGCTCCGACTTTTGCTTCCGTATTCATCATACTCTGGACCTCCCTTTACTTTCTGCAGATCCTCCCCGGATAAATTTGACCATAATCGGATTTTCGGACTGTCTTATTATCTCTGGTGTGCCAGTTTCGATAATGCTGCCTCCATAAATCATCGCAATTCGGTCGGCAATACTGAAGACGCTCGACATATCGTGAGTAACAACAACCGAAGTAGCGTCAATCATCCGTCTGGTACTAACAATCAGCCTGTTAATAGTATTTGACATAATAGGATCAAGGCCAGCTGTAGGCTCATCATACAAAACAATGTGCGGATCAATTGCAATCGCCCGGGCCAGACTGACCCGTTTTTTCATCCCGCCGGACAATTCGTTGGGCATCGCAGTTTCCTGCCCCCGCAGACCAACCATTCGCAACTTACGCCGCACAATTCGTGCAATTTCTTCTTCCGGCATATCAGTATGCTGCCGTAAGCCGAATGCCACATTCTCCCCCACTGACATGGAGTCAAATAAGGCGGAATACTGAAAAACCATACCCATTTCTAACCTGATCTTGTTAAGTTCATCTTCTGTCATAGTAGTAATCTCCCGGCCATTAACCCAAATCTCCCCGCTAGTGGGTTTCAATAAACCGATAATTAATCTGAGCAGGGTGCTTTTCCCCGAACCACTGGGCCCGATAATGACCATTATTTCCCCTTGCTCAATTGTCAGGTTAATGTCTTTGAGCACTTGTTTTCCGCGGAAATTCATATTGACATTAACTAGCTTGATCATGGTTGGACCTCACATTTCTACATTAACGATATAGCGCTACAGATAAAAAATAGTTACTGATAAAAATTATGATTATAGACAAGACCACTGAACCTGTCGTTGCCTGTCCCACCCCTTCAGCGCCTTGCGCAGTGGTTAACCCTTTATGGCAACCGATAATGGCAATAATAGACCCGAATACCATGGCTTTAATCATTCCGCCAATAATATCATGCGGCACAGCAAATACCTTAATCGAATTAAAAAAGGTAAACGGCGTAATGTTGGCATAGGATGTGGCAATCAGATAACTGCCTATGATACCAATACCATCAGCAAAAATGACTAATATGGGCAACATGGCCATGCAGGCAAGTAAACGAGGCACTACCAGGTAGGCAACAGGACTTACCGCCATAACCCGCAGGGCATCAATTTGCTCGGTTACCTTCATTGAGCCAATCTCAGCGGTAATGGCTGCCCCTACCCGCCCGGCAAATACTACCCCTGCCAGCACTGGCGATAATTCACGTCCCATAGCCACCGCTACCAACCCGCCTACTGACGACTGTGCCCCATATTTTACAAATTCATGGGCAGTCTGCACCGTCATGACCATGCCGGTAAATAACATCGTCAGCAGCACGATTGGCAACGAGTCAGCCCCTAAATGTGCCATTTGCCTGAGCAGCAGCCTACTATTTAGGTGACGTATATGATAGACAGTCTGACCAAACAAAATCAAGACTTCTCCTATATTTTCTAAAACGCTAATAACCATCCTACCGGTACGGGCGAAAAATTCGATAAGCATAACCTTGCTCCTTACCCTGTATTTGGTTCAGATTGTGTTTATAAATATTCAATATTTATTTGTAATTCCCTGCTGCTTTCCGGTTAATTTAAATTTTCAAAATGCGCCAGGTAAACAACCTCTACTTTCGCGCGCCGCTCCCCTTGTTACATTGAAAAAGAAGCCGCTATTCGGCTTCTTTTTCAATGTAATTAATTTATTTATTTACGGTAAGTACAAGCTGGGTATCACCATCAATGATATAGTCAGTACTGCTACATACCTTACGTTGACCGTCATCGCCTTTAGTCACTTTGGTGGTTGTATTGCCATTTCCAGTTAGTTCCGATTTGACTGTGGCAGTATGCAAAGCTGGGCTAGGGCTTGTTTCAAATTTATTAGTCACCGTTTTTTGCGTGTTCCCATCACTATTTTGTGTAACTCCAGGCACATTCATATCAAGGGCTTCTACTACAATGTCATTATTTCGGTCCCGTTTGACCAGTTCATTGACGGCTTCATCCAATGACTTAGGACGGGCTTTAACAAATAGCTTGGCGATATCTTCTTCCCCATTTTGTTGCTTGCCAAGTAGTTGTGCCACTGAAACCATACCGCCGCCGCGTACTACCAGTGTAAGTGTTCCCGCTTGCTGATCCTTGGGCACCGTATAGGTAATATGGCGTGTAATAAATTCATTACGGAAGGGTTTGAGTTTAACTGCAATATCCACTTTGTCACCTGGCTTAACAATACCGTTAGCGGCCTTGGCCTCGATAATAGTGGCTGTCCGTCGTTCAGTATCTATGTCGATATTTACTTTGACATCCATGATGTCAATAGCAGTGAACTGGTTGCCTGCCAAAAGCGTCAAGGCTTCATGTATTTCAGCTACTGCCAATTCACCAATGTTTCCTGGGGTATAAAACATATTTTCACGTTTTAATACTTGGCCGGGAATACCTGCTGCACTGATTTCAAAGCTGACTTTAGCTGTTCCAGAACCAATACGATCAGTTGTTTTTTCAATGGCATTAAAGACACTGACTGCCGCCAGAGTAGGCGCCAATTCTTCATCCCGGATTACTTGTACCCACAACTCATTGGTCTGCCCCAGGTTCTTATCAGTAACAGTGATTCGTAGCGGTACAATGCCAGGGAATTGCCCTAGCTTTCCTGCAACTCCAGCACCTCTGTCCTGGTTAATTACACCAATAGCTTCAGTGGGCGTTCCGACTTTGAAGGAGTTTTCCAAGCCATTGACTGTAGTAAAGACATCAGCGTCAGTGAGAAAGTAGTTGGCTTTACCTCGTTTTAGAAAAGGATGGCCAAACGCCAAAATTTTGTCGCCTTCCACATAGGTTACTGTTCCTAATGCACCTACACTGACATCGCCACGCACTAATTGTACGCCGATAGTGCTGCCAGGTTCCACTGTTTTATACGCAATTCCATTGTTATTGTTGGCATCAGCCATACCGCCATTTACTGCGTAGGGGGTAAGATTATAGGGTTTGAGCTTATCTGCCAGCATTTTCAAAGATTGTTCCCCAAAGCCTGCTACCATTAATGGAGTGGCTACTGGGGTGGCTGCTAGCCCCTCATCTGGTTCCTTCTGTTCAGCTTGGTTATCAGTGATATCCCATAGTTTGACCATGTCGGCAATTGGTGTTACCATACCAATTTTATGGTCGGTTAATGACCAGCCGTAGGCAATAGCGCCTATCAGCTTGCCATTAATATATACCGGGCTGCCGCTCATTCCCTGGGCAATACCACCAGTACGGTCTATCACATCGCCATATGTACGAACTAAAATTAGATCCCCTGACGGACCCTTTTGTTTCATAACTTCCAAAACTTCAACATCAAACTCCTCAATGGTATTACCGGAAACAACCGTTTTGGCAATACCATGCATACCTTTAGTAATTTGGTCTACAGGCAAAAATTCAGGCGCGGCCTGGACGTAAGCAATTGGTAGCAGGAAAAATACGGCTACCAGCGCTGTCAGACAGCGCCTCATAAATATCGACAAAATCTTCATCCTTCCCAAAATCACCGTTTAACTGGTTCAATTCTAACTAATATATCGCCTGTTTTGACTTTGTCGCCAGGTCTGACCAATACTTCACGGACAACACCATCAACAGTGGCACGTACTGCGACAGCCGGGCCAGTGATGGTTTCAACATATACCAGAATATCACCTTCATGCGCCATAGCGCCAGCAGCGACAAGACCGTTTGATAAAACATTGCCTGACAGCACACCACGTTGATCAGCGGTTTGACCGGCAGCCAGTGACCAAGCAACCACACCGATCACTAGCAATACGGTAATGGCGATAATCGTTTTTTTGTGAACCATACATAACACCTACCTTTACTTTACTTAAAAGGCTCTTCTAACTTTATTATAACGTATTTTTTTTAATTGGCAACAGAGGAAGGCACAATTACTAACGCGTCACCAACCCGCCGCTCATGGCCATCAGACGGTTGGTTAACAATCTTACCTTTTACTACCATCTCGCTTGAACCGCCACCATCCAGGTTCATAGCGTCCTGAGCCCCTAATTCTTGCAAAAACAAGGCTAGTTCCAAGAGCGTCATACCAATACTGTCAGCTTGCCGGCCATCAACAACCACTGCCAGAATATGGCCGTCAGCTTTAAGGCCAAGTGCCGTTCTCGGGGCACGGCCACCAGCTACATCTGAGCCAAATTCTTCGATTTTTGTAGTCAAAAATACACTGTTATTCTTAACCAACATGGGTCCGGCCCCCAGCACATACTCTGTCTTATCCCATACCGTCCCCAGTGTTTGCTGGACCTTAACGGTATCGCCTACTTTAAGGGAGGACATAAGTTTGGCAGCTTGACCATGAGCTGACAGTACTACCCCATCAGACGGTATGGGGGAATTATTCGGATTAATGGCAGTTACTTTGTCATTTACTACAACATATTCCTGTCCATAGTTGTTACTACCAGTGGTAGGAGCATACAAACCACTATATACTATAAGCTCATTTTCTCCGCGTTCCCGGTTAACTGCATTTATAGGCACAGTCTGCCCGTCAGGCAGTGCGACTTTACCGTCATATTGTACCTGATCAATCAGCAGTTTGCCATCTGGCATGATGCCTAAGGCTGTCCGCGATAGTTCCGACGTGCTGGCAATTTGACCATCAATTTTTAGTAAGCCGATAATGGAACCATCAAGGCCAAAATAGGAACCATTAACAGCCGCCAGCGCCTGCGTACGTTCCACCATAGATAGTAACGGCTCCAGGCCTTGCACAACGCCGTTAGAGATGGCTGGTTTTATGGTAAAGCCTGTAGGGTCAATATCAAGAATATGGGCCAATACCGGACCACTGGCTGATCGTTTCAGCCACGAGGTATAGGTAATACCGGGAGTTACTTGCTCGACAAGTTTACGATCATATTTTTTGATGATATCGACGACTATGCGGTTAGGATTTTTCAGGGTAAATACTTTATATGTATACTCTGTCTTAAGATCAATAACGGCTCTGACTTTGCCTGGCTCATCTGGTGATAGCCGCAACTTGTCTACTGTCGCATCATTAAAAACATATTGATTAGCCGTGCTACTGCCAATACCTGGCATATCAATGACCAACCGCGCCGGGTTCTCGAGGGTTGTTACTGAATACTCAGGCAAAGTTGTTACATCAAAAACAATCCGCACTGTGTCAGCTGTCTGGCTTGTCCGGACTTTGCTCAGAACATTGCCTGGAGCTGCCCAAACAATACTCTGCATCACAAAGATAGCGATAGCTGTAACTACAGTAGAAAAGGATACTCTTTTCCTCAAATGATTAAACATCTATTCCACACTCCTGATATAGAGTAAAACCAGGCTAACGAGTAGCCTGGCTTTTAACAGTAGTTTTACTCAACTGACGGTAAAGCATATCGGCCAAGCCCATACCACCGGCTTGCGCCATATTTTTGGTTAATTCAGTGTCTAACATCGAGGTCAGCATTTGTTCCTCTTGGCTGTTGCCAAATAAACCATCTTTTGGAACAGTAGCCCGCATGCGTGTCATCATCATATTAAGGAAAACAGCTTCCATATCCTTGCATGCAGCCTTGAGTTTTGTATCTTCGCCAGTTGTCGTTGTTGCAGTCGCTGTCGTTTTGGCTTGTTCTGAAGCCTGAACAGCCTTTCCCAGTCGATCGGAAAAGTCCGCTCCTTGGTCAGGCATGCTCATCCCACCACTACCGGCAGAAATTGTACTGGGCTGAATCAAATTGTTGGAGTTAATTCGCATTCAATCACCGCCTAAGAAATTGAGATTATTCTTTACATTATTTGCAGCTCGGCATGCAAGGCTCCTGCTGCTTTTATAGCTTGCAGAATAGAGATAATATCACGCGGAGTTGCACCTACCGCATTAAGAGCAGCAGCTACATCGCCAACACTGGACGAAGCAGGTAATTCAACAAGTCCGGCAGGCTGTTCTTTAACTTCAACGGTGGTATCTGTTGTTACCACTGTATTGCCGTCTGAAAATGGTGATGGCTGAGAAACATTCTTCGTCTGTCCAATCTTTACAGTAAGACCGCCTTGGGCAACAGCTACCTGGTCAATTGTTACATTGCCGCCAACAACCACCGTACCGGTACGTTCATTAATGACAACTTTCGCGGCATTATCCGGCGTGATGGGTAATTCTTCGATAGCCGCGATAAAAGCTACTAAATTGTTACTGTAATAGGAAGGTACCTCGACAATCACTGTACCAGGATCTTGGGGCAACGCGATCTGACCAAAATTCTGGCCAATAACTTCACTAATCCTGTTAGCGGTAGTAAAGTCTGGCTGACTGAGTGACAAGGTAATTTTATCTTTATCGGTAAAGGCCATTGGTACTTCCCGTTCCACTAACGCTCCATTCGGGACATTACCAACGGTAGGGAAATTTTTATTTTGGCTGTTACCACCTTTGCCGGCAGCATAACCACCTGTTGATATTGCTCCCTGGCCTACAGCATATACCTGTCCATTGGCTGCCCTTAGTGGTGTCTGCAGTAGCGTGCCGCCCTGTAAATTTTTGGCATCACCCATGGAAGAAACAGTTATATCAATAGCATCGCCAGATTTGGCAAAAGGCGGTAAATTAGCCGTTACCATAACAGCTGCTACATTTTTGGTTTTGACCTGCGTTGCATCGATAAAAACGCCGAAGGATTTGAGCATATTGCCTATCGACTGGATAGTAAATTTGCTTTTATTACTGTCGTCGCCTGTACCATTTAGACCAACCACCAAGCCATAACCTACCAATTGATTACTGCGTACGCCCTGCACCTTGGCTACGTCTTTAATCCGGGTGCCGACTAGGGCGTCAGCTATTGACGGAATCGTCATACTTACAACCAGCATGGCGGCTAGAAGGATTGCTGTAACTTTGCGCATATGTCCTCCAATACTATTATCATGTCCTAGAATAAAAAGTTGAATATCTGTGTAAATATTCCCTGGCGTTGTTTGCCAGCCAGCGGGCCCTTGCCTTCAATCTTAAGTTGAGCATCAGCTACATTGCTTGATAGTACCGTGTTGCCAGCAGTCACATCGTCTGGCCTGATTATGCCAGTAATGGTTATTGTCTGTTCATCGGTATTTTGTCTAATGGTTTGCGTGCCTTTTATAACCAGTTGACCATTTGGTTGAATTTCCGTCACCTTGACAGTAATCCTTCCAGTTACTTTGTTGGTGTTAGACAAAGAACCGTTGGCCGCAAAGCTGTCAGAAGTTGAGCCACTGAGTGCGTTAATAAAAGTAAGCAACCCAGTACCATCTGTCAGGCTAGCACTGGCATCTTTTGTGTTAGAAGCACTACCAACACGTTTGGCACTGGACGACTCGCTGATAATAATGGTAATAACATCACCAACAGCATGAGCCCGATGGTCATAAAATAAGTTAGCAGCCGGCGCGCTATCTACCCAAAGGGAATTAGCCTCCGCATAAAGCGCAGGCGCAATGACCAATGTACAGACCAGTAAAAAACCTATAAGCTTGCGCATTATATCACCTTACTTTTATATATTTGCT
>Ga0316604_10002504_pt1 | contig 13980 bp, 11 predicted proteins | sample OWC_soil_day20_C_FD_207650 | JGI IMG/M metagenome (GOLD analysis project Ga0316604, IMG submission 207650) | Wetland soil microbial communities from Old Woman Creek delta, Ohio, United States - OWC_soil_day20_CT | ecosystem: Environmental > Terrestrial > Soil > Wetlands | place: USA: Ohio... | reverse complement strand
CCCTTGGCTTTAACACTTCCTCGCCCCATGTTTTAAGCGCATCGGGCGATATATCCCAGGTGCTTGAATTGTTAAGGCGGGGCTGAAAGATGGTAAGGCGGACGGTTTCCACATCGTAGAGCAGTTCTGCCATGCAGAGAATGCCAAGACCGTAGATCATAAGCTGCGGATTGCTTTCGGCATATACCGGCACTCCTTTGCCCAGTTTGAGATCTATGATGTGCGCCACTTTGTCGGTAACAACAACCATATCCGCCGTGCCGAAGCACTCGTCCACATAGTCCGAAGCGTCCACCCGCTGTTCAACGGAGAATATCGGGTCATTGCAGATTCGCTTGGCTTCCTCAATTTCGCTGATGACAAAAGAGACGTATTCATCCACGGCTTCAATCAGCTCGTCCGTATAATAGGCGGATGTTGGACGCTTGTTTCTTTGTTTCAGGTGCTTTTTGATGAGGTGCTCCGCCAGCGCATGGCCGGCGGAACCTTCTGCCGCATACTCGGATTCCTCATCCTGAAATTGCTCTTCCAGCGTCAGCGATGGAGGACAGTTCAAACGTCTGCCTGCCGACGACGGGGAAAATCTTGCGTGCTTGCCGCCCATCAAAGCACCTCCGCTTCAGCCAAAAGGGCGGCGTAGTCCTCAGGCTTTACGCCGGAAAGCTTGCCGGCATCGTATTTCATCAAGAGAGCCTTGACCTCGCGGGTCTTGCCGTCCCGGCTTTTCTCGGCGAGAACGGCGCGAACCGCTTCGATGCCTACGGCCTTGCTTTCCTTTACAGGAGCGGCTGCGGGAGCTTCCTCTTTGGACTGAGTACCGGTGCCTTGGACGGCTAAGGCTCTGTAGCCTGCCGCCAGTTTTTCAAACCCGTCAGCCAGGGTTAAATACACTTCACTCATATCTGCTCATCCTTTCCTACTCGCAATTGAGTCCATTTATAATGCGGAGAAACCGTTCGTCTACACGTTCGTCAAAAACCAGCGTTTTCGGGTTGAGCCGCCGAAGCTCCTCATCGTGCAGAATGACCGGGATACGGATTTCCTTGGCGGCTTCAAGTTCGTATTCCATCCCTTTGCTGATTTCCGGTCCGAGCAACCATAGCTGGTCGCATTCCTTCATCAGTTCAATGCCGTACTCGATGCCGCGGATTCTTTCAAACTGGTCCTTATCATCCAGGAACTGCGGGAAATAAAGGTGCGGCACTACCGGAATATAGCCGCAGCCGCATATAACCCTGGCGGCAAAGACAGCCCTTTTCGTGTTTTTCTCAATATTGCCTCTGTATGGGGAGCACACGAAGATTTTTTTCATTTCATTTTCCATCCTTTCCGCATTCGGGCGCATAGCCCGTGTAGTATCGAGCAAGTTCCTGCAGGATTTAGCTCTTGGCACAATAGTACCGCTCGCGCCTGTTCTTGCCCCGGACATGCAATGTCCGTTTTTATAGCAAAAAAAGGCCCCCTACGCACCGCAAATCATATTGCAGTACATAGAGAGCCTTACAGCTTGTACTATGGAAAACCGGACAAAATATGTCCGGTCGAATTAAAATTATTTTTGTTTTATTCTTCTCTGCCAGCGGCTTGCAGTTATTCGCCCTTAATTACACCTGAATTTACTCTCGGATCAGCAGATGCTCAAGAACCTCCTCGTTTAGCGTGCTACCTAATATGAGCTCATAATATTTCAAATCATTCATTAGCGGTGTTTGTATAGGTAGATATTCTGCTCCGCTGGTTCTCATTTCCTTTATTTTTGTTTCCGCTCCCGGAAATACAAATCCGCACCTATTTACGCCTGATAGTAAAACATAGGATAACAACTGAAAGCTATCAGTTCGTACTGATCTGTCATGAGCTTTGTATTTTGCATCAATGACAATCACCGCTTCGTTTGATTCTCTGTCCCGCACGACAATGTCCGGTATGCAATATGACATCAGGTGGACGCCCCGCTCTATTTCCTCCGTACCAGCTGCGCGGGTCAGGAACCATTTCCTTGAATACTTGTCGAGTGTGTATCTTTCGCTATCAATGGTTTCTTTAAACATTGTTCTCGCGTAGAATTCGAACAATGTTTCCATATTTATCATATATGGAATCGTATAAACGCTTTTGATAATAGTTTGCCCGTTCTCCCCCGTATATGAATAATATTTCTGGCTGAAAATACTTTTAGCCTGTTGTAACACGGGCTTATAGTACATATATAATCCCGATACGGATACACTGTTAAAATCGCTCGCTTTAATTGGAACAGTCAAAACATGCCGGAGAGCGTGCATGCAATAATGGATTCTACCCGCACTTTCTGCGTTCACTTCAAAACGATCATCTAAAATTGCTTTGCATTTTTTGAGAGTCGCTTTGATAATCCTATTTTCAATGTTATCTTCTGTGAAATCAATGTACTTGCAGTAGAATCTGTCATTTCGACCACGGCACGTATTTTGGCGAATGTTTTTCTTGACGTCAATTTTCCCTCTTACTTTCGAATTATAATTTTCTTCCTGGTGGAGCATCGTCTTCTTCAAGCCCTTTTTGCAAAGGGAATAGCAGGAATTAATAAAACTCAAAGCATATAAGAGATCACCGTCACTGACCTCATCTTGGGCAAGACGTACCAGCGGCTGATTATAAAACACACGGAACAGAAACTTCTTATCATTTTTAAGTTCCTCAGCGTAGCTTTCGTATTCGTCGTCAGAAAGTACTTTCTCAAGCATTTTCCATGGGTTCATCCCATATTGGGATGAGATAACCACGATATGTTCTTTTCCGTTTGTTTGAATTACATTTTGGTTGCGGCTATAAAGCCTTCCGACACCGACAAAACCACTTGTCCAAAGTCTCTCATTATACCGATGGATACCAAAATTGACTTCAGGCCTGGCTAAATCCAGTTCAGACCAAAAATCTTCAGCAGTGTCTATTTGCGACCAATCATTCAATTCATGAGGTATGATATCTCTCGCCATAATTTTTCACTTTCTCAATAATGAAACTCGGTACGAAGGCTCTCCACAAAACGAGCGATGTACTCGTTGTTTATTATCTCTCCGTCCTTGTTCTCATTACCGAACTCTTTTATATAAAGCATAAGGTTTTCGCTAAGAAGCTGAACTTGAGCGGCTCTATCTGGGGCGCCATAAATATCAGCAGTGGAATGTTCCTCCGGAATCAAGTTCTCAATCGTATCCAAAATTCCGTCCTTTACATACTCCCTCAGAATCGGGATCACCTGATACACGAAATGCTGGGCTACAGCCTCTTCATAACCCGCACCTCTGTCGCGCAGGAAATAGGTGTGCCCAATCTTAACATCACCTTTTTGATATTCGTTGTTAAAAAATCTTTCGCCCTCAAATAATTCTTGAACAGCGTCGAATAACACTAGTTCTATTGATTCTTCATCGTTATTGCCCGATGCCTGTTGGTAGCAGCCTATAACGATATCCCGGTTTGCGGGACTATCAATAAATATAAACCTTCTCCGAATGGCATAATCGATTGAGTCGATTGATTTATCTGCAGTATTCATTGTGCCGACAATAAACAGGTTCCTTGGAAGCTCAATGTCCTTAGTACGCATCCCAATGGCTCTATCATCAACTTCGTACGGTGTGGAAACAGAACTGTTTCTATATTCCAGTCCATAGATAAGTTCGCCGAAAACGGTAGCTAGATTCGCGCGATTAATCTCATCGATAATCAAGTAGAAATTAGGCACGGCATCACGGTTGGTGCTTGCCGCAACACGAGCAAACTCGGCGATTTTTCCAAGTATCCTGTTAACGCTTGCGTATGTCGGAGCGCCGCGGGTAGCACTTACTTCAATTCCCCGGATAAAATCTTCATAGCCATAGGACGGATGAAATTGCACTATGTCCCATCCTCCGGTGACGCACTTGCCAGATGCCGCAGGATTCTCATAGTCAGCCGCGGTGAGTTTGTAGGCACCCAGATCCCTTGAGATATCTCCTTGGGAAATGAAGCCCGCGGCAAGAGAGGGCGCGGCTTCGTATAATTGCTCCAGTACAAATTTCTTGCTGTCGAATGTTTTCGACGTACCCGGAGGACCTTGAAAAATCATTTGATGAACGCCTATGTTCTCCATAATCCTCTGGTATTCTCTTAGTTCCGCCATTCTATTCACCCCTCTTAACGTTATCGTTCTTATGGTTGTTCCTGTTAAATTAAATATCTCTTCATATGCGGTAAGACTAAACGCTGTCCTACCATGCACTAAATCGTCAAATTTTACCTCATCTACACAGATGTCGGTATCCCTCGCGTTCCATAACGTTTGGAATGTTTGAATCTTATTACCAAAGAAAACCAACTTTGCTCTTTCGCCGGATTGACTCCGCACACCTTCATGTATTGCCGCAAGGTATTTTCTCTCCAATTCAATAAGTTTGAACAGATAAAATAAATCTGTGTCCGCGCCCATGATTAAAGAAACGCTCACCTCATACAACCTCAGATATGCGTCAATCAATCGATAGACCGCGCCGTATACTTCAGCCGTATTGTTAATGGGATGTATCGTTACACTGTCGAGGGTAAAGTAATGGCTTCGTAATCCGTTGAGGGGCAGATACATCCTGTTAGGCGTACCGTCTGTATAGGATACTATGTATGCTATCGTGTCACCGGCTGCTGCCCAGCGTCCATTTCTGGCTCTTCTTGCTGAGTAATATGCGTGCGATACCCGCGTACCTCTTTGGGTCGGGGTTAAATAGGCGAACCTATCCGCCCTATCTTGTTCCACTAAATATGAAGCGTATTCTGTTGGGGTTGTATTGCTTTCTACTCTCGCCACATTGATATTTGTCAACAAAGATGCTAAAACCACATCATGAGGGAAAACGCCATTCAAAATGATCGCGTCTATTACGCTTTCAACAATTCCTTTATGTTCGACGCATCCGCCTGGAACAATCGTAGTTACATAATAATTCCTTGAATCCGCTAAGGTAAAAGGAGCGACGACCCTGCCGGAGTTGACCAGTACTTTCTGAATACCCGCAATATTGCTTAGCGCTTGAACCCCGGTATTGATCCTGTTTTTTGTCTGCTCAAAGAACGCCTGCAAATCACCCGATAGTATTCCACTTGAATACAAAGCAGATATGTACTGGAATACTTGATAGATTAATTTCTGTTTTACCTTATCAAGGATCAGATAGGGCGTTCCGGATCGTTCTACAATGAACATCCCGTGTCCGGGTATATAGTCTTCAAACCGTATGCCAGGATCTCTTGTTATGTTCGTTTCGATATAATGCCTAACGCTGTCATAAACATCTAAGATAATGGCCTTAGCATTCGCACCGACTGCGTCTCTGTAATAAGCGTTAAGGACTTCTCTGTCGGAATGGAATTCCTTCACATAGTCCATCCGTCTGCGTAGGGCATAATCTAAAACATTGCCATAAAAATGATTGCACTCGGTGAAAATCAATATCACATTTTCCGGTATGCTCAACGTGTTGCCATCGATTAATTCGACGTGCTGCCCCCTATATTCCATAGCGTATATCAGGTTTCCCAATAACGCCGCAGAGTTGGCACGGCAGATATCATCAAAGATAATGCAGTATAACTCCGTCGTTCTTCCAGCTCTGTCACAGAGTTCTTTGACGCGCTTTTCGGTATACGATACTTCAAGGCCGCCTGTCGCCCTGATCTCGACTCCATAAACGATATCTTCATAACTCATCGAGGGATGAACCTGGATGAATTCGCAGCGTTCACTGTTCACAAACCGCTCAATTACATCCAAATCAGAAAACACGTCTTTATTAAGCGCATCCTCAATATGCAGTCTTTCATGGCATAAATAATACGCCAACGCCCTTGCAAAAAAGGTTTTACCCGTTCCGGGACTTCCCCTTAACAGTATATTTTCCATTTCAATTGCACTTCCCCTTGGCTAATATATTTTTCACCAGCCGTGCCAGGAAGAATGAAATCTTGGGCGGTACCGCATTTCCAATCTGCCTGCTTATTGATCTCCTGTCGCCGAAAAATACAAAATCATCCGGGAAACTCTGAATTCTGGCCGCCTCTCTTGGCGTTAAAGTCCTATCTTCCGTGGGATGAATAAATCTGCCACCCGCAGGGGTGTCAAATCTGGTTGTGATAGTGGACGCTGGTTCATCCCAGCACAGTCGTCCATATGCACCGCTATGAACGGAATTGATTTTTTCCTGCAGCGCAGTAAAGTTCTCACCGTTCACGACCCTACGTATGCGGTCCATGACTACGCTCGAATGGTTTGATTGATTATGATTATGAATTTTCCCGGACTTGCTTGCCAAATACTTCTGATATTCCGTTTTCGGCTCAGGATTATCAATAATACCATCGGCGCAAGCCCCAGGCATATTTCCGATAGCCTCGGCAACCGAAACCACATCAAAATATGAAGGAATATCTTGAGCAAGTTTCTTTTTTGTTGTTTCCCACAACTGCTCGAAATCGACACCCTCTACCGTGGTGCCAATGATGATCATTCTTTCTCTCTTTTGAGGAACACCAAATTCGACAGCTTTGACAACACGACAATACAACTGATAAGGTTTTCCATCCAATAATCCTGCGTCTTGAAAAGTCCCTTGAATTTCTTTAAAAATCTTCCCGCCATGCATAGTAGCAATGCCTTTGACGTTCTCCATGATAAAAACCTTTGGTTTCACAGTTTTTACTACATTAAAATAGTGTTTAAACAAGTAGTTCCTTGGATCGTCTATGAATCCTTGCCTTATTCTTGCCCCCGCCATTGAAAAACCTTGGCATGGAGGTCCGCCTATTATGATATCAGCATCTCCATATTTAAGAACGCCCGAGAGATCTATGTTCTTTATATCATCAACAATTACATCCACTTCCGGATGGTTCTTAATATATGTATTTGCTATAACACGGTCAAACTCTACAGCCTTGACTACGGTATAGCCCTCTTGCATAAATCCAAGTGATAAGCCTCCACACCCGGCAAATATATCAATTACCTTCATATTTTTCAGCTCCCCCACTAGTTCTATATCGGTATGCGAAGTTCTTAATGTATTTACTTTCTTCGACGGTTAATTGATACAAACCATTAATATAATCATCTATCGCATGGATCTCTTCAACACAGGCATTGTGTTTATACTCGTACTCCGTCTGTTTGGTTCCGACATAGACTTTTGTCTCTTCCAGTTTCTTTATCAAAGAGCGTGCGAGCCTTGTTGCTGTTTCATAATCTTTAATCGTCGGAGCCATGAATCCATTCAGTTTTTTGCTTACATGCCAACAATCGGATGTCGCAATCCAATACCACCAGAACAGTGAGGAATTAATAAGGCAATAGCAGTAGTCCGCTTCCCCTGGGGTTTTAAAACTAAACACCTTGTATTCCGGATGAATAATGGAAGTTCTATACGCCTTCATCCAAAAAGTTTCTCTCCGATTAACGTATACACACTCGGTTCCATTCCTAGATATTTCGTACACAGAAGTGCAGCGTTCCTGATTTGTTACTTTCTTATAGATAGTTATGTCATCAATTGTCCCGAATTTGGGAATACAATCATCCGTGGCATGGTCGTTTTTGATTGCCGCTGTTTTCTCAAACAGCTTATCTCGTTCTTCTTTGTACCAGTATTGATAATTGCTTGTATAGGCTACTTTTTCTTTACCAGGGCAGCCGATTAATATACACAATTTCTGATGCACCGATGTAAACAAACAATCCGGCCTGTCCGCATAGCTGAGAATATATTGTTCAGGAAGTACACCAAAAAGCTTATCCCTGATTTTTCTCATTCTTGGCGTAGCCACATAAGAAAGCGGTATGATAAAACCGATAACGCCGTCTTCAGTGAGGTGCCTACTTGCGTTATCTAGAATGTTGCAGTAAACATTGCCAAACTTCTCTGTTAGCACACCATACTTGCTGTCTTCCACATAAGGCGGATTGCCAATAATGATATCATACTTAGAATTGAACTGTTCCGATAGCTCCACAAAATCATAAGCTGTAAAATCCGAATTAATAACATCAACGGTGCTGCAAGCCAGTTCTGGCCCGCATTTTTTCAAAATCGCAAGGAACAATCTGATTTTAGCGATAATAGTTGATTCGTGATTGATATCATTTCCATGCAGCGTGGCGACAATTGCCCTAAGCTCATCAGCGTTAAAGGCAAACCCAGCACCTTCCCATAAATTGAGCTTTACATTTAGCGCAGCCAGTAGAAATTCTCCGGCACCGCAGGTCGGTTCAAGCACGGTTTTCTCCAAGCAAAACTCACGGACAGGTATCTGGGAATAATCTGTAGAAGAAAGATTATCACAACTAATGATGCCATAATTTGCTCGGATACAATTAGCCATAATGAACTGCACGACATCGGCGGGCGTATAGTATACTCCCTTGTTCTTTCTCCCATGCTCTTTTTCATTTATGGTTGCTAAAGCGGCCTGCAGACCTTCATATTCCTGCTTAATATTCCTACCAGCAACACTCTCCGGGCGTTCTGGATGAACTTCTTCGCCGCACAGCCTAAATAAGTTAGTGCAGAGTAAATCGGCATCACGGCAATCATATGCATCCGTAAAATACTGTTTTACTAGATTTAAGGTTTCAACAATTACATTGCTATTCATGCTAAGTATTTTCTCTCTCCTGGTTAATAAAATATCAACATCAAGACACAATCTGCTTTAGTATGACATGTTGCCCTCTTTAGTGCTCGGCGCGTTCTTCCGGCAGTATCTCCATGATGTCATTAATTTCGCAGTTAAGCGCACGGCAAATCTTAATTAATATGTCTGTGTTGACGTTCTCCCCCTTGCCAAGCTTCGCAAGCGACGATGTGCTTATACCTGCCGCCACACATAACTCCCGTTTTTTCATACCGCGGTCAATCAGCAAGTGCCACAGTTTCTTATAGCTTGCGCCCATCACATACACCTCGCTTACATTCGCAAATCGGTACCTATTCAAAGTTTATCATATTGCACATAGGATTTCAATCAATAATTTGCGACTTCTCGTAATTTATTGTCTTTTTTCGTTGTAACTTGCGAATTTTAATGATATAATTGGATAAATCATCCATGCGAGCATCCTTGGTGCTGACACCGCTTATTAACTGTACTTTTTTGGAGGTGTATCATGGCACGAGCGCGTTCCTTCAGAGATTATGTGGATCACCGCTTTTATAACCAGCTTTTCACCGTCGTCTCGGACTTCCTAGAGGGTAACGCGGGGATGCTGGGCGTGAGGTCATACTCCGTACGCTCCGTGAACGCCGCCCGGTTGGAGGACATTGACATTAAGTTCGTAATGCCGGACAACCGCCCAGGCACACGAATTGCCTTCGACGTACTGGTCGAGGCGCAGTTTGAGATATCGGAGCGCGACCGCAATTATGACCGCTACGACGATAAGACAACATGGTTTAAGGTATCATGCGAGGGCGATCTGGCAAAGAGTCTAAACGACTTAGCCATTATCGGCATTTGCGAGTATAGCTTCAAAGACCGACGTGGTAATCCCATGGACGATTCGCTCGTTCCCGTTATCAGCCGGGAGCAGCTTGATGAGATAGCCATGAATTTTCTACGCCGTTATTATCCCGAGGCTCTGAAGGAGCCGACGTATCTTGACCCCACCATCCTCGCTACGCGAATGGGACTTAAAATAACCCCTACGCACATCACGGACGATTTTTCCGTATTCGGGCAGATACATTTCGCCGCCGGGGAGTCGCAGTATTATGATAAAGAAGTCGGTCAATATATGGCCGTTGCCGTCACGCCCGGCGAGATTTTCGTCGATCCCAACGCATACTTCCTGCGCAATCTCGGTTCCGTAAATAACACCATCGTACATGAATGTGTTCATTGGGACATGCATCGCAAAGCATTTGAGCTTGAGCGACTGTATAACGCCGAGGCAACGAAGATAAAGTGCCGGGTTGAGGGAGGTGTTAAGAACAGTCAGTTGGGGTCGGCCACGGAATTTATGGAGTGGCAGGCAAACGCTCTCACGCCCCGTATCCAGATGCCCTACACGCAGACTAAGGTTAAGGCGTTTGAACTTATCCAGCTTTACCGGCACCTGATGAACACCGATAATATCGTGGACATTATGGAGGCTGTTATCGACGAGGTGGCTGCGTTCTTTATGGTGTCTCGTACAGCGGCTAAAATCAGACTGGTCGACCTGGGGTTTGAGGAAGCTGTCGGAACCTTTACATATATCGACGGGCGCTACGTCCGGCCGCATGGATTCAAGAAAGGCTCCCTTGAGCGTAATCAGACATTCTCGATCAGTTTTAACGATGCAGTCGCAGAGGCTACCCTAAATCTGAATTTGAGGGCAAAAATCGAGAGCGGGAATTACATTTTTATCGACTCTCATTTTGTGGTCAACAACCTGAAATACATAAACGTCGACGCGGACGGCGTTCCATACATGACGGAATATGCCCGGCTCCACACCGACGAATGCTGTTTGGTCTTTGATCTCTACATAAAGACCGGCTCAAGATACGGGAAGGATTATTACACCGAGTGCGTCTTGTGCAGGGACGACAAATCTGATATCGTCTTCGAGGCCAGATTCAGCAACGGTGGGAACACCGAAACGCCCGGCAACATCGAGATGCTGCGGGCGCGCAATGCGGAACTTGCAGAGTTTATGCGGAATCAGCCTGGAAGTTTTACTGGTACGCTAAAAGGCTTAATGGAAAGGCAGAGAGTCACGGTGGAAACACTGGCTGAGCGTTGCGGCATTAGCCCGAAAACCATTCAGAGGCTCCGTAACGATGAGGAATGCAAAACAACCCTTGAGACCCTCGTAGCACTGTGTGTCGGCCTAAAATTGGAGCCGCCGGCGAGCTACGACCTTATCGGAAAGTCCAGGTTTTCCTTTATAGCCAGCGAGAAGCACATGGCGTATCGTTTCCTGTTAGATGGGTACTACACCCACACGCTACCGGAGTGTAATGAACTTCTAGCAGGGCTGGGTATTGATCCGATTGGCGGGGATGATTTATGAAACTCATATAGCTCTTACACCCAGTACCATTTTTTCTCACTAATACCTTTACGCAAAATTCCCTTACTTTCGCGTAAAGGTTAAAAGCCACCACCCCCTTAAAAGAAAAATTCGCCTAAACTTCACGTCTAAGCGAACACAATAAACACATATTCAATTCATTTAAAGCCTTAAGCCTTATGGTTCAAGGCTTTTTCCGCTCTATCAACGCCACGCACTCGACGTGCAACGTCTATGAGAACAGAAGATAGGTTCGTTCACAACCGTAGACGTCTGCAGAAACATATCAAAAATCCAGCCACAACACATCATATTGTGGCTGGATTACTGGTTTTACACATTATATTGTGGTGTTTTTCCTTTGCAGGAGTGTGACTGTCTCAACGTGAAATTATTAGGCTTTTTCATACTTTTGAAAAGCATGGCAAAACGCTCTATTTGCCTATGTTTGAAGTCCATCTATCTTTCCGGCCTATTGCTTTCAATTAGGCTATTTTGCGATTTCACCTCTTTGAACTGTATTTTTTGCTTTTTCTCCGGTTACCATTTTCGTCCTTTGCAACGTTGCTCCGATGCTGTTTTTCAAGCTGCACCGCTTGAAATGTTTCCTTGGATATAATAATCGGATTATTATCCTGCGCCAGATAGTGCGCATCATGCTTTCCATCATCCAGCAGCCGGACATTTCCCGTGTATTTTTCATTACTAAGCATTACATCAATCGTCCGCTTGCACCACTTATCCTTCCCTGTAGGGGAATTGATCCCCAAACGTTCCAATTCGGATACAATACCGATCACACTGTTGCCCTGCAGATATAAATCAAAAATCATTTTTACAATTTCTTCTTCTGCCTTTTCGATAATCAGACTGCCATCACTGGCGTTCGTATAACCGTAACACTTTCTGTTATACAGCTTTGATGTGCCACTTGCGGCGCGCTGCTTTATGCCCCATTTAATATTATCGCTACGCGATTCATTCTCAGCTTGTGCGATGGCTTCAACAATCGAAATCATTAGACTACTGTCTATGTTAGCGGTATCCAGCTCTTCCTGCTCAAATATAACACGCACGCCAAGAAGTTTTAACTGGTTTAAAGCATGGAGAACTTCTACAGTATCCCTTCCAAATCTACTGATGCTCTTTGCAAAGATGATATCCAAATCATGCGATTGGCAATCCTGCAGCATCCGGTAGAACTCTTTCCGTGAGGAACCAGTTTTGCTTGATGCAATGTCCATATATAAATCTACCAGTAACCATTTTTTATTAGCGGCTGTGACTCTTGTCAGGTGTGATACTTGGGCGGTAAGACTTTGTAATTGTTCTGCGCTGTTTGTGCTGACCCTGGCGTAAATGCCCACACGCTGTTCTCGTTTCGGAGGCTTTGCAGGTATGTATTCTATTTTTTTATTCTCCAACATACCGCCCCCCAGCTTTCATATTCCCTTCAAACAATAATTATTCATCCAAACAAATGTCTGCTCTACTCTCCATACCGATCGAGTACCAGCTCTCTAAACTTCTCGCAAGCATAAAAATAATCAGTTTTATTATTAATCTTCATCGTAAAAAGCCAATTAGAGTTTACCTTGCGGTTAATATCTTTGGTACGCAAAATCCCGTCGCTAATAAACTCGTAGAAGCGATATCCGTCTTCTGCAAAGCGACTCTGAGTTGAATTAAGTGTGGAAATAATACTTTTATCCGTAAGCTTAGAAAAGCACATATATCGATGTTCTTCAAACATTCGCTCCAGTGCACTTAACATTTTTTTGTCCGCTGAATAAATATCAAATATGTATTCAGCAATATAAGCCCCTAGGTTAGATAAGTCACTCAATTTAACATCTACTAAAAACAGCGTAAACTTGCTGGCGAAATTAACAATTTGAATGCATTTTCTACGGTCAAAATAAAATAGCTTGCCACCCCACTCACAGAGTCTATCTCCAGCTTCTTTCTCTATGGTTGTTCGTGCCAATTCATCCAACGGCGGCTTTAAATCCTCGGGCCGCTTCAATTTATATTTGTCGAAAGTTTCCTTGGTTACATATATTATCATACAAGGTATTCCTCTCCTGTGTCACAGCAAATATTTTTTTAGGAATGATTGACCAACCCACCTGCATTATCATCACAGTATCATTTTCAGAAATAAATTGATATCCAGTGTAGCTTTCATCATTGAGAATATCATGAACCATCTCAACACTCCATAGACTCAAGCCATTGGGGGTCTTTCTTTGATAATTCGCGAGCTTTTTACAAATATCATTTATCGGAACGCCAAACAAATACATCATGAAAATATCTTTTACAGTTTCAGCCTCAATTTCATTTATACAGCATCTGCAATTTTTTGATATTGAAAATCCATAATGCTTTATCATCTCTTTTTGCGCAACATACCTTTTCCCAACCGCAAGAGAACCTTCAACCTTACCGGAAATCCATTCTTTAAAAATCTCCTTCTTAGATGCATATACCCAACACAATGTTTTAATAGTTCTACTCATAATAATTTCCTCCTGCGTTTTTGTATGTCTATTAACGCTCTGAAGTCAATTATTATCAAGCTATACATCTAATAAAAAGATATAAGGCTAATCAACATATTCACTTTTTCGCGAAATGTTGATTAGCCTTCCACATGATATGTGAGTTCAACTCAGCTATGTATATATGCAGGAACATATTCAACCACAATATATAGTGTTGATACTCAGCTACTTGCACGCTATTTTGTGTTGTGTTTTCTTTCGAGGAGAACCACTGTCTCAACGTGATACGTCTGCGGGAACATATCCACTGGTTGTATCTCCCTTGTAATATACCCTAGATCATTAAGTAAAGCTAGGTCGCGAGCTAAGGAGGCGGGGTTACAGGAGACGTAGATAATGCGTGCAGGCTGC
>Ga0316604_10002503_pt1 | contig 13983 bp, 5 predicted proteins | sample OWC_soil_day20_C_FD_207650 | JGI IMG/M metagenome (GOLD analysis project Ga0316604, IMG submission 207650) | Wetland soil microbial communities from Old Woman Creek delta, Ohio, United States - OWC_soil_day20_CT | ecosystem: Environmental > Terrestrial > Soil > Wetlands | place: USA: Ohio... | reverse complement strand
AAACAGTTGGAATATTTTTTAACGGTAAGCAACTTAAAAAGCTTTACGCGCGCCGCGGAACAACTGTATATTTCTCAGCCCAGCGTAACGACCGCTATTCGTCGACTGGAAGATGAGCTGGGAATCATCTTGTTTGAACGCAATAAAAAGCAGGCCGTTCTGACCCCGGAAGGAGAAATATTTTACAGTCATATTTCAATAGTCATCGATGATGTTTCCAAAGCCACACAAAAAGCCGCTGATCTGAAAAACTTAAACAGCGGCAACATCAATGTAGGAATATCGCCGATTACCTCCCTCTCCGTCGCAGCCTTTCTCCTGGCCAAATTTTGTACAATTTATCCGGCTTTGAAGATTAATTTCGTTGAAGATGGTTCCAATAACATCAAAAAAATGATCGAAGAAGAACGAATCGATCTGGGGCTAATCATTCGCGATGATACGATGGAGAACTTGGATTTTCTTTCACTTGGGCAACAAGAGCTGGTCGCGTATCTCTCGCCATTTCATCATTTAAAGAATAAAAAGAGCGTCTCCTTGACTGCGCTAAAGAACGAATTCTTTATTGCACCCAAAGAAAACTGCTCCATGCGCAATATTTTAATAACCGAATTAACCAAGCAAAATATCATTTCTCGGATTAGCTTCGAGACAAATTGTATCCAGATGATTCGGCATCTGATTCTGTCCGGCTCCGGCGTTGCACTGCTACCGAAGGGAACTTTTGACAGCAGTTCCTTACACTCCGTCACACTGTTACCCCCCATGGAAATATCGATCGGAGTTGCCAAAAAGAAGAACAAGCATCTGTCTCATGCCGCGCAAACGCTATTTAAGTTTTTTGAGAACTCATTAGCGGGATAAATAAATGGGGCTGGGAGAAACCTTTTGCTCAAGGTTTTACCCAGCCCCATTCTTATTGATGGAAAGAAAGGTTAACTGTTACTCTTCCCTAAATTCATCACGTTACCGCTCAACATATTAATATCTTCCAGCGCATTTATGATGTCGCCGCTGGAATCAACCGAGACGGTGGAAGAGTGCTCCTCACCTGTCATCGTAATATTCAAGTCAATTTGCGCCGCGAAGGATTTCATAATCGTATCCCGCAACATCAGAATTGAATTATCGCTTTCCGAAATCAATTTTTCGATCTCTGTAGCAATCCGAACATATTTTTCCCGATCTATAGCGGAAGAGTCAGACAGGGTTTTTAATTCAGCGGCCAGTAAAGCAATTTGTTGTGATGCAGTCGTATGAAAATATTCCGTAACCCGTTGGATCAAAAGAAAGGCCGATTGCATCGTTGCTACTCTGGTATTGCCGATAATCGTAACATCCGGGCGTAGATACTTTTTGTACTTTGGAGACAACAGCGCTTCTTTTTCAACCAGCTTGCCTACGCCAATAATATACCGGGCTTGCCTTAGCTTCGTGATAACCTCTTCGCTCGGCATATCTTCATAAGCAATGGGAATAAATTCAACTTCTTTGATATTTAAAGACTCACAGGATTTCTTCAATAATCTTGCGTAATTGATATTGGAATTGAAAATGTAGACCGTTTCACCGGCAGGTATACGCGAAATCTGCATAAAAAACTGCGACGTAGGACGCAGATCCAAAACGACCATCTTTTCAGCCGGTACAACTTTGGACAAAGGTTCCTTCTGCGTAACCCCACAGACAAAAATATCACCGCTCCGATCATCGGTAAGCGACGCGGTAGTTGTGGCCGTAATATCGGCAATGTCCCCAATAATTACTTTGACTGCATTCAATACTTCTTCGGCAATAAGTGTATTGCTACCGGCGGCGACGATCCGAAAGCTCATAGCGCTCCTAACCCTTTCAATGTTTAAGTCCATTTTAAACTCTTTTCTCGGAGCTGTCGACGCCATCCTAGAAGAGCTAGAATATTACCTCTGTTTTTAAACCCAATGCCAACATATGCGCAATTTCTACAATAACGTTGTGGAATCGAACTTATGGGCAACGGATTAGAAGTTCGGGAACGGCGAATATTGGATTTTCTGCCAATTACGCAATGATGTATATCATTAAGCACTTTAACGATTTTATGTTTCTATCTATTCTATTGAATATACCCAATTATTTTTGCTACTGCTACCCATGAATAATTGATGCTCGCCGGAATCAAATTGGTGATCGTTAGCATGCGAATCTATTAAGGTGACCTATCCGGCAGATTTATGTGCGTTCACAAACATTGATATAAAAGCGCCATAAGTAATTTTTACATATATATGGCACTTTTATTTGAAGCCCAAAAATACAGTAACTAAGCATTCTTGTAGCGGTTTCGGGCTTACTCTATTATAGTTCGATTTCGAACCTATCTTTGCATATCACCTTAATCTGTGTGCTGATGTCATTGCCCTCAAAAGATTCTATCAATCGACCTGAGAAATGTTTCTCGTACCACTTTTTCTTTTCTGCGGTATGGGCAGCGTACCGCTCTTTCTCAAGCAGCCCCCAATGCTCCCAGTAATAATCATTTCCTTGGAACGTCACGGTGAAATCTGGCAGATACATTGTTCCGTCAGGTGCAAACAGTGGCTTTTCATAGTTGAAGTCCAACCCTGAAGAGTGGAGCGCGTTTGCAATAAGAGCCTCTGATTTTGAACGGACAAAGTAGTCCGCTAATGTTGCGATAACCTTATACTCCTCATAGTAACTAGGCAAATAGGACAACTGCTCAGGCAGCGGATCGAAGTTGAAAACAGAAGAATTAATGCGGCGAACCGCTGACCGCTCAATCTTCGTCAAGCACGCCAGCGTCGAAACATCCTCTTGAATGAAGAACACAAGTCGCCCCTTTGCTCGAGTGACTGCTGTATAGAGCAGTTCCATAGACAGGGTTGAACTTTTTCGTTTCGGCAATACTAGGTATACCGTGCCGAACTCGCTGCCTTGCGCTTTATGAACGGAAATTGCATAAGCAAGTTCGAGGTTGTTGATGGGCTCTTCGTTTTTCACCCACCAACCTTTATCTGTTTTTCCCAATTTACTACCATAGCCGACTGAATAGTTTTCCTTCCCCTTGAACTTTACAGAAAAATGCTCAAGCTTGTGCATAAAGTGGAATTTCTTTATGTCAAAACCATGCGGATAGGCAAAACCCATATCACCGTTGAATACCTCTATCTGTTCATTCTTGCGGGTATTCCAGTTGTAAGCAGAAATCGGATTCGACCGCGGGCGATTTACAAATTGGATAACTTTATCGAACAACGTTATAGTATCAAGGGAAAACTTGTCCGCCCAACCGACGTTTAGGAGCGATTGCAAGACGACATTCAACCTATCCGTGCCATAATCATCGCCTCTAAAAGGTGACAACAATTGCAGAAACGCCGGATTGCGTTCTTTGCTGTCCGGCAACTTACAAGCATTTATCCAACACTCAGGCAACTTTGCTTCGTCAGCTTCAGCACCCAAATCACGAATGAGCTCTTGCCTAATAAGTTCATCAAGGTCGGCAGCGGTTTGCCAATAGCGAACGGTCAAATCCTTGTCAACTACATCGCCTTCTTGAATCTTGCGTAAAACCGACTCCCGTACTGATTTTTCGATGTTATTCTGCTTTTCCTGTATGAGAATCCCGGCAAGGTCAACGATGCCCGTTCCACGATTATTGATACGATTTTCCATCTGACGAATATTGTACTTCAACTCACCAACATTTGCTGGGTAATCTTTGCGAAGCCACTCAATAGTATCTGAGAACACTTTGCCGCGCCCAATCGGCGGTAGTTGGTTAGGGTCGCCAACGAGGATAAGTCGCTTCACATTGTTCCAATGTATAGCCCTAAACATAGTAGCGAGCAGGCTCAAATCAACCATCGATGTTTCATCAATGATTATCGTGTTGACGTCTTTATCCTGTTTGCCGCCAGAACGCTTGAAAGTCATGTTTTCATTTAGCCAACCGCCGCCCGCTATCAAAGAATGAATAGTGGTAGCAATTTGCCCCGTTTTTTCACGAATGCGCTCCGCAGCCTTTCCCGTTGGGGCGAGGAGCTTAATGCTTACGCCAACGCCCTCAGTCTGTTTGATTTTGTCAATTATTCTACTGACGAGTGAGGTTTTGCCCGTACCAGCTGCGCCGGAAATCACGCACAGTCCTTTCCGAAATACCTCAGCACATACTTCAGCTTGCTTTTGGATGGCTTCGCCGTATTCTGGAATACCCGCTAAGGGACTTGTGCTTTCAAAAAGCATATTCTTGAACTTTTCGGCGGTTATTGGCTGCTTAAGCTGAATGTCGCCTCGTGCTGCAAGGCACTTGAGTGTACTTTCCACAAGGCGTTCATCTTCGTATACATCATTGAGGTAAAGATAGAGTCTTCCACTTTTCTCAGCAGTGCGAAATGTTATCGCTTTTGACAGCGTTTCACGGTCTACCTCAAAGTAGATGTCAGTGAAAGTATTCTGCCGCCAGTCGCGCATCTTACTTACACGGTGGTTTGCCAAGTCAAGAACGCGCTCGCAGGGAGTGAAACTATGCGTGTTATCCCAACGCAAGGCATCAACGCACAAAGCACGAAACCGTTCTGAGGAGTCAGTATCTGTCATTTTCTCGACGCCATATTCAGGCGAGGGCAATGCACCGTTATCAATCTGATAAAACGTAATCACGTCGTCCTGACTATTGCCGATATACTGCTCGCAAAGCAAATACGGATTTTCTGCGATTTCTTTTGCCGTGGCCGTGATGCCGTGGCCAACACCGTCTTTATCGATAAGTGCCGCCACTTGCTCTTTCGTGAGATTGAATCTTGGAATGATGTCCAAGAGCAACCTCTCTTTATCTTTGCCCTTGAGAGTGATAGTCCTCTTCATTTGCGTGTCTGATACGAGTTCGGCTTTTATTGCCTCGTATGCCGGAACGCTGCCGTTGTGTCGTGTTTCCATTAGGTATTTCTGGGCAAGACCAGCACGGTCAAGATAATTCAAAACTTGCGGAAAACCCGGATATGCGCCACGGTTTTTCCATAGGTCGCTGAGCAAATCAGATAGCCATTGTCTACGCAATGTCCAGTTCTGTGATGTGTCACCGCGTTCCGAGAGGTAATCGGCTACCCCAATCAATCGTTCAACAAGAGTGATAAGATCGTCATCGGAGATTTCGCGGGTTGCGTATTTGAATGCCCTTGGATTATCAGGCTCGATAATTATATTGTCCAAGACCTCTTGATTGCTGTAGTAGCGTTCATATGGTATTCGCATACCTTGTTCTGGGTATGCTGAAGTCAGCGACCTCTGCCAAACAAGACCGCTAGCATAATCGCGCTTATTCTCTTCGGAAACATTTTCAAAGAACATCTCCCTGCCGACTGATTGGCTTAACCGAGCAATACCGACGACAATATAACGCTGCTTTTCCTCGGTGCTGAACGGATTGCTGTAATTGGCGTAATAGACAAGTATCGACTCGTTAGGCATTAAATGATCGAAAAACTCCTTAGCCAGTTTGCGTCGCGTGTCGTTGTTATATGACTTCCCAGCAGAGGCAGTAGCTGTCACTTCATCGGTATACATCTGCTCATACGGCCAGATACTGACTGTGTATGGAGGTACATCTGCCCAAATGCCTTTTGCCCCATTGAACCAAGTCGGCGGTTCGTGGCGACAACGGATAAGCTCGCTACCGAATGCATTACAGCTTAATGCACACGGAGGCGGGGCATCAAGTTTTCCGCAGTGTTTGCCAGCACACCCAATTTCATAAGCCTCATTTTTCGTGGTGACGATAGCATCGCCCGGATAGGAGAACCTACCAGAGCAGTAAGTGTTACCTTTCGGATCTTTGCACACAGTTCCATTCCAACCGTTCATGTGCCAAGGCAAACGCACAGTGACATTCGTTGCCATATAATTTCCTCCCGCGGTTTACTTTCAACTCATGGTGATTATTCCACAGTACCGGCCATCATCATTTTTAAAGTTGTTCCTGTTGCAGTACGTCAAAAATCAACTTAAACTCGACCTTGTATAACGAAATATCGGCGCAGTCATAGAAATGAGATCAAGTCATTCCAAAAAACTACTGGGTTGGGGCTGATGTGGGACAGAATGGCGGAAGTAATGCAGGGTTCCGCATTTATCGACACTCACAGGCTATTACATTTTTATGAACATATCAGACGTAGCGGAATACTATATGTATCCATTAGGTAGGCCGATGCACTACACAATACTTGGTGCATTGGTGATGTAATGGCATTACTATCGACACCGGGTTGAACTATGAATACCCTGTACTCTACTGAGTACAACTTGAGTTTGTTTTTTAGGGCAAACAGATCTTTATTATTTCCCACTTCAAATCGGGATGGTTTGTTTTTACCAGTTCTATCACTTTCTCGCTTCATCAAACGTTCGACTAACGATTTTGCGTCGCTTGCCCATTTGACAAACTTTTCGGCTTGTCCGCAAACGACATATAAATCATCGACTCTGGCCCCGGCTTGGGCGGCACCTGAGAACTTGCAATGGTAGAATTCAAACAACAATCTAGCATTCGCAGCATCTTCCAGTATAGCAATGACATCAGCCACTTCACCTGAACCATCATCGTCATAGATAAGGCTATATCGATTACTACTTTTGAGTGTAGATATCAGCCGATACTGAATGCTATCAGTGGCTTTGCTTAGTCCTTGAGATTCTTTGCGAATATCGGTCCCGGTCCAATTCCAAGGCGTGATATTTGAACTAGGAAATGTTGCAGGTGGACTATTCTTGAGTTTAACAAGCAAATTGCCTTCGAGTGAAGACCCGTCGACAAACCAAATCGTTGGCGGATTTGCACGGAAATACTCTGTTAGGGACATTTCTCTGCTTCGGCTTACGGCTATCCCGATACGGGAACCGCTCTTGTGTGAAACCGTATAGTCGGTTTCGTTGATTTCAAGGATGAATTCCTCTCTGAAATCCTCATTTCCAACATAGAATGACAGGGGCGAAGTCTCATCAAAGGCGGTTATTCCAATGTCAACAAGATAAGGTCTCACCTCGTGAAGACTTGTTTTCAAAAGGATTGAACCTCTCAATTCGGTTTCGATTTCAAACGGAAAGTCAATACGATAAGGGACAACAGTCGGGCGAGTTTGTATTACTTCCGGCACGAGGGCTCCATTAAGCACTGTCTTTGTATCGATCGAAGAATCTAAGATTTTTACAGCTTGCCTATCGCACCAACTTTTCCAATAGTTTATTGTTTCAACCCATTTAGCCCAAATCGTGCCTTTATATGAGCAGCCTATACTTATACTGCTCCCGTTTTCAAAGCCAACGCCAAACAAGTTTGACTTTGTAGCGGTGCTTGCCGTTGCTCCTGTAATGCCCTCCGCTACGTCAACGCCAGCAAACATTCTATACCTAATATGATGATTGGATACGGCAGTTTTAAGCCCTACGGTTGAGAGCATAAGGCGGTTGATTCCTGAAAGGCAGCGAAAAACATCTTCGCCTGCTATACGCTTGCAACTATAAAAAACAGCTTCGGCAAAACGGTCAGCGATCCCTTTGTCTGTTGTGTTGATGAAAAAAACCTTTTTTCTTTCATTCCAGTAAAGGATATGTAAATTCCAGTTATCATTAGTGATTTCTCGACAAGTCGTCCAATCGACATTACTTGTGCAAAACTCCGTAACTATTAAAACTTTTTCTTGTTCGTTTACAAAATGGCGGCTATGCTCTTCGTTAAAAATTTTGCTCCATCTCTGCCAATGCCAGCTTGTTTCTGTCGTTGTGTACATAAACATACTGACTTTAGGTCTAATCTGATTGAGGGGTATTACTTCCGTTCCCGTAAACCCACGAGCCAGCCGTTGGAATTCAATTTCGCGTCCGATCTTTTCTTCGGATGAATTTTTCAAAATTTTGTTCCAATCCGCATCCTGGGAGTATAAATCTTCCAATGAATCCTGTATGTCATCATCAACAATGTTCGCAACGACGGAAGCCTCGCCGAGGTTTGTTTGCGTCCGGGCAAAGCGCCCAATAAACTGCATGGTGATCGGCAATGATTTGTACTTATCGTGAATCGCGCAGATTTTCAATTGCGGAATGTCTATACCTTCGCTAAACATATCGACGCAAATAATAATCTTAGCGTCGCCGGCGTTGACCTTTTGAAGAGCCACCCTGTTCTCCTGGGCAGAATTGCCACTGATAATTAGGACAGGGCTGTGCTTTGAATAATATGCTTCATATATGTTTTCATACAATTCTTTTGCGCGATTCTGCGTTGACGCCCGCACTAATAACAAATGAGAAAATCCACTTGTAAGATCCGCCTCAAGAAGTTCGACCGCTTTTGCAGCGACTGCAAAATCCTTTTTGTCGCTGTTAAATTCGTAGATCGGATAAAAGTTTATAGGCTTGAAGTAACCGCGTTCCTGGGCGAGGGGAAGCGGAAAGTTATAAATAATGTCTCCATCTATTTTTTTGCCGTCGTTACGAAAAGGTGTGGCGGTAAATTGCAGGCATCTATTCTTATCAAATGCCTTTTTCACTCGTTTCCATGAAATTGCAGGAACGTGATGGGCCTCATCAATAATCAGAGTATCGCACTGGGTTGATAATATCTTGAGGAACACGTCGTTAAAGTGACTAGAATTCAGCAACGACATTGTTGTGATAACAACGTTACTTTTGCTAAGTAACTCCTCCAATTCGGCTACATCTTTCGGAGAAGACACAAGGCATCCAACGATGGGGTTACACAAAGAACCATCAATCGCCCCTATTTCACGTAATTTCCCGAGAGTGCAAAAGCGATTTATTGTTTGTTTGCGTAATAGATCGCTTGGCACTACAACGCAAGTCTTTCCTCGGCATTCCGATACTGCGGTCGCTATCATAACCTCGGTTTTTCCTGTCCCTGTTGGCATAACAATCGTTGCGGCGGAAGAGGTCACAGTCCAATGTGACTTGATAGCGAACACGGCTCCCAATTGCGCAGAACGGAATCCGACTTCGCCTTCAGATTTACTTTCAGGAAAACTGAATCGGTTGGCTGTCCATGAGGAGAGAACCTCGTCAGCGCTACCCCAAACCGAACCCTTAGGGGCATGTGCGATGAAGTTCTTAACGCCAATGTTCTGTTTGTCAAAATTCATTTTTCAGCCCTCCTGAAAGCAAAATCATTTATCCCAGCTTCTTTCTGTGATTAGGCTCAAGTAGAAGTCCACGTCGTGGCACTTCACTTCTGTGCTAGAAATCTCATCAAACAACTTCTTTGCAAAAGATATCTTGTCCTGTTCAACCGGGTGGCGTTCGAATCTGTCCAGTGAGCCTTTGGTTTCGGCAATAAAAAAACTTTGCTTCACCATTACCTTGCAGAATTAAATTCCAACCCAGTGAGTAGCATCCAACGGGCGTAGGAGATATAGCCCCCCGACTCCTCAAAAGTATCGCATAGCCAACGATTTCTTGGCAGACAGTATAAGGCTGCCTAGACATACTTAAAATCTTGATATGAATATAGGAGACATCACCGCGATTGTTTTCTAAGGGCCTCAATGGCATCAGAGATCACGTCTTTATGTGTTGCGTTCTGCCATTCATCCCAAAAATCAATAGTTGCGCTATTCGGTTGATGAGTGGGTTTTGCAATTTTGATTCGACTTGGCAGTAACGATGCATCGCCAACAACTAATGCTTCACCCACATCAAGGATTGGCAGCAATTCCGAAAAACCCCCAAGACTATCAGGCAATAGCCTTTTTATTACCGCCTGGTCTTCAGCATTGGTTAAACGCATGGCTATAAAATTATTGCTTTGACTTAGAATGGTTCTGTTTACTTCGGCTGGTCTTTGGCTGATAACTACCAAACCTATTCCATATTTTCTGCCCTCTTTAGCGATACGTTCAAAATTCTCCAATCCAGCATCCTCGATTGAACTTCCGGTTTTTTCCGGAAGATATAGGTGCGCTTCATCACAAAAAAAAGCAATGGGATGTCTATTTTCTTTTCGTATCCATTGCTGAATGGAGAACACAAGTCGGCCTACCAAGCTAACCATGAGAGGCAAAACATCAGAAGGAACTTCGGAAAAATCAATAACCTTAACGCCTTTGTTTTTTTGAAGGCTGTTAGAATGCATTAATACTTTGCTCAATTTCTCCATATAATCGTATGACAAGACTTCATCTGTTTCATTGAATAAAAAGTTAAGCCTTTTGTCACTTTTTTTTGCTTCGAGACGTTGAATAAACCGGGTTAATTTCCCATTAAAAGGGCCTTGTTTTTCAGTGTTCGGTTTTGCCCCGGGTACCATTGCTTCATCAAGAGCCTTGAACTCGACGACAAGGTCTGAAAGTCTATACGGCACAGGACTGTCAATAGTAAAATTGGCTGCTACATCAGTTTTTCCAAGAGATTCAAGGTTTTTCCTTTTTTGTTCGATTACTGCATTGGAAAACGCCATTGCCTGGTTAGGAGCGTTATTGTCGCTTCTGTCCAGCATAAGCGAAATCATTTCTTCGTAAGTCAAAAGCCAATAAGGAAGAAAAAGTATTCCTTCTTTACAAACGTCGTTGGGTCCTGCAATTTTAATATGCTGAAATCCAGTTCCTCGTAACGGAGCATATTCGCCATGAATATCAAAAACTATGGCATTCGCTGCCGACAATTCGGCAATTTGTTCGAGTAATTTAGCTACTGTCCATGATTTACCTGAACCGGTGCTTCCAACAATAACTGCATGTCTCTGGAAGAACTTATTACCGTCCAGCCAGGCTTCCGCATTTTCATCAAGGGTATAGTGCCCCAATGATAATGGGTTATCTCCTGCAACTTGTGAAATCGCCTTCATGAAACTTGTCAGACGTTCCCCATTTAACATGTAACACTCGGCTTCTATTTCTGGTACAGTCTCAAGAGTTCGTTTGAATACGTTATTTCGATTCCCAACTTTATCGATGTGTGTTCCAATAAGAGTTGCCTTAACAACATTTTCCACACTATAAATTGGTTTGTTCTCTTCATCAAGTGATTCGATAGACGAATTACGCATTATCTTATTAACCAAAGCGATTAAATGTTGTCCAATCTTAGAGCTCTGAATTACCACTAAATGATTCACTTGCATCCGCTTTAATTTCTCGACATTTTCAATTTTAATGACAATTGTAGCCGTATCGACGCTTTCAACTATGCCGATCTTTTCAGGAGCGTCTTTCTCAAAATCAAATATTTCCATTATTGCTACCTCCAATTATTCAAACCATAATTTATAAAATGAGTCCAGGCACCATAAGTTTTCTGCAAAAGTTTCCGTTTCACTATTGGAATAGCATGCTAATGTTCCGCCCGTCACCCCTTCCGAAACAATCAGGCAATTGTATGAATCTTTTTGGAGAAACAATTCTCTCATTTTAGGCGTCACTGATTTAGTGACGATAACAATGGGTTTGTTTTTATCTCTGTTTTCGTTAATAATAATAGGCTGAATATGCTCATCATTGAATCCGTACCCGACACAAAGATATGCACTCGCACTCCGTAGAGCCTTATCAGCCTCAGCCATTACAGTTCTAAAAGGGTCACGATGAGTTTCTTTGTATTTTTCATTACCGGGAGCAACTATCATCGGGCTATAGACAGTCTCTAGAGATACTTTATCAAAATAGTGCGTAGCTATGATATTGTGATTTGTCTGATGCTTAAACCAATCGACAGAACCATGCACTTTATACAGGTTGACTGTTCTGGGGGATGAACCGGGTGAGTTGTCGAATCGCCGGATGCAGTTTCCAGAAAAACACGTCTCGATTTTTCCTTGGCAAAAATCAATAGCGCACTCGATAATCCGATCGTAGTTAGTTGTGACAATAGTGGTCGCTCCCGCCCGTTGAACAGATTTTTTAAGAATAGAAGTTAAGGCGGGTGAAGTTCCTTTCCTGAGAAAGCCGTTAATTGCTTCTCGATCTTTTCTATCTATCAACGTCCAGACCGTCCAAATAATCGAATTCAATATCTCTTCCTTAAGGCTAATTTTCTCCAAAGCCACTTCTAAATTACCAGAACTCGCTAACTCAGCAATAAAAGCTTTCCACCCGTCGTCATTTCGGTACTGAGCATCGAGTTTGCTAGTGATTTCGGTGGCCAAGTCAGTCATTGAAGGTAACCCATAAGGGATTGACCCGCCACATCCAACTAATATAGCCGGATTTCCATCCAATTTCTGCTGTATTGTAGTAGTAAGCTTTTCGAGTTTTTCATCGGTCTTATTTTTCATCATTAATTCCTTTCAAACAGAGCGTCAATCATGGCTATTAGTCCTTCTTTGAATCGGGGCCTCGTTCAACACCCAAATTTTATCTGAATACTTTATTCAACATATTCTATTATTACAGGTGTTATTCTTTTTTCCTGCCTGATTATATGCTTTATCTCAATAACATCCGATCCCCCGAATCATGTTTGTACTCCGACAATCTTTCTGTAACATACTTTATATGCCTTTATGGCTCAGGTAACTCTATCCGTAAATGTTCATTACGCATCGCGAACGTTCATAAATCAGTTAAAAGGACATTTACGATCACAGTTTCCCCAATTCCTAAATGTATACTTTTCTGCACCTTCCCCAACCCGCTTTCACGAACAGCGCAAAAAAAGGAACTGCCTCAATTGGAATTGAGACAGTTCCTTTTTTTTCCAGCTTGCTCATTATTTAAAGCCATAGCGCACAGCGACAATATCGCCTACCAATGCATACTGCCCCCCGACTCCGTATCGGGAAGGAGTTGGGTATGGCAGTCGCTTTTCACCTGAATTACATGGAATCTTGATAGATTGTCTTCACTACCTCCCGGGTTGCATTAATCGGGGACATACTCAGCAAAAAATCCAAACTGGGGGTATTAAAGGCGAGTTCGACCAACCGTTCCACATCCTGCTCCACGAAATTCTCTTCGGCAAGATGCTCTTTAATTCCGACATCTTTCAACCATTTTTTTAGTCCGGCACACACTTGGGCCGCTTCTTCCGGCTTTCCTTTCAATCCGGGTACAATCGGAGCGAATATTTCAGCAAGGGTTTTGGCTCTGGCCGGATAAATCTGCTTTATTACCGCCGGTAATAGAATTCCCAGCCCCAGGCCATGCGCCAATTCAGGCTTTAGTCCGCTTAATGGATGTTCCAGCGCATGCGTCAAATGAAGAAGTCCGTTATCAAAAGCAACGCCCGCGATCAACGAAGCGTACAACAAATGATAGCGAGCTGTTAGATCAAGGGGATTGTTTCTTGCTTGCGGCAAATACCGGACAACAATCGCGATTGTTTCTTTCGCCAAGGTAATTGCCAGAGGATTGCCCACTTTGGTTGTAGCCGCCTCAATGACATGATTAACAGCGTCTACAGATACATAGGATATCTGATCGGGCGGCAGCAGTGTCATCAGTGCGGGATCATCGATTGAATACAAAGGATATAGGCAATCAAAGGCGAGCGCCGGTTTGAATTCTTTCTCCGGTATCGTAACGACGGCAAAACGATCCACTTCTGAACCCGTACCATGTGTCAGATTTACGGCAATAATAGGGACAGCTTTCTCGACATCAAATTTGAATTCGCAAAGCTCACGCGCTGTTTTATCCGGATAAGCAAGCAGTACGGCGACACTTTTTCCAGCGTCAATTGGACTGCCGCCACCGATGGCAAGCACCGATGTCGCGCCAAACTCCCGGGCGATTTTTGCCGCTTCATCCACTTGATCAACCGTGGGGTTGGGCGTGATTTTACTATACAAGACATACTCGATTCCTTTTGCCTCAAGAGCTTTTTTTACGACAGCCCAAGCTCCTGATTTAATATGCGAACCTTTGCCTGTTACTACAACTGTTTTTTGAATGCCGCGAGCTCTAAGAGCATCCGCAATGGTGTTTATCTTTTGGATTGCTCCCACACCCAGATAAGTTGTCGTCTTTGTTCTGATCTCAA
>Ga0316604_10002502_pt1 | contig 13983 bp, 12 predicted proteins | sample OWC_soil_day20_C_FD_207650 | JGI IMG/M metagenome (GOLD analysis project Ga0316604, IMG submission 207650) | Wetland soil microbial communities from Old Woman Creek delta, Ohio, United States - OWC_soil_day20_CT | ecosystem: Environmental > Terrestrial > Soil > Wetlands | place: USA: Ohio... | reverse complement strand
GATATTGTGATCAGGCCTACTGCCCAGTAACATCGCGTTTGCTTTTGACCAGCCCGCAGATGTAGATGTGAATGATATTGTGATCAGGCCTACTGCCCAGTAACATCGCGTTTGCTTTTGACCAGCCCGCAGATGTAGATGTGAATGATATTGTGATCAGGCCTACTGCCCAGTAACATCGCGTTTGCTTTTGACCAGCCCGCAGATGTAGATGTGAATGATATTGTGATCAGGCCTACTGCCCAGTAACATCGCGTTTGCTTTTGACCAGCCTGCAGCTGTGGAAATAAACAATATCCTGATCGAACCGATAACATCGACCGGTCGGCAAATGCAGGCACTCTTGCCCAGTAAAATTCGTAGCTTCAATACATGGAATCACTCCAATTCACCAGTATTTCAGCCTTGCTGCGCCGCCTGGACCTTCCAGCGCCGCAGCATCCCCTGATCGTACTGGTCCCAACAGGCAATATCAAAGTACACCCCGACGATGTTGGCAAAAGGGTGGTCACTAACCTATATAAGATCTCTTTCAAAATTGACTTCAAAGGAAAGATCCCCTATGGCCATGGCTATTACGACTTTGAAGAAGGCGGATTATCATTCACCTCCCCCAATCAAATGTCCGCACCTACCCGCGACATCGCCGATTATGAAGGATACACTCTATTCTTCCACCCTGATTTCTTACTTAACTACCCTTTCGCGAAATCCATACAACAGTATGGCTTCTTTTCTTACGCTGTTGCTGAGGCCCTCTATCTGTCCGACAAAGAAAAGAAACTCATCTCCGTCATCTTCGACGCCATGCTACTGGAATTAGAAAATAATATCGACCATTTCAGTCACGACGTGATGATTTCCCAATTAGAATTATTGTTAAATTATAGTAATCGTTTTTATAACCGACAGTTCCTTACCCGCAAAACCCTCTATAACGACCTCATTTATCAAATGAACATCTATATTTCCACCTCTTTTAATACGTCGTCCCACCTCCCCACCGTGCAGGAAGTTGCAGATCACCTGCAAGTCTCCCCCCGCTACTTAAGTGATATGCTCAAATCCCTAACTGGTATGAGTACTCAACAACACATCCATCACCAGCTCATTGAAAAAGCCAAAGAGATTCTCACCTCCACAAACGCCACTATTGCCGAAATTGCCTATCAATTAGGCTTCGAACATCCGCAATCCTTTAACAAATTATTCAGACAAAAAACAAATACTTCTCCACTGGCCTATCGAAAATCAGGCTATTAAATCTGCGATTGATTTACTACTTTCGTTGTACAACACAACTTTCGATTATGGATTGGAAACAACCTATCATCGTCTCGCATAATCAACTGCTGGAGCAAATTTCCCAAAGGGAAAAAGAGAAGTCAACTCTACTTTACCTCAGTAACAGGATTGCTGCTGCTCAAAAACGGGATGAACTGTGGACCTTGATCACTGATCAATTGCTTTCTCTATTTGGCGGAAAATACTATACACTGTGTCTGATCAATGAAGATGGTAAGACACACTCACCTTTCCTACATACAAATGAAGGCACCATTAAAAAAAGAGTGGATGAAAGTCCCATTATGCACAAAGCACACGATATCGAAGATGGCATCTTCAATATCGCGCTGGATGCTGATGAACCTATCATATATGATGTCAAAAAACTAATCCGCAATAAGAATGTGCCGCCTTACATCATTCACTGGCACAATTCAGGTATCCGCGAAATGATGGTCACAAAAATAAGTAATGCCAATCAACCGAAAGGCTTGCTGTACCTGTACGCGGACGAATACGGTGCTTTTTCTCCCAACCAGTTTGACCTGCTCACTGGTATTGCAGATATGCTGGGAATGGGGATCAGTAATATCCTGGCGAATGAAAAAATTGCCCGTCAGCAAATAGAAATTGATCAACTAAAAGGCGGCAGACACTACTTAAACCAGGGCAACTACACTGCTCAACTAATCGGTTCTTCACCGGAAATTCAAAAGATATATAAATTGATTTCCCTTGTCGCTACGGCTGACAGTACGGTTATCATTACCGGCGAAACGGGTACAGGAAAGGAACTGGTAGCCACTGCCATTCATCAGGCATCCCCCCGTGCCCATCAGGAAATGATCCGGGTGAACTGCGCCGCTATTCCCGCTACCCTCATCGAAAGTGAACTATTTGGTCATGAAAAAGGGAGCTTTACCGGGGCAATGGATAAGCGGATCGGGAAGTTTGAACAGGCAGATAACAGTACCATCTTTTTAGACGAAATAGGCGAACTTTCGCTGGAACTACAGTCAAAGCTGCTCAGGGTATTACAGGAGAGAGAAATAGAGCGGATTGGGGGCAAAGGCAGCATTCGTGTGAATGTGCGCATCATTGCCGCCACTAACAGAAACCTGGAAAAAGAAGTACAGGCCGGCCGTTTCAGAAGTGATTTATATTACCGGCTGAATGTGTTTCCGGTATCTTTACCGCCTTTGCGGCAGCGGAAGGAAGACATTCCCATGCTGGTAACACACTTCATCGATCGCTACGCACAGGAAACCCGTAAGAAGGTCACGAATATCAGCCAGAAGGCACTCAATAGCCTGCTGAATTATACCTGGCCTGGGAATATCAGGGAACTGGAACACCTCATTGAAAGAGCGGTATTGCTCTGCACCGGCACGACCATCAGCCAGATTAACCTGCCGGTAAATCAACCTGCCATCCGGGAAGATAACTTTGAAATCATTCCGCTGGCAGCCATGGAACGGGAGTACATCCTCAAGGTCTTAAAGATCTGCAAAGGCAAGGTCTCCGGTCCCAATGGTGCTGCGATCATGCTGGGTTTACCCCCCACCACCCTGATATCAAAAATGCAGAAATTAAATATTAAAAAAGAGCTACTACTTGTAAGCTGACAAATCAATACTGATCGGTGCCAACTGGGACTCCAGCGTAGTCCGCTGCGGTTCCAGCCACTCAGGCAACATCAGGTGCTCACCCAGGTGCGCAGGCGCCTCATCTACACTAAAGCCAGGCAATGCCGTCGCTACTTCAAACAATACCCCACCCGGTTCTCTGAAATATATTGACTGAAAATACTTACGATCCAATATGGGGGTAGCATTCATACCTATACCCGTGATCTTTTGGCGGATACTGGTTTGCGCCCCGCTATCAGGTGTCGTAAAGGCAATGTGATGCACGGTACCACTGCCGGATAAGCCTTTCAGACTGTCAGGCATGCATACCAGATCTACATAATTACCCGGTTTATCATTCGCCGCAAAACGGAAACGATTGCCCTTTTCTGCGATCAGTATGTGATCTAACTGGGTGGTCAAAAGACCTGCCGTGCGCTCATACCCTTCTTCCCATATTTCTACACTGTAAAAACCGCGGATGGAATGCGCATCCCCCTTTCTATCATCCTTATCATTAAAGATCAGTTCCAGCCCCAAACCATCTGTATCTTCGAGATATACAGCCAGTTCGCCCTCAAAACGTTCTACCGGTGGCTTGTGTGCTATACCAAAGCGTTTCAGCCTTTCCAGCCAGTAATTCAGACTCGCCAGGGGGACGGAGAAAGCAGTGGTATTCAACATCCCCTTGCCCTGACGCCCATGCTTCAATCCTTCGTACGGGAAGAAAGTCATGATACTACCGGGGGCGCCGGCTTCATCTCCATAATATAAGTGATATACACTGTTTGCGTCAAAATTCACGGTCTTCTTTACCAGCCTTAAGCCCAGTATGCCTGCATAAAATTCGAGGTTCTTCTGCGAACTGCCGGCGATAGCGGTTACGTGGTGAATGCCTGTTACAAGATTATTCATGGGGTGTAATTTAAATCTCACAAAACGCAATAATAATTAAATCGATAAATTATACAACAAAACCAATAAAAAATAAAAGGGGGATCTATCATAAGTAACAGGAAGGCCATGAGAATTGCATGTACTAAAATTTCCGCTATCAGGTACCCGAATAAAAAGGGTGGCGTCCCGAAGTTTTGAGACGCCACCCTTTTTATTCGGATACCTGATGACCATTTATGCCATTCTTAGGTATATTCCCATATTAACACGTTGAGAAATCTGAGGAAAAATTACCATTCACCGCCTGCAACTGATCTACCCGGATCTCAGTCTGGTCCTCCAACCTAAGCCAGTGTTTACCATTCTTTTCATACACACTTTCGATGATACCACCTGCTCTTGTAGGTCCGTTATCGTCGTACAATATGGATGCCTTTTCTTTTTTCTCAAAGAGCTCCATAATGAGCGGGTAGAATGATTCTCCTGGTAAGATTAATTTGCCTGGTTCCACGGTATTTATTTTACCTAAAGATAAAACTATTTCAGGTGATACCGTTTATGAATAACCTATTTTACCTTTACCTGGTACAACTTACGATTCTCCTCCGCCAGCTGCTGCACAGGGAATTTATCTACCTTTCTGTCATACGTCATGAAACCGTTTACTTCACCCTCTACATCCGTAGTTTGTGTATACACCGCAGCGGACAGACCCAGTGGAATCAGCTCTGCCAATCTATCAGTAAAGGTTTTATATTTCTTAAACATCTCTTCGCTGTTTTTGAAAGACTGATACCCCCAGTTCTTATTTCCCTGCCAGTTATGGCCTTCCAATGGTAAACCCAATCCACCAAACTCACCTAATACCAGGATCTGTTTTTTACCAAATACATCCGGTCTTGGCATAGCAGGATTTGGATAGTTGTGCAGGTCAATGATATGCCCCGTTTCGTAGAAGTTACCACCACTTGCACTATTTACAAGTCTGGATGGATCTTTTTGCATGGTCCATGCTGTGATCTCTACCGTTTTGAACTGCCCCCATGCTTCGTTGAATGGTGTCCAGACTACAATACAAGGGAAGTTGTATGCTGCATCCATAATAGCATTCCATTCTTTGCGATAGTAGCCTTCTGATTCAGGCGTACGATTTTTGTCTGTACCACGGTCTAAAATACCCGGTCTGTTCTCCCAGCCATTACCCAGGTCACCGCTAGGCATATCCTGCCAGAGCAGCATGCCTTTCTGATCACAATATGCGTAGTAAGTAGCAGGTTCCAGTTTGATGTGCTTTCTGATCATGTTAAAGCCCATCTTCTGTAGCTGATCAATATCATACACCATCGCTTCGTGTGTAGGCGCGGTGTACAAACCGTCAGGCCACCATCCCTGGTCCAGCGGACCGTATTGAAATACAAACTCATTGTTCAGCATCATACGCTGAATCCCGTTCTGATCCGGTGCCATAGATATTTTGCGCATGGCAAAATAACTCTTCACCGCATCCACAGGTTTGCTTTTACGTATAAGCGTTACTTTTAGATCATACAGGAAAGGATGGGTGGCAGACCATAGTTTTTCATGCTGCAAAGTCAGCACGGCTGTCGCAGATGGCGCTACTTCCTGTGTAGCGATCACATTGCCGCCATCCAGTACTTCTACTTTTACCTGGTCGCCAGCCTGCGCACCTGCTACATTCGTGCTTACGCTGATGGTATGATGATCGATATCAGGCGTGTTCTTTGTAGACGTGATATAGGTTTTAGGCACCGCTTCCAGCCAAACCGTCTGCCAGATGCCGGTCACAGGGGTATACCAGATACCTTCGGGGTGCTTTACCTGTTTACCACGTGGCTGAGGACCGTCATCTGTCGGATCCCATACACGAACAGTGATCTCCTGTTTCGCACCACTCTTCAGGAATGGGGTGATGTTGATAGAGAACGGATCGAAGCCCCCTTCGTGTTTGCCGGCGCTTTTGCCGTTTACGAAGACTTCAGTCTGCCAGTCAACCGCGCCGAAATGCAACAGGATATCTTTACCTTTCATGGTAGCAGGTATACTGATGTTTGTATTGTACCATAAAAGACTGTCCTTTCCGACAGTGCGGCCTACACCGGACAATGCCGATTCTACAGCGAATGGAACGAGGATACTACCTTCGTATTTTGCGGGTTTATCCTGCCCAGCAGGTGTGATAGCATAGCTCCATAAGCCGTTCAGGTTTTTCCAGTTATTATCGCGCACCAGCTGTGGACGTGGATATTCCGGCAAAGGGGCATTTGGATCTACTTTTTCCGCCCATGGCGTAACGATCCTGTCCCTGATTAAATGCCAGTTGTTTTGCTGTGCGTGTACAGCGTAACTCATGCAACCTAACATGAGTAAAGAGTAAGTGAACTTTTTCATAAAAATCGTGATCTGAGTATAACGTGCATGAAATAAATGAGGTCAAAAGATATAAAATATTACCCAAAAGTGTACATGTTCGAAAAATCCTATTTTTTCGCACTTTAGTCCTTAACAGTCTGCTGGCTTGTTCCGACCTTTGGATCATGGAAAATGGTAGACGAAGACGTAGACATCTTTGATTGTAAAGTACCCTGGCACCTGAAAAAAGAAATACAAAGGGTACAGTCTAAAGAAATAGATGCGATACCTTACCTAACTGAATGGTATAAATAACAAACTATGAATCACGAATCAATCATTTGGAACTACATTCGTTCCAACCATGTACTCAGTATTACCAGCTTTCATAATGGAGATGTCTGGGCCGCCAATCTATTCTACGCATGCGATTATGAGCAGAAAAGGTTACTGTTTATGACTTCTGAGATCAATACAAAACATGGTGCATTGATGTTGGCAAACAGTCATGTAGTGGGTACTATCTGTGATCAGACCGTTGACGTAGCCCAGTTAAAAGGGCTACAATATACGGCTGTCGCGACCATCGTGCACGCACCGGAAGCTCTGGATGTATATATGCAACAGTTTCCGATGGCGAAACATCACCAGGAAACACTGTGGATGATTACCTTTACTGCTTTGAAACTGACGGACAACTCCGCTGGTTTTGGCACAAAATACACCTGGAACATTGAATAGCGACCGACCAGATTGTTAGATATTTCCCTTCCGGCGCCGGCGAACACGACAATGCATAAACGCACGTCTCTACAGAATCTCTACAGTTTTCTACAATACTTTTATTCCCAGGTCTAAACCACCACATATGAAAGTGTTGATTATTGAAGATGAGAAGAATCTATCAGACAGCATCTGCCAGTACCTGGCTGATGAGAATTTTTTATGTGAGGTCGCAGATACTTTCGATACCGCCCTGGAAAAGATATCACTGTATGATTATATGTGCATCATACTTGACATTAACTTACCCGGGGGTAGCGGGCTCGAGTTATTGAAGGAATTAAAAAGGAATAATAAGAATGACGGCGTGCTGATTATCTCCGCCCGGAATTCCCTGGATGATAAAGTGTTTGGTCTTAAGGCCGGGGCCGACGATTACCTGTCTAAGCCATTTCACCTCCCTGAGTTATCAGCCCGTGTAGCAGCCATCATCCGGCGCAAATCTTTCAACGGGAATAATATTATTACATTCGAAGAGCTGCAACTAAACCTTGGAGAGAAAACAGCCATTGTCAATGAACATATCATTGACCTTACGCGCAAAGAATACGATTTGCTGTTATACTTTATCAGTAACAAAAATAAAGTGATCAGCAAGAGCGCCATAGCAGAACATATCTGCGGAGACGAAATGGACCTCTCCGGCAGTTATGACTTCCTCTATAGTCACATCAAGAACCTCCGCAAAAAGCTGGTGCAGTCCGGTTGTCCCGATTACATCAGGTCTGTATATGGTATGGGCTATAAATTATCCCTGTCATGAAATTACTGACCCGGTATAACCGTATTAACCTGGTATCCACCATTGTGATCTTCCTGCTTTCCGGTATCGCATTTTTCTTCGCCCTCCACCTGACCTTATTAAAGCAGATGGATGAGGACCTGCGGATCGAACAGCGGGAAATCACTAATTATGTGGCACTCCATAATATGCTCTTCACTCCCGTGGAAGTGAAAGACCAGGAGACCATCATAGAAAAGACGAAAAAGCCTTATGAGAAAGAAAAATTCAAAACCGTCGAAGTAGATCATAATGAGGACTACCGGCAGTTATCTTTTTCTATCCAGGCTGGCGGCGAATGGTATAATGTAAAAGTGAGGAAGTCACTGGAAGCGACAGAGCACATTACCAGAACGGTTTTCGCGATTACTTTTTGTACCATCTTACTCGTCCTGTTATTGACGGTCGTTATTAATGCTACCATCCTCAGAAAACTCTGGCAGCCATTCTATACCTCCCTGGATCTGTTACAACGATTCAAAGTAAATGACCGGGAACCATTGATATTGCCTGCCAGTACCATCGACGAATTCACGTTTATGAACAGTATCCTGGATCGTACTACGACCAAAGCCATACAGGATTATGAAAGATTAAAGGAATTTACTGAAAATGCCTCCCATGAATTGCAAACGCCCCTCGCTATAATCCGGTCCAAACTGGAAATGATGATGCAGGGTGAGAACCTGACTGAATACCAGTTTAACGCCCTGCAAAGTGCCTCTGAGGCGCTCGACAGACTGGCCCGCATGAACCAGTCCCTCCTGTTGCTCACCAAAATAGAAAACGAGCAATTTGACAATAAATCTATTGTAGACCTGACACAGATCGTACAACAAAAGGCCGCACAGTTTGTAGAGATCTGGCAGGATAAATCCCTGAATATCTCAGTGGACGTAAAGGCCGTTCAGTTACATGCTAATAAGGAGCTGATTGAATTGCTGCTCAATAACCTGTTCAGCAACGCGACCCGACATAACTATGAAAACGGGAATATTCTAATCACTTTAAGCCAGCAGCGGCTTTGTATTAAAAATACCGGTCATCCTGCACCATTGAACCATAAGCACCTGTTCCAGCGATTTTACAATCCTTCCAACAATAGTACCAGTAATGGGCTTGGACTGGCGGTGATTCACCAGATCTGTACAGCCAACGGGTTCAAAGTAGATTATGATTATAAGGACGACTTACATATATTCACTATTATCTTTATTAACGAATCAACACAAACGTACCTGCCATAATCAGTAAGGCGCCGGCAATAGTTTTATAATCCAGACTTTCTTTGAGAAAAATAGCAGAGAGAGCAATGGCAATTGCGACACTTAACTTGTCTATAGGGGCCACTTTGGAAACAGGGCCGGTCGAGAGGGCCTTAAAATAAAAAATCCAGGAGAGACCAGTGGCCATGCCACTCAGGGTTAAAAATAAGAGGTACTTCCGGGTCAGGGCCTGCAGGTTCTTCGCTTCGCCACCAGCAAACACAATCCCCCATGCAATGATCAGGATCACTACAGTACGGATAGCCGTAGCTACGTTGCTGCTGATGCCCTGTAATCCAAACTTGGCCAGTACGGCCGTCAATCCTGCAAAAAGTGCAGATAGCAATGCATAATATCTCCACATAAACTAGTAGTTAGGAATGGCTGTATGCGTGATCAGGTGATATATGCCGATGCTGCAAACGATGGCAAATATGATTAGCGCAAATATAATATAACGAATACAGGTACTATTCATAAAATAAAAGTATAGGTCAATTCTGGAGAAAATCTGATATTTGCCGCCATAACCAGGCCCTAAAAAGAAAACCCTCAATTATTACACGAATGATTCAACAGTCAATGTCCCCAAGGTTCAAAATAGGGGTAATCGAAGAAGATACGAATTACCGCCATGAACTGGTCCTGAACATTTCACGTCATACAGACCTTTCTGTATGTTTACACACCGCTACCACAACAGCAGCACAAAGCTTTTTACAGCAACAACCCCACCTGTTATTATTGGGTATGCCCCCGGGCACACAACAACAAATAGACGATATCAAGGTGCTGAAGTCTTTGCAACCAGCTATGCTGATTGTGGTGATGACGGCTGATGAAGATCCACAGGTGATACAGCAGGCTTTTGATAAAGGAGCTGATGGATACATCTTAAAGACGGACCTCTTCCACAATATCACCCGCAAACTGGTGCATATGCTGGAATATGATCAGCCTGTGGTGAGTCAGCAGCTGTTTCGGTATTTGCTCTATCGCAATAAAGGAGAAAAGCCCATACCACAAACAAACCTGACTAAGAAAGAAAAGGAAATCACGGATCTTGTACTGGAAGGGTTGCCTTATAAATCGATCGCAGCAAAACTGAACTTAAGTTTGAATACTATACAATACCACATGAAAAACATATTCTACAAACTAGGTATCAAAACCAAATCAGAACTCTTCAAAATGTTCTACCAATAACTGATTTTCTTGTCTAAATGATTCTCAAATATTCTTCTATGGGTAATTCCAAATTACCTATGGATCATTGTTTTTAAAAACATTATCCTACAATAACGGTAGATTATCATTTTGATAATGCTACTAAAATCGTGTTTTCAGACAACTGGCCGGTGCCTGGGGTTGCCTGTATACTTAAGATACCTATGCAGGACCCTGGGCCTCCCCAACTGGTCGCTCATCCACCCCCACCTCCTCCCAAAAAAAGGTGGGGTTTTTGATTTTAAAAAAATATATCTACATTGTAGAAGTGTCAATCGTACATCTATTATTCCATGTAACAACGCGCAATCAATAAACCCTGACTAACCCTCAGTGGGATGGAGGATATTCAACTGTAACCAATTCATCAATTAAATTAAATTCCCTTATGACAAACAGCCAGCTGCGCCTGACCAGGCGCAAAACTCCTATTCTATTTCTGCTGTTGCTCTTCCCGTTTCTGGCCAGTGCCCAGAAAAAGATCACCGGCCAGATCACAGACGCCGAAACAAAAAGCCCGGTTTTTAAGGCGGCCATTATGATCAAAGGCACTCAAAAAGGTACTTATAGCGACGAAAAAGGCCAATATTCCATCGACGCACCTGCAGGCAGCACCCTGCTCTTTACTTCTATGGAATACGACAATACAGAAGTGACTGTCGGTGCCGACAATACCATCAATATCGCCCTCAAACCCAAAGTCTCGGGGCTCAATGAAGTCGTAGTCATTGGTTATGGTACCGTAAAAAGGAAAGACCTTACCGGCGCCATCGCCTCCCTCAAAGCAGCGGATCTTAAAACCGAAGGTGTGAGCAATGTAGGTCGCTCCCTACAGGGCAGGCTCCCCGGTGTGACGGTGGAATCTGCTGGTGGTGATCCCGGTTCCGGCACCCGCATCCTCATCAGAGGTGTCGGTACGCTCAACAATGCGGATCCCCTCTACCTCGTAGACGGTGTGCAGGTGGCTAATATCAACAACATTGCCCCCGGTGATATTGAAAGTATGGACGTGCTCAAAGATGCCTCGGCCGCTGCAATCTACGGTTCCCGGGCTGCCAACGGCGTTGTGCTGGTGACCACCAAAAGCGGGAAAGCCGGTAAACCCGTCTTTAATTTCAGAACCAACGTCGGCTCTCAGAAGCTGGCTAAAAAATACGAGGTGCTGAACGCTGAAGAATGGGCGACCGTGAGCAATGCAGCACACGACGCCGGCAATGGCGGCGCAGGACTTCCCCGGCTCGATATAGCCGCTAACCCATCGACACTGGGCGCTGGTACTGACTGGCAGGATGCTATCTACAGAACAGCCCCTATTCAGCAATATTACCTTGGCGTATCCGGTGGCAGTGATTACTCCCGCTACAGTGTATCCGGCGAGTACACCGACCAGGCAGGTATCGTAGACGTAACCGGTTACAAACGGTACGGCATCCGCGCCAAAACTGAATCGACCAAAGGTATCCTCAAATTTGGCCAGACCTTCCTCGCCACCCGCGAAAAATGGATCCGCATGAGCGATGGCTGGGGAGGACAGGGTGGTAACGCCGTAGGTTCTGCCATGAAGATGATCCCCACTTATAAGATCTACGACACCTCCGCCATCGGTGGTTATAGCGGTGCTTCCGGTTCCGTGGTAAATATTCCTAACCCGGTCGCCCTGCTGCACCTCGAAGATGTGAGCTACGAACTCGTCTCCTTCCTCGCTAATGCCTATGCCGAAGTGGCTTTACGCCCTTATCTGAAGTATAAATTCAACATGGGTTATACCACTTCCTTTGGCCAAACCGACGACTACGTGCGCCGTCATGAAGTAGGGAACCTCTTCATCCAGCAGACAAACGACATGAGCCGTGAAAAGGAAAGAAACCAGATGGTACTGCTGGAAAACACGTTGAATTTCAACAAGGATTTCGGCAAGCACTCCATTCAGGCATTGGTAGGTTACAGCTATCAAAAGACCAATTACAATTATAACCTGATGGCTAAAACGAACCTGCCTGATGGTATCAAAGAACTGGATGCTGCTTCCGGTACCGCTTCTGTGGGAGGTAACAGTGTAGAAAGCATACTGCTCTCTACGTTAGGCCGTGTTATTTATGCGTACGATAACCGCTACCTGCTGACCGCGAGTTTTCGCCGCGATGGTTCTTCCCGCTTCGGTGCCTCCAACCGCTTTGGTAACTTCCCTTCTGTAGCTGTAGGCTGGAACATCAATAATGAACACTTCTGGCATGTAGATCCAAGCATTGTCTCCTCCCTCAAACTGAGAGCCAGCTATGGTATACTGGGTAACCAGGAAATAGGTGATTATCAATATAGCGCTGCCATTGCATCGAATATCAACTACGTGATCGGCGATGCACAACAGAAATGGTTTGGCGCTATTCAGACAGCCTACTCCTCTCCTAATATCAAATGGGAAAACACCGCTACTACCAACGTAGGTGTGGATGTGAGTTTCCTGAAAGGCTCCCTGAATGCCAGCGTCGATTACTTCTTTAAGAAAACAACTGACGTATTGCTGAATGTACCGATACCGGGATCTGCTGGTTCTTCCACCAACCCTGTGGTGAATGCAGGTACTATCCAGAACAAGGGGATTGAACTCGGGTTGAACTATTCCAATCATATCGGGGAGTTCAATTATACCGTGTTTGGTACGATCTCTTCTGTGAAGAACAAAGTGATCGAACTGGGTACCGGTACCCAACAGATCTTTGGCGGCCAACCCACCCATCATGGCGCTTCCTCTACACTGACAGAAGCCGGTGGCGAAGTGACAGGCTTTTACCTGATCAAAACACTGGGCATCTTCCAATCGCAGGACGAGATCAATGCCTACAAGGATAAAAATGGTACCCTGATACAACCTTATGCTGCACCCGGTGACATCAAATTCCTGGATGCCAATGGCGACGGTATTATCAGCAGTGCCGACCGTGTACACATGGGCAGTCCGTTCCCTGATTTTGAATACGGTGTAGGTCTGAACCTCTCCGCATTTCACTTTGACCTGAACATCTACATGCAGGGTGTATCAGGCAATAAGATTTACAATGGTGTAAGGCAGGATATGGAAGGTATGAACCTGGAATACAACTATGCAAAAACAACGCTGCAGGCATGGACACCAGAACATCATACCAATATGCCAAGAGCGGTGATAGACGATCCTAACCTGAACGCGCAAACTTCTTCCCGCTTCCTGGAGAGCGGCACCTATTTCAGGATGAAGACCCTGCAACTGGGATATACCATCCCTGAGAGTCTGAATGCCAGACTGCACACGACTTCGGTAAGGGCGTATCTCAGTGCAGACAATCTATTTACCCTCACACGCTATAGTGGTTTCAATGCAGACATTGGTCGTTCCGGCAGCATCCTTGACAGAGGCGTAGATTATGGTCACGTGGCGTATCCGCTGGCCCGCGTATTCTCTGCCGGTATCCAATTATCCTTCTAATTCATCTAAACAACGACACCATTATGAAAAAGCTATTATATATCCTTCTTGCAGCCGTGCTACTGGCCAGCTGTTCGAAGAGCTCACTGGAACTAACGAATCCAAATCAAACTACCACCGAAACTTACTGGAAAACAGAGGACGATGTTAAAAGCGCACTGGCCGCTACTTATGCCCTGTTCAGAAATGTAGACGGCGGTTTCTGGGGGGTAAGAGGCGTTGAACTCTCCAATGGCAGGGGCGACGACTTCTTTATCAGGAATGATGTAAGTTACCTGTACC
>Ga0316604_10002501_pt1 | contig 13984 bp, 10 predicted proteins | sample OWC_soil_day20_C_FD_207650 | JGI IMG/M metagenome (GOLD analysis project Ga0316604, IMG submission 207650) | Wetland soil microbial communities from Old Woman Creek delta, Ohio, United States - OWC_soil_day20_CT | ecosystem: Environmental > Terrestrial > Soil > Wetlands | place: USA: Ohio... | reverse complement strand
CTACTCGCAATGATGAGATTGGCGACATGGCCGAAGCTGTTATTGTAATGAAACGAGCATTGCGCGGTATTGTTGGCCAAGTTAAATGCAGCGCCGAAACATTGGCAGCGTCGTCTCAAGAACTCACCGCCAATTCGGAGCAATTAGCCCAGGCGTCTGAACAAATTGCCTCTTCCATTGCCGGGGTGGCCACCGGGGCCAGAGAGCAACTGACAGCGGCCACTGATAGTTCAGCAGTTGTTGATCAGATGTCGGCCGGTATCCAGCAAGTTGCCGCGAATGCGAATCATGTTTCGGAGAAGTCGACTCAAGCAGCTGAAAGAGCAACGGAAGGCAGCAAAGCGGTTGAGAAAGCAGTTAGCCAAATGCTGCAAGTCGAAGAGACTGTTAACGAATCGGCGAAAGTCGTGAGCAGACTCGGAGAACGCTCAAAAGAAGTGGGTCAGATTGTGGATACTATTTCAGGTATCGCCGGGCAGACGAATCTGTTGGCTCTGAATGCTGCGATTGAGGCGGCGCGAGCCGGTGAGCAGGGACGTGGTTTCGCGGTTGTTGCTGAAGAGGTAAGAAAGCTGGCGGAGCAATCACAAGAGGCGTCCAAGAAAATAAGTACATTGATTAATGAGATACAAGGCGAAACCGACAAAGCGGTTGCGGCTATGAATGATGGTACAAGGGAAGTTAAGACAGGCGCCGAAGCGGTCACTGTTGCCGGCATGGCATTCCGAGAAATTGCGGAACTGATATCGAAAGTGTCCGAGCAAGTTGGAGATATTTCGGCAGCGATCCAGCAAATGGCGAGCGGTAGCCAACAAATCGTCGGATCGGTGACAAAGATTAATGCGTTGAGCACGACCTCGGCGACCGAAGCGCAGAGTGTATCTGCGGCCACGGAAGAGCAGCTGACATCCATGGAGGAAATCGCCGGTTCCAGTGTAGCCCTGGCAAAACTTGCGCAGGAGTTACAGGCTGCGGTGTCTGTGTTTCGGATGTAATGCCCCCATTTTTTACTCAACCGTGAATTGAATTATCGGGGAATGATTCAACTAAAGATTGATGGATTCAACTCACGGTAAGAGATACAATGAAGGAGCAATCTGATTACCGCAAGTGGAACAGCACCCTTGGAATTTGCTTATCAGGTCATCGAACTCCTGGGAGTATTTGAGTCCGATACGTTGAATTTCTGGCATCAGCTGCATAAAGAAAAACAGCCGGAATTCTTCTATCGGCTCATGGCTTCGTTGCCCGCCGGGAAATAAAGGAGAAAAAAACGCGACCGCAGCCGAAACGTCGGCCACGGTCGCGTTTTTCTTTCCCGCTCCTCTACGTTTGCGGTCACGCTCGCCTTGTGGTTTATGATCCATACATTCTGTGCTATAATCAAAAAGAATTGTTGCGAAAGGGGCAATAAATGTTGCGGTTTCGAAATTGGGCAGCCATGCTGCTTTTGTTGTGTCTGAGCTTTTTTACGGTGGTAGTTTCGGCGGCGCCTGCCGAGAACGATGTCAAGATCAACAGCGTTCGCTGGAGCCGCACGACTGATGCAGTAACCGGTTTGATCAATGTCCGGCTGATACTCGAGACCAGTGGTCCGGTGGAAGTGGACCAGTTCATTACCAAAGTGCCGAATTGGAGGATTGTTCTTACGCTTGGCGGCGTGAGGGCTGACAACCTCGTGATTCCTCCATCGCCGGATGCCGCCGTTGTGACGAAAATGAGCGTGGTCAAGTCGATGACGCAGCATACGCATGTTATCCTCGATTTTCCGGGGGAGTTAAACAAAGACCAATATAAGATCAGCACGGTTCCGGCTGATTCGAAAAATAAACGGCCATTTCAAATTATCGTTGATATGCAGAAAACCGTGAAATCCGGTGAACTGAATGTTCTTCCTGGACTGAAGGGCAAGGTCATAGTAGTTGATCCCGGGCACGGTGGTTCGGACCCAGGCGCCACTGGCCCGCTGGGGACCCGTGAAAAACAGTTGAATCTGAGTTTGGCGATGCAGGTCAAGGCTGATCTGGAAAAAGCCGGCGCCAAAGTTCTGATGACCCGCGAGACCGATATCGATGTGTTCGGCCCCAAGGCAACGGATCGTGAGGAGCTATGGGCAAGGGTGCAGGTTGCCAATTTCAATCAGGCGGATATTTTCATCAGCATCCATCACAACGCATCTGCCAATCGCAATATTAGCGGGACTTCAACCTATTATTACCAGAAGACCACCTATGACGTGATGTTGGCTCAGGATATCCAAAAAGAGATGCTGCAGACAGGCGGTTTGCCCAATTTTGGGGTGAGACCGGCCAATTTCTTCGTAGTGAAAAATGCAACGATGCCGGCAGCCTTGCTGGAGGTCGGCTTTCTATCCAATCCTCAAGAAGAGCAACTGCTGGGGAACTTTTCGTTTCAGCAAAAAATGTCACAGGCAATCGTAGTCGGAATCAATCAGTTTTTTAACCAAGTGGGGAAAACACTGGGAGAATAAGCATATAATGTAAATTAAAAGGTTCCGAAGCGAAGTGCTTCGGAACCTTTTTCAGGTGGCCCCGTATGGGCGCTTACTTGTCGGTGAAAGTCTGATACGGGGGTTGAGAGTGCTAACCTATTTGAAGCGAATGATGTAGATGAGGCAGTTGGATGGAGTGAAAATAAGCGTTCTTAACTGGTGAGATCTTTCAGATAAACTGTGGTCATGAAATTGAAAGCAGACAACAAGGCTTCCGACAGAAGATAAGGGGGCAAATTCATCACTTTCGAGAAATAAAAACTAGTCAAACTGGGTGTTTTTTCGTATGTTCAGTTTTTTCATGCGCATCTGAAGGTTCTGGCGGAGAAGACCTAAGTCGCGGGCGGCATTGGAAATGTTGCAACCATTATTGGCCAGTGCGTTTAAGATCAACTGTCGTTCGACTGTTTCCAGCGCTTGTGGGAGGGATGCTGAGGCGGAGAAACACCGACTTATAGAGCGGTTTGGACTGCGAAAATTCTCAGGTAGATTGTCTGGAGTGATCACGGTTTCATTTTCAACTGCTGTCAACGTACTTTCCAGAACATGTTTCAATTCTCGCACATTGCCGGGCCAAGGATGTTTGCATAACAGGGAAATCGCCTCCGGGGAGAAGCCAACAAGTTTTTTGCCATATGTCCGGTTAAAATTGATAAGATAGTGGGTAGCAAGAGCGACGATATCTTCTTTGCGTTCGCGAAGCGGAGGAATCGTAAGGGTAAGGACGGCAATACGATAATAAAAATCCTCACGCAACTGATGGGACTGCAACAAATTGTTGCAGTCAGCATTGGTAGAGCTGATAATTCGGCAATGAATTGATATTTCTGATGACCCACCCAGACGGCGAACTTTCATTTCCTGGAGTACGCGAAGCAATTTGGCTTGCAGTAGATTACTGAGATGATGAATCTCATCGAGAAAAATACTTCCTTTGCCAGCTTGTTCCAACAAGCCGGCTTTTTTTTCCGCGCCGGTGAAAGCCCCTTTTTCCGTGCCAAACAACAGACCTTCCAGCAACGTGTCCGGAATCGCGGCGCAGTTGATAGCGACAAATGGCTCGGTGGCGTCAGAACCGAAATTGTGAATGCTTTGAGCGAACAGTTCCTTGCCTGTGCCGGTATCACCGCAAATCAAGATTGGCGCATGAGCACTCGCTGCCTTTTTGGCTTTAGCAATTACGGACAGGATGATGTTGCTTGACCCGAGAATGTCGTCGAATGAATAGTTTGTACCGTTGAAAGCAAGATGCTTGGCTCGGGAGTACTGTTGCAGGCGTAGTTCGAGCGCGGCAGCCTTGTCAAGTAACTGGTGCATATCCGTGATGTTTTTATTAATGGAGCAGACAGCGATGATCCTGCCTCCGAAAGTTACAGGAAAGACGCTAGATAGACAGTGATACTCACGGTGATCTAGCGTAGCATATTTTCGGTATCGTTCGATAAGTGGCTCTCCGGTTGAAAATACATGTAGCATTTCATTTAGCATTCGGTCGCGGCTGGCGTTTTCAAAACGTTCGATGCGATTGTTGCAGAAAAGTTCCTTTCCCGTTGCGTCGATCGCATAGAATGCGTCCTGTGTATGATTAGCCAGAGCCGTTAAAATTGTCAACATTTCATGCGGAAAAATCTGTTCGGCCGTCAAAGCAACCCCTCCTAAGTGCAATAATATGATGCATTAGCATAATATTACTGCGCTTTTTTTATAAAAGAAAGAGGCTGAAAGTTGATTTTTCAAGAGAGTGCTCGTTGGCACGAAAATTGCAAGTGAATTTAAAATGTATGAAAGCTTTTGAAAGAGTGGTGAGGAGAAATAAAATGCTTTTAGAGTTTGTTGTAAACGGCGAAGCGAAAGCGGTGCCAATCGAACCGGACGAAAAATTGCTGACGGTACTGCGGAACAAGTTGGGCCTCACCGGGGCGAAGGAAGGATGCGGTGAGGGGGAATGTGGCGCTTGCACAGTCATTATGGACGGGCAGGCGGTCAATTCCTGCCTAGTACTGGCATATCAAGCAAGGGGTAAAGAAATTATAACTATCGAAGGGGTTTCGCAGGATGGGCAGTTGGATGAACTGCAGCGCTCTTTTGTACATAACGGAGCCGTGCAATGCGGATATTGTACTCCGGGAATGATCATGTCTGCTAAAGCTTTGCTGCTCAGGAATCCGAAACCAACTGATGCTGAAATCAGGACTGCGATTTCCGGAAACCTTTGCCGTTGCACCGGTTATGTAAATATTATTCGGGCGGTGCGCGAAGTGGCCGAAAATCTGGGAGAGGGTAGCATATGAACTGTTTTAAGATTGCCGGCCCGAGGACGATTGCGGAAGCGTTGGCTTTTGCCGCCGAGGCCGGGGATAATGCAATATATATCAGCGGGGGGACGGACTGGCTGGTCAATGGGGCGAAGAAGGTGGCGGGAGGGTTGCTCATCGACCTGACCCAGGTGGAGGAGCTTACGTATATTGAAGAGCGGGCAGATCATCTGGTCATGGGGGCAGGCGTGACCTTCAGTCGCATCGCAACGAACCCATTGGTTTGGGAAAAGGCGAGATGTCTGGCCCAGGCTGCGGCACAGATTGGATCGACGCAGATACGCAACCGCGCGACGATTGGTGGCAATGTGGCGAATGCCGCGCCTGCTGCTGATGGGGTTCCTCCACTGATGGCGCTTGATGCCGAGGTGCTGGCAATTAAGGGAGAGATCCGGCGATGGGTGCCTATGGGCGAAGCGGTGTCCGATTTATGTGGAGGGTTGATGCCGGGAACTTTATTCGCCGCTTTCCGAGTGCCGTTGCTGCTAAACAGCGTCAGCGCATTTGTCAAACTTGGGAGTCGCAGTACGGTAAGCGTTGCGAAACTGAATCTGGCCGCTCGCATACAGACAACTGAAGACGGCCGTTCCCGTAACGTAAGATTGGCCATGGGAGCTGCAGCCGCAAATGCCTTTCGGGTGACGGCAGTGGAAAAACTATGGGAAGGACGTAGCTGTGAGGAGGCATTAGCGGAGGAACTGGCAGGGGGATTGGTGACACAGGTGGACCGACTGCTGGCGGGGCGGGCATCTCTGCCGTACAAAAGGGAGGCTATCAGAGGGTTGGCTTATGACCTTGTGCTGGATATTGGGCGAGCAGTAGAGGATGGAGGGCGGGGCAATGGACGAAAAGCTTAAATATGTTGGCGCGCGACTGCCTCTGCATGACGCCGCGGCGAAAGTAATCGGCCGGATTCGATATACAGGCGACCTGGGCTTCCCGGGAATGCTGCATGCAAAACTGGTTTTTAGTCCATTCCCTCATGCAAGGATAGCCCGTTTGGATATTTCCCGGGCGTTGGCGGTTCCCGGCGTCGTTGCGGTCTTCAGTCATCTCAACACACCGTCGATCGCATATAACAGCCAGGTTTGGTTTGCAGGTCAAGAGACCGTCGAGGATGAAAGACTGTTTTCCAGCACCGTGCGTTATGTCGGAGATCGGGTCGCAGCCGTAGTAGCGCAGACGCTGGTGGCGGCAGAGGTGGCGGCGAAACTGGTGGATGTGGAGTATGAACTGCTGCCTGCGGTCATTGCGGCACAGGACGCTGCATCTTTCGCAGAAAAGCAGCTGCAGGTTGGTGACGTGGAAGTAGGCTTTTCCATGTCCCGACTCATTGTTGAAGATGTAGTGGAAACACCAAAAATTCATCATGCAGCGATGGAAAACCATGTGTGCATTGCAGTCCCGGACCCAAACGGAAAAATCACGGTATATGCACCTTGTCAGATTATTGTATCGGTTCGACTGATTGTGGCAAAAGTATTGGGGTTAGCCCTAAACAAGGTCCGTATTGTGCAAGCAGCTGTTGGAGGATCTTTTGGTGGAAAGCAGGAAGTGATCCTGGAGCCTTTGTGCGCCTACATGGCAAAAGTGACCGATCGTCCGGTGAAAGTTGAACTGGACCGCGCCGCAAGCATCACTTCCACTCGAACCCGAACCAGAACCATCGGTAAAGTTAGAACCGGCGTGGACGAGAAAGGCCATATCATGGCCCGTGAAGTGGACTTGTTGGTCGATACCGGCGCGTATACTTCCAACGGAATTGTCATCAGTATGGCCATGGGGAAAAAGCTGTTCCGTCTTTACCGTATCCCCAATCAGAGTTATCGGGCACGAATTGTTCGCACAAATACGACCGTGGCCGGAGCCTGTCGTGGCTACGGCTCGCCTCAGATCCATGCGGTAACGGAAATCAATCTTGACCACGTTGCCCGGAAGCTGGATATGGATCCGGTAGAGTTGCGGCTAAAAAACCTGGTTCATCCTCATGATTGCGATCTCACGGGAGGGCCATCTTTGGGCAATGTCGGCATTATTGAATGTTTGCGTTTGGGAGCGGCTGAATTCAATTGGACTGCGAAGCGCGCGTTGGAAAAAGGAACCGGCCGTTTCCGACGGGGATCGGGTATGGCCTGTGCGGTGCATGGAAATGGATATTTTGGTTCTCCATACCCGGATTTCACATCTATGACGCTTCGCATGCTGGAGGATGGCGGGCTGCTGCTCACTGCAGGCCTGCATGAGCTGGGCTGCGGAACAATCACGACCATGCGACAGATTATTGCCGAAGTGATGGAAGTAGATCCGGAAACCATCGAAGCGCCAGATGGCGATACGCAGACTAGTCCGTTTGATAGCGGTTGTCAGGCGAGCCGTACAACTTTCGTCTGCGGTGCATGCGCAATGAAAGCCGCCGAATCGTTGAAGGCCTTACTGCGGCAGGAGGCTTCGATCATCTTGAACTGCAACCCGGATCAAGTTTTAATTAAAGATGGCGAAGTGTGGAGCGGGATCGGCACTGGTCAACATTATCCTTACGCTGCGATGGCCTGCCTCATTCAACAGAAGAATGAACGGGAGCTGATTGTTACCGAGACTTACAAGTCGCAAGCCAACCCTGGTTCGTATGGCGCTAATTTTGTGGAGGTGGAGGTGGATACGTTCACCGGAATGGTTCGAGTCACTGAGGTAGTGGCTGTGTATGACCTAGGGAAAGCAATCAACCCGATGCTGGTGGAAGGACAAATACACGGCGCCGTCCAGATGGGCATCGGCATGGCGATCTGCGAGGAAATAACTTTCGATCCAGCGACAGGAAGGGCGAAGCAAGAAGGCTTTGCCAAGTACCATTTGATCAACGCTCCTGACATGCCGCCGGTGAAAGTGCTGTTGATTGAAAAAGGTGAGGAGCATGGACCTTTCGGAGCAAAGAGTATCGGTGAAGTTGCCATCGTTCCCACGGCTGCCGCAGTGGTTAACGCGATTAATCACGCGCTGGATACCAATCTGACAGTATTGCCGCTGACGCCGGAACGCGTATTGGCCGGGTTGCATCCGGCACAATTCAGCGGCGTTGCTAAATAAAGCAGAGAAAGAAGGGAAAAACATGCCTCAAGGCATACTGAAAAAACATTGGATGGAACGTTTCCCCGACGGAATTGTACTGCTCTTCGGTATTGTCATTCTGGTGGGAATCATGTCTTATATCGTCCCGGCTGGAAAGTTTGAGAGTATGATGGTCAACGGGCGGAAATTGATCGATCCCGCCAGTTTCCATTATGTTGCACAACATCCGGTTGGTCTGTTCGATCTGTTCATCTCAATTCCGGCAGGGATGCAAAATGCTTCGGCCCTTATTTTCATGATACTGTTGATTGGCGGAGCGATCCGCCTGTTCGAAAGTACTGGAGCGATCAGTGGCGCGATTGGCTGGTTTGCACGGCGTTTCGGTCAGGACCGGGGGTCCTGGGTTCTCGTGCTGATTACAAGCTTTTTCGCCTGTCTGGGAGCTTTTCCAGGGATGATGGAAGCTGCGATTCCATTTGCACCACTCTGCGTGGGAATTGCCCTTTCACTTGGATACGATGTCGTTGTGGGTATGTCGATTGCAGTTCTGGGTATCAATCTGGGCTGGACCGCCGGGCCGACGAATCCATGGACGGTTGGAATCGGTCACAACTTGGCCGGGCTTCCGATGTTTTCCGGGATCGAATTACGCATGGTTATCTTTTTCGTTTTCCTCATTATCTGTAATGTGTTTATCCTTCGATACGCTGCAAAAGTGAAGAAAGACCCAAGCAAGAGCATTGTTTGGGACTTGGCTGATAAATTTAGCAGCGCACAGGCGATTGACCTCGCCAACGCTCCGCTTACCGGCAGACACAAGGTAATTTTGTTTCTGTTTGTCGTTACACTGGGTACCATTATTTTTGGCACGTTACAGTATAAATGGGGAATTCCGCAAATGTCCGCCCTTTATATTATCGGCGGGATTGCAGCAGGTATTGTTGCCGGGTATAGCGCCAACAAAATTTCCGACACGATGATTGAAGGCGGCAGAAATATCTTTGGCGCTGTTGTGGCCGTCGGCCTCGCCCGTGCCATCGGAATCGTGATGGATAATGCATCCATCACCGATACCATCATTTATTATCTCTCTTTACCGCTGCAAGATTTGAGCCCGGTCGTGACCGGGGTAGCCATGTTTATCGTCCAATCGATCCTAAATCTGTTTGTTCCCTCAGGCAGCGGTCTGGCTGTTTTGACGTTGCCGATCATGTTGCCGTTGTCGGATATTGTTCACCTCAACAAACAAATTGCCATCCTGGCATTTCAGTTCGGCGATGGGATGACCAACATCTGTTTCCCTACAGTGGCTGTGTTGATCGCTTATCTGACTTATACCAAGGTTCCTTTTCCCCGCTGGCTGCAATTCATCACTCCGTATGTTTGCGTAACCTGCATTGTTGCGTCTCTGTTTCTGGTAGTGGCAGTTATGATAAATTACGGGCCGTTTTGACAGATGTGGGGTTAAGTTGCTGGAAAGATCATTGTCGATCAGAAGAAAGGGCGTGAAAGTATTTGGACCGATACATGCCTGCGGATATGTCGCTGTGGGACGGACGGGTCGATAGCACAGATAATTTTGAAGCATTCCGTTGGCATCAATGGATGCAACGGCTGAATTTAGAGGAACCGGCTGGACTGATTGAAGAGGGGACTTTGGGCATCGCTTTTCTGGGGTTTTGTTGCGACGAAGGGGTTCGACGAAACCAGGGCCGTATTGGTGCGGCGAAAGGACCGAATGCCATCCGAAAAGAACTGGCTAATTTGCCATGTGCATTTTCGAGGGACGTTAAGTTATTCGATGCCGGGAACGTTCTCTGTGTTGATGGTGATCTGGAGAAAAGTCAGGCGGTGCTTGCCTGCGTGGTCAGCCGGCTTAAGCTGGCTGGTCTGTTTCCCATCTTGCTTGGCGGGGGGCACGAAATGGCGCTGGGACATTACCGTGGTCTACTCGGAAATGAAGTGGAACGAGACTGGCCGGACATTGGAATCATCAATATTGACGCTCATTTCGACCTGCGTCATTTTGACGACGGCGGAACTTCAGGCACTCCTTTTCGCCAGATAGCGACTGAACTAAAAAGTAAAGGAATGCCGTTCAAATATATGTGCATTGGAGTTCAAGACTACAGCAACACTCGGGAATTATTTAAAACAGCGGATGCGCTAGGGGTAGGGTACTTGTTGGCTAATGAGATCGCGAATGAAAATGACTGGCATGTTATCGAAAAAATCGATGGCTTTTTGAAATCAACAAAAAACGTTTATCTTACGCTCTGCGCTGACGTTTTTGCTTCCGCCTATGCGCCGGGTGTCAGTGCCATCCAGCCGTTGGGGCTGAATCCTGAACAGGTAAACAAAATGATCAAATATATTCTGCGTTCGGGGAAAGTCAGTGGCTTTGACATCGCGGAAATCCTGCCGCGGTTTGATCAGGACAGAACCACTGCAAGTTTAGCGAAAGTGTTGATTTTTTCGGTTGTCGTTACCTTGTGCCAGATGAAAGGGTTGGGCCGGTAACAGCATGGGCGCCTTTTTGAAGCAGATTATTGAACAGGGAAAGAGGGAGTTATAAATGGCTAGCAGCAATCGTGATGTGGCGCAAGGGATGACTATCAAACTGGATAATAAATTGCCTGAAATGCCTTGTTTTGCGGACGGAGTTCGGCGTGCACCGAATCGTGGGTTTCGACTTTCGCCAGCGCAAACCCAAACTGCCCTAAAAAATGCTCTGCGATATATTCCGGCTGAATTGCACGAAACGTTGGCGCCGGAATTTTTGGAAGAGCTTCTGACCCGTGGCAGAATCTACGGTTACAGATATAGACCGGTAGAACGGATTTATGGCAAACCGATCCAGGAATACCGTGGAAGCTGCATTGAAGGAAAAGCGTTCCAGGTGATGATCGACAACAATTTGGATCATGAAGTTGCTCTTTATCCGTATGAGCTAGTGACTTATGGCGAAACGGGAAGTGTTTGCCAGAACTGGATGCAATACCGGTTGATTAAAAAATATCTGGAGGTCATGACTCAGGACCAGACGCTAGTCGTCGAATCCGGCCATCCACTCGGGTTGTTTCCTTCCCGTCCGGAGGCGCCTCGTGTCATCATTACCAATGCGTTGATGGTCGGCATGTTCGACAACCAGGAGGACTGGGAAACTGCTGAACAGATGGGGGTCGCCAACTACGGACAAATGACGGCCGGCGGCTGGATGTACATCGGCCCGCAGGGAATCGTGCATGGTACTTTCAATTCGATTCTAAATGCAGGACGAATGATGTTGGGAATTGAACCGGGAGCCGATCTTGCAGGTTACCTGTTTGTCACTTCCGGTCTGGGTGGCATGAGCGGCGCTCAGGGAAAAGCTGTGGAAATCGCCGGGGGTGTCGGCATCATTGCTGAGGTTGATTATTCCCGGATAGAAACGCGACATTCACAAGGATGGGTTGCCAAGTACTCTGCCGATTTGAAGGAAGTTTTCCAGTGGGCTGAGGAAGCTCTTGCAGCTAAAACAGCTCTTGCAATCGCCTATCATGGCAACATCGTTGATTTGCTTGAATATGCTGTGGAGCAAAATATCTCAATCGCACTTTTGTCAGACCAGACTTCCTGCCATGTTCCCTATGACGGCGGGTACTGCCCCCAGGGCATTTCCTTTGAAGAACGTACACGGCTATTGGGATATGATCGGGAGAAATTCCGGCAGCTTGTGGATCGGAGTCTGCGTCGCCATTTCGAATTGATCAAGAAACTCCATCAGCGTGGCACATACTTCTTTGATTATGGAAATTCCTTCTTAAAAGCCATTTATGATGCAGGTGTCAGTGAAGTTTCGAAAAATGGCATTGACGAAAAAGACGGCTTTATATTTCCATCTTATGTAGAAGATATCATGGGGCCCGAACTATTTGACTACGGCTATGGACCATTCCGCTGGGTCTGCCTCAGCGGCGACCCGGCTGATCTGGAAAAGACGGACAGAGCCGCCATGGAATGCATTGATCCAAATCGTCGTTCCCAAGACCGTGATAATTATTACTGGATCCGAGATGCGCAAAAAAACCACATGGTCGTTGGTACGCAAGCTCGCATCCTTTACCAGGACGCCGAGGGGAGAATTGCAATAGCGCTTCGTTTCAACGAAATGGTACGCAGACGTGAAATCGGACCGGTTATGATCGGTCGTGACCACCATGATGTTAGCGGCACTGACTCTCCATTCCGTGAAACCGCCAATATCAGGGATGGCTCAAACGTGATGGCTGATATGTCGGTTCAGTGCTTTGCCGGCAATGCGGCGCGTGGAATGAGCCTGGTCGCCCTTCACAATGGGGGAGGCGTCGGTGTCGGCAAAGCGATCAACGGTGGCTTCGGATTGGTTCTTGATGGTAGCAGTCGCGTTGACGACATCATCCGTGCGGCGATGCTTTGGGACGTCGTTGGAGGCATAGCGAGGCGTTCCTGGGCTAGAAACGCTCATTCGATCGACACCGTCCTGGAATTCAATAAACGCTATTCGGGCCAGGGGCATGTGACATTGCCGTTTATTCCCGAAGAACAACTGATAGTGAAATTAGTAGCGGAAGCTTTCCAGAAAAAATAAAAGAAACACTGATTTAATTCTGAAAAACATGAGTAAAAACACTGCTCCGCGTCGTTGAATATTCGCCTGTCAAAACAGGGCAGCCAATTTCCACTGTGATTGACAAAAATTGAAGGCTCGATGGGACCGCAAAGAAAAAATCAGCTATTATTCAGTGGTCCCCTAGCATTTACAAAGGCTAGCAAGCTGTTAACAAATGGGAAAATAGTAAAATCACATAATAGCATTCACGAGGTCGCTAGACGCTGCAGGTAACTGCGGTGTTTTTCTTTTTGTCCGGGGGGAGTTGTTCAAGACAAATAGTTCTGAATTACGTAATGGTATCCGTCGTTGGCAGCCAAAGTGGTTTTGTCATAACGTTATAATACTTTCTTGATTTTCTTATAGTAACTTCGTTTCATTGTTCTAATGAATAAAACGTGAAGTTGGCGTAGTCTATAAATAGAAGACTAGTGCCTGGAAGAGGTGTCGCAGGGTGAGCGATTTGTCGAGCCAGGCTTTATACGAAAAATACGGGGAGGAGTGAATAAACCATGTTGTAGACAATTAGTGGTGTTTTGGAGTGTTGTGAGCGTAATCTTATAGATTGGCAAAAGAATCGGTTGCTAGCAAGCATCATCCAGTCCGGCTCAAAATTGATTTCGATTGTGAAGTAGAAATCATAAGGGCCTAGAGACGGTGATGTTTTGCGGGTATTTGTAAGGTGTATATTTTTAGGAGTTTATCCATTAAAGAAGAGCGGGTGTTCGCTATGTGTGTGGTCCAGAAGATTTCTCAACGAGAAGAAATTGCGACCTGTAATAACACAGAAAGATGGATTGATGAAATGACAAACGTGATGATTATTGCCAATAAAGCATTGGGGCCAGATAAACAGATGGTGATCCGGGAAGTGAATATCGCTGATGATCAGGTATATGTTGACTTATCCGGGAGCATCTATGTAGAGGATGCTGCTGAGGTACTGAAAAAATTCATCGATTTTTTTGGGCACGGGTACAGATCTTTTTACGTCGATATGTCGGAAGTTGATTACATTGACAGTTTCGGTCTGGGAGTGCTGTTTTTCATTCATAGCCGATCCATGCAAAATGGTGGAAAATTAAGATTGAAAGGACTTCGAGGGCAAGTAAGGGAGTTGTTTAAGGTAATCCGCCTGGATAAAATAATTGAAATTCTACCATGACGTTAAGCTAAGGCATTTTCAGGAAAAATAATAGAAATCTGGGGGTAAAAAAATGAGTAGATTGAATGGGACAAAAACAGCGGAAAATCTGATGAAGGCGTTCGCCGGGGAATCACAGGCGAGGAATCGTTACATTTACTATGCTTCAGTGGCAAAAAAAGAAAATTACGTGCAGATTGCCAATATCTTTACGGAAACGGCAGAAAATGAAAAAGAGCACGCCAAGTTGCTGTACAAGTTTCTGGTAGCCGACATGAATGGTGGTCGGGTGGATATCTCTGCAACGTTTCCTGTGG
>Ga0316604_10002500_pt1 | contig 13989 bp, 12 predicted proteins | sample OWC_soil_day20_C_FD_207650 | JGI IMG/M metagenome (GOLD analysis project Ga0316604, IMG submission 207650) | Wetland soil microbial communities from Old Woman Creek delta, Ohio, United States - OWC_soil_day20_CT | ecosystem: Environmental > Terrestrial > Soil > Wetlands | place: USA: Ohio... | reverse complement strand
ACGGCGATTTCGTCAAACGGGTTCATGCTCATCTTGACGTTGGCCAGGTCAACACCCGAACCGTCCGCCTTGACGCGAACCTTGACGTTGTAATCAACTACCCGTTTTACGGGAACGAGAATTTTCACTAGTCTCTCCTTAACCTTCAGTTAGTTATCCTGCCATTATCCACCTGTTTGACAGATGGCAAAGCAATCAGCACAATGACCATACTGTGTCGTATGGAAAAGCATACGGTAGCGTATGGAAAATATAACTGTCAAGCCCCAACCTCGAGCCGCTCGCCGCAAGGCCGTCTCACCACGCACGCAACTCGACCGCAACGACTGGGTCGAGGCGGCTATTGACGTGCTCGCCAAGGAGGGCGTCACCGGCCTGCGCGTCGAAGTGCTGGCCAAGCGCTGCGGCGTCACCAAGGGCAGTTTCTACTGGCACTTCAAGGATCGTCAAGACCTGCTGACCGCCGTCCTTGAACACTGGAAAGAGGGCCGCATCCGCGACATCGAAAAAATAACGACCGTGCCCCCCGGTCAGGAACGCGATCAGTTGCATTACGCCATCGAGGTTTATGGGGCGAGCCGCAATCGCAAGGGGATGTCGATCGAGCTGGCCGTCCGTGACTGGGCCAGGCATGACAGCCTGGCGGGAAAGATCGTCGAAGCGGTTGATCTGTATCGACTGGAATGCACGCGCCGGCTGTTCGTTGCAGCCGGGATGTCCGACGCCGAAGCCAAAAGCCGCAGCCTGCTGCTCTATGCCTGCGTTTTCGGGCTATCCCTGATGCATTACAGCCCGTTTGACGACAATCTCGGTGATCTCAAGCAACGCATCGCCGAACGGATTGTCTCCGGTTAAAGCTGGCAGTTGCGTAGTTGGCCAGCGGCGGCCGACTCTTTTTCCCAGCCATTGATTGCTGCGGTCAACTGCCCGACCAGGGCCGTTAACGCCCTGACGCCGCCCTGGGCATCGGCGCTGGCGGCTGCCTGCTCAAAGAGAACTGGCCGTTCGGCCAGCCGAGTCCGGGACTTGTCCAGCCACTGGACGCGCCCCTGGATCCGCGCCCGGCTCTGCGCAGGCGTCTCGAAAATCTGGCTGAACTCATCAATTTCCAGGCGCAGCACACAATTGCTTCGCCCCTGCCCGGCCGCAATCAGCCCCAGATCGCGCACCAGGCCCAGCTGGATCATCTGGGCGGGCGGTCCGGCCCAGCGCGCCCGCGCATATTCACGCAACCTGGCCGGATCGCTGTAAGCCAGACGATAGTTGATGCCCTGCGTGTCGAACCAGAGTGGCGCCCTGACCTCAACGGCCATCGGCGACGGGCGTTGCGAGCGATCGATCTTGCGCTCCAGGCCTGGGCCCAGATCGTAAACCGCCATCGGCACATCGCCCCCCCGCTTACCGGCGGTAAAACAGGCGCTCAGCGACAAACTCAGCATGATGATGGCGAAGCGACGCATATTATTTCGCTCCTTCCGCCGCAAAACCGGCCTCACCCGGCCCCGGCGGCAAGGCCGGAGCACCGAAGACCAGGCCTTGCGGAGAATCTTCGAGAATGCGCAGGACCCGGCTCAACTGGCGCGAGGTCAGCGAAAAATCGCTGGCCAGCTCGTTCAGGCGCGGCATCAGGGCGGATGCCCCACCGGCCGAAGCATCGCCGATCGCCACATCGAGCTTGTCGGTCGCCTGCTGCATCTTGCCGATCAGTTGCCGGGTATCGGACAGCAATGGCCCCACCTCACCGGCGGCCTGACTCAAACTTTTGACATTCTTGTCATCAAGCAGTTTTTTGACCTGCACCAGGGTGCCGCTCAGGTTATCCAGGGCCGGCTTCATGCTGGCCGAGGCAGCCTCAAGGTTGGCCAGGGTTGCCGTCAAATGCTGGCGATTTTCCTCGCTGAGCATGGCGTTGGCGCTGGCCATCAATTGCCGGGCCTGACGCAGCGTGGCGGTGCCGGTCTCACCCAGTTCGTCGAAGAGGGAGGGAATCATCGTGATCCGCGGCGGCCTCTCGTCGTTCGGCTCAAGCGGCTCCAGGTCCTTGCCGGTTTCCAGCAACAGGATGTGGGCCAGACCAGTCACCCCCTGGTAGTTGAGTTTGGCGATGGTGCCACGGGTCAGCGGCACATCCTCGCTGACCGAAATGGTGACCAGGATATTGCTGTAATCGTCCGGATCGAGGCGGATATCGGTGACCTTGCCGACCCGGATACCACGGTAACGCACTTGCGCCTGCGGATTGAGGCCGCCAATGTTTTGCTTGGTGACGACGATGTAATCGTGCGTGTCTTCCTTGCTGCCGCCCAGCCAGTAGATGGCCAGAAAAGCGGCCACCCCGAGCAGGATGACGAAGAGACCGGCGGCAAAGGCGTGGGATTTGTTTTCCATGAATGCTTATTAAAGCAGTTTCCGGCGATCGGCGCCAAAAAAGCCGGTCACGAAGGGATGATCGACGGTCATCACCTCGTCTTTCGGGCCAAAGGCGATGATGTGCTGATCGGCCAGCACGGCAACATGCGTCGCCAGCCCGGCCAGCGTGTTGAGATCGTGGGTGACCATGACGACGGTCAGCCCGAGTTGCTTTTGCAGCGAACCGACCAGGTCGACGAAATTCTGGCTGCGGTCCGGATCAAGACCGGAAGTCGGTTCGTCGAGCAGCAGCAGTTCCGGCTCCAGGGCCAGCGCCCGGGCCAGCGCAACGCGCTTGATCATGCCGCCGGAAAGCTCGGCCGGCATCAGCTTGCCATGGGCCGTTTCGAGCTCGACCATGGCCAGTTTGAGGTGTACCAGTCGGCGAATCCAGTCTTCGTCGAGGCATTTCAGTTCGCGTAGCGGAAAGGCGATGTTGTCGAACACCGAAAGTGCCGAAAACAATGCGCCCTGCTGGAACAGCATGCCCAGGCGACGGCGTACCGCACGCTGCTTGAGCGGATCGGCATGGTTCAGATCGAAGCCAAACAGACGCACACTGCCGGCACTGGGCTGCAACAGGCCCAGCATTTCGCGCAACAGCGTGGTTTTCCCACTACCCGAGCCGCCAAGCAAACCGACAATTTGCCCGGCCTCGACCCGCAAATTCAGATCGCGATGCACATGACGGCCAGCAAACAGCGTATTGATGCCACACAATTCGACCACCGGCGTCTGGCTCATCGCTAGGGCACCCCGATGTGGCGGGTAAAGACGGCGAAGATGGCATCGACCAGAATCACCGTCGTAATCGCCGTCACTACCGCACTGGTCGTATTGGCCGACAGGCTCTCGGTATTCGGCTTGACGCGCAACCCGAAGTGGCAAGCGACCAGCGCAATGACAAAACCGAAGACGAGGCCCTTGCCGAGCCCGATCAGCAGATTGGAAACCGGCACGGCCAGCGGCAGGTTTTCCAGGAAATAGACCAGCGAGAGGTCGAGCTGCAGCATCGCCGCCAGCATGCCGCCAAACAGCGCCACGCCGGAGGTCCACAGCACGATCAGCGGCATTGCTGCGGCCAACCCGAGAATTTTGGGCAAAACGACGCGAATGCTGCGCGAAATCCCCATTGTCGACAGCGCATCGATTTCCTCGGTGACCCGCATGACGCCGATCTGCGCCGTCATCGCCGAGCCGGAACGCCCGGCGACCAGCACGGCGACCAGCACCGGTCCGAGTTCGCGAATGATCGAGATGCCGAGAATATTGATGATGAAGAGATCGGCGCCAAAGCCTTTCAACTGCAGCGCCGACAGGTAACTGATCGTCACGCCGATCAGAAAACCGACCAGCGCCGTCACCGGCAGGGCCTGGGCGCCAGCCTTATAGACGTTGGCGGCGCATTCCTTCCACGGCATATCGGCCGGGTAGCGCATCAGGTGCACGAGGTCGAACAGCAATTGGCCGAACAGGGCGATCATGCCGCGCAGGTTGGCGACGGCTTTCAGCAACAGGGCCCCGAGGAAGACCGGCAGGATGAACGGCCGGCTCGGCGGCAGCGGCATATCGTGTGGCAACTCGGCCACCCGGCTCAAGACCTGACGATGCAGATCGGAGATCAGCAAGCGGTCCGGCCAGACATTGCCCCAGGTCCGCCACAGCAACACGGCCGCCGCGCTATCGAGCCGGATCAAGCCCGACAGATCCCACTGCTGGGTAGCTGCCGGTTGCGCCGTCAGCCGGCTTTGCAGATCAGCCAGTTCGGGCAGCATGGCGGCCAGCGTCCATTGCCCGGCCAGCACGACTTTCCCCGGCTCGACATGCAAGCTGGGGATGCCGTTCACACGCTTTTCCCGAGCGAGCGCGACTTGACGACGTATTCGCGCCCGACCTGGCGCCAGACGGCCGCTTCCTCACCCAGCGCCGCCGCTGTCCACGGATTGGCGGCCAGCCAGTCGGCCGGCAGCTCAAGCAGAAAGCCATTGCCGTTCATGCGTACCCGCCAGGCCGGCAGGGCGCGGTCGTCGCGGGTGCGGTGCAGCAACACCGCCAGCCGCAAACAGAAAACCAGCCGCCAGGCACTGTCCACCGCCGGAATCCCCCCCAGTTTTTCCAGCTTGCCGCGATGACCGAGCACCAGCATGGCCAGGCGCGCCTGATCCTTCTTGGAGAAACCGGGCATGTCGGCGTAGGTCAGGATGTAGGCGCCGTGCTTGTGGTAGGCGTTGTGGGCGACCGAAATGCCGATTTCATGCAGGCGCGTCGCCCAGGACAGGAACTGCACATCCGCCTCGGCTGGCGAACCGTCGGCCAATTGCGTCAAGGCCGAAAGTGCCGTCGCCTCGACCCGCTCCACCTGATCCGCCTCGGCCTGGTAACGGCGGCGAAACTGCGCCACCGTCGAGTCGCGCATGTCGTGGTGGTGAAAACGGCCAAGCAGGTCATAGAGCACGCCCAAGCGCAGCGCGCCGTCGGCATAGGTCATGCGCTCGATGCCGAGTTCCTCGAAAATTGCCGACATGATGGCAATGCCGCCCGGCAGCACCGGCAGGCGATCGCCCTTAACGCCCGGCAGATCGAGCGCCTCGGCCGAACCCGCCTTGACCAGCAACAGGCAGAGCTTGTCCAGCCCCTCGCGCGTGATACCGCTCTCGCCGTTCGGGTTCATGTTGTTCATTTCCAGGATATCGGCGATCGCCCGCGCCGTTCCCGACGAACCGACCGCTTCTTTCCAGCCCAGGCGCTGGTAATCATGGGCGATCAGTTCAATTTCCTTGGCCGCCGCAATCTGCGCCTCGCGTAAACGCTTCTTGTCGATCTTGCGATCCGGAAAAAAGCGCAGCGTGTAGCTGACGCAGCCCATGTAAAGCGACTCCATCAACTGCGGATCATGCCGCTTGCCGATGATGAACTCGGTCGAGCCACCGCCGATATCGACGACCAGGCGCTTGTGAGCGACTGACGGCAAGGAATGCGAAGCGCCGATATAGATCAATCGCGCTTCTTCGCGGCCGGCGATGATTTCGATCGGAAAACCGAGCGCCTCCTCGGCCAGCGGCAAAAAATCCATCGCATTCTTGGCGACGCGCAAGGTATTGGTGGCCACGGCGCGCACCGCCCCGTTATCCAGACCGCGCAGACGCTCGCCGAAGCGGCGCAGGCCATCCAGGGCGCGCGCCTGCGACGGCGCGTCAAGGCGCTTGTCGGCAGTCAGGCCGGAGGCGAGTCGCACCGGCTCCTTCATGGAGTCCAGGGTGTAGATCTGGTCATCGACCACCCGTCCAACTTGCAGACGGAAGCTATTGGAACCCAGATCGACAGCGGCAACGGTTTCGTAAATCATCGGTTTGAAACAACGGGAAAGGTAGCTCTGGCGGCCATTCTAACACCCCGCCCCGGCCCGGATTCCTACAAGGCAGCCGCAAAAAAGCCCGCCGGTTTGTGCCGACGGGCTTTTGATGAACGACAACGGCGTTTAGCTGGCCAGTGCGTTCTTGATCTGCTCCAGCGTAGACGGATCGTCGATCGTGGTCAGATCGCCCGGATCGCGACCTTCAGCCAGCGCCTGCAGCGAGCGGCGCAGCATCTTGCCGGAACGGGTCTTCGGCAGACCGGTCACGAAGTGCACGCGGGCCGGACGGCCAATGGCGCCGAGAATGCCATCGACCGTGCCAAACACTTCCTTCTCCAGCGCCTTGACCAGCTCGGGCGTTGCCACCTTGGAAGCATCCTTGACGACGGCGAAAGCCATCGGCACCTGGCCCTTCAGCTTGTCTTCAACGCCAACCACGGCCACTTCGGCAATCGCCGGGTGGTTCTGGATCGCCTCCTCGATTTCACGGGTACCCAGACGGTGACCAGCAACGTTGATCACGTCGTCGGTACGGCCGAGGATGGTGAAGTAACCGTCTTCGTCCTTGATCGCCCAGTCGTAGGAGGAATAAACCAGCGGCTCCTTGAACAGCGTGAAGTAGGTCGACACAAAGCGGTCGTCCTGGCCCCAGACGGTGGACAGGCAGCCAGGCGGCAGCGGCGGGATGACGGCGGCGATCCCCTTTTCGTTGGCACCGCAGACCGAACCGTCTTCACGGAAGATCTGCAGGTTGTAGCCGTACACCGGGAAGGACGGCGAACCGTACTTGATCGGGGTCTTTTCGACGCCCGGCAAGGCAGCCAGCATCGGCCAGCCGGTTTCCGTCTGCCAGTAGTTGTCGATGACCGGCTTCTGCAGTTCGGTCATGAACCACTCGTGGGTCGGCTGGTCGAGCGGCTCACCGGCCATGAAGACGTGCTTCAGCGACGACAGGTCGTACTTGTGCATGAAGGCCGGGTCCTGCTTCTTCAGCACGCGGGCGGCGGTCGGCGCCGAGAACATCACGCTGACCTTGTACTTCTCGACGATCTGCCACCAGATGCCGGCATCCGGACGCAGCGGCGTGCCTTCGTACATCACCGTGGCCATGCCGGCGATCAGCGGACCGTAGATGATGTAGGAGTGACCGACCACCCAGCCGATATCTGAGGTCGAGAAGAAGGTTTCGCCCTCGCCGCCGCAGTAGATGTGCTTCATCGACGAAGCCAGCGCCACCGCGTAACCGCCGGTGTCGCGCTGCACGCCTTTCGGCTTGCCGGTCGTGCCGGAGGTGTACAGGATGTAGGACGGCTCGGACGATTCCAGCCATTCGCAGGGCACCTGGGCATCCATGAACTGGGCGCGCAGGGTGGCATAGTCGACATCGCGACCGGCCACCTTGTTGAATTCCTTGTCCAGACCACGGTCGACCATCAGCACCTTGGCCGGCTTGTGCTCGGCCAGGTCGATCGCTTCGTCGAGCAGATGCTTGTACGGAACTGCCTTGCCGCCGCGCATGCCGGCATCGGAAGAAACGATCAGGGTCGGCTTGGCATCGTCGATCCGGGTCGCCAGCGAACCGGAAGCGAAACCGCCGAACACCACCGAATGGATGGCACCGATCCGGGTCGCCGCCAGAATGGCGAAGCAGGCCTGGGCGATCATCGGCATGTAGATCAGGACGCGGTCGCCCTTTTTGACGCCGAGGCTCAGATAGATCGCCGCCATGCGCTCGATTTCGCGCTGCAGCTCGGCGAACGAATAAATCGTCTCTTCATCGGTTTCGGTCGAAATGAAGATCAGGGCGCGATCGTTCGGACGTTTGGCGGCATGGCGGTCAACCGCGTTGTGGCAGAGATTGGTCTTGCCGCCGACGAACCACTTGGCAAACGGCGGACGCGAATAATCGCAAACCTGGGTGAACGGCTCTTTCCAGTCGACAAGCTGGGCCTGCTCGGTCCAGAACTCGTTCGGCTTTTCGATGGAATACTGGTGAAACTCCTTGTACGTCGCCATAAAACTCCCTCTAAAAAGGTTTTCCTGCACAACAGAAATTCGAGCGGCCTAATTATTTTTTCGTCGCACGCTCGTTCAAACGGTGTTCGATCTCCGCCAGGGGCAAAGCCAAACCCAATTCTTGGTCCATCAACTTCAATAGCGGCAGCAACTGTTTGCCCAAGGCATCCAGATGCGGCAATACAGCCTGTGTCCGGTTGGCAGCCACCAACTCGAGGGCGTGGTGCAGCGAAATCGTCCGCGTCGCCGCAGCCGCCCCGCCGGATTCCGTCCGGTTGCCCCCCGACTGCATGGCCTCGCGCATGCGCTGTCCGGCCAGATCGAGCAAGGAGGCCGCCGAGGCGACGTGGTCCACCGGCACGCCGGCCACCCCGACACTGACCGTCACGCCAACGCTCTGCCCCTGGACGGAAAGACGCGCCACTTCAACCGCCTGCCGAACCCGGTCGGCGAAAGTCACGCAAAAGCTCAAGGCGGTGCCCGGCGAAACGACGGCGAACTGGCCGGCGCCAAAGTGCCCGAGGCTGTCTTCCTGACGCATCTTGCCGGCCAGCATCTTGGCGAAGCGATTGGCAATCTGCTCGGCCACGGCTGGACCAAAGCGCTCGCCCAGTTCGGCAAAGTCATCAAACCCCAGCACCATCACGCTGGTTCCCACCCCATGCCGCGCCGAATGCGAAAGCGCCTGCGCCGCCTGCAACTCGAGGTATTTCCTCGAATACAGGCCACTGGCCGGATCCTGCACCATCGTCTCGCGCCCGACATCGAGGTTTTCCTGGGCACTGGTCAGGGCCAGTAAATTGTTCAGGCGAACCAGGATTTCCGCACTACCGACCCCTTTGGTGATGAAGTCGGAAACCCCCATCGCCTTGGCCTTGGCGCGCTCCTCTTCGGTCTCCTCACCGGAGACCAGAATGAACGGCAATTGCTGCAAGCGGCGCAACTTGGAAGTCCGTACCCGCTCCAGCAACTCATAACCGGTCAGCTTCGGCATTTGCAGATCGGAAATCACGGCCTGGATCGAATGATCCAGCACCAGCGTCTGCCAGGCCGCCTCCCCGTCGGATTCCTCGCGCACCTCGTAATTCCCGCGCAGGTGCTGGGACAGCGAAGCCCGCACCACCCGGGAATCATCAACAATCAATACGTGCGGCAGGTCGGCCATTTCAGGCTCCGCCGACTTCCACGACAACTCGCCCCTTGGCCCGGCCGGCGACAAACTCGGTGAAGGTGGCCGGCAATTCGTCAAAACCGATACGCCGCGCCATGCCGGTCAGATGCGGCGGCCGCAAATCGCCGGCCAGACGCTGCCAGACACCCTGCCGGTACGGCTCACGGATATAACCGGAGTCGACGCCGAGCAAGGAGACACCGCGCAGAATGAACGGCGCGACCGTCGTGTTCAAGGACATGCTGGCCGCCAGACCGATGCTGGCGATCGTGCCGCCCTGCTCCATGGTGCTGGCGATCCAGGCCAGAACATCGCCGCCCAGATTGTCGACCGCGCCCGCCCAGCGCGCGCGGTCCAGCGGGCGAATCTTCGTCAGATCCAGGCTTTGCCGGAGCATGACCTCGGCCGCGCCCAGCTCACGCAGGTAGTCGGCCTCGCTTTCCTTGCCGGTCAAAGCGACGACGTGATAGCCCAGCTTGGCCAGCATATCGACGGCCAGACTGCCGACGCCACCGGTCGCCCCGGTGACGATGACCGGCCCCTTGTCGGGACGCAGGCCATTCTCTTCCATACGGACGATACCCAGCGCCGCAGTAAAGCCGGCGGTGCCGAGCGCCATCGCATCGAACAGCGACAGGCCGGCCGGCAAAGGCACCACCCAGTCGCCCGGGACGCGAGCGATTTCGGCATAGCCGCCATGATGCGCGACCCCGATATCGAAGCTGGTGGCAATGACCGGATCGCCCGGCTTGAAACGCGGATCGGCGCTGCTGATGACGACACCGGACAGATCGATGCCGCCGACACACGGAAAGCGCCGGATGATCTTGCCGGCCCCGGTCGCAGCCAGCGCGTCCTTGTAATTGACGCTCGAATAGGCAACCCGGATGGTGACATCGCCGGCATCGAGCTGGCTTTCGTCCAGGCGGACAAAACCGCTGCTCACCTTTCCGTCACGTTCCTCAATCAGCAGTGCATTGAAGGACTCCATAGCGCTCCTCACTCCTCGGGAAATAAATTGTATTCATAATTACGGATTATGAACATAGTTGCAGTCGCTGATTTTTTCAGCATCTTTACAGGTCAGTGTTTTTGAAATACATTCGCGAGCTATGCATAAAGTTCTAGCTTCCATATCACTTTCCGTCGCCCTGCTGGTCGGCGGGATCGGCGCGGCCTCCGCTGCCGAGCAGGTGCGCAAGGAAGAACAACTTTCCTTCCTTGAACGTTACACCAATGCCGCACAGGATGTCATTCTGCAAGGCCTGAAACTGGTCGGCGTCCGTTACCGCCTGGGCGGCAACGACGAAGACAGCGGCCTCGACTGCAGTGGTTTCGTACGCCTGGTCTTCAAGGACAGCATCGGCGCCTCCCTGCCCCGCACCGCCCACGAAATGAGCGAAGTCGGCCAGCGCATCGACACCAGCCAGCTCAAGCCGGGCGATCTGGTATTTTTTAACACCATGCGCCGCACCTTCTCGCATGTCGGCATCTATCTTGGCGACAACCATTTCCTGCACGCCCCGCGCACCGGAGCCGAGGTTCGGGTCGAGAGCATGGAAAGCAGCTACTGGATAAAGCGCTACAACGGCGCCCGTCGGATCATCGACGGCAACTGAGCGATGCGGCGGTGACGCCGCATTTTTTTCGCCCACTTGCAATAACGGTTCTCATTTGCATACACTGGCAACTCCATCCAATCTGCTGCATGCCTCAGGAGTCTGCCCCATGAAGTTGAAGCTGTCCCTCGCCGCGCTCGCCATCATCGCCACCTCGGCCCAGGCAAGCGAACTGAATCTGTATTCGGCTCGCCACTACCAGACGGATGAAGCCCTTTACGCCAACTTCACCAAGCAGACCGGCATCAAGATCAATCGCATCGAGGGCAAGGAAGACGAGTTGCTGGAACGCATCCGCAACGAAGGCAGCAACAGCCCGGCCGACATTTTCCTGACCGTCGACGCAGCCCGCCTGGCCAAGGCCCACGAACTGGGCCTCTTTGCCCCGGTCGCCTCGAAGACGCTGGAAACGCGCATTCCAGCCCACCTGCGCACCGACGACTGGTTTTCCTTCTCGACCCGGGCCCGGGTCATCGTCTACAACAAGGCCAGCGTCAAGGCCGAAGATGTCCAGAATTACGAAGACCTGGCCAACCCGAAGCTGAAGGGCAAGTTTTGCTCGCGCTCCGGTTCGCACCCGTACAACCTGTCGCTGATGGCCTCGGTCATCGCCAACCAGGGTGAAGCCAAGGCCGAGGAATGGGCCAAGGGCATGGTGGCCAATTTCGCCCGCGCCCCGAAGGGTGGCGACACCGACCAGATCAAGGCGGTGGCCGCCGGCGAATGTGGCGTCGCCGTCTCCAATACCTACTATGTCGCCCGACTGCTGCGGTCGACCAAGCCGGAAGAGCAAAAAGCAATGGAAAAGGTCGGCATCGTCTGGCCCAACCAGAAGACGACCGGCACCCACATCAACGTTTCCGGTGGCGGCATGCTGAAGACCGCGCCGAACAAGGCCGCGGCCGTGCAGTTCCTCGAATACCTGGCCTCCGATGAAGCCCAGCGTTATTTCGCCGATGGCAACAACGAATGGCCGGCCGTCGAGAGCGTCAAGGTTGCCAACCCGGCGCTCGACGCAATGGGCAAATTCAAGGCCGACAAACTACCGGTCAAGAACCTCGCCATGTACCAGGCCAAGGCGCAGATCATCTATGACCGGGCCGGCTTCAAGTAAGCCGGGCGCGGACTCGCCAAAGGGCGAGCGATAGCCTAGACTCTTCCTGGTTTTCTCCATGAAAATCAGGAAATGTCAGGCAAGAATCTTTCCCCCAGCCCACTGATTGCCGCCATTCGCAGCGGCAATCTGCCAGCCGTCAGCAAGGCCCTCGACGACGGCGCCAACATCGAAGAAACCGACATGCACGGCCAGCCCGGCCTGCCTTTGCGCACCGCCTGTTTCAGCGGTGACCTGGAAATTGTCGGCGAACTGATCCGCCGCGGCGCCAACATCAATGCGCCGGGCAGCGACGGCCCGGGCATGCCCTTGCGGCTGGCCCAACGCGCCCACCACCCGGAAGTGATCGCCCTGCTCATCAAGCACGGCGCGCAGATCCCGCCCGATGTGCCGGTCGACCCGCAATTGCTGTTCAATACCGCGCATCTCGAACTGTTGCCGCTCGATGCGCCGGCTCCGGAACTCCCCGCCGCCAGCACCACCGAAGCCGCAACGGAACACTTCGACATCATCGAAGACATCGACATCCCGGCCAGCTACGGCACCGATACCAACCTGCTGACCATGGAACTGCTGCGTTTCAACGAAAGCAGCGACTCAGCGGCCGCGCTCCCAGGCCACCAACGGCCGGAGTCTTAATCGACGGCGGCGCCAGCCGCCGCGTCAGTTGGTGCTGCTGGAATTTGCCCGGCGCGAGGCCGAAATCTGCCGCGACAAGGCGATCAGCGGCAACAGGCCGACTGCGACGATGGCCAGCGCGGCAGTCGATGCCTCGGCCAGACGCTCGTCGGAAGCCAGCGTATAGGCCTGCGTCGCCAGCGTGTCGAAATTGAAGGGGCGCATGACCAGCGTGGCCGGCAACTCCTTCATGACATCGACGAAAACCAGCAGGCCGGCGGTAAACAGGCTGCCGCGCAGCATCGGCGCATGCACGCGGCGCAGCGTTTCGCTCTGCCCGAGGCCGAGGCTGCGTGCCGCGTCATCCATGCTCGGCGTGATCTTGGCCAGGCTCGACTCGACGGTGTGCAGCGCCACTGCCAGGAAACGCACCAGATAGGCGTAGATCAGCGCCGCGATGCCACCAGTCAGCAGCAAGCCCGGGTTGTAGCCGAACCAGTGCAGCCATTGCCCGGACAGCCAGTTGTCGAGCCGGGTCACCGGGATCAGCACGCCGACCGCTATCACCGCCCCCGGTACGGCATAGCCGAGGCCGACCAGGCGGTTCAGGCCGTTGGCGAAGCCGCTTTTGGCCAGCCGCGCGCCGTAAGCCATCAGCAAGGCGAGCAGGACACCAATGATCGCCGTCATGCCGGCCAGCACGAAACTGTTGCGCGACAGCATCAGGAAACGCTGGCCGAACTGGGCATCGCCTTCGGTCAACGCCATTTTGAGCAACAAAATGGCCGGCAGGATGAAACCAAACAGCAGCGGCAAGGCGCAGGCGAGGACAGCCAGCACGGCCTTGAAACCATGCAGTTGCGCCCCGGCCATCGGGCGATTGCGCCCGGTCGTGTTGTTGTAGCGGGCCCGGCCGCGCGACACCCGTTCCGCCATCAGCAGGAAGAGCACGAAACCGAGCAGCATCGCGGCCAACTGGGCGGCGGCGACGCGGTCGCCGAGCGAGAACCAGGCCCGGTAGATGCCGGTGGTGAAGGTATTGACCGCGAAATAGGCGACCGTACCGTAATCGGCCAGGGTTTCCATCAAGGCCAGCGCGACGCCGGCGACGATGGCCGGCCGGGCCAGCGGCAACGAGATGGCAAAGAAGCCGCGCCAGGAGCCCATGCCCAGCGTGCGCGCCGCTTCCAGCATGCCGCTGGCGCGCTCGATGAAGGCGGTACGGGCGAGCAGATAGACGTAGGGATAGAGGACGCAGACGAACATCAGGATCGCCCCGGGCAAGGTGCGGATGTCCGGGAACCAGTAGTCGCCGTGCTCCCAGCCGAAAGTGTCGCGCAGCGCCGTCTGCACCGGGCCGACGAATTGCAGGAAATCGGTATAGACGTAAGCCATGACGTAGGCCGGCATGGCCAGCGGCAGCACCATCGCCCATTCGAAGATGCGGCGCCCGGGGAATTCGTGCATCGCCGTCAGCCAGGCGGTGGCGACGCCGATCAGCCCGACGCCGCAGCCGACCCCGAGGCACAGCCACAGCGAATTCAGGATGTAGTCGGGCAACACGGTATGGACCAGATGCGCCCAGGTGTCGCTGGTGCCGCCCACAAAGAGATTGAGGCCGACGCTGGCGACTGGCAATCCGGCCAGCAGGGCGACGACGAATCCGACAATCAGCAGGGGTGAATAT
>Ga0316604_10002499_pt1 | contig 13993 bp, 16 predicted proteins | sample OWC_soil_day20_C_FD_207650 | JGI IMG/M metagenome (GOLD analysis project Ga0316604, IMG submission 207650) | Wetland soil microbial communities from Old Woman Creek delta, Ohio, United States - OWC_soil_day20_CT | ecosystem: Environmental > Terrestrial > Soil > Wetlands | place: USA: Ohio... | reverse complement strand
GGCGGCGGGCAGGTGCGGCACATAGCGCTGGAAGTACCACTGCGAGCTCTCGCGCTCGTTCGGCTTGGGCAGGGCCACGGTCTTGCACACGCGCGGCGGCAGCGCGTCGGCGATGGCCGAGATGACGCCGCCCTTGCCCGCCGTGTCGCGCCCCTCGATCAGCACCAGCAGACGCTTGCGTTCGTGTTGCAGCCAGCGCGCCAGCTGGTTGAGCTCGACCTGCAGTTGCTCCAGCCGCGCTTCGTAGTCCGCGCGGCCGAGCTTGTGCCCCTCGGACTTCGACTTCGGGTTGTTCTTGTCTGACATGGTCGTTGCGTGCTGTCGTCGAGGCCGCCAGTGTCGTCGCCGCAGGCACCCAAGGCAACAGGCCCGCGCGGCTTGCACCGCGCGGGCCCGCTTCGCGGCGCAAGGCGCCGACCTATTTCTTGCGGAACTTGCGCAACGCGGCGATCTGCGCGGCCATGGCCGCGAACTCGCCCTGCGCCTTGGCGAAGTCGATGTCGCTCTTGGCGTTCTTCATCGATTCTTCGGCCTGCTTTCGTGCTTCGACCGCCTTGGCTTCGTCCAGGTCGTGACCGCGGATCGCGGTATCGGCCAACACGGTGACCGTACCGGGTTGCACCTCCAGGATGCCGCCGGCGACGAAGACGAACTCCTCCTCGTCGTTGTCGGCGCGGATGATGCGCACCGCCCCGGGCTTGATGCGCGTGATCAGCGGCGTGTGGCGCGGGTAGATGCCGAGCTCGCCCATCTCGCCGGGCAGGGCGACGAACTTCGCCGCGCCGGAGAAGATGCTCTCCTCGGCAGACACCACATCGACTTGCAGCGTGGGCATGGGCTTTCCTTATTGAATCGTCTTGGCCTTGGCAATGGCCTCGTCGATGCTGCCGACCATGTAGAAGGCCTGCTCGGGCAGCGCGTCGCACTCGCCGTTGACGATCATCTTGAAGCCGCGGATGGTTTCCTTCAGCGGCACGTACTTGCCGGCGGTGCCGGTGAAGACCTCGGCCACATGGAAGGGTTGGCTCAGGAAGCGCTGGATCTTGCGCGCGCGCGCCACGGCCAGCTTGTCCTCGGGCGCCAGTTCGTCCATGCCCAGGATCGCGATGATGTCGCGCAGTTCCTTGTAGCGCTGCAGCGTGCCCTGCACCGCGCGGGCGGTGTTGTAGTGCTCTTCGCCGACGACCAGCGGGTCGAGCTGGCGGCTGGTGGAATCGAGCGGGTCCACCGCGGGGTAGATGCCCAGCGAGGCGATGTCTCGCGACAGCACCACGGTGGAGTCCAGGTGGGCGAAGGTGGTGGCCGGCGACGGGTCGGTCAGGTCGTCCGCAGGCACGTACACGGCCTGGATCGAGGTGATCGAGCCGACCTTGGTGGAGGTGATGCGCTCCTGCAGGCGGCCCATCTCCTCGGCCAGTGTCGGCTGGTAGCCCACCGCCGAAGGCATGCGGCCCAGCAGCGCGGACACTTCGGTACCGGCCAGCGTGTAGCGGTAGATGTTGTCGACGAAGAACAGCACGTCGCGGCCTTCGTCGCGGAAGGATTCGGCGATGGTCAGGCCGGTCAGCGCCACGCGCAGGCGGTTGCCCGGCGGCTCGTTCATCTGGCCGTAGACCATCGACACTTTGGACTCGCCCAGGTTCTCGAGGTTGACGACGCCCGAATCGGCCATCTCGTGATAGAAGTCGTTGCCCTCGCGCGTGCGCTCGCCGACACCGGCAAACACCGACAGGCCGCTGTGCGCCTTGGCGATGTTGTTGATCAGCTCCATCATGTTCACGGTCTTGCCGACGCCGGCGCCGCCGAACAGGCCGACCTTGCCGCCCTTGGCGAAGGGGCACATCAGGTCGATCACCTTGATGCCGGTTTCGAGCAGATCCTGCGAGGGGCTCAATTCGTCATAGGCCGGCGGCTTGCGGTGGATCGAGGCGGTCAGCTCCTGGCCCACCGGGCCGCGCTCGTCGATCGGGTTGCCCAGCACGTCCATGATGCGCCCGAGCGTGGCACGCCCCACCGGCACCGTGATCGGCGCGCCGGTGTTGCTGACCATCAGGCCGCGGCGCAGGCCGTCCGACGAGCCCAGCGCGATCGTGCGCACCACGCCGTCGCCCAGCTGCTGCTGCACTTCCAGCGTCAGCGCCGTGCCTTCGAGCTTGAGCGCGTCGTACACCTTGGGCATGGCGTTGCGCGGGAACTCCACGTCGACCACCGCGCCGATGCACTGGACGATCTTGCCGGCCGCTTGAACTTCAGACATTTTTTGCTTCCTTCGAGATGCTTGAATCTTGGGTCGTCAGACCGCCGCCGCGCCGGCGACGATCTCCGACAGTTCCTTGGTGATGGCCGCCTGCCGCGTCTTGTTGTAGATGAGCTTGAGCTCGGCGATGACGTTGCCGGCGTTGTCGGTGGCGGACTTCATCGCCACCATGCGCGCCGATTGTTCCGAGGCCAGGTTCTCCGCCGTGGCCTGGTAGACCAGCGCCTCGACATAGCGCAGCACCAGCTCGTCGATGACCGCCGGTGCATTGGGCTCGTAGATGTAGTCCCAGCCGTGGGACTTGCCCTGCGCAGCCTCGCCGTCGGCCATGCTTTCGTTGGACAGCGGCAGCAACTGCTGCACCACCGGCTCCTGGCGCATGGTGTTGATGAAGCGCGTGTAGCACAGGTACACCGCATTCAGCCGCCCGGCGGCATAGGCATCGAGCAACACCTTCACCGGACCGACCAGCTTGTCCAGATGGGGCTTGTCACCCAGCTGGATGGCATGCGAGACGATCTTTGCGCCGATGCGGTTGAGGAAGCTGAAGCCCTTGTTGCCGATGGCCACGGCCTCGACCTTGACGCCCTGCGCTTCCAGCTCCTTGAGCTTGGCGGTGACGATGCGCAGCACGTTGGTGTTCAAGCCTCCGCATAGACCCTTGTCGGTGGTCACGACGATGACGCCGGCCAGCTTGGACTCGTCGTGCTTGAGCATGAACGGGTGCTTGTACTCGGGCGTGGCCATCGACAGGTTGGCCGCCAGGTCGCGGATCTTGCTCGCATAGGGCCGCGCCGCGCGCATGCGCTCCTGCGCCTTGCGCATCTTGCTGGCGGCGACCATCTCCATGGCCTTGGTGATCTTCTTGGTGTTCTCGACACTCTTGATCTTGCCGCGTATTTCCTTGCCTGCTGCCATCAGCGGACTCCCAATCCAACGGCGCGGCAGAAGCCAGCACCGGAAGTGATCGACTCACGCGGCGGCCGCGGAACCGGCTTCGCCGGGCCGCTGGCGGCGCCCCCCTGGGGGGGAGCGCCGAAGGCGCTACGGGTGGGGACCATGTCAGGCGAAGGACTTCTTGAAGGCTTCGATCGCAGCCGTCAGCTCGGCTTCCGACTCCTTGTCGAGCTGCTTGCTGTCATCGAGCTTCTTCAGCAGCGCGGCATGGCTGGTCTTCAGGTGCGTGTGCAGGCCGTGCTCGAAGTCCAGCACCTTCTTCACGTCGATGTCGTCGAGGAAGCCCTTGTTCACGGCGAAGATCGAGGCCCCCATCAGGCTGATCGGCAGCGGCGCGTACTGCGCCTGCTTCAGCAGCTCGGTGACGCGCGCACCGCGGTCCAGCTGCTTCTTGGTCGCGGCATCGAGGTCGCTGGCGAACTGCGCGAACGCGGCCAGTTCGCGGTACTGCGCCAGGTCGGTACGGATACCGCCGGACAAACCCTTGATCAGCTTGGTCTGGGCCGCCGAGCCGACGCGCGACACCGAGATGCCGGCGTTGATGGCGGGGCGGATGCCGCTGTTGAACAGGCTGGTTTCCAGGAAGATCTGGCCGTCGGTGATCGAGATCACGTTGGTCGGCACGAAAGCCGACACGTCACCGGCCTGCGTCTCGATGATCGGCAGCGCGGTCAGCGAGCCGGTCTTGCCCTTGACCTCGCCCTTGGTGAAAGCCTCGACGTAGTCGGCGTTGACGCGCGCGGCGCGCTCGAGCAGGCGGCTGTGCAGATAGAACACGTCGCCGGGGTAGGCTTCGCGGCCCGGCGGGCGGCGCAGCAGCAGCGACACCTGGCGGTAGGCGACGGCCTGCTTGGACAGATCGTCATAGATGATCAGCGCATCCTGGCCGCGGTCGCGGAAGTACTCGCCCATGGTGCAGCCGGAGTAGGCCGACACGTACTGCATGGCCGCGCTTTCCGCGGCCGAGGCAGCGACGACGATGGTGTATTCCATCGCGCCGTTGGCTTCGAGCGAGCGCACCACGTTCTTGATCGACGACGCCTTCTGGCCGATGGCGACGTAGACGCAGGTCATGTCCTGACCCTTCTGGTTGATGATCGCGTCGATCGCCACCGCGGTCTTGCCGGTCTGGCGGTCGCCGATGATCAGTTCGCGCTGGCCGCGGCCGATCGGCACCATCGAGTCGATCGATTTCAACCCGGTTTGTACCGGCTGGCTCACCGACTGGCGCGCGATCACGCCTGGGGCCACCTTCTCGATGACGTCGGTCATCTTGGCGTTGATCGGCCCCTTGCCGTCGATCGGCTGGCCGAGCGCGTTGACGACGCGGCCCTTCAGCTCGGGGCCCACCGGCACTTCAAGGATGCGGCCGGTGCACTTGACCGTGTCGCCTTCGGAGATGTGCTCGTACTCGCCCAGGATCACCGCGCCGACCGAGTCGCGCTCCAGGTTCAGCGCCAGGCCGTAGGTCGGCTGGCCGTCGGCCGTGGCTGGGAACTCGAGCATTTCGCCCTGCATCGCGTCGGACAGGCCGTGGATGCGCACGATGCCGTCCGTCACCGACACCACGGTGCCCTGGTTGCGGATGTCGGCCGAGACGCCAAGGCCCTCGATGCGGCTCTTGATCAGTTCGGAAATTTCTGCGGGATTCAGTTGCATGGGTTTTCTCCGTTGCACGACGTGCCGGCGTTCAGGCCGTCAGCGCCACTCTCATCTGTTCGAGACGGGCCTTGACCGAGGTGTCCAGCACCTCGTCGCCGACGACCACGCGGATGCCGCCGATCAGCTCGGGATCGATGACCACATGTGCGTTGAGCTTGCGCTTGAAGCGCCGCTCCAACGCGGCCACCGTATCGCCCAGCTGCGCCGGCTCGATCGGGAATGCACTGTGGATCGTGGCGTCGGACACGCCGCTGCTGGCATTGACCAGCGCGCCGTACTGCGCCGCGATCTCGGGCAACGCCGCCAGGCGGCCGTTGTCGAGCACCGTGCGCAACAGATTGCCGAGCCGGGTATCGAGTGACAAGCCCTTCTGCAGCGCGATGCCGGCGACGAGGTCGAAAACCTGCGTCGGCGCGACCCTGGGGTCGTCGGCAAACTGGCGCAACTGCCCGTCGGCGGCGAGCAGCGACAGCGCGGACAGCGGGTCCTTCAAAGACGCGGCGTCAGCGCCGGCGGCCTTGTACAGCGCCTCGGCGTACGGGCGGGCAATGGTGGCGATTTCGGCCATGGTCAGCGTACCCCGGCCATCACAGCTCGGCCTTCAGGCGGTTCAACAGCTCGGCATGGACGCCCGCGTTGACCTCGCGCTTCAGGATCGACTCGGCGCCCTTGACGGCCAGCGCGGCCACCTGCTCGCGCAGGGCTTCGCGCGCCTTGGTCGCCTCCTGCTCGGCCTCGGCCTTGGCGGCGGCGATGATCTTCGCGCCCTCGTCGTTGGCGCGGCCCTTGGCTTCCTCGACCATCGACTGCGCCAGGCGCTCGGCATCGGCCAGGCGCTGCGCGGCGTCGTTGCGGGCTGCGGACAACTGCTCCTCGACGCGCTTGTTGGCGTTGGACAGCTCGGCCTTGGCCTTGTCGGCCGCCGACAGGCCGTCGGCGATCTTCTTCGCGCGTTCGTCGAGTGCGGCCGTGATCGGCGGCCAGATGAACTTCATCGTGAACCAAACCAGGATCGCGAAGACGATCATCTGGATGATCAGTGTGGCGTTGATGCTCATGTCATTGCTCCACCCCCGCAGCGGCTGCGCCGCTCCCCCTCGCGGGGGCAACGCCAGCGGCCCGGCAAAGCCGGTTCCGTGGCGTTCACGCGGGGATCATCGTCACTTGGGCAGGTTGGCGATTTGCGCCAGGAAGGGGTTGGCGGTGGCGAACCACAGCGCGATACCGGTGCCGATGATGAAGGCCGCGTCGATCAGGCCGGCCAGCAGGAACATCTTGGTCTGCAGTTCGCCCATCAGTTCGGGCTGACGACCGGCGGACTCGAGGTACTTGCCACCCATGATGCCGATGCCGATACAGGCACCGACGGCACCCAGACCGATGATCAGGCCGGCGGCGAGGGCGACAAAGCTGATGACTTCCATTTATTTGCTCCTGGTTTGGAAGGTGAGTGAAGGAAAACGAAAGGGACGAACAGGGAAAAGCAGTCGTGCCGGCGCGTTCAATGCGCGTCGTGCGCCTGGCCCACGTAGACCAGCGTCAGCATCATGAAAACGAAGGCCTGCAGCGTGATGATCAGGATGTGGAAGATGGCCCACACCGTGCCAGCAATGATGTGCCCGATGGCCAGCGCGATGCCGGTGCCTGTCAGCGCCCAGGCACCCCCCATCAGCGCGATCAGCATGAAGATCAGTTCGCCGGCGTACATGTTGCCGAACAGTCGCATACCGTGCGAGACGGTCTTGGCGACGAACTCGATGATCTGCATCAGGAAGTTCACCGGATACAGGAACCACTTGTCGCCGAAGGGCGCCGAGAACAGCTCGTGCACCCAGCCGCCCAGGCCCTTGATCTTGACGTTGTAGTACAGACAGATCAGCAGCACGCTCAGGCTCAGGCCCATCGTCACCGACAGGTCGGCGGTAGGCACCACGCGCATGTAGTCCTTGGCGCCCAGCGCCGGGCCGGCCTGATGCCAGATGGATGGAATCAGGTCCACCGGCAACAAGTCCATCGCGTTCATCATGAAGATCCAGACGAACACCGTCAGCGCCAGCGGGGCCACCAGCTTTCGGCTGTGGGCGTTGTGCACGATGCCCTTGGCTTGCGAGTCGACCATCTCGACCAGCATCTCCACGGCGGCCTGGAACCGGCCAGGCACGCCGGAGGTGGCCTTGCGCGCCGCCAGCCACAGGATCCAGCAGCCCAGCGCGCCCAGCGTGATCGAGAAGAACAGCGAGTCCATGTTCATGACCGACATGTCGACCACGCCGCCCTGCTTGCCGGACTGCAGATGCTGGAGGTGATGGACGATGTACTCGCCGGCGGTCGGCGCGTGGCTCTCTTGCCCTTGGGTTGCCATGTGCTCAGGTTCCCGTTCGCTGTTTTTTCGCAGGCCGGCGCCACAAAAGCGCCAGCAGATACACGTGCATGCAGACCACCAGACTCGCCAGCAGTGCCGGCCAGCTCAGGGGCTGCACGATCTTCGGTGCCAACGCCAGCATCAGCACCGAAACCGCAATTTTGACCATCTCCCACAACATGAAGCTGACGGCGCTGGCGCCGGGCGACATGCTGCTGATCTGGCTGCTCATGCCGCGTGCCATCAAGGCACCCGGCACCACCACCACCGCGGCGCCGTAAAGCGCCGATCCGAACACTCCCGTGTCACCCGACACGAGCCAAGCAACCACGGCCACTACCCCACCCACCGCAGCCTGCGCCGCGACCACCCACCAGACCGGAACCTGGGGTTGCCTGTCCCGCAAGGCCTGGGCCTCAGCACGGGTCAAGGGCTGGAATGCCGCCTCGTCCGCTTCGTCATCCCATGCCCCGGAACGAATTCGCCTTTCGGGCATGGAACTCCCACCATGTCTGTGTCCAGCAAAGCCTTGGAATTATACGTGCTAACCCGCGGTCTCCTACAAACTGGGGATGCGCCGCGCCATCAGGGCAGACTCAGATAGCGCTGCGCCAGTGCGGTAAAGGCCTGGCGCTCGTCGGCGCCGACACTTCGGCCGAGCTCTTCTTCGATGAGCGCGGCCACCGGCTCGATCAGTTCGGCGGCGCGGGCCGCATCGAGGAAGAGCAGGCGCGAGCGCCGTGCCAGGATGTCCTCGAGGCCACGTGCCATCTCGTAGCGCAGCGCAAAGCGCACCATCGCTTCGCTCAAGCCGCCCTTGCCCGATTCGGCATCGCGCCACAGCCAGTGGTCGGCGCCGGGCAAGCTGCGCAGCAGCGCCGCCTCGCTGCCATACAGGTGTTCGCCCGGCGGCTCGCTGATCGAGCGCCCCGGCGCGGCCCCGATCAACGGCAGATGCACCGTGACACCCCCGGCACGTCGCGGCAACGCGCCGCTGGCCATGCAGCGGTCGAGCACGTCCTCGGCCATGGCGCGGTAGGTGGTCCACTTGCCCCCGGTCACGGTGACCAGGCCGGAGCGCGCGACCAGCACCGTGTGCTCGCGCGACAGCGCCTTGGTGTTGTCGCCTTCGTCGTCGGGCGGCTTGACCAGCGGGCGCAGGCCGACCCAGACCGAGCGCACGTCGGCGCGTGTCGGCGCCTTCGACAGATAGCGGCCGGCCTCGCGCAGGATGAAGTCCACCTCCTCGCGGAAGGGCGTGGGCTCGCGGTCCAGGTCGTGGCGCGGCGTGTCGGTGGTGCCGAGGATCGTCTTGCCCAGCCAGGGCACGGCAAAGAGCACGCGGCCGTCGCTGGTCTTCGGCACCATCAGCGCATGCGTTCCGGGCAGGAAGGCGCGGTCCACCACCAGGTGCACGCCCTGGCTGGGGGCCACCATGGCCGGCTTGGGCGGGGCGTCGGCCTCGCGGTCCATGTCGCGCACCGCGTCCACCCAGACGCCGGCGGCATTGACCACGCAGCGCGCGCGCAGGTTGAAACGCTCGCCACTTTCGGCATCGCGCGCGTGCAGCCCGTGCACCTTGCCGCCCTCGCGCAGCAGGCCAGTGACGGCACAGTGGTTCAGCACCACCGCGCCGCGCGTGATGGCGGTGCGCGCCAACAGCACCGCCAGCCGCGCGTCATCGAACTGCCCGTCCCAGTACTTGATGCCGCCCACCAGACCTTGGCGCCGCACCGTGGGCAGCAGTTCCTGCGTGCGTCGCGCCGACAGCATCTCGGTCGGCCCCAGGCTCTGCCGGCCCGCCAGCACGTCGTACATCTTCAGCCCGGTGCCGTAGAAGGGCAGGTCCAGGACCCGGTAGCCGGGCACCACGAAGGCCAGCCGCTGTGCCACCTGCGGCGCATTGGCCAGCAGCGTGCTGCGCTCGTGCAGCGCCTCATGCACCAGGCCGATGTCGCCCTGCGCCAGGTAGCGCACGCCGCCGTGCACCAGCTTGGTCGCGCGCGACGAGGTGCCCTTGGCGAAGTCATCGCTTTCCAGCAAGGCCACCGACAGGCCGCGTGCCGCCGCATCGAGCGCCACGCCCAGTCCGGTGGCGCCGCCACCGATCACCACCAGGTCCCATTCGCGCGGCTCACGCAGCCGCCCCAGCAGTCGGCCGCGCTCGAACTCGTCCGCTTGCATCGTTGTCAAGGCAGCGCGAAGTTCACCGGCAGGCCCGCCACCTCCACGTCCAGTGCCAGCACGCAGCCGGCCAGCGGCTGCGCCACCAGCTCGGCCGCAGGGCGGTGCTCGCGCGCGGTGGTGATGTACAGCGTCTTCAGGTCGGGCCCGCCAAACGCAGGCATGGTTGGGCAGCGCACCGGCAGGTGCACCTGGCGCAGGATGTCGCCGTCGGGCGACAGGCGCAGCACGCGCTGACCGTCGTACATCGCCACCCAGTAGCAGCCTTCGCTGTCGACGGCGGCACCGTCGGGCCTGCCCAGGTAGTCGTCGCGCGGCTGGCCCGGCTCCTCGATGGGGAAGCGGCGCAGCTCGCGGCGGCGCGACAGCTCGCCGCTGTCGGGGTCGAAGTCGAAGGCATGCAGGATGTTGAACTGCGTGTCGGCCCAGTACATGATCCGCCCGTCGGGGCTCCAGGCCAGGCCGTTGCTGATCGACACGCCGTCGAAGCGCTGCTTCAACTCGCCGCGCGCATAACACTGCATCGTGCCCCTGGCCGGCAGCAGCGGCGTGCAGATGGTGCCGACCCAGAAACGACCGCGGGCATCGCACTTGCCGTCGTTGAAGCGCTGGCTGGCCACCGGGTACGGCGCGTCCAGGAGCTTGTGCCGCGATCCGTTGGCCGGATCGAAGTGCCACAGGCCGCTGCGCAGCGACATCAGCAAGCGCCCGTCGGGCATCGGCGCGATGGCCGAGGGCTCGGTCTCGAAGTCCCAGACCTGGCGCTCGCCGCTGCGCGGGTCGAAGCGCAGCAGCTGCTTGCCCGGGATGTCGCAGTAGTACAGCACCTGCTCGGTGGGGTGCCACAGCGGTGATTCGCCCAGCAGGCTGGGCACCGGCACGGCCACGCGCAGGCCGGGTTCGGGGACGCCAGCCCTCACAGCACGGCCACGTCGAGCTGCATCCAGGCCTCGGCCGATTCGCCCGGCGCCACGCTCCTCAGGCCATGCGCCTGCGGGTCGGCCATGTGGATCGCATTGGAAACATGGCTCACCGGCTCGACGCAGTAGTAGTCGCGCTGCTGTGGCGTGTAGACCACCAGCCGGTCGACCGAAGACTTCAGCTGCAGCGACATCTTCTCGTCGCGGATGCGCGCCACGCCGCGCCAGCCGTCGAAGCAGTTGTCGTAGTCCAAGTGCATCACGTCGCTGTCGATGCCGCCCTGCGCCACCTTGCGCACGGGCAGCTGGGCGGCGTCGCTGTCCCAGCGGCCGTCGAACTCGATATGCAGCCGGCTGCGCGCGCGCTTCGGAAAGTAGGGGTGCCAGCCCAGCCCCACCGGCTGCGCGATCTCAGCCAGGTTGTCGAAGACCATCTGCACGCGCATGGCCTCGGGCGTGAGCGTGAAGTACTGGCGCACCTCGAAGGCAAAGGGCCAGTCGGCATCGCCTTCGTGGCGGCAGCGCAGCACCAGGTCGAGTGCGCTGGACGAGACGATGTCCCAGGGCCGACGCCAGCCCACGCCGTGCAGCGAATGCGGGCTGTCGTCGAAGTTGGGCTGGGTGCTGTAGTCCACGCCTTTCCAGCGGAAGCGCCGGTAGGCCAGGCGGTTGGAATAGGGCACCAGGGGGAAGCAGCCCGACTGGCGCGCCCCGGTCAACTCGCCAGGCTCGGTACAGCGCAGCACCGGCAGGTGGCGGTGCCACAGGCCGGCGATCGAGCCGCCCAGGTCGGGGCGAAGCGCCAGGCGCAGCGCGCCCGCATGCAGTTCGAAATGCGGCGTCGTCATCGGGTTCCTGTTCTTGGAAGGGAAGGCTCAGGCTTCGGTCTGCGTGCCGGTCTGCAGCGAATGCACATGGGGCTCGTCGGACATGCCGCGCAGCGACTTCACCGCCGCCAGCGCGCCGCTCATCAGCAGGCCCATGTCAGACGAGATGGCCAGGTAGTCGTAGCCCATGGCGCGGTACTGCGTCACCACCTCGGGCGTGGCCCCGATCGTGCCCACTGGCTTGCCCAGCGCCTTGCAGCGCCTTGCCGCGTCGGCCATGGTCTGCATCACTGCCGCATGGGTGAACTGTCCGACATGGCCCATGCTGGCCGACAGGTCGGCCGGGCCGATGAAGACCGCGTCCACGCCGTCGACGCCGGCAATCGCCTCCAGCTGCGCCAGCGCCTGCGGCGTCTCGAGCTGCACTATCACGCCCATGCCGGCATCGGCCGACTTCAGGTAGTTGGGCACCGTGCCGAACTTCGAGGCCCGGCTCATGCCCGACATGCCGCGCTGGCCGGCGGGCGGGTAGCGGGTGGCGGCCACAGCACGCGCGGCTTCGGCAGCGTTCTGCACGAAGGGGAACAACACCGTGGTCGCGCCGGCGTCGAGCACCCGCTTGACCATCACCGGGTCGTTCCAGGGCACGCGCACCACGCTGACCATCTTGGTGTTGCCCAGCGCTTGCAGCAGGTGCACCACGCTCATCATGTCCAGCGGGGCATGCTCCATGTCGACCACGCCCCAGTCGAAACCGGCATGACCCATGGCCTCGGCGACGATCGGGCTGGCCGAGCTGATCCAGGTGCCGATGGGCGGCTTGTGGCCGGCGGCGCGCAACAACTGCCTGAATGCGTTCATCGTGTCGTCCCCAACGCCGCCGGGCCGGCAGCGCTGTCTGGCAGTCTACGGCCAAGCGCCGGCCCAGCGCGGCTACAACTGCGCCTTGAGGTAATGCGCGCCGGGGATCGGGTTGTAGTAGTAGGGCGCCACTTCCTCGAAGCCCAACGTGGCATAAAGCTCGCGCGCCGATTCCATCTCGTCCAGCGTGTCCAGCAGCATCACCGAATAGCCGGCACTGGCGGCGCGGTCCATCAGCGCCTGGGCCAGCACCCGCCCCAGACCGAAACGGCGAAAGGCGCGGCGCACGAACAGCCGCTTCATCTCGCAGGCATTGGCATGGTCCACGTCGGTCAGCGGCCGCATCGCGCCGCAGCCGGCCAGCGCGTCGTCGGCATAGGCCAGCAGCAGCGCCCCGCCAGGCGCCGCGTACTCACCCGGCAGGCCGGCCAGCTCGGCGTCGAAATTCTGGAAGCACAAGTCCACCTGCAGGCTGGCGGCGTACTCGCGGAAGATCTCCCGCGCCGCCTCCAGCAGCTGCGGGGTGTCGGCCTGCACCAGGCGGATCTGCACGGCGTTCATTCATCCCCCCAAGCTGACCACCCAGGACACGCCGCCGGCGCACAGCGCCGCCAGCAGCAGCGCCAGCAGGCGGTTCGTCGCGCCGTCGGCAGCCGCCGGCGTGCCAGCCGGCAAGGCCTTGTCGCCGACGAGCATCGGACGCACCAGGTTCCGGCGCTTGCCGAGCAGGTAGTACAGGATGGCCGCGACATGCAGCGCCACCAGCGCCAGAAGGATCCACTGGCCATAGTCCTTGTGCCAGTGCGTGGCCCGGCCGGCCAACGCGCCGCTGACAAAGCGGTTCAGCGGCCCGACGTTGGCGATATCGTCGTCGGCCACCAGCCCGCTGGCCACCTGCAGGGCGAGCACGCCGAGCAGGGCAAAGACCGAGAAGCTGCCCAGCGGGTTGTGGCCGACGTCATGGTGCTCGTCGGCCCGCGACTGGCCGCGCAGGTAGCGCAGCACCGTGCCCGGCGCATAGAGGAAACTGGAGAAGCGCGACCAGCGTCCGCCGACCAAGCCCCACGCGACGCGGAAGGCGACCAGCGTGAAGACCATGTAGCCGAAGCGGAAGTGCCAGACCATGGCATTGCCGCCGATCTTGGCGCTAGCCACCGAGCCGACGGTCGTCAGTGCCAGCAACCAGTGGAAGGTCCGGGTCGGCAGGTCCCACACGCGCACGGAGGTCAGGCGGGATGGGGCGTCGCTCATGGTTCCATCGGTCCGGCAAAAGTGGCTCAAGTACAACCATAGCGCGAACCGGCGCCGCCGGCTTCCCCGTGCGTTGGAAGCAAGACCGGTGCCGCTGCGTACACTGCTTGGTGCTTGCCCTGCCAAGTCAAACCCACCATCCTCGGAGGAATCGAATGAAGCGCCTGTCCCTCGCCGCCCTGACCGTTGCCGGCATCGTCACGGCCCTGCCCGCCGCGGCCCAGTTCGCCAAGCCCGAAGATGCGATCAAGTACCGCAAGGCGGCGATGACGCTGCAAGGAGCCACGTTCGGTCGTGTGGCGGCCATGGCCAATGGCCGCGTGCCCTTCGACGCCAAGGTGGCGGCCGAGAACATCGAGTTCGTCGCCATGCTCAACAAACTGCAGTTTTCGGCCTTTGTCGAAGGCAGCGACAAGGGCGATACCCGGGTCAAGCCGGAAATCTGGACGCAGAAGGACAAGTGGAACGCCGCGGTGGCCAAGAGCCAGGAAGATGTCGCCAGGTTGGTGGCCGCCGGCAAGACCGGCAATCTCGACCAGATCAAGGCAGCCGTCGGTTCGGTGGGCCAGAGCTGCAAGTCCTGCCACGACGATTTCCGCAAGGACTGACAAACGCCTCAGCCTGGGGCTGATTCCGAGAAGCCGAGCACGACCCTGCGGGTCATCGCTGACTTCTTCTCCACCTTCGTCACGACCACGGCGCCGACCTCGGC
>Ga0316604_10002498_pt1 | contig 14001 bp, 11 predicted proteins | sample OWC_soil_day20_C_FD_207650 | JGI IMG/M metagenome (GOLD analysis project Ga0316604, IMG submission 207650) | Wetland soil microbial communities from Old Woman Creek delta, Ohio, United States - OWC_soil_day20_CT | ecosystem: Environmental > Terrestrial > Soil > Wetlands | place: USA: Ohio... | reverse complement strand
TGGTCGAGGCGCTCCAGCCCATCGGGCAACGCCACCTCGGCCTTGCCGGCCTCTTCGACGACCACAAGCGCCCCCTCCGCCAGCCAGCCGCCGGCCAGCAGCGAGGCGAGCGCCTTTTCGGCGAGGCCCTTGCCGTAGGGGGGGTCGAGGAAGGCGAGGCTGTAGGGCTCGGCCGGCCCGATCGACCCCATGGTGGTGGCGTCGCGGCGGAAGATGCGCGTCGTTCCCATCAGGCCGAGCGTTTCCTGGTTGCGCCGGATGAGGCCGCGCGCCTCCGCCGCCTCCTCGACGAACAGGCAGGTCTTTGCCCCCCGACTCATCGCCTCGAAACCGAGGGCGCCGGTGCCGGCAAACACGTCCATGACGCGGGCGTCCTCGAACACCCCCTCGTAGCCATGCTCGAGGATGTTGAAGACGCTCTCGCGCAGCCGGTCGGAGGTCGGCCGAATGGCGAGGCTGCCGGCCACCGGCGTCGCGAGGGCCGTGCCGCGATGCCTACCGGCGACGATCCGCATTGCGTCCCCTCGGCTTGTCCGGCCCGCTTCGGCCGCCACCGGGCGAGCCGCCAGCGCTTCTGGGCTTGCCGCCGCCCTTGCCCTTCGGCGGTCCCATCGGAGTGCCGTCCTGGATTCGGCTGCCTTTCGGGACGATGCCTCGCTGCGGCCCGTCGCCACGCACGCGGGCCGGTTCGTCGCCATGGGCGCGGGGCTTGCGATCGACGTCGAAGGCCTTGCCCGACTTGTAGGCGCGCGGCGCGTCGTTCGCCTCGCTGCGGCGCGTCAACCGCCCGGACCGGGATTCACCGACGCCATCGGTCTTGAGTGTCAGCGTGGCGCGCGGCGGCTTCTCCGCTTTGGCGACGCGAACCGGCGGGTTTCCGGCCCCGGTCTTGCCGCCACTCCGGGCGGCTGGCGGACGGCGCGACGGGCCGTCGAGGTCGGCCTCGTGGCGCTTGCGGTTTGCAGCCGCCGAGACGGTCTTCGGGCGTACCGGCGCTTTATCCTTGTCGGTGGACGCGGGTTTGCCGGATGCGGCTTTGCTGGCCTTGGCGATCACCGATTGGATCGGTGCGCGATCATCCTCGCGCGCCTCGAAGTCGGCGCCTGCCTCGCCGGCGAGTCGATCACCGAGCTGGGCACGCAGCACGCGGCGCGGCACCTCTTCCACGACACCGTCGGCCAGCTCGCCAAGCTGGAATGGGCCGAAGGAGACGCGGATCAGCCGGTTCACGTCGAGGCCGAGGTGAGCGAGGATCGTCTTCACCTCACGGTTCTTGCCTTCGCGCAAGCCAATCGTCAGCCAGACATTGTCGCCTTGGCGGCGGTCGAGCGTTGCTTCCACCGAGCCATAGAGAATGCCGTCGATGGCGATGCCGTCCTTCAGCGCATCGAGCCGCGCCTGGTCGATGTCGCCGTGGGCACGCACCCGGTAACGGCGGAGCCAGCCGGTGGACGGCAGCTCCAGCATGCGGGCAAGACCACCGTCGTTGGTGAGCAGCAGCAAGCCTTCGGTGTTGATGTCGAGCCGGCCAATGGTCATGACTCGCGGCAGATCCTCGGGCAGGATCGAAAACACCGTCGACCGACCTTCCGGGTCATAGGTGGTGGTGACGGTGCCGCGCGGCTTGTGGAATAGCCAGAGGCGGGTGCGGTCGCGCTCGGGCAGCGGCTGGCCGTCCACCTCGACGGTGTCGTCGGCCTTGACGGTGATTGCCGGCGTGTCCAGCACGCGACCGTTGAGCTTGACGCGGCCGTCGGCGATCCAGGCTTCGGCTTCGCGGCGCGAGCACAGGCCGGCGCGGGCGATCACCTTGGCGATGCGGTCGGCGCCATCGTCGGCCTTGGTCGGGGGCTTCTTCGCCTTGGGGGCGGGGGAGGGTGTCTTGATCATGCCGACGCTCTTAGCAGGAAAAGGGCGCGACGTGCAGTCGGTCTGTGGTGTCGAAAGGGCCGACCTGAATTCGGCCTATGTTCGGGCGGCGGTCGCCGCGCTATATCCTGCCTCGAACTCCCGCACGACGCTGGAGACTGAAGGAGGCCGCGAGGCCCCTTGCCGCGACCCCGAGGACCCGATGCCCGGTTTCATAGACATGGCGATCGTAGAGGCGCGTGCCGCCGCCGGCCGCGGCGAGGTGCCGGTGGGCGCGGTGGTTGTCCGCGATGGTGCTGTCATTGCCACCGCCGGCAATCGCACACTGGAGTTGAAAGACCCGACCGCCCACGCCGAAATGCTGGCGATCCGTGCCGCCGCCGCGGCGATCGGCTCGGAGCGGCTTGTCGGCTGCGACCTCTACGTCAGCCTCGAGCCCTGCGCCATGTGCGCTGGCGCCATATCCTTTGCCCGCCTGAGGCGGCTCTACTATGGCGCGGCCGACGAGAAAGGCGGCGCGGTGGAGCACAACGTCCGCTTTTTCTCGTCGATCGGCTGCCATCACGCGCCCGAAGTCTATTCCGGTCTGGCCGAGAGTGAGGCTGGGCAACTCCTCAGGGATTTCTTCGCGGATCGGCGGTGAAATCAGGCGGCGGCGTCGAGCCGGCGCCCAACGGCAGCCTTGACCTCTTCGCGGATGCTGGCGGTGGCGGCGAGAATGCCGCGTGCCTTGACGAAGTCGAGCGCTGCGAAGCCATCGACTGGCGGCCGGATCAGCACGTCGGGCCGCCGTGACTTCAACTTCTCGGAAATCAGCGCCTGCATCAGAATCTGGCTGGCGCCAAACAGCGCCTCGCGGGCGCTGGGTGGGCGGGGCTTGTCTGGACGAACCGGCGTTCCCACCACATCGACGGCAACAATCAGGTCGATGTTTGCCGGCAGCCGGTCGAAGGGCAGCGGATTGACCACACCGCCGTCGATCAGCGTCAGGCCGTCCATGTCCACTGGGCGGAACAGGGCGGGCAGAGCGATCGAGGCGGCAACCGCCCGGCGTAACGAGCCGGTGCTGATCTCTACCTCTGAGGTACCGTAGAAGTCGGCGGCAACGGCGGAAAACGGAATGGCGAGGGCGGCGAACTCATCGGGAATGCGGTCCGGCAGGAATTCGGTGACCACCGCCTCCGGGTCGAACACCGGCAAGCCACCGGCAATGTCGGCGAAGCTGCGTGGCCGGAGTTTCCAGACTTTGCCCCACACATCGGCCGGTCGGCCGAGCGCCGAAAGCACCTCATCCTCGACTTCGGCGCCGGAAAGACCGGCTGCCGCGGCGGCACCGATCAGCGCGCCGATCGAGCAGCCGATAATCGCCGATGGTCGAACGCCAAGGTCGTCGAGGGCCGACAGCACATGCACGTGGGCGAGACCGCGGGCACCCCCGCCGCCGAGCGCCAGCCCGAGGCGAGGAAAGGTCGGCGGTGGAACAGCGTCGGTCATGGCGGTGGACTCGGTCGGTTTGGCGTCGGCAGGGACATGCCGGATCGATATGGCGTCTTCACGACGCTTTCGCGAGGCTGGTCGGCAAAAAACGGTCTTTCCCGACTGGCGCTGCGCTTGCAGCGCTGTCGCGCCACCGCTAGAGCATTTCGTGGAAGACAGGCGAACCGCTCCGGCCGGTCGCGCGAGGACAGGGAAAATTTCCGTGAGATATGTGAGCACCCGTGGCAACGCCCCCGTTCTCGGCTTTTCCGACGTCGTTCTCGCCGGCCTCGCCCGCGACGGCGGTCTCTACGTGCCGGAGACCTGGCCGACGCTTGACTCGGCGACCATTGCCTCCTTCGCCGGCCGGTCCTATCCGGACGTCGCCTTCGAGGTGATCTCGCGCTTTGTGGACGGCGACATCGCCGATGCCGATCTCCGGGCGATGATCGATGCCGCCTATACCGGCACCTTCCGCCATCCGGCGGTGACGCCGCTCGTTCAGATCGCCCCCGACCACTTCCTGCTCGAGTTGTTCCACGGGCCGACGCTCGCCTTCAAGGACGTGGCGATGCAACTGCTCGCCCGCCTGATGGACCATGTGCTCGGCCAGCGCGGCGCCCGTGCCACCATCGTCGGCGCCACCTCGGGCGACACCGGCGGGGCGGCGATCGAGGCCTTCCGCGGCCGCGACAACACCGACATCTTCATCCTGTTCCCGAACGGCCGCGTCTCTGACGTGCAGCGCCGGCAGATGACGACGGTGGCCGACGACAACGTCCACTGCATCGCCCTTGAGGGTACCTTCGACGACGCGCAGCGCCTCGTGAAGGGCATGTTCAATCACTTCGCCTTCCGTGACGAGCTGTGTCTTTCCGGCGTCAACTCGATCAACTGGGGCCGCATCGCCGCGCAGGTCGTCTACTATTTCGTCGCCGCGGTGGCGCTGGGTGCACCGGCCCGCAAGGTGTCCTTCACCGTGCCGACCGGCAACTTTGGCGACATCTTCGCCGGCTACGTCGCCAAGAAGATGGGCCTGCCCATCGACAAGCTGGTGATCGCCACCAACGTCAACGACATTCTTGCCCGCACGCTCGAAACCGGCCGCTACGAGGCGACCGGCGTCGTGCCGTCGACCTCGCCGTCGATGGACATCGAGGTGTCCTCAAACTTCGAACGTCTGGTTTTCGAGGCCTGCGGCCGCGACGCTGTGACGGTGACGTGGCTGATGCAGACGCTGTCCCAGTCGGGCGCCTTCGGTCTGCCGGAACCGGCGCTCGCGTCCATCCGGGCCGAATTTTCCGCCGGCCGGGCGTCGGTCGAGGCCACGGCGGCGCTGATCCGCCGGCTGCGCGCCGAGGCCGGATATCTGGTCGATACCCATGGCGGCAATGGTGTCGTGGTGGCCGAGAATTTCGTCGGCGGTGTCGTTCCGATGATCACGCTCGCCACCGCTCATCCGGCCAAGTTCCCCGATGCCGTGCACGCGGCGAGCGGTGAGCGACCGGCCCTGCCGACTTTCCTTGGCGACCTGATGAACCGGCCCGAGCGCATGACGGTACTTGCCGACGATCTTGCGGTCATTGAGGCCTTCGTGCGGCAGCGGGCGCGGGTTCTTGTCTGAATGGCCGGCCGCCACAGGGAGGTGGTGCGCCGGCAAAAGTGAAGGGTGACGTGAAACTTTATGTTGAGTGGCGCGTCGTTCCATGCAGTGTTCGCTGAAAAGCTGGCCTTCTAGGGAGGAAATGGTCGGATGGCCGTCGAAGTAACAAAGTTGGAAAACGGCATCACCGTCGTCACCCATTCCATGCCGCATTTGGCGTCGGCGGCGCTCGGCGTCTGGGTGGCGGCCGGATCACGGTCGGAGGCGGCGGACGAGAACGGTATCTCCCACCTTCTCGAACACATGGCTTTCAAGGGCACCAAGAAACGCTCGGCCAAGGACATCGCCGAGGAGATCGAGAACGTCGGCGGCGAGGTGAACGCCGCGACCTCCATCGAGAGCACGAGCTACTATGCCCGCGTGCTGGCCGGCGACGTACCGCTCGCCCTCGATATCCTCTCCGACATCCTGCAGAATTCGCTGTTCGAGCCCGACGAACTCGATCGCGAAAAGCATGTCATTGGCCAGGAAATCGGCGCCGCTCTCGACGCGCCGGAGGATTTCGTCTTCGACATGTTCCAGCAGGCCGCTTTCCCCGGCCAGTCGATCGGCCGGCCGATCCTCGGCTCGATCGAAACGGTGAAGGGCTTCTCCGACGACGCGCTGCGCGGCTATCTCAATCGCCACTATACCGGCGGCCGTACGGTGATCGCCGCTGCCGGCAAGCTCGGCCATCGCGACCTCGTGCGCATGGCCCGCAAGAAATTCCAGCATTTCGGCGAGGCGGAATCGGTCGTTCCCGAGCGGGCCGTCTATGTCGGCGGCGAGGCGCGCGAAGAGCGTGACCTGATGGAAGCGCAGGTGGTTCTCGGCTTCCCCGGCATCGCCTACGGCGCCGACGAGTATATCACGGCCCAGATCGCCTCCTCGATCCTCGGCGGCGGCATGTCGTCGCGTCTCTTCCAGGAGATTCGCGAGAAGCGCGGCCTCTGTTACTCGATCTACGCCTTCCATTGGGGCTTCGACGATGCCGGCATCTTCGGCATATCGGCGGCGACCGGCGAACGCGACGCTGGCGCAGTGGTCGAGGAGACGATGAACGAGATTGCCCGCGCCTCGACGGCTGTCACCGAGGTGGAAGTGAAGCGCGCCCAGTCACAGCTTCGCGCTGGTCTGTTGATGGCGCTCGAGAGCCCGGTGGCGCGGGCCGGCCAGATCGCCCGCCACATCATGTTCCATGGCCGTACGCTGCCGCTTGACGAACTTGTCACCCGCATCAACGCCGTGACGCCCCAGAAAGTCTGCGAGTTCCTCGAGAAAGTCGCCGTCGCGCCCAACCCGACGCTCGCTGCCATCGGCCCGATTGCCAAGGTTCCTTCGGTGGGGTCGATTGCTGCTGGCGGGGTATCGGCCAAGGCGAGCGCGGCATGACATTTTTCGGCGTCGTGGCATCCGGCGCCTTTCCGGTGCTGGCGGACGATGCCGTCAGCCTGCGCCTGCCGGCGGTATCCGACTATGCCGTCTGGGTGAGCGAACGGTCGGAGAGCCGCGCCTTCCTGAAGCCTTGGGAGCCGGTCTGGTCGGCTGAGGATCTGACGCGGGCCGCCTTCAAGCGCCGCGTTCGCCGCGTCCAGCGCGAAGCCGCCGAACAGAGCGGCTTCGCCTTTCTGATTTTCCTTCGCGAGGACCAGACGCTGCTCGGCGGCGTCACGCTGTCGAACATCCGTCGCGGCGTCGCCCAGAGCTGCTGCCTTGGCTATTGGATGAGCGTGCGCCATGCCGGCCGGGGCTACATGCGCCGGGCGGTGGATCTCGTTCTCGGGTTTGCATTTGGCGATCTGCGGCTCCATCGCGTGGAGGCGGCCTGCATCCCCGGCAACGACCGCTCGCTCGGACTTCTCGAAAAAGCCGGATTCGTTCGCGAAGGCTACGCGCGGCGCTATCTGCTGATCGATGGGCGCTGGCAGGACCACGTGCTCTTGTCGCGCACAGTGGACGACGACGGTACCGCCTGACAGCCTAGCGAACGGGCGGTTTGCACGGCCGCCGTCCTCGGTTATATCTCTCCAGCGCGCTTTCGGAGGAAGACGCGTGAAGGATTGCCGGCCGACCGCCGCGCACCGCGACAAAGCCGCCGCGTATCCGGCGCGGCTCACGAAAACCGATCTGTTCGCCAGTCGAGCTGGAGAGTGTCCTTGGCCTTCGTCCGCGCCGCTGTCGCCGTGTTGCTGCTGGTGTTCGTCGCCGGCCTTTCCCCCCATCTCGCCCTGGCCGCCGAGCCGATCCTTGTCGAGCCCGATGTCAAGGCGCTTGACCTGACCCACGCGGTTGAATTCCGGCGCGATGCCGGCAGCTCGATCCAGGTATCGACGGCGCCCGGCCCTGACGGCGTCGTCCGCCGCATCGAGGTGCGCGCCAAGGGCATCGATTCCAACCCGTCCTGGGTGGTGTTCTCGCTGTCCAACCAGTCGGATCTGCAGCTCGACCGGCTGATCGTCGCCCCGCACTTCCATCTGGTCGGTTCGCGCGTCATGTGGCCCGACCTCGGCGCCTCACGCATCGCGGCGATCACCCCGAGCTCCGGCTTCGCCCCCGAGCGCCAGACCAGCCAGGATTCCGACGTCTTCCTGGTGACGCTCGACCCCGGCACGGTGGTGACCTTCGTCGTGGAGCTCCGAACGCGCGACCTGCCGCAGATCGGCCTCTGGGAGCCCAACGCCTACAAGGACTCCGTCAACGCCTACACGCTCTACCGCGGCATCGTGCTCGGCATCTCCGGCCTTCTGGCGCTGTTCCTGACCATCCTGTTCGTCGTCAAGGGATCGATGATGTTCCCGGCGACGGCGGCGCTCGCCTGGGCGGTGCTGGCCTATCTCTGCATCGACTTCGGCTTCTGGAACAAGGTGTTCGCCGTCGGCTCGGGGACCGACCAGCTCTACCGCGCCGGCTCGGAGGTGATGATCGCCGTCACCATGGTGATCTTCCTCTACGCCTATCTCAACCTCAATCGCTGGCACGTTCGCTACAGCCACGTGATGCTGATCACGCTGCTCGCACTCACCGGCCTGTTCGCGCTTGCCCTCTACGATCCGTCGATCACCGCCGGCATCGCCCGCATGGTGCTCGCCGCCCTCGGCGGCATCGGCTTCGTGCTGATCGTGGCGCTGGCGTTGCGCGGCTACGACCGGGCGATCATGCTGGTGCCGACCTGGCTGGTGTTTCTGGCCTGGCTGGCCGGCACGGGCCTTGCCGTTTCCGGGCGCCTGGTCAGCGATCTTGCCCAGCCGGCGCTGGCCGGCGGCATGGTGCTGGTCGTCCTGCTGCTCGGCTTCACCGTCATGCAGCACGCCTTTGCCGGCGGCGCCATCACGCAGGGGCAGGTCGACGACAGCGAGCGCAAGGCGTTGGCGCTCACCGGCTCCGGCGACATGATCTGGGACTGGGACGTGCTCGCCGACCAGATCGTCACCTCGGCCGAGGCCGAGGAGAGCCTCGGGCTCAAGCGCGGCCGCCTCGAGGGGCCGGCGCGCGACTGGCTCGACTACCTGCACCCGCAGGACCGGGAGCGATTCAAGGCAACGCTCGACGCCGTCGTCGAGACGCGCAAGGGGCGCCTCAGCCAGACCTTCCGCATGCGCGCCCAGGACGGTCATTACCAGTGGTTCCGCCTGCGCGCCCGTCCCATCCTCGGCTCGGACGGTGAGGTCATCCGCTGCGTCGGTACGTTGCTCGACATCACCGACATGAAGCTGGCGCAGGAACGCCTGCTGTTCGACGCCATCCACGACAATCTCACCTCGCTGCCGAACCGCGAGCTCTACATCGATCGCCTCGCCACCGATCTCATCCGTGCCAAGGCGGACAACCAGCGCCGGCCGGCGGTTTTCCTCGTTGACCTCGATCGCTTCCGGCAGGTCAACGAAACGCTTGGCCTGTCGGTCGGCGACACCATCCTGCTGACGCTGGCCCGCCGTCTCGGCCGCCTCGTCAAGCCGCTCGATACGCTGTCTCGCCTCGAAGGCGACCGCTTCGGCATCGTGCTCGTCTCCGAGCAGGCCTCGGATCGCCTCGCCGCCTTCGCCGACACCGTCAAGCGGGCGGTACGGGCGCCGATCGTTGTCGGCGAAAAGGAAGTGTTCCTCACGGCGTCGATCGGTATCGCGGTGCCCGATTCCGACGACAAGGAAGCGAAGACGCTGATCCAGGACGCCGAGATCGCTCTGGCCTTTGCCAAGAAGCTGGGCGGCGATCGCATTGAGACCTTCCGTCCGGCGCTGCGCATCATGTCGGCCGACCTCACCTCGCTTGAGCAGGACCTGCGCGGCGCCATCGACAAGGGCGAACTGACGGTGCTCTACCAGCCGGTCATCCGGGCCGGCGACCGGTCGGTCGCTGGTTTCGAGGCGCTCCTGCGCTGGAACCACCCGCGCAAGGGCTCGATTCCGCCGGCCGAGTTCATGCCGATCGCCGTCCGCTCGGGCCTCGTGGTGCAACTCGGCCTGTTCGTGCTCGACCGGGCCGCCCGCCAGCTCGCCGACTGGCGCGATCACCTGCCCTTTGGCGATACGCTGACCATGTCGGTCAACCTGTCCAACCGGCTGGTGCTGCGCCACGAACTGCTCAACGACGTCAAGGCCATCCTGTCGCGCACCGGTCTGCCACGGGACGTCCTGCATCTGGAGTTTTCCGAGAGCCTGTTGATGGAAAGCCCGGAATTTTCGCTGCAGATGCTGATGAAGCTGAAGGAACTCGGCGCGGGCTTCGCCGTCGATGAGTTCGGCATGGGCTTTTCTTCGCTGAGCTATCTGCAGCGGTTGCCGCCCGGCACGCTCAAGGTCGACCAGAATGTCCTGAGAAGTTCCGGCCGCCACCGGCAAGCGCTGCTCAAGACCATCGCCTCGCTGGCCCACGACGTGGAGCTGGAACTGGTGGTGGAAGGCGTCGACCGCGCCGTCGATCTCGACGAGGTCGCCAACCTGGGCGCCGACTATCTCGAAGGCTACCTGTTCGGGTCGCCGATGAGCGCCGACGAGGTTCGCAAACTCATGGAAAAGGCCAAGAAGGCAGTGGCTAAGGTGGCGCCCGTTGCCGTTCCCGACGCGCCGCTGCGCGTGCCCGAGCGGGTGCCTGGGGCAACGGCCGCGCCAATCGGCACCGGCGAGGCGGCTGGCAGGACGCCGGCCGCCTAAACCCCGCCTTTTCGCGCTGCCACAAGTGTGGGAATAAGGACCAGTCGGCGATTCGTCGCCGGTCTTCGGGCCTGGGACGTTGACGAGAGGATCATGACCGTCATGAGGACCGTTCTTTCTGCCTGCCTTTCAATTCTGCTCGCCCTGGGCTCGCTGCCAGCGATGCTCTCGTCGGCGGCGGCGCAGGAATTTGTCGATGGCAAGGTCGAGTCTGTGCACGGCGACTGGCAGATCCGCTGCGACCAACCGGTCGGTGCCCGCGACAAGCAGTGCGCCATGGTGCAGAACGTCACCGCCGAGGACCGCGACAACATCGGCCTGTCCGTGCTGATCGTGAAGACGGTCGACAAGAAGGCGAAGATCATGCGTGTTCTCGCCCCGCTCGGCGTCTACCTGATGGCCGGCCTTGGCCTCCGGATCGACGACAAGGACATCGGCCGCGTCGGCTTCGTTCGCTGTCGGGCGCGCGGCTGCTATGCCGAGGTGATCCTGCAGGGCGATCTCGTCGGCCAGCTTGAGAGTGGTGGCAAGGCGCTGTTCATCATCTATGACTCGCCGGAAGACGGCATCGGCATCCCGATCTCGTTGAAGGGTTTCAAGGAAGGCTTCGACGCTCTGCCGTAAGCGGCGCGCACTTGCACGGCCCCGCCCGAAACACGACATGTTGCGCGTCCGGAAGCTGGAGCCGCCGGACGTTTGCATTTATGGAGGAACCGATCCTCCTTCTGATGGGACGCTGCTGCCGATGACCGAACGCCATGATCTTCTCGCCCTCGCCGGACTCGATCCCGAGGCGACGCAGCGTCTCGTCGCTGACGCCCTCGTCGGCGCCGACGACGGCGAGCTCTATCTGGAACGCTCGGAAGGCGAAGCGCTGACCTTCGACAACGGCCGCCTCAAGACCGCCACCTACGATGTCAACCAGGGCTTCGGTCTCCGGGCGGTGGCCGGTGAGGCGGTGGGCTACGCCCATGCCGACGACCTCTCCGAAAAGGCATTGCGCCGCGCCGCCGACGCGGTGAAGGCGGTGTCCTCAGGCCATTCCGGCACGCTCGCCGAACCGCCGCGCCCGACCAACCGCAAGCTCTATGGCGACGTCAACCCGCTGCTGTCCCCCGCCTTTTCCGACAAGGTGGCGCTTCTGTCGGAGATCGACGCTTGGGCGCGTGCCCGCGATCCGCGCGTGCGACAGGTGACGGCATCGATCACCACCAGCCACAAGATCGTCGAGATCATCCGCGCCGACGGTATTCACCTGCGGGACGTGCGGCCGTTGGTCCGCGTCAATGTCTCACTGATCGCCGGCAGCGGTGATCGGCAGGAAAGCGGCTCATACGGTGAGGGCGGCCGCCTGGCACTCGATGGGTTCATCACGCCCGAGCGCTGGCAGCACGCCGTCGACGAAGCGCTTCGGCAGGCGCTGGTCAATCTCGAGGCCAAGCCGGCGCCGGCCGGCACCTTCGACGTGGTGCTCGGCCCCGGCTGGACCGGCGTACTGCTGCACGAGGCGGTGGGCCATGGCCTCGAGGGCGACTTCAATCGCAAGAAGACCTCCGCCTTCGCCGGCTTGATGGGCGAGCAGGTGGCAGCCAAGGGCGTCACCATTGTCGATGACGGCACACTGCCGGACGCGCGCGGTTCGCTCACCATCGACGACGAGGGCACGCCGAGCCGGCGGACCGTGCTGATCGAGGACGGCCGCTTGGTCGGCTATATGCAGGACCGCCAGAATGGCCGCCTGATGGGCGCCGAGTCCACCGGCAACGGTCGCCGCCAGTCCTATGCCCACGTGCCGATGCCGCGCATGACCAACACCTACATGCTCTCCGGCGACAAGAGCCGCGAGGAGATCATCGCTTCGGTGAAGGACGGCATCTACGCTGTCTCCTTCTCCGGAGGGCAGGTGGACATCACATCCGGCAAGTTCGTGTTCGATTGCACCGAGGCCTACCGAGTGCGGAACGGCAAGGTCGGCGAGCCGATCAAGGGCGCCATGTTGATCGGCAACGGCCCCGAGGCGATGAAGCGCGTGTCGATGATTGGCAACGACCTCGAAATCGACCGTGGCATCGGCATGTGCGGCAAGGCCGGCCAGAGCGTGCCGGTCGGCGTCGGCCAGCCGTCGCTGAGGATCGACGCGGTCACCGTCGGTGGCACGGCGACCTGAACAGAGAAAAGGCAGTATGACACCCGTTCGTCTTGCTCTGTTCGACATGGACGACGTCGTTTACGCGTATACGCGTGCCGACCGCATCGCCTATCTCGCCGACGTTACCGGCCTCGATCCGGCCTTTATCAACGAGCGCGTCTGGAGCGAGGGGCTGGAGGCGGCCGCCGACGGCGGCGCCTTCCCGACGCCCGAGCTTTATATAGATTCCTGGCGCGACCGACTCGGCTATCCGCTTGCCGTCGAAGATTGGGTGGAAGCGCGGCGGCGCGGCATGCGCCTCATTCCCGGCACGCTCGCCCTCATTGAGCGACTGATTGCAGCGGGAACGGCGGTCGCCGTGCTCACCAACAACGGCCCGCTTGTCCACGCCTATCGGAGGACGCTGGCCCCGGACCTTGCACGCCTCGTCGGTGACCGCTTTCTGGTGTCGTCCTCCTTTTCGACGATGAAGCCTGACCCGCAGGTGTTCCATAGGGCCCTTGAGCGGTTGGGCTTTGAGCCGGAGGAGAGCTTTTTTACCGACGACATGCCGGAGAACGTCGAAGGCGCCCGCGCCGCCGGTCTGTCAGGCGCCGTCTTCACCACGCCGGTGGCGCTCGAGGAGGCGCTCGGTGCGCACGGCCTGCTCTGAACCAATCACATCCGTAGAAGTGACGAGGGACGAAATGCCCTCCAGCCATTGAAATTTCCGCTCTGGCGCCTTACCTGACCGGCGGCCGGGAGTGTGTCCGGCTGGTTGTCGGCGTCTAGCCGAACAAGGTCGGGACGGACGCCGTGTTTTCAATGGATTTTCTGTCGGTTGAACTTGCCGCGCTGGCGCAGATCGTCTTCATCGACGTCGTGCTGGCCGGTGACAATGCCATTGTCGTCGGCATGGCGGCGGCCGGTGTCGACCCTGCCATCCGGCGCAAGGTGATCTTCTGGGGCATTGGCGGTGCCGTCGCCCTGCGCATTTTTTTCGCGATCATCACCACCCACTTGCTTGCCATCGTCGGCCTGACGCTGGCCGGTGGCGTGCTGCTGCTCTGGGTCTGCTGGAAGATGTTCCGCGAGATCCAGTCGAGCCGCCACGAGGAGGAGCGGGGTGTCGAGGCGGCCGAGCAGGCGCTCGACGCAGACGCCTGCGACGTGACGCCGGTACCAGCCGGCAAGACCTTCCGCCAAGCTCTGACCCAGATCATTCTCGCCGACGTATCGATGTCGCTCGACAACGTGCTGGCAGTGGCCGGCGTGGCCCGCGACCATGTCGGTATCCTGGTGATCGGTCTCCTGCTGTCGGTCGGCCTGATGGGCGCCGCCGCCACGCTGATTGCCCGCCTGCTGCACCGCTTCCGCTGGATCGCCTGGATCGGCCTGCTGGTAATCCTCTATGTCTCCATCGACATGATCCACCGGGGCTCGCTCGAGGTATGTACCGGCCTCACCGGTGAACAAAGCTGCCAGATTCAGGACCTCCGGGATGCTACAGACGGCATGCTGAACTGAGGCTGGCCAGCCTCCTGACGTTTCGCCTGCTCCTGACCGGACGAGAGGTTTTGTGATGACGCACGCTGTCGGCGCGCCTGCCGTCTACGTGGAGGGTTCGGTGTTCCGCCATGTGGTGGCGCTGACCGCCCTCGGCTCGCTGGGGCTGATGGCCATTTTCGCCGTCGATCTCGTCAACCTGCTCTACATCTCGCTCCTGGGCGACGAGG
>Ga0316604_10002497_pt1 | contig 14012 bp, 18 predicted proteins | sample OWC_soil_day20_C_FD_207650 | JGI IMG/M metagenome (GOLD analysis project Ga0316604, IMG submission 207650) | Wetland soil microbial communities from Old Woman Creek delta, Ohio, United States - OWC_soil_day20_CT | ecosystem: Environmental > Terrestrial > Soil > Wetlands | place: USA: Ohio... | reverse complement strand
CACAGAAATGGACGATGCCGCTGAGGGACTGGCGTATGGCAATGAGCCGCTTTATTATCGAGTTCGGTGACCGCCTGGACGGTCACTACTGAGAAAGGCATTTACACAGAATCATGTACAGGGTCACGTCAAACCGTCTCGCATGGACATTATTCGTTCTGTCGCGACATCAATGACGGTTGAGGCAGGCCAGTCTTCTGCTAAGATTAGGCGGCACGCGAAAAGTTCGCACATTTTCGTCTTGCCTAATTTCTTCTTAATGCTTCGCTAACACCGCATCTCATCGGCTAGTAGTCCTTTGATACGCCTGGATGGATAGCCGATATATATTTGGTTTTGTTTTGCCCCAAGCTTTGATAATCCAGCGACTTGTATCCTCCCTAAACGACCATTACGTCGGCTAACGGTCGTGTTGTGGTCAACATAAACATGAGCTACAGTCCAATTTTAACAATGGAAGGTATCCTTGCGCCATCTGGAAGATAAGTGTGGGCCGTTAAAACCAGTTCCCCATCTGGTCCAATCTTAGTGATCAACAAAACCGCGAAGTTTGCCCCAACAGCTCTATCCTGAACAATCTGTAACATCGACAGATCATCGGTCCTGCTTGGATAAGGTTCAAACGAAGGGTGCGAATGCCACTCACCGATATAATTGAAGCGAACATAATCGTAGCCAGTTTCTTTAAAAAAAGTACGGAGCCCACCAATAGCATCCTCAATACGTCGCACAAAGGACGCAAACGTACCACGGCGATGTATTGTTATCTCCCGGACGATGAAAATATTTGTCCCGACATGTTCACCCATAAGAATCCCGCCGACTTCACGTTGACCAGCCTTTTGGAGTGCTGCCATCATTAACTCATGCAGCTTAGGCGGTAGGATTAGTGTCAGCACTCTGTTTTCCTTCGTACATATTTATCAATGCCTTTACAACGGCAACCCTCTCTTCATCACCCACAACATCTTCGTCGAGTTCCCAGCCTTGTCCACGTACATCGACCGGGCGAGTATCAAACGGTTCCTCGAAAATCCACTCACGACGCATACCCAGCAAGTACACGGAATTCGGGAATTCGCTTGGCTCTCTGGATAAAGCAGTATCTAGAGCCAGTCGGGTCAATGCACTAGTAACAAAACCCACATCGCTGTCGTATGCAACAAGCGGTTGTTCATCATTACCATCGTAGCCAGCCATATTCTTGAACGGAGCTTCGGGCAAGGTTGACAGATAGGTATGGTAAGCATCGCGGACAGCTAGTGGATTCGGATCGCGTTTAGGACGTGCCCGCGCGATCATGCCGCCGTAACCACCTGCGAATATCTCCCCCCAGCACATCGGTATTCCATTTCGCTGGGCAATCGCCGCTAACAGCAGAAAAACTTCTGGATTAGCTGTGGCGTCGATCAATAAGTCGCAATTAGACAGATCCTTTAATGCCGCAGCCGCTGTCACAGCCGACTCCTGACCCGCAAGACGGATGGCCCTTACATCCACCTGCACACCAGCCGCTATAAGCGCCAAAGCGTTGCTTACGGCCCACACTTTGTGCGCTCCGACATGGGCCCAACACAACTCATGACGTACCATATTGCCTGGCGTGAGATAGTCATCATCTACTAACAAGAACTGCCGGACGCCGGAACGAGCTAGCGAAATCGCAAGTTTGCTGCCTACGGATCCGAGCCCGACAATACCTACGCGAATCTTACTCAATTTCTGTGATTCTTCCGACAGCCTAGAGACTATGTTCGGTAGCTGTATAACCCGATGCTCCCGCAGCTCTGGTTGCTCTCCAGAATCGATCAGAAATACTCGCAGTGATGACCACTCCTTGCCTAGTAATATGATCGTCCTAGCCTTGTACTTATCCGCCTCCTTGACCAGAACGTCATCGGTGGTAAAACCGGCCATCGTCAACATCTGGATTAACTCATCTACGGATTCCAAGGATTGCCTCTGGCTAAAGTAGTCGCTTCTAAAGACCCATCCCTCATAGGACAAAGACAAAAGACTAGAAAACTTGTTAAGTCCTTGAGGTATATCGGTCACATTTTGCAGCACATCCTGTGCATCAGCGACTCTAGCTATGAACATTACCGCCGATCCTTCGTTATACACCGTTGAGGATGTTATTCGGGTTCTCGACTGAATTGGAAGCATGGTCAATATGTTTTCAATTTCGGAGGTAGGAACATAACGTCGAAATATCAAATTAAGGTTCTGCCCCTCCGTCAAGCGATGCGCAGACGGAACTGAGTGAGGTAGCTCTGGATGCTGTTCGGTACTCAGTAATTCGTATGCACTGAGTACCATATCTGCACCAGTCACATTGCTATGCCAGTTATCTGCCCGCCACTGCAGGCACAGTGAGCCACCCACGCCATATTGGTGATTAGTCCACCGCTCTGATTTATCTCGCGGACGTATGTAGGGCGGAGAATCCGGAAACGCGTCCGGATATGTTATATACCCTGCAAAAATTCGCCCATGAATAGCCATGTCGATATCAACTGTGATCGAGCCATCTTCGGATATACGCCAAGCCGTGCTTAGCCAACCCGCCTCGGTTTCAAGACGCGTCAGTTCCTCCTTCTCTCTCAGGAAGCGAAGGGGATATTCCATGGCCCACTTCATCAGGCAAATCCCGATGATTTGTTAGGCTGTACTGGATGACCAGGGAAAGATAGGCTAGCCGTGGCCGCAACTGCGGGCCGCAGCAGCGATTTAGATGTAGTGGTATCCGTGGCAATCTGGGCACTGAAATACGTTGTATTAAAAACCCCATCCCAAGCGTCGCCAGCCTTCTTACTAGTGCAGTCATGCTCGTCAAGCACCTTCAATGCCTCCAGCGCATCACCCAGGCAATCCCGGAAAAAAATAACGCATTCATCGCCTTCCTCAGCGAGATTTTTGTCGGTAAACACCGGATGGATAACACGTTGACTGATGTCTAACTGCAATTTGATTGCCTTCCAAGTATCACGCAAAGCATCATCATCCCGATTTGGGCACGCAATAAATTTGTCTACAACTAACTTTGAGATACAAATGCCACTGGTGGTCTTTTTTTTCCAGGCAATACGGCTCCTAGCCATTTTCTTAGTAAGTTTGGTGATACGGCGCATCTGACTGGTATCGGATTCTCCCGTTTTCAGTTCATTACCTACTGCATCGTTGTACCAATTCGTGACCCTGCGTGCATCTGATTTGGTCCATTCGTCGCCACTTGCTAATTCATATTCTACGACGTCATTACCCCAAATATCTTTAGAGCAGGTCGTACGATAAATAGGGATATCTATGTGATATCCATCGGGATACACTTGACGTACACAATTAGTTTTGACAACCGCATCGTACGCCAATCGATCATCCTTCAATGCGTTCCGAACCCGCTTACGAACATCTAGTGCACTAAGATAATCACCTCCAGAACTCTTAAGGTCTTCTTTATCGAAATACGCACCGTCATCAATATCGTAGTCACATGCATCATCCTGGACCATTGTTCGCATCGCATAGGAGCCCTGAGAGCTGAACTTCTTCGGCAAAGGATGGCCAGCTTTTGTCAATCCATTTCGGAGCCTTGTTCGACCATTGTCGCGTCGGCTGCGCATTTCTGCCTGCTCTGCATTCGAGAGATTCACCTCTTCTGAGTGATACCCTTTCATCTCTTTATTACAATCAATAATGGTCATGGTGATCCTCGGATTAATGACAACTATAACTGGACGAGCTTGCCAATGCAGTTCGAAACGCGCCCATTTTACTTACTGATTCTGCCGTGGCCCAAGCATAATCAACATCTGAGATAGCTTGTCGGGCAAGCGCATTAAGCACCCTAGGACGTGCGTCGTCCATGTTTTCCAAATATTTCTGGAGTTCTCCTGATGGGCATTGTGCTGGGAGTCGATATGCAAAACTTCCATATCCTCGCAGCTCCGCGATTTTCCGAGCCAAGTAGTCGTACGCAACTGCCTGTGAATTCATACTTACAGTGATGGCTTTAATCCCTGCTCCCCACCCCCAAACACCTCGGTGCAATTTATCAGCACTCTTAAGTTCTTCACCTCCCTGCACCGGAAGCGTACCGAGCATAAATAACTGAATCGGACGCTCAACCTCTCCTCGCTGTTGAAGGATTTCATGAGCTTCTATCATGCCCACAGCCCCCGGATTATTTGCCCAGAGCCCGCCATCAACATAATCAACAGTGGCTCCGCCGCAGGGTTCAGTCAGACGAGCGATTGATCTCAGGATAGGGGCAGCACTAGTCGCCATACAGGCATCGACCAATAGTCGATCATTGTCGCGTCCGTTGAGACGATTCATATGAGGGGTTTTAAAAACTGTGGCAGCATGGCGATTCAGATCTACTGTAGTGATGGCTAAACCAATTCCACGACGAATATAGACCTGCCCCATAGTTTCGGTACCAAAGGAGTCGGAAAGGACTGCCCGCAGAGCTTGGTCTCCAGACGCAAGGCCAGAAAATAGGCCACGAACATACTTCCCCACTCGAGGTAGTGCACGTAATCGTTGCCGAGGGAAAATTTTTCCGCCATGCACTTGATAAAGAGCAAGAACCTTTTCAAGTGAGACCCCCGCAGCAAGCGCACAGGCAACTATCCCGCCCGTACTAGTTCCCACAATTAAATCGAACGCCTTGCCTGGATCCAAGACTCCTTCACCAGAGTTATGCAGACGCTGCGCGAATGTATTGAGATACGTCGCCTGATACACACCGCGCATTCCACCGCCATCTAAACAGAGGACACGAAATGGTTTCACTTCCACTACATATACCAAACGTAGAATAGGATACTACTATATATAGTGAATTTTTATCGAAATTCAAGTAAGTGACCATCGAACGATGGAGAGAAAGAGGATATGATCAATTTTACGCACAAAATTGCAAACAACCTTCTATCCCTGCAATGCAGGGCATTCCTGCCCTCGCAGTTGATTGCCACTTACCATCCAAGAATATCGGCCAGAACTGATCCCATACGGGCAACACACTCCGGCCAGAAAGACCATACTTTCTCTTCGGTAAATAGCTTCACTTCGCACCTCTCCAGATAGCGTCGCCCCTTATCGGAATTCCAGTACTTCTCAGGTGATTTCTGTGAGTATTTCTTATAGTAAGCGATTGTATGCCGGTTAGGCGCATTTTCGTACATAAGCGCCACATCCAACATATGGCGGATATTGTGCGGGTATATCTGCAAACTATCGAATGGATATGCCATCTCCTTCAAATCTGAAAGCAGAAGAAACTTATTGTTTTTCGATCCCGGCTTTCCCTTTGGTTTTTTCCTGGCCTCAATACGCAAAAAATGTGGATAATTGCCAAGTTCAAGTTCCAGCCGCCCATCTTTCTCGTGCATAATTTGGTTCGTACGCCCAACAACATTGATTTTTTCATAGCAAAGAATACTCAGGATGGAGCGTTTGCTCCCCAGTCGTATTCCGGGGAGCCCTTGTTTCTTTTTATAGCCTGTAAAAACGCGGGCAGTTTTCAGTCCCCAGACATAATCGTCAAGACGGCAACTGTAAACATCTAAAGCCACATCTATTCGTGTAACCCACGCCCCCTCAAGTAACGTAATGAACTCACTGTAGCCTATACGTGCTGCCAGCCATAGAAACAGAATATTGATCTCACGCGGAGTCATATGCTGTGGGCCTAATTCAAGTCGTACTGCCCCTGTGTTCTTACTCCTTGGCTCAAAGTCTATCCGTAGCAACATTTTGTTATCTGATTTACGCCTGATAATTAGCGCTTTCCAGTATGGATGACGCTTCTTTTTTTTCGTAAATTCCAGAGTAGCCTTATAAGGCTTCCATTTTTTCTTACTTGTGCTGATAAGACGCCCTGCTATTGCATCGTATTTTTGTGTGCCTTTGTATGTCGGGAGGATTATAGATCCCCCATCTATACGAATTCTTAATGAGTGTCCATGTGTGTCATGCCCAATATACAGTGACGGATTAACTTCGACATTCTTTTTATTAATTAGCATAGTAGTTCCCATCTTTGGGGAACAGAGACGCTCTTCCACTGGGGGTTACTCAACGTGTTGGCAGTAACTACATTAACGCAGCAGACTGGATTATCTCTGTTGATTGGATGTGTGTACGTATAGCGTGCTATTAGAAGCGCGTACTTTTCAGCTCACATTAGCGCTGCATTAGTGCCACTTTTTGCAGTTCGTATATGTGCGCCTGTACCTCTTCCAGCCGCCATGCAACACGACGGGCACCAATCTGGACAGGCTCCGGGAAAACACCCGATTTGATCTGACGATAAAGAGTCGCACGTGATACCGGGTATATATCAAGAACGGTTTTGAGATCGATAAGTTTGCAGCTATTCATAATATTATTCCTGAATTCCGCCCCCAGTGGGCGGCTGCAGCTGCTTTACAACCATCGATTACAGTTACTTTTCCTCGTAAAAACAGCCTATTTAAGCCTCAAAGCTAAAAACAGTCACGACAATCACGACAATCACGACGGTCGCGTAATTGAGTATGCTTCGTGACTGTTTCACTCTTTGGAATTTTCTTTTTATATGTATCTTTAAAAAAATGTGACGGTCACGACTGTGCGTGACCGCCGTGATGGTAATCTTTGCCAGAGAAACAATTAGGAAAAGGATAAATTGATGGCTAAGGCAAACGACACCACCAAATCATCATCACCGAAATCAGACAATGAAAGGCAAACAAAACGAAGAGGTAAGCTTCAAGCAAAAATTGGTCCGACAGTGACACTGCATATGTCGGATCATGACAAAAAAAGGCTGGATCAGGTTACGGATAAAATCACAGGAATCTACCCACCGGGAACGTATGAGCGAAGCCGGGTTATAGCTGAACTGGTTAATCAGTATTATATCTGCTATGTAATGCATCACTCAGGTAAGACTGCCGAATATATATATAAGAAGTACTGCGAAATATGGGATATGCAGTTTGTTGAAGAAATGGATGATGAAAATATTGCTGAATTCATGAATGAGAACAAGTTCCCGGTCCCTACTGAAAATAAAGATGGTTCCATTTCACTGGAGAAAAGGGAATGGCACAGGTCGGATGTATTGCTTTACAGAAAAACCGAAAATGTTATCAATATGATCGATAAATCTTCGCGGAGTAAGAGAAACTAGAGTGTTACTCGTAGGTGTTAACTGTGCCAGATCGTCAGAATAAGGGATATTGCCTGTGTACCTGTGTAGTAGCTGGTATCTGTAAAGTCAGAACCTCAATGCTGATGAAACGTGGGTCAGCGTCGTTGCTGAACGTCTGTCATACAGCGCTGTCGTGCTGATATCGCTGTGTCCGGCAAGCTGACGCACAATATTCAGATCTGCCCCCTGTTCCAGCAGCCGGGTGATAAACGTGCGGCGCAGGTCATGGGGCGCAAAAGGGCTGATTTGCGCGGTTTCCTGTAGCTGGCGCAGTATGCCCGTCAACCCGGCGGTGGTAAGAGGCTGGCCTGTAACGCTCCCGCTGCGATGAATGCGACAGAACAGGCTTTCATGGTCAGCGCTGACCTTTATCCATGCCGCCAGCGCTCTGCCAACGACCGGGGCCACCACGACAACCCGTTTTTTGCGTCCCTTGCCCTGCCGGACAGTCAGTGTCCTGGTGGCAACGTCATAATCGTGGGTCTCCAGCCTCACCAGTTCCCCTGCCCGCAGCCCGGCCCCGCACAGCGTCAGCAATAGCGCCCGGTCCCGTTTCTGGCGGACTTTGCAGGGATGGACCTTTGTCGCATCCAGTAACAGCCTGACTTCCTCCCTGCTCAGGGCGCGTCCCGCCGCTTCACTGTCACCCCTTACACCTTTCACTGCTTTAATACGCGCCAGCGCGTCCGCATCCATCTGCCTGAGGTTAAACGCTGTCTGCGCCACGCCTTTCAGTGCCGCCAGCACCATATTGACGGTCGCCACGGCATAGCCCTGCTCCGCCAGCGTGGCGCGGATTGTTACCACATGGACATAGCGCAGCGCTGACCAGTCATGGCTGTCTGCGGTGGCGTTGTGCCGGAGTGTGGCGGCGCTGAGGTTCAGCAGGGAGCGCATACTGCGCCGTCCGGTCGCGGCCAGCCCGTCCAGCCACACGTTGGCGGGATTGATGGTGGTGTGTGATGATGTTCTGCGTTGCTGCGGCATACAGCCTCCATTAATGCACATTAACCAAAGTCAGCAGGGCCTTACAGCAGCCCGCGCTCCGCCATCGAGACCGTATGGTCCCCGGCAACGATAAAGTGGTCCGGGATACGGACATCAATCAGCGCCATCGCCTGCTTTAGCTGACGGGTCAGTGCAACATCGGCGTCACTGGCCTCCGGATGCCCTGACGGGTGGTTGTGGACCAGAATCAGGGCGGCGGCGTTGTGTTGCAGCGCCAGTTTCACCACTTCACGGGGGTAAACGGCGGTCTGGTTCAGCGTGCCGTAAAACAGCTCACGCCACAGCAGTACCCGGTTGCGGTTATCCAGCAGCAGCACGCCAAACACCTCCTGCTCGCGCAGTGCCAGTGTGAACAGCAGAAAGTCGCGTACCTCGTCCGGGGATGTCAGCGTTCTGCCACGTCTGACGGTGGCGCTGAGCAGCTTCCGCGCCTGTTCAATCAGCAAACGCTCACCCGTTGTCATGGTCTGATGCTCCCCGTTCGATGAAGTAGATGGCCTGACGGTAAAGCTGGTGTTTACCGTGCTCCTCACAAAGGGACCAGCGACTGCGATGAATGCGCCTGTAGGTGTAGCTGTCAAAGAAGTACAGCCACTCGCTGTCCATATGACTGACCACGGTCCAGTGGTACTGGTCTCCCAGCAGTACCACCCTGTCGGGGCGCTGGTCGAGCCACTTCTGGCATTGCGTGAGGATATGGCGGGTGCTGAGTTTCGGGATATCCGTGAAGGGTTTACTGAATGTGAAGGGCCAGCGTTGCTGGCAGCGGGTCCGGAGGAAGCCCAGCAGCGCGTCAAGCTGGTCAGGTTCGGTGCCGGTGGTGAGGCAGACGGTAATGTCATATTCCTGGCTGAACCAGTGCACCATTGCCCGGAACAGGGGCTTTCGTCTGAGGCGCGGGTGGAGCCAGCTCAGGGCATTCACCACACTGTACAACCCGCAAAGGGTATCGAGGTCTCCCTGCACGGCAGGCCGCAGGGTGTTACTGTCTTGCTGTTTCATATACTGAGCCATTTATTGTTGATGGTTAACGGCCCATGACGTCATGAGTACTTTTTATTACTGCGCGCGTGGTCTGATTGCTGTGATTATCAGCGTTCCTGCTGAACGGTGACCGTGTAAATCTTCATCCGGCAGTAGCGGATAAAGTTGCGCTGCCACAGCTCAAACAGCGCCCCGCCTTCTTCTGCATCCGTGTCACCCGTCAGGGTGTGCCATATGTAGCGCTGGCTCCAGCAGAGATCGAACTCCTTCTCCAGCTCCGGCCACGGGTGGCCCATATAGCTGAAATCCGTTACGTAGTCGAAATACCAGCCATCAGCATGACGGGTGAGACGAATTTCCACCGGGTGGAAGCCACCGGATTCTGCGGAGTATTTCGGGTCACGGAAATTCAGGGTAACGGCAGGAGGGATAAGCGGTGGCGGGGGTAAGTATTCAGTTATTATTTTTATAAAGGCCCGGCTGACGGGTAAGTGCAGCCCTGACTGATGAACAGTCATATTCTCTTTCATGATGAACTCCGTTTATTGATGACGGATATATGGCACCGGGTGATGCATATTTACGGTGAAAATAGCCGCCTTTTGTATGGCAATATTTTCTGACTGAGCTGCCATGACAGCTACAGAAATAACGTCATTTCCCGGCCAGAAAATATATTCAACCGTTATTCATTCTGTAATGACTTACTGATAGTGGTGAATCGTGGACATCAGCAATCCTCCCGAAAAAAGGATAATAAGGACGATGGTGATATATGTCGTCATGCCATGAATGCTGACATACACAAAACATACGCGTGTCAGCACAGTCAGTATAGCAAAATGGCATACGCAAAGCAATGCCATTTTGTAAATAAAGTGTTTATATTCAGTATATTATGCTGAGATGGCTATTTTTGAGTGGCTGATGGCTTTCCCTGCTCAAGGTCTTCTGCCACCTGCGCCAGCGCCAGTTTCAGCATCCGATCGCGTGAAGCCGGGGACATGGTGCGGAACAGCTGTATCCACAGGCTGAGTTTGTCATCCGACGGCAGCTTAACAGCCTCTCTCTCACTTTTCAGGGACATCCCTGCGGCACTGATGTGATAGACAAATCCTTTCCCGCGCGTGCGTTTACGTCTGATTTCAGGGTGCAATTCAGCCAGCTTCTCCAGACGCAGGCGTGCCCCCTTCGGTGTGCCGGGCATCCCTTCCATTTTAGCTTCGGCGAACTGTTCGGCCGTCAGCCAGTCTTTTTCGTCTTCACTTCCGGTACGTGCCCTTCCGGAAGGTTTCTGTACATCGTTGACCATAAAATATTTCACCAGATATCAGAGTGTTATAAGAAAGTTCTTCAAATTCACAAAAAGGAACTTGATAACTACTTTTTATTCTCTTTTAATATCTACGTACTAAGTATGTGGAATGACTACCATGACTAACTCATCAGCTTCGCAGAAAAAACGAAGTAAGGGAAGTGCGCAGGACTGGCACCGGGCTGATATCGTGGCCGCCCTGCACAAGCGCGGCATCACGCTGGCCGGGTTGTCCCGTGCCCACGGACTCGCTGCACGAACCCTCAGCAATGCCATGGAGCGCCACTATCCACGGGCAGAACGGCTGATAGCACAGGCGCTGGATATGCGCCCGGAGGACATCTGGCCGCAGCGTTACCGGAACAAAAAAACAGGCGGGGAAAAGGAATGAGTGTAAGCGTCAGCGAGGTGGTGAACAGTTTCAGTTATCTCTATGCATCGCTGTGGCGGAAGGAATTCACCAAAACATTGCGCCCCGGCGAATACAGCGAAAGAGAACTTTTACCCCTGCTAAGATTCTACCTTTTAGGCCGGTTCGGCGATAAGGTGTCGCCGGAGGTGCCGGGGATATTGCCGGGTGCCCTGCGGGGTTCCGGGCGGCTGGATTTTTTGATTGGTGACGTGGCAGTGGAGTTTGCTGTCAGACGGCGATATGACCGGGCCTGCACACTGCGTCCGGAATATCAGGCGACAGAAGTTAAAAAACTGCTGAAATACAACGGGAAAGGGGTTCTGATACTGTTTGACTTATCCTGCTCGCCGCTGACGCTTTCTGTTATCCGGGAGTACAGGTCTTTACCTGCTATGGGTAATCACATCAAAACCTCGTTTCATGTCGCCTATTTTTACCGTAACAAAAATGGCGGAACAGACCACATTCGCCGCCACGTGCGTATATTCAGAAAATAAAGCGGGGATGACTATGAGTACCATGCAGTTCGAAGGGAAATGCGTTTTTAACGAAGGTGATTCCTTCATATTTAATACATTCCGCATCACCGAACGCGGAGACATTCTGGTTGAGATATCCGGTGACAGTATTACTGACCGTTATTCACTGACCTGTCGGCTGCAAAAAGAAAACGGCAGATACAGTGGCTGTGGTGTTATTGAATATTCAGGAAATAAAAGTATACGGACAGACACGGTCTTTCTGTCGATACAGGAAAGTGATATATCGTTCAGTGAAGATATCTGCATGATTAAACGAGGCCAGTGGGAATTAAAAACCCCGGACGGAAGTGAGATATATTATTTCAGCGGCGAACTTGAGCGAATAATGGCTGACTGATACCGGTAAAAATCGCAACAGGAACACATTACCGTACATACTGAGATACTGTTTACAGGGGAATATATGAAAGTCCTTATCCCGGCTGTGCTTTTTGTTTCCACGGCTGTATCAGCAAAATGTTTAAATCATGACCCGGCATTTCCGGGTTCCTATCTCGGGGGGATGCAAAACACGATGGTTGTGGCCCCGACTGAAAGCGGGTATGTGGGGATGCCGATGACAGATTATGTCTGCAGCCAGTATTATATACTCAACAACCCGGTTGTTCGCATCAATGTGCGTGGCGGAAATACCAGACTGCGTAATCAGGTAGTAACCATCGATATCATGGGCAGGTATATGAACTCAGGAAACCCTGCTTTTATCAGACTCGCACGCATCAGTCCGACACAATTTCAGCCACTACAGAGTGACAGTGAGAATTTCACACCGGCCTCTGACCTGGAAAGAGTGAAGGGGCTGGTTTCTGACCTGCAGGCATCCGGATATAGTTACGTGGACTCCACATTTATGAATCCCGGCAACACCTGGTAATCTGCTCTGTATTATCATGCCAGAAATCATATCCGTCACTGTAAGTACAGGATTACGCGCGTAATTCTGTAATGATGATATTTTATTGTTTTAGCCGTGAACGGATTTATTCGCTCATTAAACAATGTGTGGGACTGATTTACAGTCCGGCCAATAAAAAGACGCCAGCATCGGGGTTATCATGCATAATAAGAAAAGCAAATATAAACACCAGTCTTCTTTCTGGGTGTATTTAAAAAGCCGTGGGTGTTACCGTATTAAACGCGGTAAGTTTACCGATGTATATGGTGATATAATTTTTAACACAGAGGCAGGCAGAAGGCTGCGAATTCCTGCCAGTGTTAATTTTCATGGACAGGTCAGAATCACGAAGACTAACAAATTATCGCCGAACATCACCTTCTTCAATGAATTTCACATTTTACCTCTCGCCATTGGTACAATTGATACTCACAAAGCTCCTCATCTCCGTATTCCGGAAAGCACACAATTTATGTCCAGTGTTTTTCTGAATACCTTTCACGGGAGATGGCCGGAAAGTATCGATATCATTAAAGGCCATTTTTTTTGGACATACTCGTATATCAGGAAACTGCCGGAAGTATTTTCTGTTCATGGGGATATGAACCTTAGTGGTTCGGAAATCAGACAGTTGCCGAAAGAACTGACAGTACCAGGTAATGCCTTCATGCCCGGAATACACACCAGAACACTGCCTGACAGAATGAATCTGAGCCAGTCTCTGAGGCTGTCATTTTCAACACTGGAAGCATTGCCTGCGGGGCTGTGCATTCCGGGTGACCTCAGTATTAAAAACACCCGAATCAGCCAGCTTCCTGATGGTCTCTGCGTTGGCGGAAACCTGAACATTGCAGGGACATCAATCAGCCTTATTCCTGAAACAGGATTTATCGGTGGCGAAATCTTCCGTGATTAAAACCGCCAGTGATATTTATTTATAACCAGGGAGAAATCAATGAAGAAAATGATTGCGTCTCTGATACTGATGCTAATGACGACAACCGTTAATGCTGCTGAATATGTTAAACCTGATGCAGGACTCAGCCTGACACCTCAGGGTGAAAATATGGCGTTCAGTATCAACTCATCTTATGGTGATGCATCCGGGGTCTGTAATCTGGAAGGTGTTGCACAGCCCCCCCACCGGGAAAGGGCAGAAACACCGCTGGGGCTGGAAGGACAGCAACAGTCAGTGCGTTGCCGTTATCAGTGAAGACAATAATGGCAAAATGACTGTCTTGACAAAAGGATGCAATGGCTACAATTTCAGATAAATTCTTTTCTAAAGAATTTTAACTTGATGAACTAACCCAACCGATAGTTAGAATCTGCAACTATTTAAAATGCAATATTTCATTCCCACCATGCATGAAGATTTTTCATCATTCGCTGTTAAAAAAACCACGTCAATGTTCTACATAATCCGTTGCGCTGGCCGATATGTATCGTAATATGCCATGAGATAAAAAATGGTACATCGTCCAAAAATCATTTGTTGTACTGTACGTAAGTAGAGTCAGTAACACCCCCTCTGTCAGGATAGTTGTCACCCCCATCGAAAATACTAATGACAGGATGGGAACAGAGCGTGAAGCGTATTTCACCAGAACGTAAATCAGCCGCACTGGCTAAATTATTACCACCCTACAACA
>Ga0316604_10002496_pt1 | contig 14013 bp, 14 predicted proteins | sample OWC_soil_day20_C_FD_207650 | JGI IMG/M metagenome (GOLD analysis project Ga0316604, IMG submission 207650) | Wetland soil microbial communities from Old Woman Creek delta, Ohio, United States - OWC_soil_day20_CT | ecosystem: Environmental > Terrestrial > Soil > Wetlands | place: USA: Ohio... | reverse complement strand
GCACCACAAATGCGCCGGCCCCGCCAACTGGGGACGCACGCGCGAGACGCTGGCGCTGATGGACCGCCTGGCCACGCGCCAGCCCATCGGTCTCGACGTCTATCCCTACACCGCCGGTTCGACGGTATTGCGCGAAGACCTCGTCGACGGCGTCATCGACATCATCATCACCGGCTCGGACCCCCATCCGGAAATGGCCGGCAAGCTGCTCTCGGACATCGCCGCGCTATGGGACGTCGACCAACGGGAAGCCTGCCGCCGGCTGCTGCCCGGCGGCGCCTGCTACTTCCAGATGACCGAGGAAGACGTGCAGCGCGTGCTGGCGCACCCGCGCACGATGATCGGCTCCGACGGCCTGCCGCACGACGTCCGTCCCCACCCCCGCCTGTGGGGCACCTTCCCGCGCGTTCTCGGCCACTACTGCCGCGAGATCGGGCTGCTGCAACTGGAAAGCGCCGTGTTCAAGATGACCGGCTTGCCAGCCGCGCAGTTCGGCCTGGAAAAGCGCGGAACCCTCGCGCCGGGCAACTACGCCGACATCGCCGTCTTCGACCCGCAGCGAATCCGCGACCGCGCCACCTTCGCCGAACCCGAACAGGTCAGCGAAGGCGTCCGTCATGTCTTCGTCAACGGCTCATTGAGCTACGAGGAAGACACCTCAGCGATGCATTCGCGGAACGGCCGTTTCCTGTGCAGGCGGACGTAACAATCCTCCGGTAAAGCCGGAGGCGTGCCTCAAACGCCAATGTTTTCTTGCGGGCCATAACATGTGCCGAATGACATAAGAACGCGTAATTGCCATCCCCGGTTGCACAAGACCGTAAGCCAAGACGCGTTTGTTGTCATCTGAACGCCTGCTGTGCCCGGCAACCTACCTGAAGGCCAATTCACACAACTCGGCCTGACCGGACCTTGGGCTTTCGGCATGACTCGGGCGGCAATGCGCCGGTCAACTGCCGTTCAGCCGCTGGTGGCGGTCAATGGCCGCTTCCTTGCCGATGAACTCGAACTTGCGACCCACAGCCGTCACCCGCTCCTTCGCCGCCTCAACGGCAGGTATTTGAGTGGAACGGTCACACGGTGAGAACTCTCGTTTCATATTTTTCACTCTTAACACAGTACCGGAGTGGATCAATAACCAAGTCGTTGGCAAATGGTAGATATTGCACCCGCTGAATTGAGAGTATAGAAATGAAGCCCCGGCGCCCCTCCAGCCAACAGGCGGTCCGAAAGGTCAGTAATGACATCAAGGCCAAAGGACTTAATTGAAGCCATATCGTCGCCATACGACTGGAGGCGCAGGCGAAGCCAGCGGGGAATATCAGCCCCGCACATGTCAGAAAAACGTGCAAGCTGGTTAAAGTTCTCGATCGGCATGATGCCGGGGAAGATCGGAATCGTGGCACCGCGCGTGGTCACATCATCGAGAAAGCGAAAGTAGGCGTCTGCATTGAAGAAGTATTGTGTAATCGCGGCATCGGCACCCGCCTTCACCTTGCTTACAAAATTGCAGATGTCGATATGGGCAGAAGGGGCTTGCGGATGGATTTCTGGATGCGCACCGACCTTGATGTGGAACCAGTCGCCATATTCATCACGTAGAAATCTGACGAGATCACTGGCATAGCGGAATTCCCCGAGGTCGCCAACCCCCGAAGGAATATCACCACGCAGTGCCACAATTTGGCGAATGCCATTGAGTTTGTAGCTATCAGCAATCGCACGGATATTCTCACGGGACGAGCCAATACATGACAAATGTGGCGCGGTAAGAAAACCTTCTTGCATGATTTCCAGTACAGTCTTCAACGTTCCGTCCTGGGTTGAACCTCCTGCGCCAAATGTAACGGAGAAGTAATCCGGATTGAACTGTGCTAACTGCTGACGGGTGACACGTAACTTCACTGCTCCTTCTTCGGTTTTGGGTGGGAAAAATTCAAAACTGATCGGTTTCCCGCGATGAGTGAGATTTTCACTGTGCTGTGTCAAAGACATTTCATGATTTCATTCAATGTGGGGGTGTGAGACGGCCTATCCGTTTCACAAACCAGGCCTGTCAGTCTTTATTGGGTAATCAGGAGGTACAGGTACGTGTCACTGGATCACATGACTGTCCCTCAGCCTGTAGCGCCAAAAAACCGCCATTTCCGGCAGGCATATACTGAATCCGTTTTTGCGCCACTAGGGCCGTTAGGATGGACTCCAACTCCTGAGGAGAAAGATCAAAGGCCGTGGTCAACTCTACTGGAGCGGCGCGGCCGAAAGTTTGCAGGAAATCCAGGATGGTTCTAGTCGTTGCTTCTGGCGGATGCTCCTGCACCCGCCCCGTGGACAGCGATGAGATAACGGCATACAAACTACGAAAGCTCTGGTATCCGCGAAGCATCAGTTCCTTGCTGCCCCAACGGAGCAAGAAGGTTGGGAAGCCTCGTGCCCCATACCGCCGTGTGGTCGCCAAGTCGTCCTGGAATGCTCGGGCGGCGCTGCCATCGTCAAGATGGGTGATGAAGGCTGCCAAATCAACACCGACGTCGTTGGCCAGTTCAATCAATACCTCACGTTTACCCGTTTCCCGCGCCTCTGCCGCCGATGCTTCGCGGATACGGCGCAAGAATTTCGCGGCCAGTTCCGGATTGCAAAGCTCGACCGCCTTGTACGCAATATTCTGCGGATAGGTTGAAACCGTGTCAGTGCTAAATAGCCGAAACCCTTCAACCTGCACCGGCATGCCGTGCCGCTCGGAGGCTTCCAGCCAATGGCTTGCAATCTGCGCGTTAGACTTCTCCGGATCGCCGCCGATGTTGTTGGCTCTGTCATAGAAATCGCGAATATCTTCGACCAGTCCGCCCATGACCGGTGTAATCCGAATCTGGTCGCCAAACCACAGGATAAGTTTGCGTAACACCGGTTCACTGCCCCAGCACCAGGTGCATACGGGGTCAGTGAAGGCAAGGATTTCTAGTTGTTGGTTTTCCATAAACTAAGTCTCGTTATGTTTGATTCTGAGGACTCCATGGGGCGCGCCGCATCCGGCCCCGGACGTGCCCGCTTGGCACGTCCGGCATGACGCAGCCGCCTGCAGCCATTGTTCAGGCGATGCTGGCACCGAGGGCTGGAAAAACGTCGGTGAACAGCAAGGTGATCAGTTGCTGTCCGGCCGGGGTAGACCAGTCCTGCGCGATTTCCGCCATGAGCGTATTGGTGGCGGTGAGCACAACGCCTGCATCGTGCATCCGTTGGCGGGAGAACTCTTCGGAAAGATCGCTGGGCGATCCCGAAGCATCCATTACAGCCTGCACGGCAAAGCCTTCGCGCGCTGCGTCAATCGCCGGAAAGATCAGGCAAACATCCGTCGTCACACCGGCCATGATCAGATTCTTGCGTCCAGTGGCGAGTACCGCATCGTGGAAATCAGGATAGGCCCACGCGTTAACTACGCCGGGACGTTTGATTCGAGCCGCGTACGCTTCGGGCAGAATCTCGGCGATCTCCGGGAGAATCGGGCCTTGGGCACGCTCTTCCTGACTGGAGGTGATCACGACCGGCATGTCGAGTATCTTCGCCATCTTGGCCAGTGCAATCGACTGCTTGGCGGCAAGTTCGCGGTCGATGTTTTTGATCAGTTGCATCGTGCCTACCTGATGGTCGATCAACAGCAGAGCCGAGTTGTCAGCACTAAAATATTCGTAATTCATGTGATTCTCCTAAATAAAATTTCGGGGGAAGATACCCCTGATCGGGGGGCTGACTACCAGCCCCAATGAATCAAAGTGAGCCAAATTCCCCACGTTGATAAGCGGTAATGCTCGCCGCCAACGCGTCGGCCGATGCCAGCGCCAGCGACCCTTGCCAATGCACCGGTTGGTGCAACGGAAAACCGGAGAAGAGGACGGCCTTGGCGTTGCCGTGCTTCGCCTGCAGCGCAATTTCACGGGACGTTTCCTGGGCCTGAAACACGGGCAGCCTCGGTTCGCTGGCAGCAAAGGATTCGCCGTCAATCTCCAGTGCGCCAAAGATCGGCATGACGAATGCGCTGTGGCCGGCCGAAACAGGAACCGACAGTTCGGCATCGTCATCCAGGGAAATATCGAGCAGGCAAACCTCCGTCGGGGGAGACAGCGGGGAACGTGCTTCACCAAAAGCACCGATGGGTACGCGGATTTTTACCCCGGGCAACTGCACGAGCGGTACATCCTGCGGCTCAATGCTTAACGCAAAAGCTTCGGCGCCCTGCCGTTCAATGGCCAGGTTGACGAAGATTTGCAGCATGTGGACGGTCTTGCCGGTTTCGGCGGGAACCTCTTCGTGGACAACCCCGCGACCGGCAGCCATCCAGTGGAGACCGCCGGGCTGAATACGGTTACGGTGGCCCAGCGAATCACGGTTATCAATGCCGGTTTCCGAGTCGAGGAAAAGGTAGGACACCGCTGAAAAGCCGGCATGGGGATGCGGCGGGAAGGTCGATGCGCTCATCCAGGCATGGTCGACGCTGAGAAAGGGGTCGATCGGTTCGGCCATTTCGCCGCTCCGTAGCGTGAAGGCACGAAAGCCGCTGCCTCTGTTCATGCGGCGTAAATGGGCGATATCGCTCATGACGGCATTTTTCAAGCGGCGGCCGTCCCGCTCAGGAACGGGTAGTCGGTGTAGCCTTGGGCTCCGGGCGAGAAGAACGTGTTTCTGTCCGGGGTGTTGAGTGCCACTCCTTGGCGGAATCGCTCGGGCAGATCGGGGTTCGCCAGGAAGGCGCCACCGAACACCGTTGCGTCGGCCCGACCATCGGCCAGTGCGGCTTCAGCGCTCTTCTGGTCGAGACCTCCGCCGATCAGGTAGGCACCGTTGAAGCGTGGGCGCAACAAGGCGTGGTAGTCGACTTGGGCACCGAACAGCGCGACGTGCAGGTAAGCCAGATCGAGGCCACGCAGTTGCTCGACCAGGTACGTGTAAGTTTCCTGAGGCGTGGCATCGACGATGTCGTTGTAGTTCATTTCCGGCGAAATCTTGATCCCGACGCGATTTCCGCCGGCCTCAGCCACCATCGCTGCCAGCACGTCCAGCACGAAGCGGGCACGATTGGCCACGGAACCGCCGTATTGATCGTGGCGCTGGTTGCTGCCGGAAGACAGGAACTGTTCAGGCAGATAACCCGACGCGGTATGAAGCTCAACGCCATCGAAACCGGCGGCCAATGCACGGCGGGTGGCCAGACGGTAATCGTCGATTACAGCCGCGATCTCGTCCAGGCTGAGTTCGCGGGGCGTGACGAAGTCCTGCAAGCCGCTGGCCGTCCAGCTCTGGCCGGCCGGCTTGATCGCGGAAGGGGCGACGGGCTGTGCGCCATTCGGCAGCAGCGATGGATGGGAAATGCGGCCGCAGTGCATCAGTTGCATGAAGATCCGGCCGCCGTTGGCATGGAGGGTCTCAGTCACTTTCTTCCACGCGGCAACCTGGGCATCGGTCTCGATCCCCGGCGTGCGCACATAGCCCTTGCCCATGGCCGAAGGATAGACTCCTTCGGTGATGATCAAACCGGCGCTGGCGCGTTGGGCGTAATAGTCGGTCACCAGATCGCTCGGGACTCCGTCGTCGTCGGAACGCGAACGGGTCATCGGCGCCATGACCAGGCGGTTCGGCAACGTATGGCGGCCGATGCGAACGGGGGTGAAGAGTTGGTTCATGGTGCGATCCTCTGTGGAGTTAGGGTAGAGGCATCATCTTCCAAAGCGAATTTGCGATAAAGTAGCCAAAATCAAAATGATTGATCCATTGATGGGGCAATATAAGTGGAACTTTTGAACGACATGGCTTTATTCGTGGAGGTGGTTAAAGCGCGAGGCTTCCGCAATGCCGCCGAGGTCGTCGGGATACCCAACTCCACGGTATCGCGCCGGATAAGCGTCCTGGAAAAAGCAATCGGACTGCGCCTGCTCCACCGGACGACACGCAAGATCGAGTTGACGGAGGCCGGTCAGATTTATTTCGAGCGTTGCAAACGTATCGTCGATGAGGCGAGGCTGGCCCATGAACAGCTCGGGGAGTTGCTGGCTCAGCCGAGCGGTGTGTTACGAGCGTCGCTGCCGGTGGATTTTGCCAATATCTATCTGGCGCCGCTCATCGCAGAATTCGCTCGCCGATATCCTGGTATCACCTTCGATTTTGACCTGACGCCTCGTCGGGTTGACCTCGTGACCGAACCTTTCGATGTCGCAATCCGCATGGGGCATCCGCCGAATTCGAATCTGATCGCGCGGCAGTTGGCCAACTTGCCATGCTATCTCTACGCCTCGCCGGGCTATCTCGAACATTCCGGCGAACCTGCTCACCCCGCCGATTTGGCGCAGCACGAATGCCTTGGATTCCGTACGGCAAAGCCCAATATCTGGACGCTGCGCAAAGTGGATGAGTCAATCGAGGTAGCCGTCGGCGGTCGATTTCAAATGAACAGCGTTGGCCTGATCCGGCGGCTGTCCACGCTCGATATGGGGATCGCCATCCTGCCCGAGGAAATCGTCGCCGAAGATGTGGCTCGCGGGCGCTTACGTCGGATCATTCCCGATTGGGAGGGACCTTCAACCCCCGTCTACGCGATGACCGAGACACGCTTATTGCCCGCCAAGACTCAACGTTTTATCGAGTTTTTGCGCGAGCACTTAAGTCAAAAGCTTTAGCACAGCTGCGTACTGACTGAGGATGCTTTTTGCTGTTCCCACTGTGCAAATGAAGGAGAAAGGCACCGCAGTGTTGGCTTTCTTGCATTCGCAGGTCGGCCGCCGTTTCTTGTTCGGCGTGCCCGGCGGCCAAAATCAACCAGGGCAAGCTCAATCGCTTCATTAACCCCTACGATGTATGGTTAACTGACGCCTATGCTTTTGTAACCCGACACAGACAATGAAAGAGAAGATTGCGCCTGTCGCCGAGTTTCTGACTGAAGTGGATCGGCTAAAGTTGGTTTCCCGGGCTAGCTATGTGGGCGACGGTTCTCGACACGAGAACTCAGCCGAGCATAGTTGGCACCTCGCTTTCGGGTTGCTGACGATTTCCCGTGAACTCGCGATCGATATTGACGTGCCGAAAGCAATCGCGATTGCTCTCATTCACGATGTGTGCGAGATTGACGCCGGCGATACGCCCATTTATTCAATTCGAAATGACCAGCAAGAAGCCGAACGACGATGTGTTGATCGGTTCGCTGGCTTTGGTTTGAAATTTGGTGCAGAACTGCGTGATCTCTGGCTTGAGTATGAAGCCCAAGAAACGAGAGAAAGCCGTTGGGTCAAGGTTATGGATCGCTTCCTGCCTTTTATCAGCAGTCTAGCGACGGAAGGCAAAGCATGGCGTGATCGATCGATAGCGCGATCGCAGGTTCTGCGGATCAATGAGCAGGTTCGAGCGTATGCACCAGAGATCTACGAGTGGATGGTTATCCGTATTGACGAGAGCGTCAAGAAGGGCTGGTTGCTCGACGCCTAATTGTTTAATGGCATTTATCGCCATCAGCCCACGCTTCTCTCCTGAATACTCGCAGGGAGATGAATCATCAAGTAATCAATCAGACTTCTGACTGACGGCAGCATGCCTCGCGGACTTGGGTAGAGCATGTGGATAAGGTGTATCGCCGCCGTCCACTCTGGTAGAACATGCTCCAGCACTCCTCTCCTAACGGAGGCGGCAACGATCGGTTCAGGCAACAGGGCAATACCGATGCCGTGGATTGCTGCCTCCAGTTGCAAACGTAAGTCATTGGAAAGCAGCCTGGGGGTATGCTGGACTATTACATTGGACAATGTGGCACAGGACAGCTCCCAACGTGCCCGTCCCTCAAAAACGTCAGTCAGTCTGCTCAAGGTCATAGCCCGGGACAATGCCCCCGGGGTGTCGGGACGACCACGGTCGTCCAGATAGGTCGGGCTGGCGACCAGAATCCGCCTACCGCTACCCAGTGTCTTCGCCACTAAGCCCACCGCATCCTCGATTTGGGGGCGAGCCCGCAAGGCCAGATCAAAACGTTCTTCGATCAAGTTGACATCCCTGTCCGTGGCATCGATGACCACGTTAACCTTGGGATGCGATGCTAAGTAGGCTGGCAGTATCGGTGCCAGATAACTCTGTGCCAGAACTACGGGGCAACTGACGCGAACCGTCCCGGACGGCTCACTTTGGAGTTCAGCAATGCTCTCATACGCCGCATGGGATTCTTCCACTACCGCCATACATCGTAGGTAGAACCTCTCGCCCGCTTCGGTCAGCGCCAGACTCCGTGTAGTGCGTTGCAATAGCCGCACACCCATGCGCTTCTCGAGGTCGGCTACCCGGCGACTTAGGCGAGTCTTTTCTATACCAGTGGCGCGAGCCGCCGCAGAGAAGCCCTTGTGCTGAACCACCGAAGCGAAGAAGTACAAATCGTTCAAGTCTTCCATGCACCAATTGTTGCATACGTGCAATGATCCTTGGCGTTTTTGCTTGATTATCACATCGGCGTTGCGCGTATATAGTCGCAACCATTAATTAGGCAAGCTGTAGCGCATTCGCGATGACTTTCGAGCGCGAAACGGATGCGAGGTGCTTGTCCTGCCATTGTTTGCAAATATCTGTGGTCGGAATAAGCATCTTGCCGCCCGGATATTTCTCACCAAGAGCGACGCTATTCCTGTCTTGGATACTGACCGTGGGTGGAGTCAAAGCCCATACTTCGATATGTTGCACCCCACTAAAGGGAACTCGTTTACATGAATGCAAAATTCTCGGCCGCCATCGCCATGACCTTGTGGGGGTTCACGTACATTGTTTCGACGACCATGTTGCCCCACAACCCGTTTCTTGTGGCAGCCGTGCGAGCTCTGGGTGGTGCGTTGGTTCTGCTGATGATTAACCGAACGTTACCGGCATCGAATTGGTGGGGCAAACTGATCGTCCTGGGCACCCTCAACACTGGTTTGTTTTTTGCGCTGCTGTTTATCGCTGCGTTACGCTTACCCGGTGGCGTGGCAGCAATCTTTCAGGCATTCAGTCCGCTGTGTATCGTATTGGTAGGTTGGGCCATTTTGGGCGCCCGTCCGACTATGTCGAAGATTGCGAGTGTTCTGATCGGGGTTGTCGGTATTTCGCTAGTGGTACTCAAGGGGAACGCCAGCATCGACTTGATTGGAGTTGTCGCAGGGCTTGGGAGCGCACTCTCGATGGCACTCGGCAGCATACTGATTAACAAATGGGGAAAGCCTCCGATGTCGCTGCTGTCGTTTTCCGGATGGCAGTTGCTCATCGCTGGGGTTGAGTTGAGCGTCGTGGCACTAATGGTCGGTGACATTCCGGTTTCGATAACAACCACCAACGTCTTCGGTTTCCTGATCCTGGCGTTGCTGCTGACGGCTCTTCCATTTGTACTGTGGTTCAAAGCTATCGCGAGTGCTGGCGCCGTTGTGGTCGCGCCGTTTGTGCTGCTAGTCCCAATTACCGCGTTCGTACTTGACGCCATCGTCAAGGGGTTTATCCCCACGAGCTTTCAGATCATGGGCGCAATTATCGTCATAGGGGGCCTCCTGCTTAGTCAATGGAATTCGTCTATTTGGGCTAAGGTCGCCCGAGCATAGGTACGACGGGCATCTCACCAGTCTCGATTCCCACCAACTTCCCCTCGAGTTCGAAAGCAATAGCCTCAGATCAGAGTGACTCAACGGTCCCGATGACGCGAGGGCGCACATTGAAACGCTTCGATAAGACAGGCCGAATTGCATACATCGGCTGCCTGGCGGGTTTCAAAATGAAGCAGTCATTAGACTGGCGGCTCCAAGGAATCTATGGAGGTCGGCTCATGGCCGATTGTACGCATGCAGAATCTTTCCCGAAAGCTGGCATTGGACGATACTTATGGCGTTGCGGCGACCGCTTACGAAAACAACCGGGAATTCACCCTGTCGGCCAATTCCTGCCATTCGCTTTTCCTGCCCAGCAGACGTTCGGAGGGCCGGTCCGCTCTGAGACCAGCCGTACGGGCTGGGAGTGCTCGTCGGCCGTAAGCCACTGTATCTGGGAACCTGCTTGACCGCATCACTGACCGTTACCCGAAGCTAACCCAGAATCCGCGAGAGGGCATAAGCTGATGGGTGGCTCTCTTGGAAAAGTTCCTTCAGGTCCATGTTCATTTCTTGGTCCATCTGTTGCGTGAGGGCCACTGTAGAGAGGACTGAAATCGACTGTTTCGACGACGTTACGCAGATTTATATCGCCCCCAGGCAACCCGCTAAGGGAAGGCGACAGGCCAGGGACATGCCCTCGTCCGCAAGGCCGAACCGCAGGAGGACCGGGGCTAGTCCCCTTAACTCCCAACGATCGTCCGCACCGCCTACGATTGCGCCACCAGACACGAGAGATACCTCGTCTCCACTTCCTGCGTTTCCCCATGGGCAACGGCAGGCGCATTATCGCGGACGGGGGTGAAGAAACTGGGACTCGATCCCTGAAGGATCGATCGAATAAAAGCTCCGGAAGGATTCGAGTGTCGTACCCGCTTATTACGGCGAACCTCTGCCGCCGTATTGCCAGAGACCAAGCGCAAGCGAGAGTATCGCCACGCACCTGAGATTACGCTACTTTCTTTGCATCTCGCCCGCTCGTAGCGCCATGCTGTATTTGTTCAACAGATGCTTGGCGATCGGCCAGATGAGTGAAACCACAGCGGCGAAAATAAACGTCGCGGCGATGGGGTGGGAAAGAAAGATCGAATAATCACCGTGACTCATCACCAGGCTGCGTCGCAAATTCCCCTCGGCCATCGGCCCGAGAATAAGGGCAAGTACGATCGGTGACAAAGGAAACTCTCCTTTGATGAGCAGGTAGCCGAAAATTCCGGCCATGAACATGACGATAATATCCAGATAATTGCCGTTAATCGCGAACGAACCGATCACGCACATCAACATGACGATAGGGACAAGTACCGGACGGGGAATCTGAACGATTTTCGAGAAGATTCTTACTCCCGAAAGCCCCATGATCAGCATTACTACGTTCGCAATCATGAATCCGGCGAAAAGCGTATTCACTACCAGAGACTGCTCTACGAACAGTTGCGGACCGGGTGTCAGGTTGAACACCATCAATGCTCCCAACATCACGGCAGTATTCGCGTCGCCCGGGATGCCAAGCGTCAGCAAGGGAATTAGCGCCCCGCCTGTCGTTCCGTTGTTAGAGGACTCGGGAGCCGCGATGCCCTCGACGATTCCCGTTCCAAAACGTTCCGGATGTTTGGACAGCCGCCGCTCCATATCGTATGAAATGAACGCACTGATATCGCCGCCAGCTCCGGGAATAATTCCGATCATGGTTCCCGTCACACCTCCCCGCAGGATCGTCGGCAGTATTTTTTTCAGATCTGCGAGGGACGGGATGGCGCTGGTAATTTTCGCGGTAACTTTGACCTCGTGATACAACTCTTCCATGGACATGAAGCATTGACTCATGGCGAATAGGCCGACCATGACGGGAATGAACGACAACCCATTCATCAAAAAGACGGTGTCGAACGTAAATCGGGAGAGGCCTGAGATGTTGTCCATCCCGATGAGTGCGAGCAACAACCCGAGAACTCCGCTCATCAGTCCTTTCAGGAGATTCTTCCCGCTGATGCTGGCGATAATGCTGATTCCGAAGAGCGCAAGAGCGAATGTTTCCGGCGCACTGAATTTCAATGCAATTTCAGCCAACTGCGGTGCAATGAGTATCAGGAAAATGCCGCTGATGATTCCTCCGCCAAACGACGCAACAGTGGAGATTCCCAATGCACGGCAAGACTCTCCTCGCTTTGTAAACGGGTAGCCATCCAAAACAGTTGCTGCGGCCGAAGGTGTTCCCGGCGTATTGATCATGATCGCAGTAATGGAACCACCGTAGATCGCACCGACGAACTCGCCGATCAGCAGCATCATTCCAACGGCCGGTTCCAGCTGAAAGGTGAAGGGCATGAGCAGGGCGATACCCATTGTCGACGTCAGTCCAGGCATGGCGCCAATGGAAATACCGGCAGCAACGCCGCAGAAAATGGCGAGGAGGATCTGCCACGACATGACATTGCTCAAGACATCCATCATCATGGTCGCAACTCCTAGAACATGCCCGAGGGCAGTTGAACTTCCAGAATGGTCGTGAAAATAGCGTAGCTCGCTGCAGTCGTAATGCCGGAGGTCAGGATGAGCGACCGCCATTCGGTCATTTTGAAGTAGCGGAGAATAGCCACCAGGTAGAGCGGCGTGGCAATCAGGAAACCAAAAATCAGCAGCCCGCCAAAATAGGCCAAGGTGACACCCGCGGCGACAAAAACAATCCTGTTCCCTTTAGAAAAGATACCCAGCGGTGCGTCGCTCGCCTCACGAGAAGTCAGGATCAGGATCAGCGAAAGAGCTATGAGCACGCACGACAGGATCGTCGGGAAATAGCCCGGTCCCGGGACATTACCAATTTTCCCCGGGAACGACTGAGCTGAGATAAGGACATAACACGACAATGCAATAAAGAATATCGCAATTCCAAAATTCATCTTTTTCACTGCACCTCCTATATGCAAACGGACACCGGGGAATCACCCGGATGTCCGCATTGCTACAGCGCTTTCTGTTACTTCTTCAATCCCAGCTTCACGGCCTGCTTCGAATATGCGGTCTCTTCCCTCTCCATCATTGCGTAGAAGTCCTGCGAGTCCCTGAAGTCCTTGGCGAAGTGCTTCGTAGCCATAAATTCGGTGACTGTAGGGTCATCGAGAACGGCCTTGAAGCCATCCCGAAGAATGCTGACGACCTCTTTCGGCGTTCCCTTCGGAACACCAAAACCTCTCCAGATGGTGAACACCAGATTCTTGAACCCTAATTCTTCTGCGGTCGGGACATTAGCAATTTCGGCCAGACGCTTCGGTGCCAGAACCGCAAGAATCTTCGCCTTGCCGGCCTTGACCTGGACCTCAACTTCCTGTGGCGTTACCGGAACCGCATCAACGTGACCACCGGCCAGTGCAACAACCGCCGAGCCGCCGCCCTCAAACGGAACGTGGTTGAACTCGATCCCCGCTTCGGACGCAAAAGCGGCTGCAACAAAGTGCCAGATGCCACCGACACCACTGTTGCCAACCTTGACTTCACCCGGATGCGCCTTGGCATATGCAATGAATTCCTGCAAGGTGTTGTACGGCGCATCGGCACGGACGGTGATGGTGCCATAGGAAGAATTTACGTTGCAGATCGGCTCGAAGCTCTTGTAGGTGAAGTTCACCTTTGATACCTGCGGCACCGTGAGCAGTTCGGCAACCAGTGCGGTAACGTTGTAACCGTCTGGCTTCTCAGAAGCTCCCGCAGCAAAACCAATCGCACCACCGGCTCCAGTCTTGTTGGTCACGATGACGGTTTGGCCTAGCTTTTCCTTTAGCGGGGCAGCCATCGCTCTCGTCAGCAGATCAGTCCCCCCGCCCGCAGATACCGGCACCGTAATGGTGACGGTCTTCTTCGGAAAATTCACTTTCTTGGGTGCATCCGCTGCAAACGCGAGGCTGGCCGTTGCGAACACTGCGGCCGACATCAGTAACGTAACCTTTTTCATCTTGACTCTCCTCATTGTTGAACGACTGGTAAAACTCCACTGCAAAACGTTAGACCGAATATGGCGAAAAACCTGAGTCCGAATTACCGATAGTTCACCTCCTGATTGACGCAGGTTGGCAATGGCTTCCTGGCCAGTCCCGCGAGTAGGTTCTCGGCCGCGAGACAAGCCATGGCGTCGCGTGTCTCGTGATTCGCCGTGCCGATGTGGGGGGTGATCAACAGATTAGGGAGCGTCAGCAGCGGATGGCTCGCGGGCAGAGGCTCGGGATCAATGACATCGAGCGCGGCATAAGCGATTTTTCCGTGCCGAAGCGCGTTGTAAAGGGCGTCGGTATCGACCAATTCGCCACGTGCTGAATTGATGAAATACGCAGTAGGTTTCATCTTCGCGAATTGTGCGGAGCCAAACATTCCCCTGTTTTCGGGTGTCAGCGGC
>Ga0316604_10002495_pt1 | contig 14019 bp, 9 predicted proteins | sample OWC_soil_day20_C_FD_207650 | JGI IMG/M metagenome (GOLD analysis project Ga0316604, IMG submission 207650) | Wetland soil microbial communities from Old Woman Creek delta, Ohio, United States - OWC_soil_day20_CT | ecosystem: Environmental > Terrestrial > Soil > Wetlands | place: USA: Ohio... | reverse complement strand
CAGCGTGGCGCCGTCGATGATGCCGCGGATCGACGTGGTGCGGTCGTCCATCATGCGGGCGACTTCCTGGCCGGTGGCGGCGAGGCGGTCGGCGAGGTCGAAGCCGTTGACGCTGATCGCCGTGTGCACGGCCTCACCGGTGACGGACAGCTTGTTGACGAGGTCGGTGCCGCGCTCGGTGATCGTCGAGGTGATGAGGGTACCGGTCTGGTCGAGGCGATCGGTGATCTCGGAGCCGCGGATGGACAGATCGAGCAGCACGCCCTCGGAGGTGGAGCGCAGCGTTTCGTTGATGGTCTCGATCTTCTCGGACATCACCCGGGACGCTTCGCCGGTCGTGCGGGCGACCTGCTCGCTGACGGAGAAGGCGCGCTGGGAGATGTCTTCGGCGAAGGTCTGGCCGGAGCGGGCCAGCGTCTCGTCGAACTCGCGGGTGCGCAGCGTCAGGTTCTCCTCGAGGGCGGCAACGGTGGTGTCGATCGAGAAGATGATGGCGTCGCCACGGTCGCGCAGCAGCGTATCGAGCGAGCCGGTCCGGGTCTCAAGGGTGGAGGAGATCTCCTGCGACCGCTCGTTGAGCACCTTGTCAAGGTTGTCGGTGCGGGTGAGCAACTGCGTCTCCATGACCGACGTCGAGGTGGCGATGGTCGAGACGAGTTCGTTGACGCGATGGCCGATGGTCCGGTCGAAATTGGCCGACTGCTCGGCGAGAGTGGCGCCGAACAGTTCGGCGCGGCTCGCCAGCGTCTCGGAAAGCTCGGAGGTGCGGCCGGACAGCGTCCGGTCGATCAGCTCGGTCTTGTCGGTCAGCTCGGCACTGAGTTCGCCGGTGCGTGCCTCGATGGTGCTGGCAAGCTGGGCCGAGCGCAGGGCGAGCGTGCTCTCCAGAGCCTCGCTCTTCTGCGTGAGGGCGGCGGAAAATTCGGCGGTACGGGTGGCCAGCGTGGTGCCGATCTCCTCGGTCTTCTCGCCGAGCGCCTTGCCCATTTCGAAGGTGCGGACCGACAGCGTCGACGACAGTTCGTCGGAGCGGGCGGCGATCGAGGACACCATCTCTTCGGTGCGGGCCGACAGCGTGAAGGCGATGTCGCCAGTGCGGTCGGTGAGCGTCGAGGACAGTTCTTCCGAGCGGGCGGCCAGCGTGGAAACCAGTTCCTCGGTGCGCGAGGCCAGCGTGAAGGCCAGCTCGCCCGTGCCGTCGCTGAGCGCCGACGACAGGTCGGCGGTGCGGGTGGCGAGCGTCGATACCAGTTCGTCGGACCGCTTGGCGAGTTCGGTGCCGAGTTGCTCGGTTTCCTTGCCGATGGCGCCGACCAGGCGGCCGCCTTCCTCGGTAATGGTGCGCGTCAGCGCGTCGCTACGGCTGGCGATCGCCTCGTTGATGGCGGTGCCGGTCTCGGCGAGGCCGCTGATCAGGCTCTCGCGCTCGGCGCCCAGCGTCGCCAGGAAGTCGGCGCCGCGCTTGCCTACCGTCTCGGTGACCGAATTGCCGGCCGCTTCGAAGGCCAGCGCCAGTTCCTCGGCCTTGGAACCGAACGTGCGGGTGACGGTGCGGCCGGTCTCGTCGATGCGGTTGGTGAGCAGATCACCGGCGGTGCGCAACTCCTCGGACAGGTTCTGGTGAGCGCCGGAGATGGCGGCCCGTGCCTTCTCGGCATTGGCGACCACGCTTTCGCGCTGGCTGACCAGTTCTTCCACCAGACCGCGGATGCGCATCTCGTTCTCGGCGTAGGAGCGCTCGAGGGAGTTGACTTCGTTGTGGACCAGCACCTCAAGTTCGCTGGCGCGAGCCAGTGCCCGCTCAATGCCGTCGCCCATGGCGGCGACTTCGCGGCGGATGGCCTGGCCGACGGTGACGACGTTTTCCTTGGCCGACAGCTCTGGCTCGGCGAGCTTGATGGCCACTTCGGTCAATGATCGGGCGGCAAGTCGGAGGTCCTGGGCGCGCCAGATCATGGTGGCGATGGCAAAGAACAGCACCACCGGAGCGACGATACCGCCGAGCAGCGCGAAGCCGTCGGGGCGCGCGAACAAGGCGGCCGGATCGGCCAGCACCGAGAAATCGCCAAAGGCGGCGCGGGCGACATAGAAGCCGCCGGCCACCCAGACAACCGAGGCGACAAGCGCGGTCCAGAAGGGCAGGGCCGACGGGCGGCGCTGCATCTGGTAGAGCAGGCTCGCCACGGATCGGCGATCGTCGTTGGCTGGCGCACGGCCCGGACGGGCGGCGGCGCGCGGAGCGTCGGCGGGATCGGCGAGCGGCGGCCGCGACGTGGCGTCCGAGCTCTCGGCGAAGGTATCCTGGTCGGGCGATCTCGGCGCGTCGGCCGAGACGCCGAAGTCGATCTTCAGGGCCTCCTCGACGGCGGAGAGTGCGGCCTCCGCCGGATCCGATGCCTTGGTGCTTTTTACCATGGTACCCTCATGTCCGCATACTTGAACGCCGGACGGTGCCAGAAGCGTACTCCCGGTTGCCGTCCTGGTCGAACCATGCCCTCGCCCGGCCTAGGCAAGGGGCATGAACTCGGGCTTTCTCGACCGCCATGCCCCCTGAAGGAGGCGGCAACGGCTACGCTGGCCGAGGAATGCCTATCAAAACGTAATGGCACAACAGGCCCTTCCGAACAAGGAAGCCGCCCTCGGTGCCCTGTATTGTTAACAAGCCGTTAATAGGTGTCGCACATTGTTATTCATCTTATAGTTGTAGATTCCGGATCGGAATCCGGACGCGCAAACCCGTCCTCGACCTTCTTCGTCGACGCGCGCGTCGGTGGCCGAGGTGTCGGAGATGCCGGTGAGACACAGTCAAGACGCTAGGCCGCCGACTTGAATATTGGCTTAAAACATATGGTTACCGGTTGACTGCAAAAACTCCGGTTGTCGGAGAGGCGGTCAGGTCGGCGGGGTGGCGGCGTTCCGGGGAATGCAGGTCCCATTTCACGCTGGCAACAGGCTTGGATTGCAACAGGCGAATTAACCATATCTTCAGAATTCCGGCCGCTCCTCGCAGCCGGCGAGGCGTTTCCAGGCCCCGTCCGGCCCCGGCGCGCAGGGTGTCGACAGCCTCCGGAGCGAGGCGGAGGAGGCGATAGCGATGAACGACGACGACGGCAACACTGCCTCTCCCATTGATCTTCGGCACCTCGCTGAGCAGACCTTCGGCAACGCCGACCTCGAGGCGGAGGTGCTGCGCCTGTTCCTGACGCAGAGCCGCGACTGCCTCAGCCGGCTGGCGGTGGTGCCCGACGCCGGTACCGCCCATCTGCTGCTCGGATCGGCGCGCGGCATCGGGGCAACGTCGGTCGCCAGCGCGGCGGCGGCGCTCGAAGCCGTCCTGCTGCGCGGCGCCAACGGCGCACCGGAACTTGCCCGGTTGAGGGAGGCGGTCGCCACCGCCAATGCCTTTATAGAGGCGCGTCTCGGCAGCAGGGGTTGACGGCGGCGGGCGCTGCTATATGTGCAGGTGGCCCGATAGTCGAGGGGCGACGCCCCGCAGCCGCCAGGTTTCCATGCCCAAGATCACCTACATCTCTCCCGAAGGCAGCCGCTATGAGGTGGAGGCCGAGGCTGGCACGACGGTGATGGAGAACGCCGTCAAGAACCTCGTTCCTGGCATCGAGGCCGAGTGCGGCGGTGCCTGCTCCTGTGCGACCTGCCATGTCTATGTCGACGAGGCCTGGGTGGCGGCCACCGGCGAGCCCGAGCCGATGGAAGAGGACATGCTGGATTTCGCCGCCGATCCCCGGCCGACCTCCCGCCTGTCCTGCCAGATCAAGGTGCGCGACGATCTCGACGGACTGGTGGTTCACGTTCCGGCGCGGCAGGCCTGAAGCCCGACCCGGTCGCCGACTGGGGCTGGCATCTGGTTCTTTGTTGGCGCATCGTTTCTCCCGGAAAGCCGGTTCCCACTTTTCCGCACGATACTTTGGCTTCGAGTTCTGCGCTTCCGGTGCTCGCGACCCTTCGCGTTCCGGCGCGACGGGCTTGAAAGGCTGGAAGTGCGCCGTTAGCCTTAATTTGCAGTTTAGATTGCTTCCAGCCGGTCATCGGAATTAAAGATGAGCTGGCCCACGGACTTTAGTCGTCGGGTTATCGCCGCAGCGTGGCCGGACTGGGTCCGGCATGCCGGCAGCGAGCAGGAGCGATGCCATGCGCATGAAGGCACTCGACGGCTGGAGAGGGATAGGGGCGCTTGCCGTCTGTTTCATCCATTTGCAGCTCAACGGCTACCTGACGTCGGCGCCATCGCTCGATTCCTGGATATTGGCGGTCGATTTCTTCTTCGTGCTGTCCGGCTTCGTCATGGCCCGCGTTTATGCCGACGATCTGGCCGACGGCGAGCGAGTTACCCTGTTCGTGGTGCGGCGGCTTGGCCGCCTGTGGCCGCTGCATCTGACGATGCTGGCCATGTTCATCCTGGTCGAACTTGCCAAGCTGGCCCTTCAGCGCGAGACGGGTTTTTCTTCCGAGAACGCCCCCTTCGGGGCAGCCCGCAATCCATCCGACATCCTGCCGATCGCCCTGTTCCTGCAGACGGCCCGCCTCGGGCCCGAGTTGACCTGGAACTTCCCGAGCTGGAGCATCTCGGCCGAAATCTGGGCCTATGCCGTCTTCGCGCTGGTTGCCGTCCGGACGGCCGGCCACCCCGGCCGGCGCGCCGCCGTCGCCGCCGCCATCGCGGTGGTGGCCTGGCTTGTTCTCTTCGTGGACATCACCGGTCGCGGCATGATCAGCACCGACGTGTTCGGCATCGTTCGCTGCCTCCTGGGCTTCTTCTGCGGCGTTCTGGCAGAATGGCTGCACCGCCGGGGAAGCTTCCGGGCGCTCGCCGATGGCCGGGCCGAGATCGTCACGGCACTGGCCGGCGTCGTTCTGCTATGGGTCACCGCCAGCCTGCCGGTCGCTCGCTACGCCGCACCGATCGTGTTCCTCGCGCTGGTGTTTGCCCATGCCGACGACCGCGGTCCACTGTCGCGCTTCATGGCGACCTGGCCCATGCAGTGGTTGGGCCGGCTCTCCTACTCGATCTACCTGACCCACCTGTTTCTGGTTGCCTATGTCGTTCCGCGCCTGTCGCAGACCGTCGGTGGGCTGGTGCCCGGCAACGTGACGCTGCGTGAGATCGCCGTCGGGGTGATCTACATCGCGCTGGTCCTCGCCCTGTCGACACTTACCTGGCGGTTCATCGAACTGCCCGGCCAGCGCCTCGCCGCGGCGATCGCCGGCCGCCTGCGGCAGCGTCAGACGTTGAGCAGCAAATACTCGCGCTCCCAGCTCGAGATGACGCGGTTGTAAAGCCTGAGTTCAAGCTGCTTGACGTCGATGTAGGCCTCGACAAAGCGGGCACCCAGCACCGTCTTCAGTCGCTCGCACTCGCCGAGTTCGATCAGTGCGTCCGACAGGTGGATGGGCAGCGTCACCCCGAGCGTCTTGGCGTCGACCGTCACCGCCTCGTCCGGCTGGATCTGGTCCTCAAGACCGATCAGGCCGCAGGCCAGCGTCGTCGCCATGGCGATATAGGGATTGCTGTCGGCACCGATGACCCGGTTCTCGACGCGACGCGATTCCGGCCCCGAATCCGGGACGCGCAGGCCGCAGGTGCGATTGTCGCGCCCCCAGTGGACGTTGATCGGCGCGTCGCTTTCCAGACGGATGCGGCGGTAGCTGTTCACGTTGGGGCAGAACAGGCTCATCGACTTCGGAACATAGCGCTGCAGGCCGCCGATATAGTGGTGCAGCTTGTCGGTGTCGTTGCCGTCGGGATCGGCGAAGATGTTGCGGCCGTCGGCGATCCGCACCACGGACTGGTGGATATGGGTGGCCGAGCCCGGCATCTCCTGGTGCGGCATGGCCATGAAGGTGGCGACCATGCCGTATTTGCGGGCGGCAAGGCGGGCGGTGCGCTTGAACAGGAAGGTCTGGTCGGCGAGTTCGATCGGGTCGCCGTGGCGGAAGTTCATCTCGAGCTGGGCCGGGCCGGCCTCATGGGCCATGGTGGCGATCTCGATGCGCGAGGCCTCGCAATAGTCGTACATCTGATTGACGACGTGATCGTAGTCGTTGGCGTGCTCGATGCCGTAGGCCTGACTGCCGCTCTCCTTGCGGCCGGAAAGGCCGATCGGCACCTCGAGCGGCAGGTCGGGGTCGTCGTTCTGGCCGGTGAGGTAGAATTCCACCTCCGGCGCCACCACCGGGCGGATGCCGCGGGCGACGTAGAGGTCGATGACGTGCCGCAGCACCGAGCGCGGCGCGAAGTCGACAAGGTGGCCCTCGGCGAAGTGGCAGTCGCAGATCACCTGCGCCGTCGGCTCGTCGTACCAGGGCACGAGGCGCAGCGTGGCGAGATCGGGGATGCAGCGGATGTCGCGGTCGAGCGGGTTGACGATCTTGCTCTCGACGGCGCTGTCGCCGGTCACTGCCTGGAAGAACACGAATTCCGGCAGTCGGATGCCGGCGTCGATGATGCGGATGAAGTCCTCACGCGGCACGATCTTGCCGCGCATGATGCCGTTCATGTCCGGAACGATGCACTCGACCTCGTTGATGCGGCGGTCACGGAGCCAGTGAATGGCGTCGGCCGGGTTCGAAAAGCGCGGCGCAACGTCTGAGGCAGTGGGCATGAAGCGATCCTCGGCGATCCAGGCCGACCGGATTCGCGAGCCCAATCGGGCGGCGGATCGTCGAAGCCGCGTCGGCAGCCCGGAATCAGGTTAGAATAAAACAACATTACGCCAAGTCCGGCGCGATGGGAGTCCCGGAGCTCGCCAATGCCACGTCTTTTTCTTCTCCGCCATGCCAAGTCTCCCACGGCGCTCGCCGGTCAGAAGGATTTCGATCGGCCGCTGGGCGAACGGGGCAGGGACGCTGCGGCGGCCATGGGCCTCTACATGGCCGGGGAGGGCTATGTTCCCGACCTCGTCCTTTGCTCGCCATCGGCGCGCACCCGCGAGACCTACGAATTCGTCCGGCGCTTCCTGCCTGCCGGTATCGCCGTGGATTACGTTTGGGAACTCTACGAAGCCTCGCTTGACGCCATGTTCAAGGTCATCGTCGCCCATGCCGGCGCGGCCGAACGGCTGTTGGTGATCGGGCACAACCCGTCGGTCCACAAGCTGGCGCTGACGCTTCCCGGCGAGGGCGATCCCGCCGCGCTGGCCCGGCTCAAAGGGAAGTTCCCGACCGCTTCGCTGGCGGTGACCGAGTTTTCCGGCAGCTGGGCCGAGATCCGGCCGGGCGACGGACGGCTCGTTGCCTATGTGACGCCGGCCGATCTCGGCGGTCCCGTCGACGACTGAACCGTCACCATTGTGGTGGCGCGGGATGTGCCTACATGTAGGCTCGCGGTGCCTTCGCGCCGGACGAGGTTTTACGAGGCCGTGAGCTTCACCACGCTTTCCGACGAGGCGCGCATCGCCCTCGACAACATGACCGATTTCGCCTGGAGCCTCGGCTCGCCGTCGCTGAGGCTCGGCGTCACCGGCCTCTCCCGTGCCGGCAAGACCGTGTTCATCACGGCGCTGATCCACAACCTGACGCATGGCGGCCGGCTGCCGATGTTCGAGCCCTGGCGGGCCGGCCGGCTGCTTGGCGCCGACATCCGGCCGCAGCTCCATCCTGATGTCCCGACCTTCGATTATCGCGGCCATGTGCGCAAGCTGACCGATACGCGCGTCTGGCCGGAGTCGACGCGGCAGATCTCCGAACTGCGCCTGACCATCGCTTACGAAAGCGCCACCTTCCTCGGCCGCTCGCTCGGGCGGGGCAAGCTCGACCTGGACATCGTCGACTATCCCGGCGAATGGCTGCTCGACCTGCCGCTGCTGTCCAAGGACTACCGTAGCTTTTGCCGCGAGACGATCGAGCGGGCGCGCGAACCGCGTCGCACGGCCATCGCCGCCGACTGGCTCACGCATACCTCCGGCATCGATCCGCTGGGGCCGGCCGATGACGAGGCGGCGGGACGTCTGCATGAGCTGTTCTCCGCCTATCTCGGCACCGCGCGCAGCGGCAGTCTGGCGCTGTCCATGGTGCCGCCCGGCCGGTTCCTGATGCCGGGCGACCTCGCTGGCTCGCCTGCGCTGACGTTTGCCCCGCTCGACCTGCCGGAGACCGGCGAGGCGCCGCATGACAGCCTGTGGGCGCTGATGGAAAGCCGCTTCGAGGCCTACAAGGACGTGGTTGTCCGGCCGTTCTTCCGGACCCATTTCGCCCGTCTCGACCGGCAGGTGGTGCTGGTCGATGTGCTCAGTGCGCTGAACGGCGGCCGAGAGGCGCTCCTCGACCTCGAAGTGGCGCTCGGCGAGATCCTCGCCTGCTTCCGTCCGGGGCACTCGTCCTGGCTCGGGCAGGTGTTGACGCGCCGCATCGACCGCTTGCTGTTTGCCGCCACCAAGGCCGACCATCTCCATCACTTCAGCCACGATCGGCTGGAGCTGATCCTCCGCCGCCTCACCGACCGGGCGATCGCCCGCGCGTCGTTTTCCGGCGCCGAGGTGGAGGTGAAAGCCATCGCCGCCGTGCGGGCGACGCGCGAGGCGACGGTCAGGCGCGATGGCGAAAGCTTGCCCTGCATCCTCGGCGTGCCGCAGGAGGGGGAGCTGCTCGACGACCATCTCTATGACGGTCGCGAGGAGATCGCGCTGTTCCCCGGCGACCTGCCCGACAATCCGCAGGCGCTGTTCCGCACGCCGGAAGCGGATGAGCCACCCCGCGATGCGCTGCGCTTCCTGCGGTTCCGGCCGCCACCGGTGGAGGTGACGGCCGAGGGCGTCAGCCTGTCGCTGCCGCACATCCGCCTCGACCGCGCCCTCGATTTCCTGCTCGGAGACCGTCTGGCATGACACGTCGCCCCACCGCCTTCGATCTCGCAGCCGACGATGTCCGGCACGTCCGTCCGGGCGAGGCGCCGCCGCCGGACGCTGCCACCGTCATCGTCGAGGAAGCGATGGAGGCGGAGGACCTGCCGGCGCCGCTGCCCGTCGCCCGGCGGCGGTTTGCCTGGTCGCGCGTGTTCTTCACGGCGGTTGGCGGCATCCTGTCGCTGGCGATCGGCCTCTGGCTCGACCAGTTGGTCCGCGACCTGTTCGCTCGCGACGACTGGCTCGGCTGGCTGGCCATCGCCTTGATCGCGCTCGCCGTCGTCGCCGTCGTCGCCATCGCGGTGCGCGAGATCGCCGGCCTCATCTGGCTGAAGCGCATCGACCGCATGCGCCAGCGCGCCGACATTGCCGCTGCCCGTGACGACCGGCCGGAGGCCGAGGCGGTGGTCGACGAGTTGGTGAAGCTCTACGCCGACCGGCCGGATCTGGCGCCCGGCCGGCGGGCCACCGAGGCGCGCACCGGCGATGTCATCGACGGTCGCGACCGGCTGGTGCTGGCGGAAGCCGATCTCCTCGCTCCGCTCGACGCGGCCGCCCGTCGGCTGGTGTCGGACGCCGCCGCCCGGGTGTCGGTGGTGACGGCGGTGTCGCCGCGCGCCGCCATCGATGTGATCTTCGTGGTGGTGGCGACGCTCGGCCTGATCCGCCGCCTCGCGGCAATCTATGGCGGCCGTCCCGGCTTCATTGGGCTGGCGCGGCTGACGCGGCTCGTTCTCACCCATCTCGCGGTGACCGGCTCGATCGCCGTCGGCGACGGTCTCGCCCAGCAGTTGATCGGCCACGGTCTTGCCGCCAAGCTGTCGGCGCGGCTTGGCGAGGGCGTGATCAACGGCCTGCTGACCGCCCGCGTCGGCATTGCCGCCATCGACGTCTGTCGCCCGCTGCCGTTCCTCGAGCGGCGGCGGCCACAGCTGTCCGAAATCATGGCCGGCATCCGCGCCCGGCGGGCAAATTAGCCCTGGTTCGACCGGATCGGCCCGGCAGGATTTGCCGGGCAAGCCGAACCTTGCCGCCGCATTAACTTGTTGTTTACCTGGGGCAAACTCCTGTTTCCTGAAAACAAACGGAAAAAGAAGGGAAGCCGTTTGGCACGCCCGTTGCGCTTGTGTCTGTAGCGGCCATTCGTCCGGCCGACCGCGTTGCAGATCGTAAGGGAAACGAGCATGGGTATCCTGACCGCAATGAATTCGGCCGTCGGCGGCCTCGGAGCGCAATCCTTCGCCCTCGAGAATATCTCGGGCAACATCGCCAACTCCTCGACAACCGGCTTCAAGCGCAAGGATACCAGCTTCGCCGACCTCGTGCGGTCGAACACATCCAATCCCGCCCGCGTCTCGTCCGGCGGCGTCACCGCCACCTCGCGCTCGACCATCACGCTCGACGGCGACATCCAGGGGTCGGCCGTCGACACCCATCTGGCCATCAACGGCACCGGCTTCTTCTGCGTGTCGGCCGATCCGCTCGATGGCAGCCTCGGCGCCCGCTATACCCGCGCCGGCGACTTCGAGCAGTATTACGACTCGCGCAACGGTGCGACCTACCTGCGCAACGGCTCCGGCTACTCGCTGATGGGCCAGACCATCGACCAGGCGACCGGTACGCCGATCGGCAACAAGCAGGTCATCACCATCGACAAGACGTCGCAGAGCGCCAAGGCGACCGAAAAGCTCACCTACAAGCTGAACCTGCCGACGGTCCCGACCACAAAGGCCAATGCGGCCGTCTATGTGCCGGGGGCTGCGTCCGTTTTGGCGGCCGGTACGGTGCCCAAGTCGGAAGCCGACACGTTCATGAACAACTCGATTGCCGGTGGATCGGTGACCATCTACGACGCGCAGGGCACGCCGTCTGTCGTGCAGCTTCGCTGGGCAAAGTTCACCGAAGACAGTACTGGCCGCAGCGAGTGGGGCCTGTTCTATCGCCAGGCGGAAAATCCAACCCTCGCCACCGATCCAGCCTGGCAGCAGATCAAGACGACGGCGACACAGGATACGACTTCGACTCCGAACAGCGCGCTCGCCAGCGGTGCGTTCTTCTTCGACAACAAAGGCAAGCAGCTCACCGACACGTCGGCCATCAGCCTCGGGACGATCACCGTCGAGGGCAAGACGTTTACCGGCGCTACCATGAACGCCGCCGCCACCGAATATGCCGACAAGAACGGCCAGGCGACCACCAACCAGCTGACGCAGGACGGCTACGCCACCGGTGAGTTCGAGGGGGTGTCGGTCGACGACAACAGCGGCATCGTCAGTTACAACTACTCGAACGGTCAGACCGTCAAGACGTGGTCGATCCCGATCGTCGCCTTCAACGGCGCCAGCTACCTCAAGGCGGAGGATGGTGGCGCCTATACCGAGACCATCCGCAGTGGCGGTCCGATCGACATCGACGGCGCCCTGTCGAGCTCGGCGCTCGAGGCGTCCAACGTCGACATCTCCGAGGAGTTCACCAAGCTGATCGTCACGCAGCAGGCGTTCTCGGCCAATTCCAAGGTCATCACCACCGCCGACCAGATGATGTCTGACATCCTGCAGATCATCCGCTGACGCTTTTGGTGGCCGTCGCGCCTTCCGGCGTGACGGCCGTCTCCCGCATCCACGACGTCCTCCGACCGCGAGACGGACATGGCAGTTTCGAGTGCTCTTTCCACGGCTCTATCCGGCATCCGGACGACCCAGCAGCAGTTGGGCGTTGCGTCGGCCAATATTGCCAATGCAAAAAGCACCGGCTACAGCCGCCAGTCGATATCGTCGTCGGCGCTGGTCGCCAACTCTCGGGTTTACGGCGTCGAGGCCAATCAGGTTACGCGCGAGATCAATCTTCTCGTGCAGAAGCAGTGGCGGACATCGACGGCGAATTCCGCCTACGCCGAGACGCGCGTCACCGCCCTGTCCGCGCTCGACAGCTACTGGGGTGCTCCCAACAGCAGCAGTTCGCTGAATTCGGTCTACGGCGCCTTTACCACCACGCTGCAGAAGCTGGCGACAACGCCGGGCGACACGGCGACGCAGGGCAGCGCTGTTTCCGCGGCGCAGAGCCTCGTCACCCGCCTCAACCAGCTTTCCGGCGACGTGCAGTCGTTGCGGCAGGAGGCTGAATCCAACATTGATAACGCCGTCAGCCGCGTGAACTCGCTGCTGACGACCATTTCCGAGCTCGATCGCCAGATCGTCGCCGTCGGTGCCGGCGGGGTCAACAGCACCGCCGGCCTGCAGGACAAGCGGGATGCCGCTGTCGATGAGCTGGCCGAATACATGGATATCCATGTCACCGACCAGACCGGTGGCGCCATCGCCATCTCGCTGACCGACGGCACGCAGATCTACGACGACGTGCCGGTGACGCTGAGCTTCGACCAGCAGGGTGTGGTCGACGCCTCGAGTGTCTATTCGACCGACGACAGCCAACGTTCGCTCGGCACCATCCGCATCAGTTCCGGCCCCGGTGCCGGCATCGACCTGTTCAAGAGTGGATCGATCCGCTCCGGCAAGATCGCCGCCTTCAAGGAATTGCGCGACGAGACGCTGGTCGACGCCCAGGCCCAGCTCGACACCATCGCCGCGACGCTGTCGAAGGCCACCTCGACGCGGCAGACCTCCGGCACCGCCGCCACCACGGCCACCACCGCCGGCTATACGCTGGACGTCTCCGGCCTCACCGAAGGCAACACGCTCAAGGTTGGGTATACCAGCGCCGCCGGTGTCAAAGGCTCGATCACCTTTGTCGCCTACAATGGCGGCACCGCGCCCGGCAACACATTTACTCCCGAGCCCGGCGATACCGTCGTCGGCATCGACCTCACCAGCGCCACCGACATCGGCACCCAGATCGCCAACGCGCTCAACACCGCCACCGGTGGCACTGACTTTTCGGGTTCGGTGGCGACTGCAGGTTCGACCACTACGGTGACGCTGGCCGCAACGACGGTGCCGGCCAGCCATGGTACCATCAACAGCGTTGTCGGCGAGATCTCCGCGCCCTCCGAGCAGGCGGGGTATCAGACATTTCCGCTGTTCATCGACGGCTCCACCGGCAAGGCCTATACCGGGCTCACCGGCGGCGCCGACACCATTACAGGTCTCGCCGCCCGCCTTTCGGTCAATCCCAAGGTGGTCGCGGACCCCTCGCTGACGGTGAAATACGGCAGTGGCACGCTGTCGGGCGACGGCACGCGGCCGCAGGCGATCCTCGATGCGCTCGATAGCCGCACCTATTCCTACTCCGCCTCGATCGGTATCGGTTCGGTCACGACGCCGTTCAAAGGCACCTTCGAGGGCCTCCTATCACAGGTCATCAACACCCAGGGCGCCCTCGTCGAGGACGCTCAGAATGTCGCCGACGGCCAGTCGGTCGTCACTTCGAACCTCAAGGAACGCTACGCCAACAGCCGCGCGGTCGATCTCGACACCGAGCTGATGTCGCTCATCCAGCTGCAGACGTCCTATTCGGCCAACGCCCGGGTTCTCTCCGTGGCGCAGGAGCTGATAGACGTGCTGATGAATACATTCAAATAGATTGCCGACGGCGCCCAGCGCCGCGGAAGTCACGGTGGTATGTCATGGCGATCAATAACGTGCTCATCAATCCGAACATGTCGCTCCTGTCGACCATGCGGACGCAGCTTGAGGACATGCAGCGTCAGCTTGGCACCGGGCAGAAAGCCGACACCTATGGCACGCTCGGCGCCGGCCGCACGCAGTCGATCACCTTCCGCTCGAAGATCTCGGAGATCAATGGTTACCTTCAGAACACCGACGTTCTGAACATGCGTATCTCCTTGCTCGACAAGGCGATGGGCCGGCTGGAAGACATCCCCAGCGACGCCGCCGCCTCCATCGATCCCAATACCTACAATATCGATTCCAGCGGCACGACCACCGGGCAGAAGGGCGCCAAGATCGCTCTCAACGAGGTGATCGGTCTGCTCAATTCCGAGGCCGACGGTCGCTATCTGATGTCCGGCAAGACCACTGACACCAAGCCGGTCGTCAGCATGGACGAGATGCTCTACGGCTCGGGCAGCAAGTACGGGCTGAAGAAGGTCATCAACGAGCGCTACACCGCCGATCTCGGCACCAACAAGCTCGGACGACTCGACGTTGGCACCGCCACCGGCGCCGTTGCCAATGACACCGTC
>Ga0316604_10002494_pt1 | contig 14019 bp, 6 predicted proteins | sample OWC_soil_day20_C_FD_207650 | JGI IMG/M metagenome (GOLD analysis project Ga0316604, IMG submission 207650) | Wetland soil microbial communities from Old Woman Creek delta, Ohio, United States - OWC_soil_day20_CT | ecosystem: Environmental > Terrestrial > Soil > Wetlands | place: USA: Ohio... | reverse complement strand
GACAGCAGCTAATTTTCAGGTTTATCAAGCATTACGTAATTTTTAGATAAGGAATATTTTTTCTAACTTCACGACTTATAAAATATTCAGCGACAACGCAGGACAGATATGAGAAAAATAGAACTGGAAATAGTTGCCCTTTCGCACAGCATTACACAAACACATTCATACGCCGTCGTACTGGGGGAAGTGAACGGTTTGCGCAGATTACCTATTGTAATAGGTGGATTCGAAGCACAAGCCATTGCTGTAGCGCTTGAAAAAATGCAACCCAGCCGCCCACTGACACACGATCTGATGAAAAACTTTATGAATGCATTCAACATTGAATTGCACGAAGTGGTCATCAGCAATTTGCAGGAAGGGATTTTTTATTCAAAACTTGTCTGCTACAGTAATGATGAAACCATTGAGATAGATTCACGTACTTCCGATGCATTGGCATTAGCCGTGCGTTTTGGTTGTCCCATCTTTACTTACGAAAATATCCTGAACAGTGCCGGTATCCTACTCGATGACCCTGCCGGCAAGAAGGGATTGAAACCTGTCACACCGACCATTTCAGAACACGAAAAAGGTGCTGAGGATGATCTGAAAGTCCTGAACCTGGATGAGCTTACACAACTGCTACAGGAAGTATTGGAACAGGAAGATTATATCCGGGCGATCGCGATACGCGATGAGATCAATAGCCGGAAGAGCAGATAAATTATACCTTTTTTCCGCATGATCGTTTTTCCAAATTGCAAGATAAATCTGGGTCTGCATATTGTCCGCAGGCGTGCGGATGGTTTTCATGACCTGGAGACGGTATTCTATCCTTTGCAGCTCACAGATGCGCTGGAGGTGTTGAGTCCGGGAACATTACAATTTAACAGCAGTGGTATTGCAATACCAGGTGCTGCAGATGATAATTTATGCCTGAAGGCGTGGCATTTGCTGAAGAAGGATTTCCCTTCTATTGCAGAAGTGGATATACATCTGCATAAGCATATTCCAATTGGCGCAGGGCTGGGCGGTGGTTCGGCAGATGCTGCGTTTATGTTGATGCATTTGAATCAGCGTTTTCAGCTGGGATTGACAACGGAGCAGTTGGTAGAGTATGCTGCTGCGTTGGGCAGTGATTGCCCGTTTTTTGTTTTGAATAAGGCGTGTTATGCTACAGGGCGTGGCGAGGTAATGATACCGGTGGAACTTGACTTAAAAGGATGGACCTTTGTGTTGGTGTATCCGGATATACATGTGAATACGGGGTGGGCGTTTAAACAACTGACGCCGGGGGAACCTGATATTTCTTTGCTGGAGGTGATAAAGCGGCCGGTGGAGGAATGGAAGGGATTGATGAAGAATGATTTTGAGATTCCCATATTTAGTGCGCATCCGGAATTAGCACAAATTAAAGAGGAAATGTATAGACAGGGTGCAGTGTATGCGACGATGAGTGGAAGTGGTTCTTCGATAGTGGGGATTTTCCCGAAGGGAGGGAAATTTGAAACAGATTATAAATCATTTATAATATAAAAAAGGGCTTTCGCCTATGGCGAAAGCTCTTTTTTGCGTGCGCCTGCGGCGGGCTGGAAATAAATAAAAGAGCCGGTGCTATTCAGCACCGGCTCTTTTTGTTGTATCGTTGGAGGCTACCGCTTATTTAACGGTTGCTACGAGCTTCTTGAAAGTCTCAGGCTCATTCATAGCCAGATCAGCCAATACCTTTCTATTCAGATCGATATTCTTAACTGACAGCTTGTGGATGAACTCAGAATAAGTGATACCTTCAGCACGAACTGCAGCGTTAATACGCGCGATCCACAACTGACGGTAGTTTCTCTTCTTTAATTTACGGCCTACATAGCTATATGTAAGACCTTTCTCCAATACGTTCTTGGCTACGGTATAAACGTTTTTACGTTTACCATAAAAACCCTTGGCCTGCTTTAAAATTTTCTTCCTGCGGGCTCTGGAAGCAACTGCATTTACTGAACGAGGCATTTTGTGCTCTTTTTTCCGTTTTAGTTAATAATAATTCTGAAACTCCGACTATCTGAGTGCGAGCATTCTCTTTACGAGATCCAGGTTAGCGGAACTAACCAGGCTGCTACCTCTCAGGTGGCGTTTTCTTTTGGTAGCTTTCTTGGTCAGCAAGTGACTTTTGAAGGCATTATACCGCTTAATCTGTCCGCTCCCGGTTACCTTGAAGGTCTTCTTAGCCCGGGAATGAGTCTTTACTTTGGGCATCTTACATCAAATTTGGTCTGCAAAGGTAGATAAATAATTGATACAACAATCGTCAAATATAACTTTTTTATTCACGGAATGACGATGTGGATAACTTTTCTTCTCAAATATAAAAATAATTTTCACCTCATTAAGTACCTGAAAATCAAAATTCCTCTCCCCCATTACTTCCATTTCTGCTTTTATATATTAGGTTATAAGTAATACACATTTTTTCTATTTACTATATTAGTGTTAATTTTAATTTCAAAATAGTATTATTTAAAGCCATATCGTAAAACTTAACCAGGCCTATGAAAGCACTTTACACTTCATGGATCGCCTACTCCGTATGGAGTTGGTTGCTTTTTCACCCTCAAAAATATGAAAGACCACAAAGAGCGCCCGATTGTTAATCCAGCCCTCTCTGATAGTTTTTTCCCAAAATAATTGAAGATGAAAAAGATTCTAATCCTATTATATAGCTGTTTGTTCCTCGCCATGGGTATAGCGCGGGCGCAAACGCTGTATTTCAACATACCGGATACGGTATGTATGTCAACTAATAATAGTACTGCGGATCAGGCCAAATTTGTTAGTATGAACGCCGTGCTGTCAAGTAACCAGAACGGCAAGGCAACCTGGACAATCACGACGCCAACAGGATCAGATGCAGATTATACCATCCTGTACTCTGATGTCAATTCTACCGTCAAGTCCACTCAGCTAACAGGAACCCAGGCCCTGACAATCCAGTTCCTCACTGCCGGTACTTACACCTTTAAAGTCGTACTCAAAAGAACAAATGGTGCAGACATTACTTCGACTAAAACAGTCGTGGCTGTAGACTGTACCATTTCGACCTGTAGTGGCGGTAATGCCGAAATGCCCGGTTTCTCGGAGAACTTTGGTACCCTGCCGACCAATACGTCAAGAATGGCCTATTCGCCTTCTTCCGCTATTACTTATATTTATCAGGCTTCCGGTGACCTGAACGATAACTATTATGCAATATCCAATACTACACAGCTTAGACCTGAATGGGTAGCTGCCCTGGACCATAGCGGTTTAACCCGCGGTGGTATGCTGGTGGCCAACTCAGATTATACGCCTAGTATCTTCTTCCAGAAAGAAGTGACCGGTCTTTGTCGTGGTTCGGTGTATAACTTCAGCGCCTGGCTCCTTAACACGGATAGCGCCTCTGTATTAAACAACAATTGCGTAAACGGTTATAAATACGCTGGGGTCACCTTCCAGGTACTGAATGCGGCAAATACCAGTCAGGTACTCGCAGAATTTAAAACCTATGCGGTATCGATGAACATCAAGAAAACACAATGGCAAAGGTATGGTGGTTCATTCACTGTACCTTCCGGTGTTACAGACGTTCTGGTAAGGATCAAAAACAATTTCGACGGTGGTTGTGGTAACGATATTGCAGTTGATGATATCGAATTCCAATATTGTAGCCCCGTTATCACGGCACAGATTGAAGGCCAGGCCGATAACCTGAAAGAGGTATTGTGTGAAGGCGCTCCTACCGTGATCACCTCCGCTTATACACCTGCTACCTACTTCACTAATCCGGAGTACCAGTGGGAAATGTCTGATGATGGTGGTGTGACCTGGTTCAACGTACCTTATGGTACTGCGAACAACGACACCCTCTTTATCGCTGAAGGCGAACTGACTGCTACCAAAACGGAAGCAGCAGATTATTATTTCCGTGTAAGGATCTACGAAAGTGGCAGCTCTTCAGAAACCTGTGCTTCCCCTTCCTCTGCGGTCAAAATTACCATTCTCCCAATGCCAACCCTTTACCTGACCAAGAGCCAGGTGTGTGAGGGCGCCACTGTCGAGTTGCAGGCTTCGGGCGGTTTTGATGAATTTAAATGGAGCGATACCACTTATGTCGGTCCTAAACGTTCGATCACACTGGTTTCTGATACCACCATTACCGTATATGGATATATTTATTATGGTATTGATGGTGGTAAAACCTGTGTGGACTCCAACAGCGCAAGCATTAGTGTTGATGATAAACCTACAGTGGAGATCTCTGCAACACCAACCACTATTTGCGTGGGTAGCAGAGTTACCTTCTCCGTAAACGACACATTATCAGCTATAATTCCTACTGGCGGTCATATATATTGGTATAAGGGTAGCGATTCTACCGGCGTATTGTTGACAGATTTTAATGATCTGACATCGATGACTTATACAACAGAGACGATCGCAGATAGTGTATTTACGGTTGTCGTCAAATCGGGCCAATGTATCGTGCAGTCCGAACCATTCCATGTGAAACTCACAGATATACCGGCGCCACCTGCGGGTAAGCACCTGATCCAGTGTGTGGAAACCGGAAGCAGTACGTTCACCCCAGGCCGTACACAGATTACCGGTACATCAGGAACATGGTCTTATATTGCTGTGGAAGGACCCGGTGTGTCTGATCCGAGCAACGTTGACTTCTCTGACTACATTACCGGTAATAAAAATAACCCGGGGGCTACCTTTACATTGCTACACGCAGGTACCACCGTATACCTCCAGTATACTGTGAAAGCTACCGCCAACTCTTCCTGTATTGGTTATGCATACGATACGCTGACGCTCGTAGCTGGTGCTTCTGCTGCTTATGCAGGTGAGGACACCATCCAGTGTGGTACTTCGAATGTATTTACGATGACGGCTACGCCTCCTAACACAGACGCAACCGGCATATTTGCAGAAGAAGGTACCTGGACGGTGATCTCCGGTAATGGTGTAACCATCGATGATATCCATGCTTATAATACAACTGTAACGGTAACTCCTATAGGTACAGCACAGGATGTAGTACTGCAATGGAGTATCGCGAATACCGCAGGTTGTGCTACCACTAACGATGAAGTGACCCTGCACTATACAGCTGTTCCAACAGTGACCCTGAAACCGGTGGCCATCTGTAACACCGCAACTTCCTTCTCACTGGATACAACTGCGACTTCAGGTAATCCTTTATATTATAGTATCGCTGCTGCCAGCACAGGTGCAATGCCTGGGTTCAGTGCGGTTGCCGAAACACCAATTACTACATGGCCAATCACTGTTACTATTCCGAGCGGTGTTGCTGCAGGTACTTACAACTTCCTGCTGACCGTAAGAAATGATTATGGTGGTTGTACCAATACAATTCCGTTCTCTGTAAACGTAGAATCACCTACCACTGATCCTACCGGCGTAACCGTAAGTTCTCCGAACATTTGTACCACTGGCTCTACTACCCTGACTGTAACAGGTGGTACCCTTGGTCAAAACCCGGATGGTACCGATGCGGCACAATGGGTATGGTACGCAGGCGGCTGTGGTACAGGTACTGCTATCGGTACAGGTGCGACAATCACGGTGACCGTTTCTGCTACCACTACATTCTATGTAAGAGCAGAAGGTACCGGCTTATGTGCGAATTCAACCTGTGCAAGCGGAACTGTAACTGTATATACTGCTCCTGCTACTTCCAATGCAGGTGCTGACCAAACACATTGTAGCGACTCCCTGTTCACCATGGCAGCTAACACAGCTACTATCGGTACAGGTGAATGGACCCTGGTAAGTGGTAAAGCAACGATCACTAATTTATCCAGCCCGACCACTACAGTGTTTGTACTGGCTGGTGACACTGCTACACTGGCATGGACCATTACGAATGGGGCTTGTACTACTTCAGACCAGGTGGTGCTGATCAACTACAAACAACCAGTTCAGGCAAATGCCGGTCCTGATTCTCTTATGCAGTGTGCGAATAGTACCTTTACCATGCAGGCGACAACGCCTGCCATCGGTACCGGTACCTGGTCAACCTTCACAGGTAGCGCTGCCACTATCACTACAGGTATGTTCAACAATCCTGCAGCTACTGTGACCCTGGCAGCTGGTGATACAGCTACTTTAATATGGACAGTGACCAACGGAACCTGTTCTTCTCACGACTACGTAAAACTGATTAACTACGCAACTCCTACTACTGCCAATGCAGGTCCGGATACGATTAAACAGTGTATGACACCTTCCTTCACCATGTCCGCAACTGCACCTACCATTGGTACAGGTAAGTGGTCTGTGAAGAGTGGTAATCCTGTTATTGCAGCGGCAGACAGCAGCAAAGTAAATGCTGTGATCACCGTTGCAAATGGTACAACTGCAATTCTTTACTGGACTGTCACCAACGGTACATGTTCATCTGAAGACAGCATTGTATTAATTAACTACCAGAGCCCTGATCCTGCTAACGCTGGTCTGGATTCAATCGTTCAGTGTAATAACGCTACCTTCACCATGGCAGCGACTACACCTAATCCTGCTACAGCAACAGGTACCTGGACCCTCTTTACCGGTAGCGCAGCAAGCATCGCTGCTGCTGATATAAATAAGATCAATGCCATCATCACCCTGCCAGCCGGCGATACCGCCACGGCTATCTGGACAGTGACAAACGGTGTATGTTCCAGCTCTGATTATATCTTCCTGAAGAATTACCAGGCGCCTTCTACGGCACAAGCTGGTCCTGATTCAACCAAGCATTGTGCGGACGGTACTTTCACCATGTCTGCCACTGCACCCACCATCGGTACCGGTACCTGGACCGTGTCCAAACCAACAGCTATCATCACAAATCCAACCAGCACTACCGCTATCATCACAGTTCCTGTTGGCGACAGCGTAATGGCTTACTGGACAGTTGTAAATGGTACATGTTCTTCTATAGATAGCGTGAAACTGGTGAACTATGTAAAACCAGCCGACGCAGATGCGGGTCCTGACCAGCACCTGTGTAGCGCTACCAGTTTTACCATGGCTGCGAATACACCTTCTGTAGCTACTGCTTACGGTGTATGGAGCAAGCCAGCCGGTTCTACTGCTACTATCACAAGCGTAACAAGTCCGACCACTACTGTGACCATCCCTGTGGGTGACAGCAGTATGTTGTTCTGGACAATTACCAATGGTGCTTGTACAGATGTGGATACTGTATGGATTGTGAACAACAATCCGCCAGCTGCTGCCAATGCCGGTGTTGACACGATTAAACAATGTAACAACGCTGCTTTCGCCATGACGGCGAATACACCTTCTGTAGCTGGTGCTACCGGTTACTGGACAGTGGTGTCTCCTTCTACTTATACCATCCCTGCTGCGGATGTAAACAATCCGACAGCTACGTTCTCTGTAACCGCAGGTACGACCGTAAAACTGAGATGGACAATCACTAACCTGGGATGTACTTCTACCGATAGCATTGTGCTGATCAACTACGAACAGCCAACTGCGGTAAGTGCAGGTGCAGACCAGACCAAGTGTGCGGGTACCGCTTTCGTAATGACTGCTTCTGCAGTAACCGTAACAGGTGCGACCGGTACCTGGTATGTACGCAGTGGTAACGCAACAATCGCTACCGGCGAAGAACACAGCGAAAGTGCCCATATCACTATTCCAAACGGCGAATCTGCTGTATTAAGTTGGGTAGTAACAAACGGCACTTGTGCTGACTCTTCTTCTGTAACACTGACCAACCTCCTCACTCCTTCCAATGCAAATGCAGGAGCGGATATCTATCATTGTAATGACAGTGCTTTCGTAATGGCCGCCAACGCTCCTGACGTAGCCGGTGCTACCGGTACCTGGACATTCGTTGGTACTACTACTGCTACACCAAGTGATCCGAACAGCCCAACTGCAACGATCATTGTACCGGCAGGCGATAGCGTACTGGCTATATGGACGATTACCAACGGTACCTGTCCTACCAGCGATACAGTGAAACTGGTGAACTACATGTCACCAACCGCCGCTGCTTTACCAGCTGACATGCAACAGTGTATGACCACCACCTTCCCTGTTACAGCGAACGTGCCTGATGTACCTAATGCAGTGGGCCACTGGACAGTAGTAAAAGGTAACGCTACCTTCCCTGCTGCTGACTTAAACAGCACATCTACTACTTTCACTGTGCCAAATGGTGATAGCGCTTATGTGACATGGACCATTACAAACGGTTTGTGCCAGAGCGTAGATACAATTAAGTTATACAACTATCAGCAACCTGTAACTGCGAACGCCGGTCCGGATTCTATCCGCCAGTGTAACAATGCTACCTTTACCATGCAGGCTACGGCAGCATCTCCTGCTACCGCTGTAGGTAAATGGTCACTGTATCCTGGTAGCGCGGCCAGCTTCAGCGCTGCTGATTCTACCAATCCAGCTGCTGTATTTACACTGCCTGCCGGTGATAGCGCTACCGCAACCTGGACAGTGACAAACGGTGTCTGCTCTTCTTCTGACAAAGTACTGCTCATTAACAGCGCAATGCCAGACCAGGCGAATGCCGGTGTAGACTCCATCCGTCAGTGTAATAACACGACCTTCACCGTGGCAGCAAACACGCCAACTGTAACAGGTGCTACCGGTAAATGGACACTCTCCAATACCCGTGCAACCATCGCAGCTGCTGATACCAGCAACCCAACTGCGGTGATCACCGTTCCTGTAGGTGATAGCGTAAAAGCTTACTGGACAATTACAAACGGTGCATGTTCTACTATCGACAGCGTGAAACTGGTGAACTATGCACAGCCAACCGCTGCCGAGGCAGGTCCTGACCAACGCCAGTGTGCTACCACAGCCTTTACTATGGCGGCTAACACTCCTGATGTAACAGGTGCTACCGGTAGATGGACACTCTCCAATACCCGTGCGACCATCGCAGCTGCTGATATCAGCAAACCAACTGCAGTGATCACTGTTCCTGTAGGCGACAGCGTAGTAGCTTACTGGACAATTACAAACGGTGTTTGTTCTTCTATCGATAGCGTGAAACTGATAGACGATGCAATGCCTGGTACGGCAAATGCTGGTCCTGCTCAGACACATTGTAACGACAGTGCCTTCACGATGGCGGCAAATACTGCTACCGCAGGTACCGGTGCATGGTCCTTCTACACAGGTACTACTGCAACGATTGCCACTACAGATGTAAATAATCCGACAGCAACGATCTTCGTACCGGCTGGCGATACTGCTACTGCTATCTGGACAATCTCCAACGGCATATGTACTTCTACCAGCACTGTTCTTCTGAAGAATGATATGATGCCGGAAGCTGCAAATGCGGGTCCTGACCAGACACATTGTAACGATTCGCTCTTCCACATGGCGGCTACGCCTGGAGCAATCACCACATCTACCGGTAAATGGACTGTGATCAGCGGTACTGCAACTATTGCAGCGACTGACCTGAATAACCCAACTGCCAGTGTGATTGTGTTCGCAGGTACATCCGCTACCCTGCAGTGGACCCTGAGCAATGGTACATGTACTGGTACGCCAGCTACTGTAACACTGACAAACCTGGGACCAGTACTGAACAATACCATCTCTGCCGATCAGACACTTTGTGCTTCTGAAACACCAGCTGCCCTCACGGGTACGGTGGCATTGAGTGGCGGCGACGGTACTTATACTTACCAGTGGCAGATCAGCACGACCAGTGCAACCACCGGTTTCTCCAATGTAACAACAGGTACAGGTGGCACTGCTGCTACTTATACCCCTGCTACACTCACCGCTGATACCGTATGGTTCAGAAGGATCGTAACTTCCGGTTCCTGCTCCAATACCATCAGCAACGTGGTGAAACTGAGAAGAATCACTACATCTCCTGTAGTTGTATCTGTTCCTGCTTCCGTAACGACTAATTGCGTAGCTGGTAAAGACTATACTACACTGTTCGGTACACCAGTATTCAGTCACCAGCCTTTCAGCAATGAAGCCCTGACTGTAACTTATACCGACAATACTCAAACGCCTGATGCATGTACTACCCTCATCATGCGTACCTGGACAGCCGTAGATCGTTGTGGTCTCACGACTTCCGCTCAGCAGACCATCACGGTTGTTGATACCACTGCACCTAAGTTCACCACCGCCGCTCCGGCTAACGTGACAGCAAGTTGTGACAACGTACCAGCTGCTGTAAACCTGACTGCTACCGACGATTGTTCCGGTACCCTGACCATCACACCGATTGAAACCCGTGTAGACATCGCAGGTCAGTGTACAAACAATTATTACCTGATCCGTAAATGGGTAGCGGTTGATAACTGTGGTAATGTAAGCGACACCCTGAGACAGACCGTAACTGTGAAAGATACCACCGGTCCTGTGTTCTCTGGTACTGCTCCTGCCAACGTAACCGTTGATTGTGATAAGGTACCTGCCGGAACTACCCTAACTGCTACTGATAACTGTACAACAGGTACCATCACTGTAACACCAGTGGATACCAGACAGTCAATCTCCGGCAGCACTTGTAGCAATACTTACCAGATCACCCGTACATGGACTGCGACCGATGATTGTGGTAACAGTACTGTACTAAAACAGATCATCACAGTAGTAGATACTACCCGACCAGTATTCAATACAATCCTGGTTGCTGATACTACTGTAAACTGCGACGGCGTACCTGCACTGCCAACGATCACTGCTACAGACAATTGTTCTGCAAGTGTGAAAGTAACGGTTGCCCAAACCAAGGTATTCCTGAGCACTACCTGCTCCAATAACTATCGTCTGACCCGTACCTGGACCGCTACCGACGATTGCGGAAACGTGGCTACAATGAAACAGGTAATTACTGTACAGGATACTACCAGACCATCATTCACCATCACACCGCCAAGCGATACTACCGTAAGTTGTAGTGCAGTGCCAACACCGCCAAGCAACCTGTCTGCTACTGACAACTGTAGTGCAACCAGTAATGTGAAGATCAGCTACACCCAGACCCGTCAGTCTATCACCGGTGCTTGTGCAAGCAACTACCAGCTGATCAGAGTCTGGACAGCGAAAGATGAATGTGGTAATACCAACACTGTTCGTCAGGTGATCACAGTAGTAGATACCACCAAACCAGTGATCGATCCGGCTCCGGCTGCTGTTACTGTATCATGTGGAGGTACTATACCAGCTGCTGCTACCCTGTATGCAACTGATAACTGCGATGGCAACTTCCCTAAGAAAGCGACCATGACCACCGATCCATATACTGTGGATGCTTGTAACGGTTACACCATCACCAGAAGATGGAACGTATCTGACGCATGTGGTAATGCTGCGATCGAAAGGGTACAGATCATTACTGTAGTAGCGTGTCCTAAACCACAACTGGATACAGCGCTGCCAGCTAACTGTTCTGACAATACGAAGTTTGCACTGCAGCTGCTGACCAAAGTAAGCAAACCAACATTTACACTGCAGAGCGTATATCCTGCAGGTACCGTAACCACACCGAAGAGTCAGACCAGCAATGTATTCGACCTGAATGGTGCGACTCAGGCTACCTTCATCGTAACTGATGGCGTAACCGGTTGCGTATCTGACCCAGTGACTTATACCCTGCAATATGTACAGAAACCAACCGTCAACCTGGGTAACGATACTGCGATCTGCGAAGGCAACTCAGTAACCCTGGATGCAGGTGCGGCAAATGCAAGTGCTGGTTATACAATTAAATGGAACACAGGTGCAACTACCCAACAGATCACCATATCTGCTGCCGGTACTTACTACGCAACGGTGACCAACAATGGTTGTTCCGCTACAGACTCTATTAAAGTAACGGTGAATACACCTCCAACGGTTGATATCCGCGATACCACTATCTGTGATGGCATGACTGTAAAACTGAATGCTTATGTACAGGGTGCTTCTTACACATGGAGCACTGGTGATACCGGACCATCTATCACTGTAAGTACCGCTGGTACCTACACCGTAGATGTATCACTGAAAGGTTGTACCGTAACTGACCAGGCGACCGTAACGGTGTCTACTCCGCCGAACGTGACCCTGACTCCTGATACTGCTATTTGTCCTGATCAGACAGTGATGCTGCAGGTTGAACCAGATGGTGGCAGTGTAACATGGTTAGACGGTTCATTGACAAACTCCATTATCGTATCTAAACCTGGTGATTACTGGGTGACTGTAACGAAGGGTGGTTGCGTTGTAACTGATACTGTAACTGTGACCAACAAAGCAAACATCAGCTTCGACCTCGGTCCTGACAAGGATATCTGTGCCGGTGGCCTCGTGGTACTGGATGCGACTAACGCTGACGTAATCTCTTACCTTTGGAATGATGGTACGACCGATCCGATCAAGGAAGTAAGCACACCAGGTACTTACACCGTAACAGTGCTTGACAAATATTGTAACCTGACTACAACAGATAGTGTAAAAGTAACAGTGGCTGGTATCGGAGATATTTCTCTGGGTAATGATACCACCATCTGTATCGGTCAGACACTGACACTGAGTGTAGATGCCGGTACCGGCAACAGCATCAAGTGGCAGGATGGCGCTACTACTTCAACGTATGTAGTGACTACGACCGGATACTATACTGTGACTGTTTATAATGATTGCGGTACCGTAACCGATGATATCACGGTAACTTATAAAGCTTGTGAGGGTAAACCAGACTTCCCGAATGCGTTCACACCGAACGGCGACGGAAACAATGATACCTTCAAACCACATGTAACCGGAACGATGTATGACTATGATCTGCGTATCTACAACCGTTGGGGTGAACAGATCTTCATCAGTAAAGATTCCAAGACCGGATGGGATGGTCGATACAAAGGAACACTGGTGGATGTAGGAACTTATGTGTGGATGCTGAGCTATAAGAAGATACTGGGTGGACCATCAAATGTGGTGAAAGGCGAAGTGACCGTAATAAGATAAGAGAAGTGTAAAGTAGAAATAAAATAGGCTTTAAGGCGTCCCGGGATACCCACCGGGGCGCCTTCCTTGTTTAAGCAAAAAAAATACCCCGCAGCAGGCTGCGGGGTATTTTACCATATTTATTACTCCAATTAATAAAGCAATCTGGCCTTAATTGTATTCTTCACATCACGCAGCAATACAAACGCTTCTTTGGATAACCCACTATCCACATCCAATACAACGTAACCAACCGTATCATTCGTTTTCAAATACTGCCCCAGGATATTAATCTTATTCTGAGAAAGCACAGTATTGATTTCAGATAACACCCCCGGAACATTCTGGTGAATATGCAAAATACGATGTGTATGATCTACTTCCGGAACGCTCATCGCCGGAATAGTATGAGAACCGAAGCTCGCACCTTTCTCGAGGTAATTCAGCATTTTACTGCTAACATCCAGACCAATATTGTGCTGCGCTTCTTCAGTGCTACCACCGATGTGAGGCGTGAGGATCACATTGCTCAGTTTCTGCAGCGGTGTAGAAAATGCAGCACCGTTCTTTTCAGGTTCTACCGGGAATACGTCGATGGCAGCACCACTCAGGCGTTTTTCCAGCAGGGCATCTCTCAGTGCTTCCAGGTCTACCACTTCACCACGTGCATAGTTGATGAAGATAGCTCCCGGTTTTGCATGGCTAAGCACCTCGGCCGTGATCATATTATTGGTCGTCTTGGTAGACGGTACATGCAGGGAGATTATATCTGACTGCGCAAACAGCTCATCCAGGGAGCGGATCTGTACCGCATTACCCAATGGTAGTTTGGTTTCCACATCATAGTAAAGTACGTTCATACCCATTGCCTCAGCGAGTACGCTCACCTGGCTACCGATATTACCATAACCTACTATACCCAGGCTTTTACCTCTCAGTTCGAAGCTGCCTTTGGCTTCTTTCATCCAGGTACCTTCATGCGCAGCGGCATTTTTGTCCGGAATACGGCGGATGAGCATAATGGACAGA
>Ga0316604_10002493_pt1 | contig 14021 bp, 11 predicted proteins | sample OWC_soil_day20_C_FD_207650 | JGI IMG/M metagenome (GOLD analysis project Ga0316604, IMG submission 207650) | Wetland soil microbial communities from Old Woman Creek delta, Ohio, United States - OWC_soil_day20_CT | ecosystem: Environmental > Terrestrial > Soil > Wetlands | place: USA: Ohio... | reverse complement strand
CAAAACGCATATCATTGATGGCCGTAACCCCCACTCATTACTCTTAGAGATTTTTACCACCGAGGGTATTGGTACCGAAGTGGTAAAATACAGGAGGTACATCAATGGATAAACAGACAATAGAGGATATTGATCAAGAAAATTATTTGCAGGTGTTTGCCAGATATAACCTTGTTCTTAGCCATGGTGACGGACCTTATGTTTATGATAATGAAGGAAAAAAATATATAGATTTTCTTGGCGGCATTGCTGTCAATGTTCTCGGCCATGCTCATCCGGTGCTTGTAAAAGCAGTGTCTGAGCAAGCCGGTAAAATTATTCATTGTTCCAACCTGTACTACACCGAAGTGCAAGCCATACTTGCCCAGAAGCTTGCAACATTAAGTGGTCTTGACAGAGTCTTTGTCGGCAATAGTGGTGCTGAGGCCAATGAGGGAGCTATCAAGCTGGCCCGAAAATACGGCAAAACGATTGCTGCCGACAAAGTGGAAATCATTACCGCCGATCATTCCTTCCATGGGAGGACATTGGCTACCCTGACGGCCACCGGCCAACCTAAATACCAGAAAGGCTATGAACCGCTGCCGGGCGGGTTTAAGCATGTTCCGTTTAATGATATTGCAGCGCTAGCGGCAATCATGTCTGCAAAGACCTGTGCCGTAATGCTTGAACCCATTCAAGGGGAAGGCGGCGTAAATATTCCTGACAAGGATTATCTGATAAAGGTCCGGCAGTTGTGCGACAAATATGGGGCACTTTTAATCCTGGATGAGATTCAGACAGGTATGGGACGGACAGGGAAAATGTTTGCTTATGAACTTTTTGGCGTCAAACCTGATATTGTGACGTTGGCTAAAGGCCTAGCCGGCGGAGTGCCGATCGGTGCCTTTATTACAACAAACAAAGTAGCCGCAGCCTTTACTGCTGGCGATCATGGCAGCACCTTTGGTGGCAATCCGCTTGCCTGTGCAGCAGCGAATGCTGTATTTAAAGTCATGGAAGAAGAAAAGCTGCTAGAAAATGCTCAGATAATAGGCGATTATCTTGTAGATAAACTTAATGCTCTTAAGAGCAAATATCCAGCACTGATTACCGAGGTGAGGGGCAAAGGACTGATAGTTGGCGCCAAGCTTACCCTTCCGGGGCGGGATATTGTTAATAACTGCCTAAGTCAAGGCGCTATTATAAACTGTACCGCTGGCGATATACTCCGGTTTGTACCGCCGCTTATCATAACAAAAGACCATGTTGATGAAATGATCGCCGTTTTAGATAAAACGTTAGCGGCTGTATAACTTTAAACTGGGGGAGTGTTAGGAATGAGTCTTAAAGGAAAAGACTTTCTATCAATACATGATTTAACAGTTGAGGAAATCTATCAAATTCTTGATTTCACCAAAATATTAAAAGCAAAACAAAAAGCAGGTGAGCCGCATCCGCTGTTAAAAGGTAAAACGCTGGGCATGATTTTTCAAAAGTCATCCACCCGTACCAGAGTTTCCTTTGAAGTTGGCATGTGGCAACTAGGCGGTATGGCCTTGTTCCTGTCTTCCAACGATTTGCAAATCGGCCGGGGCGAACCGGTGAAAGATACTGCTCGCGTATTAGCCCGTTATTTGGACGGCATTATGATCAGGACATTTTCCCATCTGGAAGTAGAGGAACTGGCCGAGTATGCGAATATTCCTGTTATTAACGCCCTAACAGACCTACTGCATCCTTGCCAGGCAATGGCCGATATCTTTACTGCTATCGAGTACAAAGGCGATCTAAAAGGGCGCAAACTGTGTTATATTGGCGACGGTAATAATATGGTCAACTCACTGTTACATGTTTGTGCCAAAGTAGGTATGGATATTAGTGTGGCTACGCCGATTAACTATGCCCCAGATGCCACCATTGTCGAACAAGCTGCCGTTGCCGCCAAACTGTCAGGCAGTAAGATTACTATTCTGGACGATCCATTTGCTGCTGCAAAAGATGCCGATGTGCTCTATACTGACGTCTGGGCCAGTATGGGTAAAGAAGGGGAACAGGCTATCCGCAAACAGGCATTTGCTGGTTTCCAAATTAATAACGCTATCATGCAGGTTGCCAAAAAAGACGCGATCGTCATGCACTGTCTGCCAGCTCATCGCGGTGAGGAAATTACTGACGATGTTATTGAAGGCCCAAATTCCGTGGTATTTGACGAAGCAGAAAATCGCTTGCATGTGCAGAAGGCCATCATGGCATTATTAATGGCAGACTAATATTTTTTATTGCAGGAACAAAATAGCAAATAAGCGAATAAAATATAAGTTTATTGCGTATCACTAACTTAATAATCAAGGAGGAACTACATTTTGAGTGACATTAAAAAAGTAGTACTGGCCTATTCTGGTGGCCTGGACACTTCAGTTATTATTCCTTGGCTCAAAGAAACCTATGGCTGTGAGGTTATTGCCATGTGCGCTGACGTTGGCCAGGGCGACGAATTGGCGCCTGTTCATGACAAGGCTCTCAAATCAGGTGCCAGCAAGGTATATATTGAAGATTTAACGGCTGGCTTTGTCGAAGACTATGTATGGCCGACATTAAAAGCCGGTGCTGTATATGAAGGTAAATATCTGCTAGGTACTTCCTTTGCCCGTCCGATTATTGCCAAAGCACTTGTGGACATTGCTATTAAAGAAGGCGCAGATGCTATTTGCCATGGTGCAACTGGTAAAGGCAACGACCAAGTTCGTTTCGAGCTTACCGTCAAAGCGTTGGCTCCTCATCTCAAAATCATTGCTCCCTGGCGGATATGGAACATTCGCTCCCGCGAGGATGCCATTGATTATGCCGAAAAACATGGTATCCCTGTACCTGTTTCCAAAGCACGTCCCTACAGCATGGACCGCAACATCTGGCATTTAAGCCATGAAGGTGCTGATCTTGAGAACCCGGCCAATGCGCCTACAGATGATGTTTATATGATTACGACTCCGCCGGAAAAAGCACCTGATAAACCGCTTTATCTCGAAGTTGGCTTTGAAAAAGGTATTCCGGTTTCCGTTGACGGAGTTAAGCTGGATGCCGTAGCCCTTTTAACTAAGCTTAATGATATTGGTGCTGCCAATGGTGTCGGTATTGCTGATATTGTAGAAAACCGCCTTGTGGGGATGAAATCCCGCGGCGTATATGAAAATCCCGGCGGCGCGATTTTATATTATGCCCATCGTGAACTGGAATATCTGACACTTGACCGGGCTACTTTGCACTACAAAGAGCAAGTAGCTATCAGATATGCAGAACTGGTTTATGATGGCATGTGGTTTGCCCCACTCAGAGAAGCCCTGGATGCATTTGTGGATTCGACCCAACAGACAGTCAGTGGTACTGTTCGTATGAAATTATATAAAGGCAATATCATAAGTGCTGGTGCTACATCGCCGTATTCTCTCTATAACGAAAAAATCGTAACCTTTGGCGACAGTGAAGAATTGTACAACCATGGCGATGCCGAGGGCTTTATTAATCTCTTTGGCCTGCCACTCAAAGTCCGGGCCATGATGAAAGCCGAGGCTAAGAAAAACAATGAGTAAACTATGGGGCGGACGTTTCGCCAAAAGTACGGATGTAATGGTGGAGGAGTTTACCTCCTCCATTTCTTTTGATAGTCGTATGTATAGCCAGGACATTGCTGGCAGTATTGCTCATGCCACCATGTTAGCTACCTGCGGTATAATAAGCCAGGAAGATGCTAAACTTATTATTGATGGTCTAAAAAGTATACTTGCTGATATTGAAGCTGGTAATTTCAGCTTTGAGGTATCATTAGAAGATATTCATATGAATATTGAAAAACGTCTGACCGAACGCATTGGAGCGGCTGGTGGACGGCTGCATACAGCTCGCAGCCGTAACGACCAAGTGGCACTTGATACTCATATGTATGCGCGCGGCCAGGTCGCGGAGGTTGCCAAGCTATTATTGGACCTAGAGCAGGCTATTCTTGATACAGTCCATAAGTATCCTGAGGTGATCATGCCTGGATACACCCATCTCCAGCGGGCGCAGCCTATTTTATTCTCCCATCACATGTTGGCCTACTTCTTTATGCTTGAACGGGATTTCCGGCGTTTGGGCGGGGTATGGGAATCTGCCGATATCATGCCGCTGGGGGCAGGGGCCTTGGCAGGTACGACTTTCCCCATTGATCGGGAGCAGGTAGCGCGCGAACTCAATTTTGGCCGTGTCTACGAAAATAGTTTGGACGCTGTCAGTGATCGTGATTATATTTTGGAATTCTTGTCATTTGCGTCAATTCTGATGATGCACCTGAGTCGCCTGAGTGAAGAAATTATCCTCTGGTCGTCAACTGAATTTTCCTTTATTGAACTTGATGACGCTCACTGCACCGGATCTAGTATTATGCCGCAAAAGAAAAACCCAGATGTTGCTGAACTAGTGCGGGGTAAAACTGGCCGGGTATTCGGTCACCTAATGGCAATGCTGACAGTGACTAAAGGCTTGCCGCTGGCCTACAACAAAGATTTGCAGGAGGATAAAGAGGGACTGTTTGATACCATCGATACCGTTAAATTCAGTCTAACAGTCTATGCTGCTATGCTGCGCGGCATGAAGGTCAACGCGGGTGCCATGCGTCAGGCACTAAAAACCGATTTTTCCAATGCGACCGACATGGCGGATTATCTGGTGAAAAAAGGGTTGCCCTTTCGGCAAGCGCATGAAGTTGTCGGTAAATGTGTAGCCTATTGTCTAAGTGAGCAAAAAACATTGACAGATTTAACGCTGGAACAGTTTAAAGAATTCTCGCCATTGTTTGCAGCCGACATTACAGCTGCCATTTCAATAGAGACCTGCGTAGCCGCTCGTAACTCTCTGGGAGGAACATCGCCCATCCAGGTTGGACAAACACTGCTTATTGCCAAGTCCGTCATGGACAAACAACGAAAACGCCTTGACATGTATACAAAAATCACTCTATAATAACTATAAATATACACCCAAGGAGGCCTGTTGACATGACAGATATTGCTGTTACACTGGCTGATAAACGCGGCACACTTCCCCCAGATGACAAACTAGGGTTTGGTAAGATTTTTACTGATCATATGTTTGTAATGGACTATACCAGTGACAAAGGCTGGTATGATGCCCGTATTATTCCTTACGGAGATTTCAACATTTCCCCGGCGGCCATGGTATTACACTATGGTCAAGCTATTTTTGAGGGAATGAAGGCATTTCGTACTGAAGATAACCGTGTTGTAATGTATCGGCCGGTAGACCATTTGAACCGTTTTAATAATTCGGCGGATATCCTAAGCATTCCCCAGATGGATGTTGATGTAGTACATACCGCTTTGAAAAAGCTTATTGATTTGGATAAGCACTGGGTACCCAAATCATTGGGAACTTCATTATATATTCGTCCGTTTGTCATTTCGATTGATCCCTATGTTGGCGTAAAAGTAGCTACTCAGTACACCTTATTTATCATTCTTTCCCCGGTTGGTGCTTACTACGCCTCTGGTTTTAAACCTGTGAAGATTAAGGTTGAAGATCATTATGTACGTGCTGTAAAAGGCGGTCTGGGCGAAGCCAAGACTGCGGCAAACTATGCTGCCAGTCTTAAGGCTGGCGAAGTAGCTAAAAAAGATGGTTACACCCAGGTATTGTGGCTTGATGCGATTGAACAAAAATACATTGAAGAAGTTGGCACAATGAACATCTTCTTTAAAATTGATGATGAGATCATTACGCCAGAACTGAACGGCAGCATCCTAAATGGTATGACTCGTCGCTCGGTGCTCGCAGTTGCTAAAGACTGGGGCATGAAAGCTACTGAGCGCCGTATTTCCATTGAGGAAGTATACGAAGCACATGCAAATGGCCGCTTGCAGGAAGTCTTTGGCTCTGGTACGGCTGCCGTCATTTCGCCAGTTGGTGAGCTTTGCTGGAAAGGAAAGAAAATCATTATCAACAATGGTGAGATCGGCGAAACTTCACAAAAATTATTCGATTATATAACCAGCCTTCAACAGGGGCGTGTAGCCGATAAATTTGGATGGGTTGAAGAAGTGACGAAATTATAAACTGATTTTACTGCATATACCCAGAATATGATTAGGCTTGTGCCATCAGGTGCAAGCCTAATTTGTATAGTATCCAATAGATAGTTTCCTACAGTTATACAAACTGCCATTATATAATTTTTAAATAAATACCATTTTCTTAAAAGGTTTTCCTAATAGTGGGTAGAATAAAACTATAGTTATACTGAATTTTTACTCCGTTTTTGAGGTGTACAGCATGTTATTACAAATAAAGGGCATAATTTCTACAATTGGGTTTCTTGATATTCTTGATATTGTAATTGTTGCTTACTTTTTATATAAATTATATGTCATGATAAGAGATACCCGGGCGGTGGCGCTCTTAAAGGGCCTTGTTGTTCTGCTGCTGGCTACCATGGTCAGCCGTTGGCTGGAACTCAATGTGATTAACTGGTTGCTGCAAAAGACAATGACGGTAGTATTAGTAGCCTTGCCTGTTGTTTTTCAGCCAGAACTCAGGCGTGCACTAGAGCACCTGGGACGGGGGCGATTTTTTCAAAATAGAACCCAGCTGAATGCGGAAGAACGGGAAAATCTCTTTCAAGAACTAGCCAGGACAGTTACTGCGTTGTCTAAAAATAAAATTGGCGCATTAATTGTAGTCGAACGGGAGACCGGATTAAATGATTATATTGAAACCGGTATCAAAGTGGATGGTTTAGTATCAAGTGAATTTTTAATTAATATTTTTATCCCGAACACACCATTGCATGACGGTGCAGTTATTGTCCGCGGCAATAGGGTGCAAGCCGCAGGTTGCCTATTACCGCTATCGGATGACAGGAGTCTGACAAAAGAATTGGGCACCAGACACCGGGCGGCTATTGGCATCAGTGAACAGACAGATGCGGTCGTCGTTGTTGTTAGTGAGGAGACTGGGATTATTTCACTGGCCCGTGGTGGACGGTTGCACAGATATATGGATGCTGAGAGTCTAAAAGAGCAGCTTGCACCGCTGTTTGTGGTGAGAAGTTCTTCTCTTAGCGATCTGTTTAGCTGGAGGCCGTCATAATGATTGACAATTATTTTAAAAAACCCGGAGAAACTAAAAATATAGTACCTAAGATATTGGCCATCATAATGGCTATTGTCTTATGGATGTATGTAATGAATGAGCAAAACCCGCCATTTGAATCTTCCTTCATTATTCCCCTGGAGGTGCGCAATGTGGCGACTGATTACGTGCTTTTGGATGCACCTGAGACCGTCAAGGTGAAAATTCGTGGTCCACGCAACATGGTGGCGGGAGTACGTACCAAAGACCTTAAGGCGTTTGTTGACGCCAAGGGTCTAAGTGAAGGCAGTCACAACATCACCGTTAACGTTGTGATTCCTTCTAGCCTGGAACTGGTCGAAATCACTCCAGATAAAGTGCAGTTGCGGCTTGATCCCGTTATTAGTCGTCAGCTAGCTATTGAGGTACGCTTAACTGGTACTCCTGCCCCGGGTATGGTGCTTGGTAAGGCAGTGCCTGCCCATGAACAGGTTGCTATTGAAGGGCCAAAAAATATCGTAAGCACAGTGGGAAAAGTAGTAGCAATCGTGGATCTGTCAGGCAAAAGTAACGATATTACGGCAGATGCAGTACTTACTCCGATTAACCATGCTGATAAAGAAGTAGAAGGTCTTACTATTTATCCGGAGAGAGTCAGAATAACGGTTAATCTGACAGCTGCAGCCAAGAAAAAAATACTGGATGTCAGGCCGGTTACTCAGGGTGAATTACCACTAGGCTTAGTCATTAAAAGTGCTGTTACAGAGCCGAATAAAGTAGAAATAACAGAAACAGCGCCCAATAAGGGTATTGACAAGCTAGATGCTATTTATACAGAGTCAATCAATTTAACCGATATCACCAAAGATACCGATAAAGAGGTTAAGCTTCAATTGCCAGAAGGCATGACTGGCGCGACAGGGACAGTCATTGTGAAGATAAAAGTTGGACCACGCTAAAGGAGATAGAACTATTGCTTAAAATCAGCAATTTTCGTGTACCGTTAACTGATGATACACCACTGGAACAATTAGCTGCCAGACGTCTTAACTTGGCGGTAGATACGGTATGTCAAGTGGCCGTCGTCCGGAAGGCCATTGATGCCCGGCGGAAGAATGCGATTACTTTTGTATATACCCTGGAGGTGGAAACAACTGTTCCCGCAGGTCAGGTTTTGGCCCGCCTATCAGGTGATAAGGATGTTATTCAGGTAACACCAATGGTTTCAGAGGATATTACCCCCGGGGGTAAGCAGCTAACAAACCGCCCGATTGTGGTAGGCGCAGGACCTGCAGGCTTATTTACGGCGTTTATGCTAGCGAAACATGGTTATAAACCGCTATTAATTGAACGTGGTCGGAATGTTGACCAGCGAGCCAAGGATATTGCTGATTTCTGGCGTACTGGCAAATTTGACGCAAAGAGTAATGTTCAATTTGGCGAAGGTGGTGCTGGCACTTTCTCTGATGGTAAACTTACCACCCGGGTGAATGACCCGCGGATGGCTCTAGTGGTCGATTTGATGATAGCTGCAGGTGCTCCGCCTGAGATAAAATATCTCCATAAACCCCATATTGGTACAGATAAACTAAGGCAAGTTGTCAAGAATATTCGCACCCGAATTATAGAAATGGGTGGGCAAGTTGAGTTTGAAGCAAGACTAACAGCCATAGAAAACAAGGATGGCTGTCTGACAGGCATAACTATTAATAATAACCGCTTTCTGCCGTGTGAAGCGCTATTTCTGGCCATCGGCCATAGCGCCCGCGATACCTATCAACTGCTCTACCAGGCGAACGTTGCGATGGAAGCCAAACCTTTTGCTATCGGTGTTCGTATTGAGCATCCGCAGGAGTTAATTGATCGTGCACAATACGGCAGTGCCGCTGGTCATCCCAAGCTGGGAGCGGCTGATTATGCTTTGGTGTATCAAGACCGGGCAGCCGGCCGGACCGCATACTCGTTCTGCATGTGTCCAGGCGGCTTGGTAGTTGCGGCTGCTTCCGAGGTCGGCGGGGTCGTAACTAACGGTATGAGTCTGTTCAATCGCGATTCAAAGATTGCTAATAGTGCGCTGGCCGTAACCGTCAATCCAGCTGATTTCGGACCAAATATACTTGATGGCATTGAATTTCAGCGCCGCTATGAGCAACTGGCATTTGCTGTAGGTGGTCATAACTATCAGGCGCCTGTGCAGACGGTCGGTGATTTTTTAACTGGTAAAAGCGGTAGTAGTAAGTACCTTGTTAAGCCCAGCTATCGTCCTGGTGTAATGCCAGGAGACCTTAGAGAATGTTTACCAGAGTTCGTAACAACAACGTTGGCGAAAGCCTTGCCGGAATTTGGCCGGAAGATCAGAGGCTTTGATCATCCATCGGCCGTGCTTACCGGTGTTGAGACCAGAACCTCAGCGCCTGTTCGGATTATTCGCGGGCAGGATTTTACTTCTGTTAACACGGCCGGGCTTTATCCTATTGGTGAAGGGGCCGGTTATGCCGGCGGCATTATGAGTGCTGCCCTTGACGGGATGAATGCGGCTATCAGTTTTATTAAAGAATATAAAGTGTAATGATTCGCACTGAAGATTGAAGGGAGCATCTACATACATGGCAAGATTGTTTGGCACTGATGGTGTGCGCGGTTTAGCAAACGCTGAACTTACCCCAGAATTGGCTTTTAAAATGGGCCGGGCGGCAACCTACTATTTTGGTAAAGAACATAAACGTCCGGTATTTTATATTGGGCGGGACACCCGTATTTCCGGGCATATGTTGGAGGCGGCGCTTGCGGCTGGTATCTGCTCAGCAGGCGGTGAAGCGGTGCTCTTGGGCGTTATACCGACCCCGGCGGTGGCGTATTTGACCAAACAACATGGCGCGCAAGCTGGTGTTGTAATTTCGGCATCACATAACCCGTATCCTGATAATGGCATCAAATTTTTTGCAGGTACAGGCTATAAGCTGCCTGATGCTGTTGAGGATGAACTGGGAAAGTTGATCGAAGCCGAGCCAGATACTATGCCGAGGCCTACTGCTGACGGCGTTGGCTTTATTACCTATAAGCACAATTTATTACAAGAATACGTGGATTACGCCCTCGAAGCAGTGGATGGTTCGTTAAGCGGACTTAAAATTGTTATCGATTGCGCCAACGGTGCCTCCTATGAGGCAGCTCCTGCTGCCTTTAGAAAATTAGGTGCAGAGGTTATTGTAATCAATGATAAACCTGATGGCAGTAATATTAATGCTGGCTGCGGATCAACCCATCTTGAACAACTACAGGCCGCAGTGGCTCAAAATAAGGCCGATATCGGCCTGGCTCATGACGGCGATGCTGATCGCTGCCTAGCTGTTGACGAAGCTGGAGAAGCTGTTGACGGTGACCAAATCATGCTTATCTGTGCACTAGAAATGCTTAGGCAGAACACCCTGCCTGATAAAACACTAGTAGCTACTGTCATGAGCAATCTGGGTCTGCATCAGGCCATGAAAAATGCTGGTGGCAAAGTGCTTGTTACCCCAGTAGGTGACCGCTATGTGCTGGAAGCTATGCTCAAGCATCAGTTGGTGCTTGGTGGCGAACAATCAGGTCATATCATATTTAGTCAGTACAGTACAACCGGTGATGGTCTGATCACATCCCTAAAGCTGGCTGCGGCCTTAAAACAAAGCGGCCAAAAAATGTCACAACTAGCCCATGTAATGACTCGATTCCCACAGCTCTTGGAAAATATTCGCGTTACGAGCAAGCAAGGCTGGGAGGATAACACTAAGATTGCGGCAGCTATTCAAGCAGGCGAACAGGAATTAGGTGATAATGGTCGGATACTGGTGCGGCCTTCCGGTACTGAACCCCTCATTCGCGTAATGGCCGAAGGCCCTACGTTGCCTGATTTAGAACGCATTGTTACTACCATTGCCGCCGTAATTAAGCAAGAACAATCCTAAACATGATTGACCAATATAGTAAACTATATTACAATAAGATAGATATAGCAAAGGAGCACTAAATAGTGCTCCTTTGCATATGTATAGTTATTATTATTATTGGAGGTGAAAATGACAATGGAAGCAGAATAATTACTGTATTTATGACAAAAGCTAGTTGGAAAAAGCGCTGGTGCTTGGGGAAAACCAAGCAGACGAGGGAGAGGTTTATCGAGCAGTCAGCGGATGCCTCTCGGCGACTGTCGTCGTAAGCTGGCCGACAAAACCGCAAGGTAACCTGCGGAACAAAACGGCAGCATGCAGAAAAGCAGTACTTTAGGGAGGATTATATATATGTGTGGTATCGTAGGCTACATCGGCCCCAATCAGGCGGCACCATTTCTATTAGAAGGAATGAGCAAACTTGAATACCGGGGATATGATTCGGCTGGTATTGCCGTTTTTGATGGTAGTAAAATAACTGTTGATAAAAGTGTTGGCCGTTTGAATGTACTTGCCAAAAAGGTAGAGATGAAGCCGCTTACAGGCAATCTCGGCATTGGCCATACCCGGTGGGCGACACATGGCCGTCCATCTGACGCTAACTCTCACCCGCATACTGATTGCACAGGCAAGTTTGTTGTTGTGCATAATGGCATTATCGAAAACTATATGCATATCAAAGAGAAACTCATTGCCAAAGGCCATAAATTCACTTCCGAAACCGATACTGAGGTGGTAGCTCACCTGTTGGAAGAGTACTATGAAGGTGATTTTGAAGCCACTGTAAAAAAAGTACTTGAAACAATTGAAGGCTCGTATGCATTGGTCTTTATGTGCCAGGATGAGCCGGATAAGCTTATTTGCACCAAACAGGATAATCCGCTGGTTATTGGCCTTGGTGAAGGGGAAAACTTTATCGCTTCCGATATTCCGGCTATCATCAGCCGCACGCGGAGAACCTATATCTTGAGTGATGGCGAAATGGCTATAGTGACCAAGGATTCCGTCTGGGTCATGAACCGTCAGGGAGTGCCGGTAACTAAAAAAGTATTTGAAGTAAACTGGGACGCCGAAGCAGCTGAAAAAGGCGGCTATGAGCATTTCATGATAAAAGAAATTTATGAGCAGCCTAAGGCTGTCCGCGAAACTATGACCGGACGATTAGCCAAAGATAACAGTGGCGTAGAATTTGAAGAACTAAAATGGATCAAAGAGGATGTTACTGCTATCAAAAAAATTGCGATTGTCGCTTGCGGCACCGCTTATCATGCTGGTATTGTCGGTAAATATCTGATCGAAAACCTAGCCCGCATTCCGGTAGAAGTCGATGTGGCTTCCGAATTCCGTTATCGTTCGCCGCTTATTGACGACCAGACGCTCACCATCGTTATCAGCCAGTCAGGAGAAACCCTAGATACCTTAGCCGCATTGAAAGAAGCTAAAAAGCGGGGATCGCGTGTATTAGCTGTTACTAACGTTGTTGGTTCCTCTATCGCCCGCGAAGCTGACCAAGTTATCTATACCTGGGCTGGCCCGGAAATCGCGGTAGCGTCAACCAAAGCCTATACGACTCAGCTGATTATTATGGCTATGCTGGCCATCTATATGGGCTCACTTAAAGGCAAGCTGCCGCCAGCAAGAGTCCGAGAACTCTGCCAAGAACTACGTGAACTGCCCAATCACATCCATGAACTGCTGGAAGATGTTGAACCCATCAAAACCTTTGCTCAACAATATGGTTTCAATGAAGATGTATTCTTCCTTGGCCGTTCCCTAGACTACGCAGTAGCCCTTGAAGGCGCACTAAAACTTAAGGAAATCTCCTATATCCATGCCGAAGCCTATGCGGCTGGCGAACTCAAACATGGCACTTTGGCGCTAATTATTGAAGGTGTGCCTGTTATCGCGTTAGCCACGCAGAAAGATGTTTACGAAAAAATGCTCAGCAACATCAAAGAAGTCAAGGCTCGTGATGCTGTTGTTATCGGCATTGGCCTCAAAGGCGATAATGAAATCGAAAAATATGTTGATCATACTATTTATATTCCAGCTACTGATAAATTCTTAACGCCTATTTTGTCCGTTATCCCTTTGCAGTTGTTGGCGTATTATGCTGCTGCTACTCGGGGCTGTGATGTCGATAAGCCGAGGAATCTGGCTAAGAGTGTTACGGTGGAATAGGGCTAGGTAATAGCTACAACAGCTATAGCGTTGTAAAATAATATGTGTATTTCTGATTTGAAGCTTCCTTAATGCTAATCAAATTTTAGACGTACTAACAAACGAGGAGTGATTTGACTCCTCGTTTGTTCATATAAACTCGGTTTTAGGCTGTGGTTGTAAGGGCTTATTTAAGGTAGGTTACTATTAAGGGTATCCGAGCGATTTTTAGGGTCTACCAACTAAACTATTCGAAACCGTGAAAAAAAGTTTATATAGTAAGGCCTGACCCTGAGGGACTTCCTGAGGGACTTCTTTGCTGACGAAATGCTTATAGAAATAAAGGATAGGTGACATTATGATATGGCCGGGGATGTGGTCGTGGACAACCTTTTTATGTTACAGCTTTCTATATATCGCAGTTTTTTGTTTGTGGATACCTTATAAAATTAGAATTCCATTATGGCTCATAGCTTTTATTATTGCTTGTATTTTCGGCCTTGTGAGCAATCAAATCGAATTGTTTGCTATTTTTCCTATTATAACTATAGCGTATGCCTTGTACCATACTGAAAAAAAGTTTGTGCATCCTGCCGGGCGTTTGATTGCTAGTATAATAGTCGTTTTTGTAGCTTATAGTTTGGGAGCGCATGCAATTCCCTATTTTCACAATCTGAAAATATTATCAAATGTGTATATTAGTAGAGAAGGTATTCCTTTCACTCTATATCTTAATTTTGACAAAACAATTGTGGGATTGTTCATTTTGGGGTTAACTCAAAGGTTGCTAGCTAACAAAGACGAATGGGTTGCTATGTTTAAACAAATCAT
>Ga0316604_10002492_pt1 | contig 14022 bp, 14 predicted proteins | sample OWC_soil_day20_C_FD_207650 | JGI IMG/M metagenome (GOLD analysis project Ga0316604, IMG submission 207650) | Wetland soil microbial communities from Old Woman Creek delta, Ohio, United States - OWC_soil_day20_CT | ecosystem: Environmental > Terrestrial > Soil > Wetlands | place: USA: Ohio... | reverse complement strand
CATAAACTTTAGAAATAACTTCAAAGGCTTCAGTAATACCTAGCACAATATTACTGCTATTCATAAATACAATATGAATAGGCGGCAACATGGACACTAAACGACTTTCGAAAGCATAACCATCCATACAGACACTGCCGCTTTCAGCAATACCAAATTCTACAGTGGAAATCCCGATATCTGCTGTCTCTGCATGTTCAGCAATATCTGTTGGCTCATTGTAGACTTGAAGACCCAAGGATTTTAGTTCTTCGCAGATACCAGCAGCTTCTTGTAATGGACTTTCAACAGTTACCACTTTTTTCGCATTGGTGAATTTAGCCAAATTAGCAACGATTTCTCGAGCTTCAATGGCTGTTTTTACACGAAAAAGTTCAGTAGCTGCGCCTGTAGCGCGTTTTTCAAACTCGGAAAACAATTGTTCCCCTACGTTTTCTGTTGGAAAAGCTTGTTTCCAATTTTCACATACTTTTTTCATTTTTTTATTCATACTCCTTTATAACTTGGTAAGGTGGTCTGACCAGTATATATTATTTAAATTCGCAGTTTTTAACAAATATCCTTTTTTTTTAAAATAAATATTATATTTTTTTGTTACATATTGTCGATATTTTATCCTACAGATTGTAAGTGCTTTTATTATGAATAAATCTATTTTTAATTTTGCCAGTATTTTATAGGGAATTTTTCATATATTAAATATGAATTGTAAGTATTTAAGCTGTTATGTTCACAGCATTATATAATTGTGTTTTATTTTTTAATAATAAATTATTCTTACAATTTTAAAACTGAATTCCTACATGTTTTGAATTTTTTACCCTACAAATTGTGAATTAAATTTTAAAAGTATGTAATAGCAGGAAAATCCTTATTGCCGATGGAATATATATAAAATATAATAGATGTATTATATAATTAATAGTTGTAATTTAATAGCAATATGGGAATAGGTGCTTTAAGCTTAAAAGGGAAGTCCGGTATTAGACCGGCACGGTCCCGCCACTGTGTTGGGGAGTATAGCTAAGATATACCACTGGGAAATCCGGGAAGGTTTAGCTATATGATGAACCATAGTCAGGAGACCTGCCTATTCTAACACACACCGTTATGACCTACGGAAGATAGGCAGGTGGGTAGAATAAATTATTATTTATTTATTGTACCCCCCTGCCTGCAGGGGGTTTTTATTATGCAAAAAAGAATGCGTTCCGGCATTACAACTGGTACTTGCGCAGCAGCAGCAACTAAGGCGGCACTACTGGCATGGTCGGGGAAATTGCCTGATGTTGTTGATGTTACATCACCCCAAGGGAACACTATTCATGTGAAAATTGCAACATATGAGCAATTAGCGAACGGTGGCAAGGGGGCGGTGATTAAAGATGCAGGAGATGATCCAGATGTAACTCATGGCACTACAGTGCTTGCTGAAGTAGAAGTAAAGAAAGATACTGATGTAATCATAACGGCAGGGATCGGCGTAGGTATCGTGACTAAACCAGGATTGTCTATAGCCATTGGTGAGCCCGCTATCAATCCTGGTCCTAGGAAAATGATTGTGCAGGCAGTTCGCGATGTATTACCTGTAGGGTTTGGAGCAATTGTCAAGATTACAATACCCGATGGTCAGCGTTTGGCTGAACGTACTTTAAATCCCTCCTTAGGGATTATTGGTGGCTTATCGATTATAGGCACAACAGGTATTGTTGAACCAATGTCTGAAGAAGCCTTTAAAAATTCATTGTCGCCACAGATTAGTATGGTAAAAGCCTTAGGGTATGATCAGGTGGTCTTTGCTCCTGGGAAAATTGGTCAAGATATTGCCACCAATCGATATGGTATACCAGCAGAAACAGTTATTCAAACCAGTAATTTTATTGGCCATATGTTAGAGAGTGCAGTGCACTATAATATGAAGAAAGTTTTACTCTTTGGTCATTTGGGAAAACTTGTTAAAGTGTCTGCCGGAATTTTCCATACTCATAATCGCATGGCAGATGCGCGTTTTGAAACATTAGCTGCCTATATGGCAGCAGAGGGTGCTTCTCAGCAGGCGATTCTAGATATTTTAGCATGTAATACCACTGAGGCTGCTATGCCAATCATTGCTCAGTATAAGTTACAGTCTGTTTACCAGGTGCTCGCTGAAAGGGCTAGTGCTAGGGCCAAACGTTATGTATTTGATGATTTAATAGTAGGTACGGTCATTGTCACTTTGCAAGGTGATATCTTAGGACTAGATGATACCGCACGAGAAATTGGAGGCAGTTTAGGATGGAACATAAGGTAATCGTAGTGGGAATCGGGCCAGGTTCCCCTGACTATATACTGCCGATAGCGAGCCGTAGTATTGCCCAGGCTAAGGCACTCGTTGGCAGTCAGCGTGCTCTTGATGCCTTTGCTCCTAGCCATGTCAGGGCAAAGGTCATTGATAAAGATATTAAGGGGGTAATCTCCTTTATTAGTGAATCCCTCGCAAAAAGCGATGTTGTGGTCATGGTATCTGGCGATCCTGGATTTTATAGTTTACTCGCCGCCCTCAAGGCGAATTTTACACAGTCACAAATGACTGTTATACCAGGCATTAGTTCTATGCAGCTGGCTTTTGCCCGAATTTCTGAGGTTTGGCAGGATGCGGTACTGATTAGTATGCATGGCCGCCAGGCAAGTGATGAGGATTTACAATATAAGCCTCATAAAAAACTTGGTATTTTAACAGATCATGAACACAATCCCAGTTATATTGCTCGCGTACTCATTCATCATGGTTGGCCAGTTGACAGCCAAGTATGGCTAGGTGAAGCTTTATCTTATGAAGATGAGCATAGTAAAAAACTTACTTTAGGTGAAACTGCCCAACTAGCTGGTTTTACTCATTGTGTAATGGTGGTGATAGCATGATTTATTTTCCAGGCATAAGTGATGATGAGTTTATTCGTGGCGGTATTCCCATGACCAAGCAGGAAGTACGGATTTTAGTTCTGGCGAAAGCCAAAATTGCTGCCACTGATATTATTGTGGATATTGGTGCTGGTACAGGATCTTTATCGATCGAAGCTGCCCTGCAAGCCTCTCAAGGCAGGGTCTATGCCATTGAAAGGCATGCTGAAGGTATTGAGCTGATTTGTGCAAATGTTGCTAAATTTAATGTATCAAACCTTAAAGCAATCTCTGGTTCTGCTCCACTGGCACTGGAGGGGCTGCCTGCCGTTGATGTCATTTTTATTGGTGGTAGTGGTGGTCATTTGTCAGAAATTTTACATGAGAGTGATAAGCTCTTAAAGGTCCAGGGGAGATTAGTGATTACAGCAATTACTATCGAAACTCTCTATGAAGCCTTGCATATCATGCAAGCTAAATCTAACTACGACGTTGAGGCTTTTGGTGCTCAAATATCGCGCATAAGGCAACTAAAAACAAGCAACATGCTGCAAGCTTTAAATCCGATTTATATTATTGCTTGTACTAAGAAAAACGTTAATCAAAAATATTAGGAGGATTTTTTTATGGATGTATCTTTTGTCGGAGCAGGTCCAGGAGATGTTGAACTGATTACTGTGAAAGGGCAGCGGTTACTAGGTGAGGCTGATGTAATTATTTATGCAGGTTCTCTGGTTAATCCCGGCTTATTATCTCTGGCTAAACAAGGAGCTGCTATTTATAACAGTGCGACCATGACTCTAGACGAAGTAATTGCCACTATGGAGATTGCTGTTGCCAAAGGGGAAAAAGTCGTACGTTTACATACTGGAGACCCTAGTATATATGGTGCTATTCAAGAGCAAATGGATGCTCTTGAGAAAAAGAAGATTAGTTATGATGTCATTCCAGGTGTGAGCTCATTTTTGGCTACAGCAGCGGCATTGAAATGCGAGTATACCTTGCCTGATGTTTCCCAAACTGTAATCATCACCCGTCTAGAAGGCCGTACACCTGTACCTGAAAAAGAAAAGCTGGCTCTACTAGCCAGTCATAATGCTACTATGTGTATCTTTTTGAGTGTGCATATGATTGATAATGTAATGAACGAGCTCATTGATGGTGGTTATACACCAGAGACACCTGTCGCCATTGTGCAAAAAGCATCTTGGCCTGAACAGAAAATATTCAGAGGGACAATTGCTACCATTGGGGAAATTGTAACAGATGCGAAGATTGATCGTACTGCCATGATTGTAGTTGGTCGTTGCTTAGATAGTGAATATGCTTTATCCCGCTTATATGCCCCTGAATTTGGTCATATGTATCGAGACGCAAAATGAAACTAGCCGTTATTTCAGTAACGAATAGTGGAGCACTATTGGGCACGCGTCTGGCAGATAAGTTAAGTGATCATGGTAACCAAGTAGACATTTTTGCTAAACATGGACGTAACCCCCTCTGTGCCACTTCCTATAAACTACTGAGTACGCTGATTGCTGATATTTTTCCTCGGTATGAGGGACTTATATTTATCATGGCGACAGGGATTGTAGTCAGAGTGATTGCTCCTTATATCCAAGATAAACGGATTGATCCCGCCATCGTGGTTATGGATGAACAGGGACAGTATGCTATTAGTTTATTATCAGGGCATATTGGCGGAGCCAATGAATTGACGGAGCTCATTGGCCAAACTATCGGGGCTGAGCCAGTGATTACGACAGCCACCGATGTTGGGAAAAAACCAGCAGTTGATGTGTTAGCCGTAAAACTAAATCGAACAATCCAGCCTTTTGCAGAACTCAAACATATGAATGCTTGCATTGCGAATGGGGAGCAGGTAAAGTTTTTTATTGATAAAACACTACCAAATCAAGAGCTTTATTCAAGGGCAGCAGAAAAACTCGGCGTCTTATTACAAGATCTAGACCAACTAGCCGACCTCGTCTATGATGGGGCAGTTCTGATTACCGACCAAGTACTGACGGTGCATAAACCTCATCTCTATTTAAGGCCAATGGCACTTGCTGTTGGCATAGGTTGCAGACGAGGTACAACTAGCACTGAAATTCGAGCGGCAGTGACTGAAGCTTGTCATACCATTGGCCATAGCATTAATAGTATTACTGTAGTTGGTAGTACCATCGTAAAACAGGATGAAGCAGGTCTACTGGCTTTCATTCAGCAATTGGCTGTACCAAGTAAATTTTTTATAAATGAAGAGTTGCAAGAATGTATTGACAAATATCAACTTGAGGTATCAAGTTTCGTACAAAAACAGATAGGAGTGGGAAATATATGTGCAGCAGCAGCAATCTTAGCGGGGCAGACGAACAAACTTCTTCTTCCCAAAACAAAGTACAAGAATGTAACGGTGGCCATTGCCCCGGTCAAATCGCAGTTATTGGAATAGGACCAGGTAGTTTAATCGATATGACCCCTCGGGCGAGAGAAAGTATTGAAAATGCTGATGTTGTTGTCGGTTATAATACTTATATTGAACTGGTCGCTGACTTATTAACAGATAAACCAGTCATTGGCACAGCTATGATGCAAGAAGTTGAGCGTTGTCAAAAAGCAGTGGAAGAGGCACTGGCAGGAAAAAAAGTCGCTGTCATTTCCAGTGGTGATCCTGGGGTCTATGGTATGGCTGGTCTGGTATTGGAACTCGCCATGAAATATCCAGCAGAGATTCGTCCTGAAGTCAATATCATTCCAGGGATTAGCGCTGTAGGCGCATCGGCCGCTATTTTAGGCGCACCTTTAATGCATGACTTTGCGGTTATTAGTCTAAGTGATCTTTTAACCCCTTGGGATGTCATTCGGAAACGAGTGGAGATGGCAGCTGCCGGTGATTTTGTCATTGCGTTATATAATCCTAAGAGCAAGCGTCGCACCAGTCAAATTGAAGAAGTACGAGAAATCGCCTTAAAACATCGCTCGGCTTCAACTCCAGTTGGTATCGTGCATCAGGCCACACGGGAAGGGGAAAATATGACACTCTCTAACCTGAATGAATTTACCAATGAATTTATTGATATGTTTTCCTTGGTTATTATTGGTAATAGTCAAACTTATATCCAAGAAGGGCGGATGATTACCCCTCGTGGTTATAAAGTATGATTTTAGTACTGGCTGGGACGAAAGACGGGAGAGATTTAATCGCCTTATTAGCACAAGCCGGGTATCAGGTAATGGCCTCAGCATTTAGCCATTATGGGGGAGAATTAATTCAGCTTGAAAATGTTCGCGTACATACAGGTCCTTTGGATGAAAATGGATTTGTAAGACTCATAACGCTTAATAAGATTGAGATGATGGTGGATGCAAGTCATCCCTACGCCATAAATGTTTCTCAAAATGGGATGCTGGCTTGTGAGAAAACAGGTATTGGCTATATTCGTTATGAGCGTCCTACTGCTGCCATACCAGTATTTGAAGGCTTATATGTGGTTAATGATTATCAGCAAGCAATCGAAAAAGCAGCATCCTTAGGAAAAAATATTTTTCTGACGACTGGCAGCCGCCATCTGAAATTATTTAAGGCTGCAGCCTGCCTGAAGCATCATCGCATCATTGCGCGGGTGCTACCTGAACCTAGTGTGTTAACAGAGTGTATTGATCTTGGTTTTTCACCTAAAGATATTGTAGCCATCCAAGGGCCCTTCTCCCATGAACTGAATATGGCCTTATTTAAGGAATACCAGGCTGAAGTGATTGTCACTAAAAACAGTGGGCAAGTGGGTGGTAGTGATACGAAAATAACAGCTGCCATGGCACTTGGAATACCCCTTGTCGTCATTGATCGACCGACCATTGGATATAAGAAAATTGTCTATGGGATTGAAGATGTAATACAATTTATTAAGGAGGTTCAATGATGAAATATATAACTGCACCCATGGCCATTGAAGAACGTAGTATGGAGATTATTGCTCCTTATTTAGCAGATTTGAATTTATCACCTGAAGCTGTAAAAGTATTTTCAAGAATTATTCATGCTGCCGGCGATCCTGAGTATTCTAAAGTCATTGAAATTCACCCTGAGGCTATACAAGCAGGCTGTAGAGCATTGGCCGCTGGTTGTGATATTTTTTGTGATGTAGAAATGGTGCGAACCGGTATTAATAAAACTCGTTTGGCTGAAAATGGCGGTACTGTACATTGTCTAATTGGTGATGGGCAAGTTGCTGAAAGGGCTAAAGAACTTGGTATTACTCGATCAATGGTGGCTATGCGTACCTTTGGCGAAAAACTACATGGTTCCATTGTTGCCATTGGCAATGCTCCAACAGCTTTGTTTGAAGTACTAAACATGATGAAAGAAACAAATATCCGTCCAGCTCTGATTATTGGAGTGCCTGTAGGTTTTGTTGGTGCTGCGGAATCCAAGGATTTTTTAGCTGAAACTTCGCCTGTACCTTACATAACAGTTCGGGGCAACAAAGGTGGCAGTCCCATTGCTGCTGCCACCACTAATGCACTGCTGTATATGCATAAACGGTGATAAATGTGAATAAGTTCCAAGGAAAAATTATGATATTTACTGGTGATGGCAAAGGAAAAACTACTGCAGCCTTAGGGCTAGCTGTTGCCGCAGCAGTCAATAAGCAGCAGGTGATGATTGTTCAATTTTTAAAAGGAGGCGGCTATACAGGTGAGCTGTTTGCTACCTCTTATTTAGAACCCTATCTGACAATCAAACAATTTGGCTATGGTTGTCCGATTGCCGCCCAAATTAAATCTGGGGAATTATTATGCACTAAATGTGGAGTGTGTTTTCGTGAGAATCGGAAAGAGAGCAATCAATTTGCCCCCAAGGCCTTAGCTTTTGCCGCTGAAGTATTAGCGACTGGCAGAATTGATCTATTAATCATGGATGAAGTTAGTCACGCTATCAAACACCAGTTAATTAGCAAACAAGCGGTCTTAGACTTACTCACAAGCAGACCAGACCATATTGACATTGTATTAACAGGGCGCAACATGCCTGATGAAATAATGGCAATTGCAGATCAAGCGACCTTTTGTCGGGCTATTAAGCATCCTATGAAGGAAGGTATTGATGCCAGACGAGGTACAGAGTATTAAATACGGCGGTGAATTATGGCAAATATACCAAGGATTATTATTGCTGGTACTCAAAGCGGCATCGGCAAAACGACGATTGTGACAGGGTTATTGGCTGCACTGAAACAGCAAGGCCTTACTGTCCAATCCTATAAGGTCGGGCCAGATTATATTGATCCCGGCTATCATCAGCTAGCGAGTGGTAAGGTCGCTCATAATTTAGATACATGGCTAGTACCGACTGATAAGGTAGTCCCCATTTTTGCCAAAACAGCGATTGGTAATGATATCGTGATTGTGGAAGGTGTAATGGGCCTCTATGATGGCGGTCGCCAAGGCGTCAGCAGCACAGCAGCCATTGCCAAAATGCTCAAAGCGCCAGTGATACTGGTGATTGATGCTAAATCTATGGGCGAAAGTGCAGCAGCCATTGCCTTAGGCTATAAAATGTATGACCAGGAAGTTAATCTGGTAGGAGTCATCATTAATAGGCTAGGCTCTAAAGCTCATCAAAAGATGGTTACCGAGGCCTTAGAACGTATCGGTATTCCGGTCCTGGGCTGTATTTATCGCAATGAAGCTATCAGTATGCCAGAAAGACATCTTGGCCTCACTCCAGTGACTGAACATCATGCACAAGATATTATTGCTGAGTTATGTGAACAAATTTCTGAGCAAGTAGATGTGACAAAAATCATTAGCATCGCCAACAGCGCCCCTGAATTATCTGCGATGATAGAGAATCAGAAGGCTGCTGTCCAGTCATCACGAACAGTGCGTATCGGTGTAGCCCAAGATGAAGCCTTTTCCTTTTATTATCCAGAAAGCCTTGAAGTATTAAAAACTATGGGAGCAGAAATAATACCCTTTAGCCCTTTAAATGATACTCATTTGCCTAACGTCGACGGCTTGTTATTTGGTGGTGGTTTTCCTGAAATGTTTGTTAGCCAGCTTGCCAGTAATGTGAGTATGCGTCAGTCTATCGCCGATGCCTGCCTGGCTAACATACCAGTTTATGCTGAGTGTGGCGGTTTTATGTATCTTACCCAAAAAATTATCGATTTTGACGGAAAGCAGTATGATATGGTAGGCGCCATTCCAACCACCTGCAGTATGCAATCCAAACTGCAAACCGTGGGTTATGTGGAAGCAACAGCCCTTACGGAAAATGTACTATGTGCAGTTGGTGATAACTTGCGGGGCCATGAATTCCATTTTTCCCTCATGAATAATGATGATAGTTTTGAACCATTTCCCTGGGCCTTTGAATTTAAAAAAGTACGTACAGGGGCTATTTATCCGGGTGGGTATGCTCATGGCAATATACTAGCCTCTTACTTACACATGCATTTTGCCGGTCATGAACAAGCAGCAGGTCGGTTCATTAACAAATGTATTCAAATTAAACAAGGAAAATCCTAACGTATCCTTTTCTGTCATTGCGAATGTAGTGAAGCAATCGCTGATCAAGTAGGGGATTGCTTCCTCGTACCTCGTCGTAATGATAGTCCAAAACTTATACATTATAGGACTATAAGAGTAATAATAAGTACCATATAGGGAGATCGATAGCTATGAGCGGAAAGATCATTTTAGTAACAGGCGGCGCTCGCAGTGGCAAAAGTTTATTTGCTGAACAATATGCCATAGCCCAAGGAGGGCATATGGCATATATTGCCACCGCGCAAATTTATGACCAGGAAATGGAGTCCCGAGTAGCACTGCATCGACAGCGGCGAGCAGATAACTGGCAAACCTTTGAAGCACCTTATGATGCTCATCAAGCAGTAGAACTAGCCGCAAAAGAGGCTACGATTATTTTATTTGACTGTCTAACCTTGTATACCAGCAATTTATTATTATCTCCTAATACGCCGAATCAGCCCGAAGAAACATACCAATATATTATGAAAGAAATTGATAAATTGCTCGCGAGTGCTCGGGCCAGTGAAGCCACAGTACTCTTTGTTACAAATGAAGTGGGCATGGGGATTGTACCTGATAATGCTTTGGCTCGCCAGTATCGGGATATCGCGGGTATGGTCAATCAAAAAGTAGCTGCTTATGCAGATGAAGTTTATTTAGTCATCAGCGGTTTAGCTGTCGAGATTAAGAAAATAGCAATCAATGTCAATAAGGAGGCAATCCATGGCTAATACAATCATGTTGCAAGGAACAAGTTCACATGTAGGAAAAAGCATCCTTACTACAGCGTTATGTCGTATTTTTTTGCAAGATGGACTCAAGGTAGTACCTTTTAAAGCACAAAATATGGCCCTTAATTCATATGTAACAAAAACAGGCGGGGAAATGGGGAGAGCCCAAGTAGCCCAAGCAGAAGCGGCTGGTCTTGAACCATTCGTAGAAATGAATCCAGTCCTCTTAAAACCTACCGGCAATTCTTCTTCCCAAGTTATTTTGATGGGTAAACCTGTTGGCAATATGTCGGCGAAAGAATATCATACTGGCTATAGCCTCAAGGCATTGGGAGTTATCAAAGAATGTTTAGAAAAATTGGGAGCAGAATTTGATACCATTGTCATTGAAGGAGCAGGCAGTCCCGCTGAAGTAAATTTGAAAGCCAATGATATTGTTAATATGCGCATTGCCAAGATGCTCTCAGCCCCAGTACTCTTGATTGCCGATATTGATCGTGGGGGTGCCTTAGCCTCAGTTGTTGGGACCTTAGAATTATTAGAACCTGATGAGCGGGCATTAGTTAAAGGTATTATCATTAATAAATTCCGTGGTGATCTAGATCTTTTAAAACCAGCCTTAGACTTTTTAGAAGCTAAAACTGGTAAACCAGTCATCGGCGTAGTGCCTCATCTTGATCAGTTAGGCATTGATGATGAAGATTCGGTATCTCTTGATGATAAGCAAGTCGGCACCACAAAGGAACTTGATATTGCAGTCATTAGAACACCGAAGATCTCTAATTTTACGGATTTTGAGACACTTGCTAGTGAAGTCGATGTGACTGTTCGTTATATCCGGCCAGGAGAAGGGATTGGCAAACCTGATTTAATCATATTGCCTGGCAGCAAAAATACCATTGAAGATTTATCATATTTACGTGAGCAAGGCTATGAGCAAGACATTATTAAGTTAGTAAATTCGGGTACTCCTCTCATCGGCATTTGCGGCGGTTATCAAATGCTAGGTAAACAAATATATGATCCAGAACATACAGAATCTGAGCTAAATAGCATTGCAGGTATTGGCCTCCTAGATATCACAACTACTTTTGCTGCTGGTAAAGTGACGCATCAAGTCACTGCTAAGTGCAGTCAAAATGGGTTCTTAGGACTCGATATTACTTGTGATCAGCTGACTGGTTATGAAATCCACATGGGGCGTACAGAGTTCCTCAGCCCTGTTAACCATGCCTTTACGATTACGAGCCGTTCTGGCCAAACGACTGACTGGTCTGATGGTGTAGTAAGTACTAATGGACAGATCATGGGTACATATATTCACGGCATTTTTGATAATGACATGTATCGCCGTAGCTTGCTTAACGCTTTAAGAGCGGCTAAGGGGCTAGGGACCATTGACGTCATCAATGATACCTGCACTCGTAAGCAAAATAGCTACAATCGATTAGCAGATACGGTTAGAAATAGCCTGAATATGGAGCTCATCTATCAAATGATGGGGGCAAAATAGTGGAAACATATTTACCGCTATTGGCTATCATATTTGACCGTTTGATTGGTGATCCACGTTCTAGTATTCACCCTGTTGTAATGATTGGTAATTTGATTGCATTTTTAGAAGGACGGTTATTAAATACACAGTATTCTCGTATACTAAAAAATCTAACTGGAGCACTGCTAGTCATCTTAGTATTAGGTACAACCTATGGTTTTGTGTGGTGGATCATGCAGCTTTTGACGAGTATTCATCCTTGGGCTCAATTTATTGGCGGTGCTCTGCTGCTAAGCTTCACAATTGCACCAGATAGCTTGGCTAAAGCCGGTCATGAAATTCACAATTATCTGCTAACTGGAGATTTAGCAGAGGCCCGTCATAAGGTTGGCTGGATTGTAGGACGTGATACCGATCAGCTTGATGTTGCTGAAGTGACAAGAGGGACAGTAGAGACCATCGCCGAAAATATTGTGGACGGCATTATCTCACCGCTATTTTATTTTGTCATTGGTGGTGTGCCACTGGCCTTTTTATATCGAGCAGTTAATACTTTAGATTCTATGGTTGGCTATAAGAATGATAAATATAGGGATTTCGGAATGTTTGCGGCCCGAGTTGATGATGTATTTAACTATATTCCGGCCCGTTTAACGGGAATACTCCTAGTGCTCACGGCTATTATTTTACGTTTTAATGTGTATGGCACAATGACTGCCATTTGGCGAGATGCCGCCAAACATCCTAGCCCTAATAGTGGTTTCGCGGAAGCAGGGGTAGCTGGCGCTTTAAGTATTCGTTTGGGTGGTTTAAATTATTATGGTGGTGTGGCCTCCCAAAGGGCGTACATGGGTGAAGCATCGACTGAGCTGGCACCGATCCATATAAAACAAACCATTCAGATGATGTATACAGCAACGATCTTGTTTGTAATTGCTATCACCATCTTTTTATGGCATTTCAAAGTATAAGTTTTATAAAACAAATGGAAAACCCTATTTTAATACAAAGATACAAAGCCGCTACACGGTCACAAAGAATACAAAGAAGATGTTATAAAAAAATCTTTGTGTCCTTTGCGCTTCTTTGTGACCTTTGTGTTTAACGTGGTTTTTTCTCTGCGCCTCTGCGGTAAATCCTTCTTATTTTTAGAACATTTTTTTACCGCAGAGGACACAGAGGAGAGTTTTAAAAGAGCGCGTAGCGTAGAAGGAGAATAATGAAACATTTTATAACTGGACTGCAATTTTTAACACGTATTCATATATCCAAGCAATCTGAATGGTCGCCTGAAAGTTTTGGACGCAGCGTAAAATTTTTTCCACTAATAGGTGGGATACTTGGTATAGTCTTGGTCATGATAAATCATTTATTTGCCGAGTATTTGCCATCTATGGGGTTTTATATGCCACCTCATTTATTAACAACTTTGCTGATCGTTGCCAATATTATCCTGACTGGCGGATTGCACTGTGATGGTCTAATGGATATGATGGATGGTATATTTTCGGGTCGTCCCCGAGAACGAATGCTAGAAATCATGAAAGATAGCCGAGTAGGGGCCAATGGCGTTATAGCTTTTGTGCTACTGATTATTTTGAAATGGTCACTTATTATGGATATATCACCACTAGCCCTACCAGCTGCTTTACTCATTATGCCAGTGTTGGGGCGATTTGCCATGGTCATGGGCATTACTGCTTTTCCTTATGCTCGGCCTGATGGTATTGGCAAAGCTTTTGCTCAATATGCTGATAAATATACCTTATATATTGGGTTATTACTCACTTTGCTGGTGATCGTCCCAGTCGGTAAACAAGCCATCCTAAGCCTCGCTATTGTTAGCATTGGTACCATGCTGTTTGCGCGTTTTGTTACAAATTTATTGGGTGGTCTAACTGGAGATATTTATGGCGCGATTAGCGAACTCGCCGAAATACTAGTCTTATTTGTCTTCTTATTTTAAGAATAAACTACTTGGAATAACCTGTACTTGCTTATTGACAAACAATATCTCTGAGGATATAGTGAACTTTAAACAGGATACATAGATTTTGGAGAATATTTGTATGAAGGTAACTGTCAAAGCCCCTGGTTCATGTGGAGAACTCGCACAAGGCACAATTGACGGGAAAAATTTTTTGATTACTTGTCCTATCGATGTATATTCAGAAGTAACAGTAAGAACAGATGAATTTACACCCCTGCGTTTAGGTAGTAAAGTGCTAACTGCCATTGATAAAACAATACAATATTTGAAAATAGTGGAAAGTTCCTTCCATGTAAATGTTAAGTCTGACTTGCCATTAGGCAAGGGGATGGCTTCAAGTAGCGCAGATATTAGTGCTACTTGCCAAAGCATTGCCTTAAGTGCTG